>Ga0116169_1003122_pt1 | contig 11333 bp, 12 predicted proteins | sample AD_UKC130_MetaG_FD_89796 | JGI IMG/M metagenome (GOLD analysis project Ga0116169, IMG submission 89796) | Active sludge microbial communities of municipal wastewater-treating anaerobic digesters from Canada - AD_UKC130_MetaG | ecosystem: Engineered > Bioreactor > Anaerobic > Digestate | place...
CGAGTTTGACTAGGTCCCGAGTCTCCAGCTGCCAGTTGTGCAGAGCGGTGAGCAGCAGTGCTGTGCCCACCTCCAGGGCAGCGGATGAGGACAAACCTGCTCCCTGGGGGACGCTCCCGGTAATGACCAGATCCACGCCTTGGGGCTCACGTCCCAGCTTCTGGAATTCCCGAAAAACGCCCTTGACATAATTGGCCCACGAATTTTCCTTTGAGGGCACGATTTCCTTCAGCAAAAAACTCTCCTGGGCCGCATAGTCTAGGGAGTAAAGGTTCACTTGAGCTGTGCCGTTAAGGGCTCCAGCCAGCTGGATGCCGGCATCGATGGCCATGGGGAAGACAAAACCCGCGTTGTAATCGGTGTGCTCCCCCAAAAGGTTAACCCTACCAGGAGCCTCAACGATCTGTATGGGCCCGGAGCGGGGGAATCTGGCCTGGAATTCCTCTACAAGACGCTCATGGTTCAGTGCGCGCACTTACTTCTCTCCCCTCAGTTTGGCTGCCTGGTCTTCTGGGGTCATGTCGGTGATGAAGGTTCCGGCACCCGACTCCACGCTGGCCAGATACTTCAGTTTGCTCTCCGTACGGTTCAAGGGATAGAACTCAATGTGGAAATGATAATAGGGATACTCGCCCCTGCTCGGCGCTTGGTGCAGCACCATCATATAGGGCAGGGGAAAGCCGAACAGCTCATCGTATTTGACCAAGACGTCCTTCAAGAGGGAGGCCAGCGCTTCCTGCTCGGCAGCGCTCAAGTCCGCCAAGTACTGTACATGGCGCCTGGGATAGAGGTGCACCTCAAAGGGATAGCGGGCGAAAAAGGGGACAAAGGCGCAGAATCCGCTGTTCTGCGCAATGATGCGCACCTGGTCCCGGGCTTCTTCCTCTAGGATTTGGCAGTACAGGCATCTCCCTGTGGAGCTGTGGTGTTCTTGAGCTGCGTCTAGTTCTGTTTGGATGGTGGGGGGAATGAAGGGAAAGGCGTAGATCTGCCCGTGGGGGTGATGCAGGGTAACCCCCACCGCATCCCCTTTATTCTCGAACACTAATACATAGCGGATGTTGGGTTTGGAGCCCAGCTCCCGGGAGCGATCGATCCAGACCGAGATTAAATTCCCAATGCGTCTCACTGGCTCCCTGGCCAGGGTTGTGCGGTGATCAGGCGAGTAGAGCACCACCTCGCAGATCCCTTCCGCAGGCGCTGTACGGTACAGTTCGCTGCCCTTTATGCCCACGGGCGGTGCAGGTTGGGTAAGTGAGGGGAACTTGTTTTCAAAAACGACGATGTCGTAATCTTCCGCAGGTACCTCCGTGGGAAAGGCCCCCGGCAGGGTTGGGCAGAGCGGGCAGAAATCCGCTGGAGGTTTGTAAGTGCGGTCCTGGCGGTGGGCAGCCACGATTACCCATTGTCTGAGCTGGGGGTTCCAGCGCAGTTCGGACATGGAATCACATCCTCATCCTTCTTTTTCTCCGGGAACGTGTAGAAGATAATATAGCGTCCGTCTTCCTTGAGTTGAACCTGCTTTTCCACCATACCACCTCCTGCTTTACCATCTCAATTGTACAAAAAAGTTCAACCTTCATTCAAGGGAATTGCCCCTCGGATCGGGAAACTACTATACAGATCACATTGATACGGAGGGAACCGTCATGCGGCAAGTAGTACATACTGAAAAAGCACCTGCGGCCATCGGCCCCTACAGCCAAGGCATCAAGGCGGGCAATCTTCTGTTCATCTCCGGGCAGCTGGGGTTGGATATGGCCACCGGTGAGATACCCTATGACTGCGTGGCCAGCCAGACCAGAAACTGCCTCACCAATCTGGAGAACATCGCACAAGCGGCTGGCACCAGCCTGGCCAACGCGGTGAAGATCACTGTCTATCTCACTAATATGGACGATTTTGCCACCATGAACGAGGTCTATGCCAGCTTTTTCCCGGAGAATCCGCCCGCGAGGGTGTGTGTGGCCGTGAGCGGCCTGCCCAAGGGGGTAGCTGTGGAGATCGATGCCATCTGCTTGTGCGCAGATTAAGGAAACACGAACAAGGGAGGAAGCGCCATGCCCAAACTGAAGGTGGGCATCATCTACGGTGGACGTTCAGGTGAGCACGAAGTCTCCTTGCTGTCCGCCGAGTCCGTAATCAAAGCCCTAGACAAGGAAAAATACGAAATCATACCCATCAAAATAGACAAGGACGGACGCTGGGCGGATCAGATCATACAGCCGGATCCGACGCGCAGCTCGGGCCTGGATGTGGTTTTCCCCGTACTTCACGGCCCCTACGGGGAAGACGGGACCATGCAGGGGCTTCTAGAGCTGGCCAATCTGCCCTATGTGGGGGCCGGGGTGGCCGCGTCCGCGGTGTCCATGGACAAAACCTTTATGCGCAATCTTTTCCAGCAGGCGGGCCTGCCGCTCCTCCCTTGGGAAGTGGTGTTTGGCTATGAATGGCGGAGCGCCGCAGAGCAGGTGGTGCGCAGGTTGGAGGATTCCCTGGGCTACCCCATGTTCGTGAAGCCTGCCAATCTCGGCTCCAGTGTGGGCGTGAGCAAGGTCAAATCCAGGCAGGAACTGGCTCCCGCCATGGAGCTGGCCTTGAGCTACGACCGCAAAGTAGTTGTGGAGCAGGGGCTGGAGGGCGGCCGGGAAGTGGAATGCAGCGTGCTGGGCCACAACCATCCCCAGGCTTCCATTCCCGGGGAGATCATCCCCGCCAACGAGTTTTACGATTATGAAGCCAAATACATCAGCGAGGACTCAGAGCTGATTATTCCCGCGCCCTTGACCGAGCAGCAGACTAAGACCGTTCAGGACTATGCCGTCCGCGCTTTTCAGGCGGTAGATTGCTCGGGCTTGGCCCGTGTGGACTTCTTTGTTGACCGAGAGGGAAAGGTTCTGATCAACGAGATCAATACCATCCCCGGGTTTACCAAAATCAGCATGTATCCCAAACTTTGGGAGCATACCGGCCTGTCTTACTCTGCACTCTTGGACCGCCTCATTGAAATCGCCTTGGAAAGGCACAGAGAACGCCAGGCACTGCGCACAAGCTACTACTAAGGCAGGTGATCACTGGGTTCAATGATCATAGAGGACTTATGGAAATATTACGGCGATGAACTCATCTTTCGCGAAGTAAATGCGGTAATCGGCCCCAGCGATCGCATTGGACTGGTGGGAGCCAACGGGGCGGGCAAAACCACTCTGCTCAAAACGCTAGCCGGCCATCTAAGCCCCGATCGCGGCAGCATTACCTGCCCCGGGGGCTTTACCTTGGGCTATCTGGAGCAGCTTATTCTAGCTGAGCCCAAGACCCTGGAAGAATTCCTCAAAGAGCCCTTTGCGGAGCAGCTGCAGCTGGAGCAGAACTTGCGTGAGCTGGAGCAAACACTGGCAGCCCTTCCCCCCGGGCCCGAACTGGACGAAGTGCTGGCGCGCTATTCCCGTCTGCGGGACCGTTTTGAACACTTGGGGGGCTATGCTTACCTGGTGCAGATCAACCAGGTCAGCACGGGCCTGGGTTTTGCCAGTGCAGATCTGCACCGGCCCTTGACTACCTTCAGCGGTGGAGAGCAGATGCGGATCAGTTTGGCCCGCTTGCTGTTGGATCGCCCGTCTCTTTTGATTTTGGACGAGCCCACCAACCACTTAGATCTTGAAGCCACGCGCTGGCTGGAAGACTTTCTGGCTTCCTATCCGCGTGCCTTTATCGTGGTGTCCCACGACCGCTATTTCTTGGACAAGGTTGCCGGGCAGATCTGGGAGCTGCACGGCCAGCGGCTCTATCAATACAAGGGCAATTACTCCCAATATCTGCCCCAGCGCGCTCTGCGCCTGCAGCAGCTGGAAGAGAGTCGTGAGCGGCAGGAGGAAGAACGGGCCCGCATGCAGGCTTTTATCCAGAAGTTCAAAGCCGGCACCAGGTCCCGGCAGGCCAAGAGCATGGAAAAGAAGTTGGCCCGCCTGCCCGAGCTGGAGCGGGTGCTGGATGATCCCAGCATGACCATCCGCTTTGAACCCAAGCGGCGCTCTGGGGACAAGGTTCTGGTTCTCGATGGGATCAGCAAATCTTTCGGAGAAAAGCAGGTGCTCAGGAACATCAGCGCCGAAGTGAAACGGGGAGAGCACATTGCTCTCCTGGGGCCCAACGGCAGCGGGAAGACCACCCTGCTCAAGATTCTGGCAGGTAAGCTGGACAGCTCCGGCGCCGTCCGCTGGGGCACGGGAGTGGAGGTGGGCTATTTCTCCCAGCAGATCAGCTTCGATCCAGACAACACTGTGCTGGAGGAGCTGTATGACGAGCACCGCCTGGAACTCGGTTTGCTCCGTTCGGTTCTGGCCCGCTTTCTGTTTAGGGGGGAAGATGTGTTTAAGCAGACCACCATGTTAAGCGGCGGGGAACGAAATCGCTTGGCCTTGGCCAAGCTCCTGCTGCACCGCCCGAATGTCCTGCTTTTGGACGAGCCCACCAACCACCTGGACATTTTCGCCAGGGAGGCCCTGGAAAACGCCTTGGCCGAGTTCAGCGGCACCATCATCTTCGTCTCCCATGACCGCTACTTCATCGAGAAGCTGGCCAGCAAGATTTGGATGCTGGAAGGCGGTCAACTTCACGAGTTTGCCGGCGGCTACCAGGCCTACGAACAGGCCCGGGCCGCTCAGGCCGCGCAGGAGCAGGCCAGCGCCCCTAAGCCGGTTCCTGCCAAGCCCAGGCGCAGTACGGCTAAGCATCGCGAACAGCTTCGGCAGCTGGAAGAAGAGATCCTGTCCCTGGAGGAACGCCTGGGAGAGCTGGAAGCTGTTCTGGCCTCCCCCGAGCTCTATCAAGACGAGAACCAGAGTGTACCTGTGATTCAGGAGTACCAGGAACTGCAGCAGCGCTTGACGGAAAAATACGAGGAATGGGAGTGCTTAGTGGAAGCACAGGAGGAGGAATGAGTATGCCCGGCCAGAGGACTAGAGGGGTGCTCCTCAAGGGCGTGGAAGGGATGCCCATTCAGGTGCCCCAAGAAATACTGCACTGCCAGGCGCGTCTCGGGCCAGTGGCCACTTTGGCCTGGATCAATCTTCTGGCTCTGGCCCAAATGGGCAGGCCCATGCACATTGATGACCTAGCGGAAACCATGGGCCTGCCCAAGTGGGAGGTGAGCAAGGCCTTGGCCCTTTTGGCCGATGCAGGCTGGATCAATGATGAAGGGCTCGAGATTCAGCTGGAGATTCCCGAGCGGGCGGAGACCGCGGTTGCCCAGGAGCTTCCCCTGGAGGTGGAGCCGGAAGAGTTCGAATGGCTGGTGAGCTACTGGTCCGCCCGAGTGGCCCCGGCTTCCCCGGAGGAGATGCGCAAGCTCCTCTACTGGATGGACACCAAAGGCCTCTCCCATGAGGTGATCGCCGTGGCCATAGAAGAGATGCTCATTTCAGCTGCCCAGCCCAGCTTTCCCTACCTAGAGGGCATCCTGCGCAACTGGCATGCCGTGGGCGTGCGCACCTACAACGACCTGCTGGAGAATTCCCATCTTACCAAGGTGTTGGCCCCCATTGCCGGCCGCAGGGAGCTCAGCCCGGCAGAGAAAAAATGGAAAGAGGTTTTCCCCGATGAATTCGAGTGATGCTAACCAGACCTTCGATCTCCCCATGGATTTGGCCGCGGAACGGCAGGTTCTGGGCATCCTGATCAAGCATCCGGCCCTAGTGGACAAGGTGGTGGATCGGCTGCGCCCCAGCCACTTTGTGGACCTGAGCCACCGCCGCATCTACGAGCTGATCCTGGACCTCTACCACAAACAGGGACGCATATCCTATACCCAGATCTACAACCTGCTGGTGGCTGAAGGCATGGAGTCTCCCCGGGAGCTGCTCATCGCCCTCACCGAGTCCTTTGTCTCCTTAGGCGAGCTGGAGCCCTGCGTGGAGATCCTCATCCGCCAAGAGGGCCTCAGGCGGATCATCAAGGCCTGCGATACCATTAGGGCCTTGGCTTTGGATCCGAAGGCGGAGAACCTTACGGAGCTGCAGGCCCGAGCCCAGGAACTGATCTTCGCGGCCACCCAGAGCAATGGCGGCGCAGAAAACGAGGTGAAAAACCTCTTGGAAGTACTCACCCAGTGCTACCTCAACCTGCTGAGGCGCAGGGAAGGGGTGGAAGATGCTTACGGCCTTTCTGTGCGCTTCCCGTCCATCGACGGTATGACCACTGGTTTCAAGAAGGGTGATCTGATCATTCTGGCCGCCCGTCCCAGTATGGGTAAGACGGCTCTGCTGCTCAACATGGTGACCAATGTAGCCAAACGGAACATTCCGGTGCTGGTCTTCAGCTTGGAGATGGACGCGGAGCAGTTGGGAGACCGCATCGTGCTCAGCGAGCTCTTCACCTACAAGGAGGGCGGGCAGCACGTGGTCACCTCCCATGAGTATCAGACCAAGCTCAGCGATGAGCAGTTTCAGCTTACCCAGAAGGTGTTCAACGACCTCTATCCCCTGCCCATCGCCATTGTGGACAAGCGCGGTTTGACCGTGGCGGAAATCAGGGCCAAGGCCCGCCGTTTCAAAGCGGAAAATCCAGAACTGGGTTTGATCGCCATTGACTACCTGCAGTTGATCAAACCGCCCGGCAATGCCAACCGCAGCTGGGCCTTGATCGTGGGTGAAATGGTGCGCGAGCTGCGCGACTTAGCAGGCGAACTGGATGTTCCCCTCATCCTCTGCTCTCAGCTCAACCGGGGTGTAGAAAGCAGGGAGAACAAGCGGCCCATGATGAGCGATCTGAGGGACTCGGGCAACATTGAGGAGTTTGCCGATGTGGTCATGTTCCTCTACCGCGACGATTACTATTACCCCGAGCTGGCCCGGGAAAAGGGCACGGAAGGCCTGGCGGAGGTAATCTTTGCCAAGCAGCGTAAAGGCGCTACTGGTGTGGTACAATTAAGATTCATCAAGGAATATACGCGCTTTATTGAAGAAACTAAAAGGCAGGTGTAGGTAGATCATGGCCTTAGATCGGGAGCTGGACAAAACCAAGGTGGTGTTCATTGATACCTGCCGCCGCTTGATGGAACTGGGGGAGCTGACGGAAGAAGAATACCTGGGCATCTGCGATCTCCTGGACCGCTTGGATGAGCTGGACAAGGAAGCCTTTCAGCAGGAGCTGCGCAGAATCAGCCGAGGCTTGAGCGATCTCATCGGCGAGAGGTGAAACAGTGCCGCAAGTAACAAGTCCGTCCTATGTAGCACGTATAATGAAAGAAAAGGGCATTGGCGCCAAGAAAGGGCTTGGCCAAAATTTCTTGGTGGACCGCAACATAGCCCAGCGCATTCTGGACCATGCTGCTGTTGATGGGGAAAGCTGGGTTCTGGAGATTGGCCCTGGACTGGGAGCGCTCACCTGGCCTCTGGCGGAACGGGGCGCCCAGGTTGTGGCTCTAGAGATTGACAGCGAACTGGCCGCGATCCTCAGAGAAACCCTGCCCCATCCCAAGATCACCATTGTGGAAGGCGATGCCTTAAGCCTCGATTGGGAGGGGGCTCTCAAGGATGCTGGTTGGGAGGGCCAGCCCCTGGCCTTGGTGGCTAACCTGCCCTACTATATCACCAGCCCCCTGATCATGAAGGCCTTGGAATGCGGCCTGCCCTTTACGGCCATCGTTGTGATGGTGCAGAAGGAAGTGGCCGAGCGCATGCTGGCTGATCCTGGCAGCAAGGACTTCGGGGTGCTTTCCCTGGCGGTGCAGTACTATGCCCAGGGCTCGTTGGTGCTGAAAGTGCCGCGGACTGTGTTTTTCCCTCCTCCTTCAGTGGATTCTGCGGTGGTCAAGCTGGAGCCCAGGCCTCCTCAGGTGAGTGCACCGCGTTCCCAGCTGTTTGCCGTGATCCGCGCGGCCTTCCAGCAGCGGCGCAAGACGCTGCGTAATGCCTTGCAACCGCTGCTTGCGGAGTGGGGCCTGGAGATGGAGCAGCTGGACAGGGCCCTGGCCCGCTGCGGGCTTGACCCGCGGGTGCGGGGTGAACGCTTATCGTTGGCGGAGTACAGTCAGCTCACGGAAGAACTGCTGAAAGGAGTGTGAGCAGATGGAGTTTATCAGCCCCACGAAAGGACGTCTCACTTTTGATCAGGTCTTCGCGGATGTTATGGCTTTCGCTGAAGCCAACCCAGATGACAGCTACCGGCTTATAGTGGGGACTGATTCCCAAATCAGGGATGGTACCTGCTTTGTGACCGCACTCATTGTGCACCGTAAGGGTAAAGGGGCGCGTTTTTACTACACCCGCAGCTATGAAGATCATGCACGCTCCCTCAGGCAGAGGATCTTCTATGAGGCTTCTCTGAGCCTAAGTCTGGCTTCCCGCCTGGCCGAGAAACTGGCGGAAACGGGCCACGAAATCGACATGGAGATCCACCTGGATGTGGGTACCAACGTGCCACCAAGTCTTTGGTCAAAGAAGTTGTGGGCATGGTTAACGGCTCGGGCTTTCTCTGCAGGATCAAACCGGAGTCTTACGGGGCGTCTTCCGTGGCAGATCGCTATACAAAATAGATGTTTGCCCCTTGACACCCGCGCGGCGCCTTGGTACAATATCAGTTTATTTGACAACCGCCTCTCCTTGTGGTAGAATTATTTCGACAAAATCCGAGAAGGCGGTGACCGAGGTGGCTGGGGAAGTGAACAGTATCCAGCAGATACGGCTGGATCTCGAATCCTGTGTGGGCAAACGAGTCAAACTGAGGGCCAACCGAGGCAGGGAGAAGATCGTGGAGGCGGAGGGGATCATTGAAAACACCTACCCCAAGCTTTTCGTGGTTAAACTCGATGCATCACACTCCTTAGACCGTCTATCTTACACCTACGCGGACGTTTTGACCAAGACAGTGGAAGTGACTGTGGACGACTGTATCATTGGAGACAACTCAGCCGCCAATGAATAAAACGACAGTCTGAGGCACCGGCAGCGGTGCTTTTTTCTTTGCCCCCTTCATAAGTATCAGGGAGGGGGTGGCGGACATGTGGAGGCTGAAACGGCGCTTAGGATCCCGCATTCTGCGTTTCGGGGATCGGGGCTCCGATATACGCGAGCTCCATGCCTTTCTCCGCCTCCAGGGCTATGACCTGGGTGAAGAAGACTATTATGGCTACTTGACGAAAGACGCAGTGCAGCAGTTCCAGCGCGACCACGGCCTGGTTGCAGATGGTATTGCTGGCAGGCGTTTTTTTGCTTTGGCGCTCAAGGAAGACCTGCCCGTGCGCAGGCGGGTACATGTGGTCCAGCCCCAGGAGACACTGGAAGCGATTGCGGAAAGATACGGCGTAGGGCCGGAGGCTTTCGGCCGCTATCCAGGCAGAGGCGGCATCTACCCAGGCCAGCGCCTGGTCTTTTTTGATCGGGAAGTGTGGGGCATCTGTCGCGGCGGCGTGCAGCTTGAGGCAGCAGGCCAGATGCTCACCGGGGTGATCTGCTCCGACCCGCAGGACGCGCCATCTGGGTTGCCCTGTTTGCTGCGGCCCGCGGAACCCGCTTGGGATGTGGTGCGCATCCATAGTGCCTTGAAGACTTCCCGGAGCAGGAAGAGCGCGGCCAAGTGGTTCCTGGAAGCCGCTCAGGCGGCGCCTCGCACCTGCGGGCTGTATCTGCCCTGGCGGGAAGTGGCCAGACTGGACGGGGTGCGCTATCTCAAGCTCCTGCGCTATCTGCGGCGGCTGCTAGGGCCCTCCGTAATGCTCTGGGTTGAGTTGGGGCCCGAGGTTCCTCCCTGGAGAATCTGGGGCGGGGTGGATTACGCTAAAGTCAATGACCTCGTGGACCGGATCGTGATCCGCATGCCGCGGGCGGAACAGCCGGGTCCCGTGTTGAACCTGGAGCCCCTGCGGGAGCTGCTGCGCTCGGTGCGCCGCGATGTCCATTCCTGGAAGATTCTGCTGGACGTACCGGTCTGTGCAGTAGAGTGGGAGATGTCGGCAGCAGGAACCAACCGCGTGGAGCTGTCCTACCACCAGGCTCGCTCCAAGGCTCTGCGGCGGGGGGCACGCCTGCGCACGAGTGAGCAGGGAGAACCGTACTACAGCTTTCAAAGCCGGGGTTCCCGCCATGAAATCCACTTTCCCCAGCTGGCCGCCTTGGCCGATCTGTGTGCCTTGATCAACCGCTGTAATCTGGCGGGCATCATCCTTGCTGGGCTTGGTCAGGAAGACCCCAGGATCTGGGAGGTGCTGCGGGCCCACTTCCGGACAGCCGCTTTGAATATTTCCGAGCAATAGACATGTTTTGCAAGCCGTGTTCATAGATATTAAGGAAAGCTGGCGGGGGAGACTGCGCCGGCTCACTACGGCAAAAAGGGGGAGAGAGATGAGCCTGAGTGTAAAAGAGAACCGCATTGCGGCGGTGAATCGCGTGGGGGAAAACACGCTGCAGACAGTGCTCCAGGGTAAGGTTGAACTGCCCAGCACCGCAGCTCCCGTCGGCAGAATCGTATGGGTGAAAGGCGTCCCGGTGGTGCACTCCTATGCTGTGGACCAGGATCGCGTCTATGTGCAGGGAGCAGTGGATCTTACCATGGTCTATGTGCCCGAAGCGCTAGAAGATGAACCAGCGGGGCTGAAACGGGTGGAATGGCCTGGTGCCCTCCCCTTTGACGCCCATGTGGAAGTAATAGGCGCGGAACCTGAAGCCAAAACCAACGTGGAACTGACGGTTTTGGCCTGTGAATGGGACCTGGCTGCTGGCCAGTTTGCCGTGGATGTGGATCTCATCCTGGCCATAACGGCCCAGGTCGATCAGGTGCGCGAGTTCACCGCGATCAGCGCTGCCAACCTGGCCAAACCTGTGAAGCTGGTCACCGACGGGGTTGTGCTCAATCCCGTACCGCCGCCTGTGGAACTGCCGGTGGCCAAACAGATCACGGGCATGCTGGAGTTCGCTGGCGAGGAAGATGATCTGGTACGGACTGTTCTGGACTTGGAGCCCCAGATTAAGCTGGAGGAACCTGTGTTCAGCGAGGGGGAAGTGGTGATCAAGGGCTGGGCAGCACTTACCCTGCTCTATGAAACAGAGAGCTTCACGGTTAAGCTGCGGGAGTACAGCCAGGCCCTGAACTTCGAGCTCAGCTTTGCCCGGGAGGAGCTCCAGCCCGGCATGACCCTGGAACCGCGCCTTAAGGCGCGCTGCGAAGGGTTTGTGGTCAACGACGGGCGGAGTCTGCGGGTGGAACTGAGCCTGAATGGCGCCCTGCTGGCCAGCAAGCCCCAGCCTGTGCAGATCCTCACCGAGATTTCGACGCCAGGCGGCTTGGTGGAGGTGCGCAGGGAGATGCTGGCCGCGGACAGCTTCGTGACCCAAAAGGAG
>Ga0116169_1003126_pt1 | contig 11327 bp, 10 predicted proteins | sample AD_UKC130_MetaG_FD_89796 | JGI IMG/M metagenome (GOLD analysis project Ga0116169, IMG submission 89796) | Active sludge microbial communities of municipal wastewater-treating anaerobic digesters from Canada - AD_UKC130_MetaG | ecosystem: Engineered > Bioreactor > Anaerobic > Digestate | place...
GAATTTCGGCATGATTTTGTCTTCGGAATAATGATGATGAATGCCGTTGGCCATCCATATCTGTTTGAGATAGGTCTCCAGATTTTTCCAATCTTCGGTCGATTTGTCTCCCATATAATTTTCATACACCCCTTCCAACACACGACGTATGGCCAGGTTGTATTTGTTGTGTTGGTCGTAAAGAATGTCGCGTCCTTCCAGAGCAGCTTGCGAAAGATAGTAAATCAGCTCTTTCTGCTGCAACGATAGGGCATTGAATCCCGGCACCGGATAGCGCAATATTTCGATGTCGGCAAAACGATCGACTTTATATTGAAAAGTGGAATCGATACCGTCATCGGCAGTCGACGTTTTTTCGGCATTCGTTTTCCGGCCGGTATTGCATGCCGTCGGAAGAATCAAGGATATCAGCATAATAATAACGATTTTTTTCATTTTTATTCGGTTTTTATTGTGCAAAGCTACAAAAACGATTCGAAACATGGTCTCGTTTTTTCTTTTTAAAACAGCGATCCCCGATAGATAGGGGTGGGGGTTGGCGGAGCAACCCGGGTTTTGTAGCTTTTGTTTTTTTTCTCTACCTTTGTTTCCTTAATTAATCACAGAAAGATTTATACCTCTAATTGAATGGATGTTACAAATAAGCAATTTGACGAAGTCGTTGCAATTTGCAGAGATGTTTTTCAGAAGAAGTTGCAGGATTATGGCGCATCGTGGCGGATTTTACGCCCCGAATCGGTTACGGATCAGATTTTTATAAAAGCAAACCGCATCCGTTCATTGGAAACCAAAAAAGAAAGTCGGGTAGGAGAAGGTATTTTTTCCGAATTCGTAGGAATCGTGAATTACGGAATCATGGGCCTTATCCAGCTCGAATTGGGTTATTCCGATACGATCGATATCACTGCGGAGGAAGCATTAAAGCTGTACGACAAATACATTGCCAAAACCAAGGAACTCATGAATGCCAAGAATCACGATTACGACGAGGCATGGCGCCGGATGCGCTTGAGTTCGTATACCGATTTGATCCTGATGAAAATTTATCGCATCAAGGAAATCGAAAGTCGTCAGGGCAAGACATTGGTATCTGAAGGCATCGATGCCAATTACATGGACATTGTGAATTATGCGATTTTCGCTCTCATCAAATTGCATTTCGGCGAAGAAGAAAATGAAACGCAACCATCGTCTCATCAAAATAGCAACTGAATTATCCCGAATCATCGGAGGTGCAACGTTTGTCTTCTCGGGCTTCGTGAAGATGGTAGACCCCCGCGGATTTGCGTATAAAATACAGGATTATCTGATTGCTTTTGGGCTTTCCGAGTGGTTTTCGCTCGCATTGCCGGTAGCCATTCTGCTTCCGGTGGTCGAATTTCTGTTGGGTGTATGCCTTTTGTTGGGGATTTACCGAAAACCCGTTTCACGTCTTTTTTTGCTTTTTATGATGGTTATGACTCCTTTTACGTTGTGGATTGCGATAAAAAATCCCGTAGAAGACTGCGGTTGTTTTGGCGATGCTGTCGTTATCGGCAATTGGGCAACGTTTTACAAAAATATCGTGTTACTGGGTTGTGCTATTTTGACGGTGATCCATTATTATAAGATAACTCCCTTTTTAAGTTCAAAAACAGCGTTGGCAGCTGCCCTTTTCACGGCATTCTTTGGAGTGGCTTTTGCCGTCTATAACGTAATGAACCTGCCGATAATTGATTTTCGTCCCTACAAAATAGGGACACACATTCCCGATAAAATGAAGGTGGATCCTGCCAAAGCCGATCAATATGAAACTATTTTTGTTTATGAGAAAGAAGGGGTTAAGGAGGAATTCACGGAAGAAAATTATCCTTGGAACGATTCCACTTGGACGTTTGTGGAAATGAAAACCCGATTGGTGAAAAAGGGCGAGAAACCCGAGATTGAAGATTTTTCCATTGTGGAATTGGAGTGGGACGAAGAAGGCAACAGGTATATGGAAGCGGCCGACATTACGGAAAAGATACTCTCCGATCCCTCGTATTCTTTTCTTGTAATTTCGTATACTCTTTCGGATATTCGTTCAGACGAATTGTCCCGATTGAAGGTATTGGCCGATTATGCCGCAAAGTATCGTTATCCGCTGTACTGTGTCACGGCATCGACTTTTGAAACGATTGCGGAGTGGGAATGCCGCCACCAAAGCGGATTCACTTTCTGTCATGCCGATGAACTGCTGCTGAAAACCATTATCCGTTCCAATCCGGGGGTAGTGCTGTTAAAAAACGGAACAATCATCCGTAAATGGGGCAGCCGTTCTCTTCCAACGGAAAAAGAACTGACCGCCCCTCTTGACCGACTGGAAATCGGAATGGCGGTCGATAGAAAAAAACATGAGATTTCGGCGGTTGGAGTCACGGCTTTGCTGTTTCTTTTGCCGCTGGGAGTTATCAAATGGGCGGATGCCCGTATGCAAACGAAAAATTAATAATTTATTCATATAAAAATCACATTGTTATGAGAAAGAATATTGTAGCAGGAAACTGGAAGATGAACAAAACACTCCAGGAAGGATTAGCATTGGCAACTGAATTAAATGAAGCCTTAAAAAACAAAACTATCAATTGTGACGTGATCATTGCGCCACCGTTTATTCATCTGGCGAGCGTGGTGAACGCCATCGATACAACTACGATTGGCGTATCCGCACAAAATTGTGCCGATAAACCCGAAGGTGCTTATACGGGTGAAGTTTCGGCCAAAATGGTTGCATCGACAGGGGCCAAATACGTGATTATCGGTCACAGCGAACGCCGTACCTATTATCACGAAACGCCCGAAATCCTGAAAGAAAAGGTATTGTTGGCACTCGCCAATGGGTTGACCCCCATTTTCTGCATCGGAGAAGTATTGGCAGAACGTGAAGCAGGTAGACATTTCGAAGTAGTGAAATCGCAAATCGAACAGTCGTTGTTCAACCTTTCGAAAGAAGAGTTCGGCAAACTGATTCTCGCTTACGAACCCGTATGGGCTATCGGTACCGGCAAAACGGCAACCGCCGAGCAGGCACAGGAAATGCATGCTTTTATTCGCAAGATCATAACCGAGAAATACGGTAAGGATATAGCCGAAAACCTTTCTATTTTGTATGGCGGAAGCTGTAATGCCTCCAATGCCAAGGAACTTTTTGCCAATCCCGATGTAGATGGCGGTCTTATTGGCGGAGCCTCGTTGAGCGTGGATAAATTTATGCCTATTATCGAAGCTTTTTAAGCGCTTTATGGAATTTTACCACAGATTAATGTGCCAATCTGTGGTATTCCCTTAATTTTGTCCATTATTTCATATCGGAATCAAAGATGAAAAAGTTGTTTTATTTTTTGCTTTTTTGTTGTGTTTCAACCCTATGGATGAATGCACAAGAAACAAAAAGCATCATTGCCGAACTAAATGCCGATTATCCGGGCAAAGGTCGTGTAACCATCTACGAAGATGAAGCCGTCAAAGGAATCGTGGGGCGTCCCATTACCCCGCAACTGCCGGTTTATACCGAACCCGGAGGTGTTTCTTACGTAAAAATGCGTGGATATAAAATTCAGGCTTTTGCAGGTAATGATCAACGCACCTCCAAGAACGAAGCCTATAGCAAACAAGCCCTGATCAATCAGGCATTTCCCGAGCTGGAAACGGTGATCATCTTTGATTCTCCCTTTTGGCGTTTGCGTGTGGGAAATTTCAAGACCCGAGAGGAAGCAGAAAAGGTATTGGACGAAATGCGCCTGGCGTTTCCTTCGTTTGGAAAAGAAATGTACATTGTGCCCGATGAAGTTAAAATACCGATTGAGCAATCCGCCGATTATTAATCGCAATAAATTAATCAAGACATCATGCCTATTATCGAAACTATAGAAAAAAAAGATAAGATGCATCTTATCGCCGATAACGTGAAAAATATCCTTTCGTTATTGGGCGAAGACGTGAATCGCGAAGGTTTACTCAAGACTCCCGAACGTGTAGCCGATGCATTACAGTATTTGACCAAAGGATATGCCGAGGATCCGGAAGAAATTCTGCGCGGTGCTTTGTTTAAAGAAAAATACCGCCAGATGGTCATTGTCAAAGATATCGATTTGTTTTCGCTGTGCGAGCACCATTTGCTTCCCTTTTTCGGCAAAGCCCATGTGGCCTATATTCCCAATGGCTACGTTACCGGTTTGAGCAAACTTGTTCGTGTAGTAGAAGTATATGCCCGCAGGTTGCAGGTACAGGAACGGTTAACCACTCAGATCAAAGAGTGCATTCAGAATACCCTGAATCCGTTGGGAGTGATGGTGGTAATCGAAGCAAAACACATGTGCATGCAGATGCGGGGAGTAGAAAAGCAAAACTCCATCACCACCACTTCCGACTTCACAGGGGTTTTCAATCAGCAGAAAACGAGAGAAGAATTCATCAATCTCATCAAGAAAAGCCCCCTTCTTTAATTGAAGTAATTACGACTTTTTCGCCAGTCGTTTTCGTTCGGTTTCGTCAAGGACGATTTTTCGGATACGTATTGCTTTAGGTGTCACTTCCACGTATTCATCTTCCTTAATATATTCCAATGCCTCCTCGAGGGTGAATACAACCGGCGGTGCCAGTTGTATTTTATCGTCGCTTCCCGCAGCACGCATATTGGTGAGTTTTTTCGATTTGGTTACGTTCACCACCAAGTCGCCCTCTTTATTGTGTTCGCCCACTACCTGGCCTGCATAGACTTCGGTTTGCGGTTCAATGAAAAAGCGCCCCCTGTCTTGCAATTTATCCAACGCATAGGCATACGCATTGCCCGACTCGCCGGCAATAATCGATCCGTTTTGACGTTTTTCTATTGGCCCTTTCCAGGGTTGGAATTCCAGAAAACGGTGCGACATGATTGCTTCACCCGAAGAAAGGGTAAGGACGATGTTGTTCAGACCGATAATTCCCCTCGACGGTATGGTAAATTCCATGTGCATGCGGTCGCCTTTATTTTGCATGGAAAGCAATTCGCCTTTGCGGCGCGTTACGATATCGATGATCTTGCCGGAATATTCTTCGGGAAGATCGATGGTAAGCTGTTCTACCGGTTCGTAATCTTCGCCTTCAATTTTTTTAATGATCACATGCGGTTGGCCTACTTGCAACTCGTAACCTTCGCGTCGCATGGTTTCAATCAGTATCGACAAGTGCAGCACCCCGCGTCCATACACAATCCACGAGTCGGAACTGTCGGTTTCTTCCAGTCGCATGGCCAAATTTTTGTCCAACTCGCGCACCAACCGTTCGTAGATGTGTCGTGAGGTGATGTATTTTCCATCCTGACCAAAAAACGGCGAATTGTTGATGGTGAAGAGCATCGACATGGTGGGTTCATCTACGGCAATCGGATCCAATGGTTCGGGATTCTCCAAATCGGCAATCGTATCGCCGATTTCGAATTCTTCGATGCCCACCAGTGCGCAAATATCGCCCGATGACACTTCATCCACTTTTACCCGATCGAGTCCTTCAAAAACATTCAGTTCCTTGATTCGGGTTTTTACTATCGACCCATCGCGTTTGCACAAGGCATAATCGACATTTGGTCGCAACGTCCCCCGATGCAGGCGTCCGATGGCTATTCTTCCCACGTAATTTGAATAATCGAGCGAAGTGATGAGCAATTGCGGTGTGCCTTTTCGCATTTTCGGCGCCGGAATATATTTGATGATAGCATCGAGCAGAGGAGTGATGTTGGTAGACGGTTTTTTCCAATCGTCCGACATCCATCCTTGTTTTGCCGACCCATAGAGGGTAGGAAAGTCGAGTTGATCGTTGGTTGCACCCAAATTAAACATCAAATCGAAAACGGCTTCCTGTACAATTTCGGGGCGACAGTTGGGTTTGTCCACCTTATTGATGACTAAGATGGGTTTGAGTCCGATCTCGATTGCTTTTTGCAGTACGAAGCGGGTTTGAGGCATGGGACCTTCAAACGCATCTACTACAAGCAGGCAGCCGTCGGCCATGTTAAGTACACGTTCCACTTCGCCACCGAAGTCGGCGTGCCCCGGAGTATCTATAATATTGATTTTGGTATTGTTATAGCGGATGGACACATTTTTGGATAGGATGGTAATTCCGCGTTCGCGTTCCAAATCGTTGTTATCGAGAATCAAATCTTGAGCGGGTTGGTTGTTGCGGAACAGGTTTCCTGCCAAAAGCATTTTGTCCACCAATGTGGTTTTGCCATGATCGACGTGAGCGATAATGGCTATATTGCGAATATTTTGCATCAATCAATTTTTTTTGAAGGTGCAAAGTTACACTTTTTATAGGAGAAATGCCAATAAAAAAGCCTCTGTTCAAAACAGAAGCTTTTCTCATTCAATGTTTTTGTTTCGTGCTTTAATGCCGAAATCACTTAATTTTTCACTGTTGTTTCGTTTACGATATCAACAGGGTTCAGTTCCTGAATTTTTGTCATAACGCTATCGATTTCGGCTTGCGTGCCTTCGCCCGAAAGGGTCACCACACCATCTTCAACGCTTGCTGTCAGCTTGGGATATTCAACCAAGATCTCAGGCAGACCGGCTTCAATAATTTGATCCAGTTCGGAGTAATCCGGAGTAGGTGGAACAACTTCCAGCTCGTTTACTACCGATTTAACGTGTTTTACAGATGCCACAATACTGTCGATAGCGGCTTTTGCAGCATCATCTTTTACGGTACCTGTCAGTGTAACAACCTTGTCGCTCACAGTAACGGCAACGTCTTCAGCATCGGGATTTGTTGCCAAAACTTGCTGAATTTCAGACTGAAGATCGGCGTCACTCACTTGTTTGCATGAGGTTATGCTCGTTCCTAGAACCAGCACAAACGTTAACAATGAAATTAATTTTACTGCTTTCATAACTTTTTTGATTAGAGATAAAACACTTATATTTAAACGAAGTCATTAATATAAACGTACATAGCAGTGAAAATGTTTTACCGGGATGCGTAAATTATGTTTTTATCGGCTAAATAATATTAAAACATTTTTCTTATGATGCCCAACTCCAGCATTTGCCGTGTATGAATGGATTCATGGTTGATGATATGTTCATCGAGTTTCGGCTGATCTTTTCGGGCGAAAACGATACCGAAAAGATTGATGGCACGAAACCCTTTGACCGGAAGCAGCGTCGAATAGATGATTTTCATTTCGAGAATCAGGCAAATTATTTGTCTGTCGAAATTAGTAATTATCGACAAATTTTGTACCTTTCGGCGTCAAACCTTTTAATTATCAAATTTCAAAATAATATGAAACCATTTTATTTGACCGGTGCTTTGTTTTTACTGTTTATGTTTTTTGCGTGCCCTATTGTCCGTTCACAGGAAAAAGCGGCACCGGTACCCAAATCGCCTTTCACCATCGATCTGTGGGAAAAAGGCTTGCCCAATTCCAACGGCATGGAAGCGCAGGGATACGATGATGCGAAGTATAACTTCAAGCCGTGCATCACGGTATACCTTCCCAAGACAACCCGACCTGCAAAAGCGGTAGTTGTTTGCCCCGGAGGAGGATATGCCAATTTGGCCATGAATCACGAAGGCCACGATTGGGCTCCTTTTTTCAATAATCTGGGCATTGCCGTGGTGGTTTTAAAATACCGCATGCCCAACGGCAATCACGAAGTGCCGTTTTCCGATGCCTGCGAGTCCATACGTTTGACAAAGGCACATGCCCGAGAATGGAATATCGACCCCGACATGGTGGGAATCATGGGTTCTTCGGCCGGAGGACATTTGGCATCGACGGTGGCAACCCATGCGCCGAAAGAATTGCGACCGGCTTTTCAGATACTGTTTTACCCGGTCATCACCATGAACAAAGAAGAAACCCACATTGGTTCGCGCCTGAATTTGCTGGGAGAAAATCCCACGGAGGAGATGGAAAAGTCGTATAGCAACGAATTGCAGGTCGATTCATCCACTCCGCGCGCTTTCATTGCTTTATCCGATGACGATAGGGGAGTAAAGCCCGTTAATTCCGTGAAATACTACCTGGCATTGCAGGAGCAGGACATTCCGGCGGCTCTATATATTTATCCGAGCGGCGGTCACGGTTGGGGTATCCGGGAATCGTTCAAATACCACATCGAGATGCTGATGGAATTGCGTTCGTGGCTGGGAACGTTTTGACGACTGTGAGGGTGATTTTCGCAGTCCAATTTGGTAATATGATTTAATCATCCCCGGTTTTTATCTGCTGAGCGAAATCTCTTTTAGCTTTTCTTCTATTAATTCTTCTATTTTGCTTTTATTATTATTGCTAAATCCGGTAATGCTTCCTGAAATTTTTTTATTTTTATCCAGAAGTAAAAATGTAGGCATTCCCAGTTCCATTTTGTTCATAATTTCCACTCGTTCGTTTTCGCTTTCCATTGAATTATAAACAATCGGATAACTTATTTGCTTTGTTTTTACATATTTGTCGAGATTGGTTTTGGAGTCGTATGGATAAAATACGACTACTTGGATATCCGGATCGGCTTTGTATTTTTCAATTAATTCCTGTACAAACGGTATCGCTGACTGGCATGGGCCACAATTTATCATGGACACGTATAGAATCGTTTTCTTTCCTGCTAATTTCCTAAATGAGAAGGATTCTCCGGACAATAAACGCAAATCCCAATCGGGAACAAAATCTCCCACGGCAAGGGGCAATACAGGAAGGGTTGCTCCTTGGATGGGTTGAAGCATGGATTGTGGTTTTTCAAACGAATCGGGATAAGCAAATGACGAGTAGGTAAATTCGTCAATAAACGGTTGAAAAGTGTTGATGGTTATCCTTAAAAAATAGGGCAGGTTTTGTTGTTTGTCGATCAACAGTTCATGACTCACGGTATTGGCTTCCGGAAAGGCTTTTATGTATAAATACGTTTTTCCGTTTAAGAGTGTATCTTTGTTGAGTGTGGTACGAAACCCTTTTGATTCCAGGATATTTAATAATGTGGGTAAAGAGCCATTAACAAAAGAAAAATTAGAATTTTTCAATTTTTCTTTTGGAGTTATGTGTCGCGATACTTCTTTTGTGCTGTATACATCGAATATTAATGAATCTCCGTCGTAAAAATGGTGGGTTACTGCATCTACATTAAAAAAAGGATGCCGAAATACGGATTCCAAGAACACTTGATAACCTCCTATCTTTTCATCTTTATCGTCTTTTTTGAAAACAAAATTTTGGGAGGTTTTTATAAATAATGTGTCTTTTTCTGTCATCCCCTGAATGGTAAGTTGATCGACATGAAAAGCTACGACAGGATGTTTGGTTAGGTTTCGAACAGTTGCCTCTATGGTACTGTTTTGTGCATTGACACCTGATATGGACAGGATGAGCAGGACGATGGGTAAAAAATTTTTTGTTTTCATCTTTATTTTTAATTTCTTGTTCTATAAAGTTATCAATCCCAAGATTTAAGCCGTTTGAAATTGTAAAGAACTTCGTCTCCTATTCGCTTTGCTCGCCGCAAGCCCTCGAAATCGGCAATAGTGCATTCTACAAATTCTTTGAGATTGGTTTGTTCTTCACATTTACTTAAATTCAAAGGAAACGGATTAGAGCAAATGACTTGTCACTTTAACAATCCACGAATTTTTTTTTACATGACAAATATCTTTTTATTCAATTATCCAAATTATCTTCATTTCAACTATCTCCTTATGGCGTGCTGTCTTATACATAGTGTCATACGATGTGCGTATATATACCTATTCCCACGCAACCCACTCAATGAACTAAGAATTTCTTTTGATGAAAAACTTCATTGGCCATCCTTCTTTGTTTTTGTTGTATTCATAGGCTTTCTCCATTTCCAAATTGTTTTTCAATTGCCTGTCGCACAAGACCAATCACATAACCAATCTCTTCTTCTGATTCTAAAATAACTTCAACATCGCCATTTCCCCAATGATTTATTTGAGAAACATCTCTACATAATTCTTTAGGATCATTAAGTTCATTAAATTTTATGTTTATATATAGCTTTAGCTTATTTTTTTGTGGAACTACATCTACTACATTTGTTTCTAGTTTGTAAGCGATATATAATTTTAAATACTCTTCACTAATCTCAGAATCCAATGATAGGACTTCTTTACGGAACCGCTCAAACAAATTTTTTGCCTTGCCTTCCTTAAGATATTCATAAGAGTCTATAGAATATTCAGTTAAAGTTTCTTCTTTTTTTCTATATTGATCAAGAATAGTTTGATCAAGTTGTGGATATTGCCATACCTTTAAAGCCTCTTTTGATAAATTTTCTGCACGTTGTAATATTGTTTCTTCGTTCCATGTATCAAGGTTTGCTAATCCTCTATTCAATTTTAGTGGGCTTTCTCTAAAACCGCCTTTCATATCCCTTTTATCGGTAAAGAATTTATCGCTATATTCGGAGTTGTAACCGGTAAGCGTGAGATTTCCAAGTGTATGAACATATTTTTGCTGGATTTTTTCCCAGTCCGGTCCCAGAGCTTCTCTCCAATCATGGTTCAAATTAGTATTTTGAGGCAGAATATGTTCTATTGTATATTCGCTTACATTCACTCGTTCTTTACGATCGTGATTTTCCAGACGTCTTAACAAATAACTTCTACTCCGAAAATTGTATAAGTCTCTACATTCCAATTCTTTTTTAAACTCTTCGTCGTTTGGAAATCTTCGATAGGAAGTCATTTTGATAAAATGAGCTTTTACACTTTCAAGATATTTTTCTTTTATGATTGATTTGCCGAAGGTTGCAAAAGTCTTATTTAACGAATTGGTAGGGATACCACATACTGCTCTTCTAAAGACATACGATTCTATCAATCTGATTATTTTAATAAAATCCTCTTTAGAAAGGACGCCCATTTTATAATCATTGTATAGTTCAAGTAGCAACGGATAAGACACATCCACTTTTAACTCGCGTAGATCAGAAAATGCTTCTTTCAGTTCTTTATCTTCTTCTTTGTCTAAAGCCATTGCACAAAAATACGCTGCATATTTTTTAAGTTCTTTCAATTCTTCTTCATTATCTCTTCGTGAGTTATAAAAATATTTTTTAAACTCTTCATAAACCTCACTAATTTTAGGGATGTTTCCTGTTTTCATTGTCAAATAATGACGCATAAAACTATCGAAATGGCTGTCATATGCTTCTTGTCCAAATTCAAGTTCCATTGGGCGCCAGTAATCTTCATATAGTCGTTTTTGTATGTCTCCTTCTAATCTCATGAGCATAAAATTTCTAATGAGGTCTGCTTGTGAAAGGTCTTTACCCGTAGAATTCATGCTCTCGAATATTAGTTGA
>Ga0116169_1003129_pt1 | contig 11317 bp, 12 predicted proteins | sample AD_UKC130_MetaG_FD_89796 | JGI IMG/M metagenome (GOLD analysis project Ga0116169, IMG submission 89796) | Active sludge microbial communities of municipal wastewater-treating anaerobic digesters from Canada - AD_UKC130_MetaG | ecosystem: Engineered > Bioreactor > Anaerobic > Digestate | place...
CAGGCCTGCTTGACCTCATATATGAAGGAAGTTACTTCGATGCGTACATTTCTGTTGCTGTCAACCTGGGATTTTCAGTGCTGTTCATATCAGTGGCCGCACATCTGTCAGGGAAGAGGAGGAATGGATATGAGTAACCTGTGGCTTCTCGTATTGAACAACCTGAAAGTGACATTCAGGAAAAAGGGAAACCTGATCACATACATCTTCCTGCCGATTTTCGGTGTGCTTTTTTCGTTGCTTGTCCACAGCACTTCCGGTTCAAGCGTCCTCAGGATCGGCATAACTGACCATGACCGCGGCGCGGCATCCCTGGAGCTGAGGGAAAAGTTCGAAACTGCCGGGGATTTTTCGGTCACCGACGTGGACGAGGAGGAGATAAACGCGAAACTGCTTGATTTTGAACTGGATGCCGCGATGATCATTCCCCGTGGATACACCGATAGCGTCCTCGGCGGCAATCCCGCCGAAATAGAGGTCGTTTCGCTGAAAGGCAAAGAAACGACGGTATGGGTGGAACAGCTGATAAACAGGCATTCTGCTTCCATGTCGATCCTGGCGGCAGCGGCCGGCGGCGATGAGGAAATCTTTGCAGGCATACTTTCACAGGCCAGGGACAACGCAGTCAGGTTCAATGTGTTCAGCGCGGAGGATAAAAAGGCAGACAAGTCGATGACAAGGTCGTCGGTCGGGTTCCTGATCATGTTTATAATGTTCGGGTCAGGATTCACGTCTATGATCGTGCTGAAGGAAAAGAGAGAACGCACCTACCACAGGATCTGTTCGGCGCCCGTAACCTCAAGGCAATACATTTTTGCTAATTCGCTGACGGGGCTGATCATCTGCATACTCCAGATCATATTGGTAATGCTTGTAATGAAATTCGTGCTGAGGATAGATACAGGGATAAGCGATATCCACCTGTTCGTCATCCTGCTGATGTTTGCATTCGTGGCAGTCGGCACGGGATTGCTGATTACTGCGTTTTCCAGTTCGTCGTACATGGCCGGGACGCTCAACACGCTCGTCCTGACGCCAACGTGCATGCTGGGCGGATGCTACTGGGAGCCTGAGCTGATGCCTGATTTCATGCAGAAAGTCGGGTACTTTACCCCACAGCGGTGGGCAATGGACGCGATAGGCAGGATGCAGTCCGGGGACCCGTTCCGAAGCATCGCGATGAACTTGCTGGTACTTGCTGCGTTTGCGCTGACATTCATGCTCATTGCGGCATTCAGGCTGTCCAGGGCGGACAACATCCAGAGGTTCGTTTAGCAGGGACAGTTCTCAGCATTATGTATTAACAGGCAGACAAAGGGACAGTTCTTACGGCCGTAGCCGCCAGGCCAGGCTTTTGAAGAACTGTCCCCCGGTTTTTTAAAAACAACGACTTTTTGAGAAATGTCCCTTGTTATCCGGGAACTGCCGCACGTCAATCGAAATATTCTATATCCTGGAGTTTAATGATGCCCATCCCGTCGTTTACCGTATACTTGTATCTCATGATCGCCCCGGACTTGATTATGAGTTCTCTCAGATCCGAATAACTGTACTTCGAATAATCAGTCACCTTGATTTCGATGACCGGACTGCGTCTGCTGATCGCTTCGGTCAGGATCCTCTTCATTTCTTCAGGGTTCCGGGCCACGAGCCCGTATTTGCTGTAATAGTTGTTCCGGGTGGCTGTGCACCGTGGAGTCAGCGACTTGTCCCACTCATAGGATTTAGCCATTTCACTGTCAGTTATGTTGAAATATGTGTATGTAAGAACCTCGATGCCATCTGACGTCACAGCGTCGTTATTGGTCACATCAAGGTGGTAATATTCTCCGTCGATTTTGACGATATTCCAGGAATGCCCTTCGGGGTTGCTGTTTTTTGACCAGCCGGTGACAATCATGCATTCGATGCCTGCCAGGTCGCACAACAGTTTCATCGCCTTTGCGTATCCTGAGCATACCGTTTTTCCAAGGACCAGGCACCCGTATTCGGTGTACGAATCTTCGGACAGGGTATTGCGTTTATAATTTATATAGTCGTATGAAGTGTTGTTGATTATGTAATCGTGCAGTATCTTTTCCTTTTCGAAATCCGACATGTCTCTTGAGATCAGTTCGGCAACGATATGTCTTGCCTTATTTATCGCAGCGTTTGCCTTCGACTTTCTCAGTTCGTATTCTTTTGCCGTTTCCTTGTACGTGATCGCCACCTTCATGCTGTCGGAATTACGTTCGTATTTCCACGATTTCGTCATGCTGTCGACGCCTGAAATTTCGACGGCTGCATCAAGGGCTGTAGTGAAAGCGGCCCTGAACTCTTTGGAAATATCGCCGCTGTATCCCGTGATATCCAGTTCAACCGACGTGGTATGGTTGACGAGCGCTTTCGTTATGATCCTGACCAGGTCGTCGGCATTCCTGATCACATGGCCAAGGCTTGTCCTGCGGGGACTAAATGAAAGGACGTTCCCGTACTGTTTTTCAAAGCTCGACGGGTACAGACCAAGCAGCTCAGCCGCGGGCTTGTAAATTACCCTGTCGGTGTCGACGAGCTTTTCCGCGAGCGTACATGAAGAGCCTTTCATTTTTGCAGAAAGCGCGTTGTAGGAAATCCCGAAAAGATCATTCCTCAGGAATTCAGACCTGAATTTCAGGTCATCAGCTTCTGCTTTTGACAAAATCCCCAATAACACCGCTTTGTCCAGCACCCTGTCATGCTGGAAATCTTCGCCGTCTCTGTATCCTAAAGCGCGAAGGACCAGCGTCACATATTGATTCGCCGTCAACGGATCATTGGCACCGAACATGTCACTGCTTTTCCCGTTAACGATCCCGTTCTGGTAGGCATATCCCACGTAACAGTCAGCCCAGCGCGGTACATCCCTGAACGGATGGCTGTAAACGCCGTGAAGCGCTTCGGTTTCCTTGCCGAGAAGGCGCAGAAGCATCACCAGCCCATCAGTCCTGGTTGCAGCGCGGCCAAGCTCGAATTCTGAAGGACTGCTGGCAAGAAGGCCTAAAATCTTGAGGTCGATCGCCTTCTCGTAATTCGAGAAGGCCGACGGTGCTGTCCCTGCAGACGGCACCGCAACAGCCTGTGCCTGTCCGGATGCTGCTCCTGACGGCAATGGGACGAACACCAGCACTAATGTAAAAATCAATACAATGACAAAAACTTTCTTTCTCAATTTTGCATACTACCTCACAATGTTTTCCCTTTTGCGATGTTTTTCGCATTAAATATTCGCAAACTTTATGCAAAAAACTGAGGTCATTTGCCGATCAGCGTTACGTTTTTTTGCAGAATTACACAGATCAGAAATAATTATAGAAAACAATGTAAAAATATGCAATATTTTAATATGACATTCAGTGATGCGCTGTCGCTAATCTGCACCATCCCTACCGGCTGCTGCCGGACAGGACGGAAATGTTGCCCGCTACATCCTGCCTGAACCTTTCGATGAAAGCCGTGACATATTCACAAATATCGATAGCCGGGTCAGTTATCAGAGGTGTCATATCGATTGCGAAGGACAACGCGTCTGAGGCATCAGCCGCGTTATACTCATGGAAAGTGGCATTGGCCATCCTTCTGCCTGCTGCTGCCAGGTCATACCTTTTGCCGCCTGCTATCTGCGAATCGAACACTCCTATCAGTGCGGCAGCGATATTCGGATGTCCCGAGACGTCGAATACGACCCTGTCTTCGTCGCAAACCCAGTCAAGGCTGCGCCAGACTTCACACCCGTACAGTTTTTCAGGCAGCATATCGTCAGGAAGTCCTCTCAGTGCGCCTATCACTCTTAGAGCCGCTGCCACATGGGTCGCATGCTTGTCCGCGGGGTTGTGGGTATATATGATCTGCGGTTTAGTTACCTTGAAGATTTCCGCCAGTTCGGAGATCACAGCCTTGTTGCCCGGATCCTTTACTGCACTGCTCGGATACTCAAGCATTACAAGGGCGGAATATCCGCCAACGACTGCTGCCTTGACCTGCTCCTGCTTCCTTATCTCGCGCATCTGCTCATCGGTAAAGTCCCTGTATGGACCTGTCCTTGGGCTTCCCGCACCGTCTGTGAGCACTACGGCGGTGAACCAGGAGTCATTTTTCCCGAAGCACCTGGAAATGCCATCGTACGCCATGATCTCTATGTCGTCCTGATGTGCCGACACGGCCAGATGGGTCGTCCTTGCAAGAGCTTCCATTACCGGTGTTCCATCCGGGACATAGATTTTATTTTGCAAATCGTTCAGCATGTCGTTTCACCGCGCGTAAATAATTCATTACGCTTATATTATACCACAGATATGTGACATTTTGGCGAAAAATGCGGTGGGACAACCGGGGAAGGAAAGAGGACAGGAAACAGGCAAAGAGACACTCCCCGTTCCTTGTTTTGCTGAGGAGTGTCCCCAACCAAATCAAGTCCATGACACTCCCCAACCGCAGAAAGTACTATTTACAGAGGAGTGTCACCATAGTTTGTTACTCTTTGTAGTACCCTTCGCTTTCCCTTCCGGAAAGCCAGGGACAAAGCAGGATAATGACAAGTATGATTATGATGATCCAGATCCAGTTGGCGCCGAAACCACCACACCCGAAGAACCCGCCTCTTTCATTGTCTGCCATATCATACACCCCCTTCATATATGGAAAGCTTCGTTACTCAACTATGCCGGTATCTTCTCTTGAATAAAAGAACCTGTTGTCCGTGAACAGCAGAAGGAACAGGATTATGAAGAACAACAAGGCACAGTCGTTGAATATGCCACCAGTGAAGTTTTTGGACATGCTAAAACCCCCCTTGCTTTCAAAGTTGGAACTCTGCTGTCTACTCCATCATATTCAGGGATGTATCCATGTGTTACTTGCATGCGCATTTTAGGATTCTTCGGGAATACCTGCCCTGTTCGCCCGCAAACATCCGGCCAAAAGTGAAACCACCCTTTACGGGTGGTTTTGTCTGGAATCATGTATTGCAGCCGATTTTGCCTTCCTGCGCCTGTATCAGCAATAGTCCCTGTTGTCAAAGAACAGCAGCAGGAAAAGAATAATGAAGAACAAAATCGCGCAATCATCGTTGAAGAATTTGCCGCATCCTCTATCTGCCATTATGATAGGCCTCCTTTCGACCAATGGTTGACATAAACTTATGCCGCTTAATCTTATTGTCAGTATCATTATATTAATGGCGTGCCGACTCGGTGACAGAATGGATATGATGTGAAGTGCCGCGGAAGCATATGGAATACTGCAATTCTTCCATATATTTTATATTTAAGCTATAATTATATCCGGATACATGGTTGTTTCATGGAGGTGTGCGATGGAACTGGCTGAGGGCAGCGTCGTTACGATGAGGCATTATTCCATGATTAACGTGTTTGACAGCATTATAGACAAAATCATGGATGACAGGATCGTCGTAAGGCTTCCGAAAGAATGCCAGAAGGCAACCTTCCTGGAAGGAGACCCCCTGGTGACCGCCTATGAGCTGGACGAAAAAGCATTCATAAAGGGGGCGAGGGTCATCGATTACAAAAGGGACGAAAGCCTTCTTACCTACAGGGAGGATGTGCCTGACGAAGGAAGCAGGCTTAGGTCTTATGAACGCTTTCCTGTATCGCTGTATGCGGATTACAGGGTAGCAGATGCGGCAGGGAACAGGAAATACTTCGCGCTGGTGAAGGACATCAGCGATTACGGGCTGATGATATACTCAAAAGAAGAGCATTTCAAAGGTCACAAGCTGAACCTCGACATATACCTTACCAGGGAGATACTCTCCCTTACTGCGGAAATAGTAAGAAAGGTCGACCGCAAGGGATACTACGAATACGGGCTTAAAATCAGGCACAACGGCCCGATCGTCTTCAACCAGATCAGGAACTTCGTCAGAAAAGAGCAGGAAGAGCTCATCGGTAAATATTCAAAATAGCGCCTGCCGTAGGATTTTGCGAATCCGACACTCAAATTATTGGAAAAATTTGAAAAATGGGAATTGACAGAAACTGGGCCTGACCATATAATATTGGTACAACCAAATTTTTACATAAATATTTGTAAATGTAAGCTGCGGAGGGAGCGTTTTGGGAAGGCTCAGTCTGGTTATAGCTGATTTTGATGCCGAATATATTCGGAATCTCGAAAAATACCTGATCTTAAACTATCCCAGGAGATTCGATATTACTTCTTTTTCTTCTCCCAGGGCGCTGCATGATTTCCTTGAAAGTCCTGCCTCCGCGGATATCGTCCTTGTGAACAGCATGATGTATGATGAAAAAATCGATCAGTACGATCGCGGGCTGGTGCTGCTTCTTACGGAAGACGGCAGCGGACAGAAAATGAAGTGTCCGGATCAGACAGCAGGTTCGGTCATGAAATACCAGCACACAGACAGGCTGATATCTGAAGTGCTGAGGATTTATTCGGCGATTTCGGACAGTGATTGCACTGTACATGGCCGGAAAAGGACATACATCATCAGTGTTGTCTCGCCGGCAGGAGGCACGGGAAAAAGCAGCATCGCGGCCGGTTGCAGCATATTGTGTGCCGGCAGGGGATTAAAGACGTTTTATCTGTGCCTTGAGGGCACACCTTCAACGGACAGGTTTTTTAAGGGCGAATCGGATCAAAGCTTCTCCAATGTGATTTATTATCTGAAAGGCAGCGGTCCCGTTTGGCTCAGGCTGGAATCTGCCAGGTGCTCGGATAACCGGAGTGGTGTGCATTTTTTCAAACCTCCTGAAAGCATACTGGAAATGAACGAATTTGATGAAAAGGATTCTGCGCGTTTGCTCAGCGAGTTCAGGTCCAGTTGTGAGTATGATGTGGTTTTTGTCGATCTGTCCCCGGGGCTCAGTCCTGTGAATGCAGAGGTCATGTGGAGGTCTGATATTGTTCTGCTTGTGCTTGACAGGGATCCCGTCGTTGAGTCAAAGATCGATATTTTCAGTAAAGGCCTCGATTTGCTGGAAAGCAGACGGAAGTCGTCACTCACGGACAAAATTATGCCCGTATTGAATTTTGCATCTGGGTTTGACGGTTGCGGGCCAGTTTTCGGATACAGACCGGCAGCTGTGATAGCTGACTGTCAGCAAAAGAGCGGCTGTATCGCGGACTGTAGCGTTGTCAGTGAAGTTTCGTTCCTGACGAGTCTGAATGGCATCGTGGATCAATTACTTGCCGGAAGACTGACTGCCGGCGTTACCGGGGAAGGGGGCGGGTCTGTTGCCTGAGACTGCTGAAATTCAGAATGTCGTATACCCGCAGGACAAGCTGACAGAGGAACTGAGGCTGGCAGAGGAGATCAGGGCGGAGATAGCGCAGGCGCTGGACCGGACCAGGGACATCGATGATGACGAGCTTATGGAAATGGTGACGGAAGCGGTTTTCCGCAAATCCCGGGTGTCATGGCTCAATATAGCGCAAAAACGAGAGATAGCAGACATGGTATACAATTCGATGAGAAGGCTGGACATACTCCAGCCATTGCTGGATGACAAAAGCATTACTGAAATCATGGTCAACGGACCGGACAAAATATTTATCGAGCGTGGAGGCCGGATCTTCAGGACGGAAGCAGCTTTTGCGGATCACCAGAAGCTGGAGGACGTGATACAGAATATAGTTTCCAGGACCAACAGGTCTGTCAATGAGGCATCACCGATAGTCGACTTCGTTTTACCTGACGGGTCCAGGGTAAACGTGGTGCTCAGACCGATAGCGCTTAACGGGCCAATTATGACGATAAGGAAGTTCCCCGATAAGCCTATGACGCTGGAACAGCTGACAGAGGCAGGATCATTGAGCGCTGAAGCAGCAGAAGTGCTGGACTGCCTTGTCAGGGCGAAATACAACATATTCATATGCGGTGGCACAGGCAGCGGCAAAACGACGTTCCTTAACGCGCTTGCGGCCAGGATACCTCCGGATGAGCGGATAATTACAATAGAAGATTCAGCGGAACTTCAATTCACAGGCGTGGACAACCTGGTCAGGCTTGAGACCAGGAACGCCAACAGCGAGGGAAAGGGAATGATCACCATCAGGGACCTCATCAGAACATCACTTCGCATGAGGCCCGAAAGGATTATCGTTGGCGAGGTAAGGGGCGAAGAAGCTCTTGATATGTTGCAGGCCATGAATACAGGCCATGATGGTTCGTTGTCAACGGGGCACGCCAATTCCGCAGAAGATATGCTCAAAAGGCTTGAAACAATGGTCATCAGCGCCTCATCCATACCGCTGGATGCAGTCCGGCAGCAAATAGCTTCTGCAATAGACATAATGGTGCATCTTGGAAGGTTGCGGGACAAGACAAGGAGAGTCCTTGAAATAACAGAGGTGGCAGGCTGCAGCGACGGCAGGATAATTCTGAACCCGCTGTTTGTGTTTGAGGAGACGACGGAGACATGCAGCGAAAATGGCCCAGGCGTAAGCGTTGCTGCAGATGATGGCAATGTGTCGGACAGGAATGCCGGAAGCCGAACAGACGACTCAGCCGTGATCCGTGATTTCGGCACTCAGTCAGCTGCCAGCCGAATAAGTGGCATCCAGGCTGACGGAATCAGGCCTGTGAGGGGAAGCCTTAAGTGGACAGGAAACATGCTCACGAGGACATACAAGCTGAAAATGGCGGGCGTCCGTTGCCGGCTGGGCGGTGATATGTGATGCCGGACTACAACGTCTATATTATGGGGATGAAGCAAAAGATATGCTATACCTTGTCAGCAGCAGCCGTTATTTTTGCTGCAGGCTTCCTGTTCTACAGAAGCGTGTTCATATCTGTTCTTCTTACACCGCTGGCTCTGTTGTATCCGCGTATAAAGACAAAAGACATCATCAGGCGGAGGAAGAAGGAACTGAACATCCAGTTCAAGGATTTGCTGTATTCACTTGCTTCGTCCGTCTCAGCCGGGAAATCCATTGAATCGGCATTCAGAGCTGCAATCGACGACCTGTCCGTGCTCTATCCTGATCCGTCGGCATACATTCTTGTCGAAATCAGGAACATAGTGAGCAGGCTCGATACAAATGAGACGCTTGAATCCGCATTGTCTGAATTTGCAGGGCGTGCCGGGCTTGAGGATATAGACAACTTCGTAAATGTCCTGAATATCAGCAGGAGGGCCGGCGGCAACATTGCCCAGATCATTAGGAACACTTCATCGATAATCAGCGACAGGATAGAAGTCGGACAGGAGATAGATATGCTGTTGGCTGAACGAAGATTTGAACAGAAAGTGCTGAATGCCGTTCCGGTATTCATGACGGTGCTGCTTTCAGTCAGCGCGCCGGATTATATGTACCCGGTTTTCAACACTGCTGCCGGAAGGCTGACAATGACTATTTCCCTGGCAATAATGGCAGCAGCCTGGCTGATATCTTCGAAACTGAACGATATAAAAGTTTGATCGAACATCTTCAGGTACTATTCATGTCACCAATGAAAAAATATGTTGGGATACGAAAAAGATGCCTATGGATGGAGACAACATTATCGGGGGATTTATCATGGCTGCTTTTTTCACGGTTTTGGCAGTCGCCTTTGGGATACTGTATTCCCTGTCAAGAAAAAAGTATGCAGATATCGTATGTGTGCTGGACAAAAAAGAGTTTCCGTTGAAAGTGCTACTGCCTGTCGGACTGATTATTCTGGATGCCCTTAAGCACAGCTACAACACCGGATATGACAGGAAACTGGCTATGGCAGTCACTGAGCTCTACGGGCACAGGAAAGCGTTGCTAATGCTCCGTGTGCATTGGGCGAACAAAATATTACTGGTATTCCTGGCTTTGCTGTTTGCCGGTTTTGTGGGGATGTTTGCTGAAGTTGACGCCGGCTTCCTGTTCTTCTGTGCTCTGATGGTCGTTGCCGTAATTGTGCTCAGTGACCGGGAACTGTATGAGAAAGTCCGAAAAAGGCGCCAGGCTATCCAACTTGAGTTTCCGGATTTTGTCAATAAGCTGACGCTGCTTGTCAACGCCGGCCTGACCGTATCCAAGGCATGGGAGAAAGCTGCAATGGATTCCCAGCGACAGACTCCTCTGTATAAAGAACTTTGCATCACAGTACAGGCCATCAGATCAGGGGTTTCTGAATACAAGGCCTACGAGGAATTCGCAAAAAGGTGTCATGTCCCTGCAGTTACCCGATTTGTGACCGTAGTGCTGCAGAACATCAGGAAAGGAAACTCAGAAATGGTCCCTGTATTGAGGCTCCTGGCGGATGAGTGCTGGGAGATGCGAAAAAATGCGGCAAGAAGGTTTGGAGAAGAGGCATCTACAAAACTGTTGCTGCCGATGATGCTGATGTTCATTGCCATACTGCTTATAGTCGGGATGCCTGCAGTTCTGGCACTGAGAAATATATAAGGATTGGAGGTGGTATGATGAACAAACTGGTTAGGAGTTTCCTGAGCGAGGAGGACGGCCTCGGGACAGTGGAAATCGTCGTCATCATCGCTGTTCTTGTCGGTATAGCGCTCATATTCCGGGATGCGATAATCAAGTTTGTCACCGATATCATGAAAAGCATCTTCGCAAGTGATTCAATTACAAACGATGTCAACAGCCAGCTTATCAGGCAAAGCAACCAAATCAACTGAGAAACAGGGAACTGTGGATTTTAAGGTGCTTGTGGAGGAAATCTGTCATGTCCGGGATTGCAGGGGAAGCAGTCAAAGAACTGGAATTCATGTATGAGAGCGATGCTGCGTCCAGTTTTCTCGTGATCAGGTGTGCCGGAAGGATTATTCAATATCAGGCCGGCATGCTTGAAAGCAACGATATCGATCATATCATCCCTGTGGAAATAATAAAAAGAGAAGACGCCAACTATTTCCACTATAATATTACTTCGCAGATACCGCTTTCGGTATATCTGAAAAGGAACAAGCTGAACAGGGAGGCATTCCTCAGGCTGATCCTGAACATTGCTGCGTGCATGAACAATGCGGTCGGATACCTGCTGTATCCGTCCAACTTTCTTATGAAACAGGAATTCATATATATCGACCCTGCTACACAGGATGCAAAGGTCGTATATATACCTGCCGAATTAAGGTGCGAAGACGTCGGAACACTGCAGACGCTGGTTTCGGAACTGCTGATGCAGCATATAAACGAAGAAGAATTTTGCAATGGCAATCTTGTTCAGCGCATATTGGCGGAAGTAAAGAGCGAGGCGTTCAGCATCAGGGGATTGATGGCACTTGCGAACGAACTTCTGTACGGGCAGGAGTCCAGGGAAACGGCCGGGTTGTCGCCTGGGCCGGAAATATGTGCAAAAACGCTTGAAGAAAATAGAGAA
>Ga0116169_1003137_pt1 | contig 11293 bp, 11 predicted proteins | sample AD_UKC130_MetaG_FD_89796 | JGI IMG/M metagenome (GOLD analysis project Ga0116169, IMG submission 89796) | Active sludge microbial communities of municipal wastewater-treating anaerobic digesters from Canada - AD_UKC130_MetaG | ecosystem: Engineered > Bioreactor > Anaerobic > Digestate | place...
CTCGACGTTCACTGGTTTTGAAGCGATCCGTCCGGGAAGCCTCCTTGTAGTAGGCCAAAACTGTGAGGTCATGAGACCGCAAGATCTCGACACTCACCGCTCCGGCACACTGACGGGCATTTCGCGGGGTGGACGAGGTCTTCATGGGTTCACGCATCCAGGCTCAGGTACCAAACAGGGATTGCTGTAAAGGTTGGTCGACGGAATTCACGCCGTCGCAAGCGAACGCGCGCCGTGGAAAGCCAGCCAGCGCACCTGCGCGGAATTCTTGACTACTCAGTTCTATTCGGAGCCTCTTGGCACAGGCAACGATGGTCTTCTTGTCGCCCACCTGAGCGCCCAAAGCGAGCGCTCTCCGCTGCACGCTGACGGTCACATCATAGTGAGGATACATCGTGCGGTACTGGAACCACTCTTGGCGGAGACCAAGTTGAGCCGCAAAGGCATGCAGCTCGGCAACGGAGTCTGCGACCAGATGGCACCAGCTACGGCCTCGCCAAGACAGGCGGGAATCATCGACATAGATGGTCATGATAATTTGCAAAAATTTTGCACATAATACCCGCAAATGGCGACGAGCTACAGAAACCCCGAGGAAGCCACGGCGCTTGGCGCCCAGATGCGGCTTGCCCGCAAAAAGCTTGGCTTAACACTGACAGATCTAGCGGAGCGAACAGATGTCAGTCACTCCCAGATATCAAGGATGGAGCGAGGTTTATTCAAAGGCACATCTAAAAATGTGCAAATTTTGTGCAATTTTTTGAATATTGGAGGCACGCGAACTTCCAACAAGGAGGAACCGCAAGACTTGGCACAACGTCTAGAACGCCTTGCATCGAGCTCTCCTAGGTGGAGAAGCGTAGTTGCTGCTTTCGCCGAAGCACTAGAGGCAGCACAGGACACTCACCCTCCCACGTGAGGGAAGCCCTACACAATATCGCCCGCACCGAACTGCGTCGTACGCAGGGCCCGGGGTTTCCATGATGCGCTGCATTCATCGGGCCACGCATTAACGTTTGTGCCGCGAACTAGCGGTGCTGCTTGCTCACCAACTCCATATAGTGGCCGCCCAAACTTGACCTGCCGCTCTATACGGCGCCAGACGCTGGACGACAGTGATGGGCTTTCCTCACGGAACTTCGCCCACGTCTCTTCGATAGCCACCAGTTGTGAACGCATGTCAGCCTCAGCTGACAGAGTCATAAGCAATTCAATTCGATGCTTGAGGTTGGCGAACCGTGCACCCGCAAGGCGATGCTTTTCGGCCAACTCTGCATACCTCAGAAATGTCTGCAGCCCCGTTAAGACAGCGGCCGCCACGCTGAGCAGCCCAACACCAATTTGAAGCCTGATGTCGGCAGATTTGTCTAGAGAAGAGAAGACCGCGGTCCCGACAAGCGTGCTGAGTGCAATCGCCGGCAATCCAAGCCAAAGGTGAAATCGCTCAAACCTGCGAGCGCACTCGTAGTGGGCGAGTTGCACGCGGTGATTCCTGAATCGCCATTGTTCGATGAGCTCTGAAACTGTCACAGTCGTTGACCTTCACCCTCTATCTGAAGTGAAATAGCCCGCCGGAACCGCTATTTCATGCGTCGTGGGTGCTGCGGCGCAGCATGAAAAACTGATACGTCCAACTCTTTCAGGGCTGGTCCTTGTCCTCACCCCCGAGCGACGAACTCTCGATGAAGATCGTAGACTATGGCGCCAGCAGGTGTGAAATACCGCCGCACTGTACATGCCGAGCCTGCAGCGCGAGGTCGCGCGAACGAGGACGCGCTGAAGTTGTCTGAGGCCCCCGAGGGCGAGGAAATCGTCAGAACTACGCGGCCACCGGCCTGACGCAGCGCCGCTATCCGCTTGTGCTGCTGCGCCCGAAGCCCAAGGCCAAGCGCCTGCTGTCGTCGCAGGAACTGCGCCGCGTGCCCGACGGGCGCGAGGTGCGCACCTGCGGCATCGTGACGCCGCGCCAGCAGCCGGACACCGCCAACAGAACGATCTTCGTCAGCCTCGAAGACGAGCACGGCGCCGTGCAGGTCATCGTGTGGCGGTACGTGCGCGAGGCGCAGCGCCAAGTGCTGCTGAACGCGCGCCTGCTGGCCGTCAAGGGCCGCTGGCAGGGCGAGGGGCTGGTCTGCTACCTGATCGCCAGCAAGCTGGCGGACCTGACGCCCTGGCTGGGTCGCCTTGCCACCGAGAGCCGGGACTTCAGGTAGTGCCGGCGGACGGCGGCCTGGCCGATGGGGCAGGCGCCTTGCGCTTGGCGTCTCCGCGCCGGAATCCCCGATCCCCGGCCATGAAGGCTTCGAGCATGTGCGGGATCAGCGTAGCCGCGTCCACCGCCTCGCCATACACCTGTGCATACGCGGCAGCGTAGCGGTCGAGTTCGGCCTTCAGGCTGGCCGGGCAGGCAAAGGTCAGCTTGACGCTTTCGGTCTTGGGCAGCGGCCCGAGCCGGAGCTTCTTGGTCGTGTTCATCGCATTGCTCCCCGGTTGAAGAACATTGGCTGGTACGGCCGCAGCACCAGATCGCGGCTGACGATGATGCGCACCGGCAGGCCCGGCCGCGCCGTCAGCGTGGGCTGGATGTTCATGTTGCGCCGGGTCAGTTCCTGACCCACCTGGTTCACGCTGTCCTGCAATCCATCGCGTCCGGCGATCACAATACGGTTGCCGTTCTGCCGGTTCTCCGGCGCGGCCAGTTCGGCGCCGACGCCCAGCAGCGTGGTCAGCGCCGCACCGGCCAGGATGCGGCCCCAGTGCCGGTCAATCTCATCTTCCACGCCGGCATAGCCTGCAGGATCAGTGCCTACTAGGCTGTCGAGCGTGAGCGAAGAAGTGTCGGGCAGGATGATCCGGTTCCACACCATTTGCACTCGGCTCTGCCCGTAGCTGACCTGGCTGTTGTACTTGCCGAGGATGCGCGAGCCTTGCGGAATCAACAGCAACTTGCCCGTGGCTGTGTCATAGACGGGCTCCGTCACCATGGCGATCACGTCGCCCGGCAGGTCGGACTTGATGCCCGTCACCAGCGCGGCGGGAATCACCGTTCCGGCCATGACTTGGTACGGCGAGGCCGGCATCTGGAGAACCCCGGAATTGCGGCTTTCCGTAGAACCGCCTTTCAGGAAAGCCTCCTTCTGCTCCTGCCGGTTCTGCACGGCGGTCGGATCGGCGGGCTGGGCGGCAGTCGAGGCCGGGCCAGCGGCCAGCGGGTCGAACGACGCCAAGGCAGATGACGGGCCAGCCGACGCGACTTGCGCTGGGGCAGGAGTTTTGCCCTGATTGCCTGAGCGGAAGAAGACCGACGAAGCTGCCGCCGCGTCGGCTTCCTTGCGCCGTGCATCCTCCGGGTCGTGGCCCGGCTGCGCATAGGCGGGCGTCAGGGACTGCTGCGACTTCACGATGGCCGGGCCAAGATCGCCCGGCAGCGGCGGCCCCAGCTCGGGCACCTTCGGCGGCAGCTTCGAGTAGTCGGCAGGTAGGCCATCCAGTCCTTCGGACTTCGAGACGCGATCGACGTTGTACAGCTCGGTCTGCTCGCCGGCGCCGCGCCGATGCGGCTGGAGCGACCAGATCGTGGCCCCGAGCACGGCGACCGACAGGCCGCCCGTGAGCATGGCCAAGGTGCGCCGGTTCAGGCGCGTGACCGGGCGCGGCTGCGCGCGCAGCGCCACCGCCTCGGGCGTGACCTTGCCCGACTGCAGTGCAAGATCAGGGGAATCATCCTGGCTCATGGTCAGTTCCTCCGCGTTCCACCCGAGACACCATCCGTGCGCTCGATCCGCACCACGTCGCCCCCACCACTTCCTTTTCCGCCGCCCAGCCGCAGCTCGGCCGCGCCGAACAACCGGTCAACGATGTAGTACGGCGAGCGGAAGCGGTAGTTCACCAACTGCCCGTCACCCTGCGCGCCGATGACGAACAGCGGCGGCAGCTCGCCTTGCGCGATGCCGGGCGGGAACTGGATATAGACCTTCTCGCCGTCATCGAAAGCGCGCAGCGGCTTCCACGGTGGATTGCTGCCGCTGACCGCGTAGCGAAAGCGGATCTTCTCCAGCGACAGCCCGGCATCGACCGGCGCGACGGCGCTGGCCGCCTGCGACTGGCGCTGCAAAGCCAGCATCTTGTCCTTGGGATATTCCCAGGACACCGATGCCATCCACGTCTTCTCGGTCGAGGTCAGTTCCAGCAAGTAGGTGCGCCGACCGGTCGTGATGACCAGATTGGTCTTCAGCCCCGAGCGGATCGGTTTGACCATCACGTTGACCCGCAGAGCATCGCCGCTGCCGCTGGACGTGTCGCCCACGATCCAGCGCACGGTATCGCCTGCGGCCACCGTCACCAGCTCTTCGCCGGGCTGGAGCGCGATCACGGTCACGCGGCCCACGGCCGCATAGACCTGGTACAGCGCGCCATCGGTGAAGGGCCACACCTGGATGGCGTTGACGTAGCCTTCGCGCGTGGGCGCAATGCGCGCTTCGGCATTGGCGCGAGAGACGCGCACGGTTTCATCGGCGGGTTCTGCGACGGGCTTGGCATCCGGAATGGGCTTCATCTGCGCCGGCATCGGCAGCACCTGTGGTACGGCCACCACCTCCACAGGGGCAGGCAACTCCGGCAGCGGCTGGGCCTGCACTGGCTCATCGAGCGAGATGGTCGGCGGCGGCTTGCCCTGCGTGGCGCAGCCCGCGAAGGCAAGCAACATCACCGGCAAAGCGGATTTACGTAAAAGATCATTCATGGTTTTGCTCCTTCATTCGCTTCCAGCTCACGGCTCCACGACAGGCCGTTGACGTAGATACCCAATGGGTTCTTGCGCAGGCGCTGCTCGGTGCGTGGTGTCTGCTGCACGATGGAAATCACGGCGTTCCAGCGTTCGGTGCCAGAGGCTGCGCCGCTGACGAAGCGCTGTTCCGTCCAGCGCACGTTGAAAGACGCGTCGCTGGCGCGCACGACGCTGGTGATCTGCACCGTCACTGACTCCTTGCCAATGCGAGAGAACGGATCGTTCACGCGGGCGTACTCGTTGAGCACGACCGCACCCTTGTCCGTGGTGTAGTCGTAGGCATCGAGCCAGTTCTGCCGCACTACGATGGGGTCGATGGACAGCGAGCGCACCAGACCGATGAAGCGGCCCAGGTGGTAGGCGATCTGCGCGTCGCTGGGCTTGTAGGGCGTGGCGGCCTCGCCGACGGCGCGCACCTGGCCCGAGTTGTCCACCTCGATGACGTAGGGCGTGACGATGGACTGGGCTGAGCGCCAGATCAGGCCGCCCGCCATCAGCACCGCCAACGTCAGACAGCCAAAGGCCATGAAACGCCAGTTCCTGGCCTGCACGCGGGCCGAGCCGATGCGCTCGTCCCAGATCTGGGCGGCGGATTGGTATGGGGTGGCAGGTTGCGGCGTGTCGGCGTAGCGCACCTGCGGTCGTTTGAATCGCATAGGGTTCTCCTTGAAGATCAGGAATCGCTTCATTCATCTGGACTGCGCAAGCTCGGCCCTTGGCCCGAGCCGCCGCCATCGCCCCCGCGCAGCGTGTGGGCGGCAGTGGTCGCGGCATGGGTGAGCTGCTGCCTGCGATGCAGGCGCTTGGCCCAGGCGGGTTGCGCAGTGGATGGGGTTGGATCGGTTGCAGCCTGTGTGGCACCGGCCCCCGATGCCGATCCGGCGCCATCGGGACGGAAGGCGGCGGCGACACGCTCCTTCATCGAGCGCGCGCCATCGGTCACCTTCTGCCCGGCCGCCTGTGCGCCGGTCTTGGCGACATTGCCTACGCCAGCGGCAGCGCCCTTGAGGCCGCCGCCGGCGGATGCAGAGCCAGTCTGAAACGCTGACCGGGCGCTGCTGGCGGCTCCGATAGCGGCCCGCGCTCCGCTGCCAGCCAGCCTGGCGGCTGCGGGTGCCATGCGCGCCCCGGCGGCCACTGCGCCGCCGACGCCCGTGGCCGCAGCGCCCACGGCAACAGCAGCGCCGGCCGCACCCAGCGCGGCACCGGCCATCGCACCCGCGCCAAGCTGTGGCGCGCCCGACACCAGTCCGGTGGCGATGCCGGGCCCAAAGATGCCCAGGGCGAGCATGGACAGCGAGGCCAGCATGATGACCAGCGCCTGGCCGATGGAAGGTTCGGAGCCAGGCGGTATCCTGAATTCGGCGAACAGCCCCGAGCCGATGCCCACGATCACCGCCAGCACCAGCACCTTGATGCCGGACGACACCACGTTGCCCAGCACCTTCTCGGCGAGGAATGCGGTCTTGTTCCAGAGTGCGAACGGCACCAGCACAAAGCCCGCGAGCGTGGTCAGCTTGAACTCGATCAGCGTGATGAAAAGCTGGATCGCGAGCACGAAGAAGCACAGCAGGACGATCAGCCACGCGAGGAACATCACGACGATGGGCGTGATGTTCACGAACACTTCGGGAAACCCCGCCATGTCGCCGATCTGTTTCAGGATCGGCGCCCCGGCGTTGATGCCGACTTTCGCCAGCCGGCCCGGTTGCAGGAAGTTCTCTATGCTCAGGGTCGAGCCGCTGGCCGTCAGGCCCAGGCCCGCGAATGAGCGGAACACGATGCCGGCCAGCCAGTTGAAGTTGCCGATGATGTAGGCGAAGGTGCCCACATACAGCACCTTGCGGATCAGCTTGGCGATCACGTCCTCGCCCTGACCGGTTGCATGGCCCATCGCCCAGAACAGCCCGGCGAGCGTCATGTCGATGACGATCAGCGTGGCGGTCAAAAACGCAACCTCGCCATGCAACAGGCCAAAGCCCGAATCGATGTAGCGCGAGAAGGTATCGAGGAAGCGGTCGATGACCGTCACGTCGTTCATGGCAAGTCCTCCTGCCCAGGCAGAGCGATTGCCCCACTGCCATCGGCGGGTTCATCGAAGCTGGGCGGGATCGGCGGCAGGTCGGCCGGCGTCTGGTACTCGCTCGGCCCGGCTTGGCCGGAGAGAAAGCGCCGCAGGTTGGCCTGCGTCACCCGCGTGCAAAACGCGCCATCGTGCTCGCCCGCGCGGCACTGCGCGCGCAGCGCGTGCAGCCGGGACGCATCGGCGGCCAGCGCATCCACCGACAGCCGCTGCGGCTGGTCACAACCGGCCAGCACAAGCGCATGAACGGCGAAAGCAAACACGACGGGCGTGCGTTGCATGGCAGCCCCCATCAGCGGTTATAGAAGTTCACGGGCTGCGGCGTGTACGGCGTGCCTTCGCCCAGGAAGCGGCGCGTCACCTCACGCCCGCGTTCCGCAGCCGCCGCCTGCCGCGCCAGTTCCAGCGAGGCCGCCCGGTCCTGCGTGATCTGCAACCGTTGTGTCTGGATCGACTGCTTGGCCTGCAAGGCCAGCAGCTGGTTCATGGCCTGCATCGCTTGCAGCGCGCCCTCGGCCGACTGGCTCTTACCCACGAGGTCAGCCAGCACGCTTTCGTCGTCACTCAGGTTCTGCGACGCCTGAGCCTGCATCTGCATGGTGGTTCGCAGACCATTGAGCGTGTTCTTCCAACGCTCCTGCGCATCGAGGTACATCTGATTGCCGCTCACCGTGGCGGCGTACTTCTCGGGATACAGACGTGCGAATTCGCGGTCGATGCTCGTCATGTCGTAAGCCAGGCCCTTGGCCTGCGCGATCAGCCGCTGGGTGGTCGCCAGGTTGGCGCGCAACTGGCCCACCACGCTGGACGGCAGGCTGGCCAGGTTGCGGGCCTGGTTGATGAGCATTTGCGCCTCGTTCTGGAGCTGGCGGATCTGGTTGTTGATCTGCTCCAGCGTGCGAACGGCGGTGAGGGTGTTCTGCACCAGATTGGTCGGGTCGAGCACGATGTCGCCGATGCCGAACAAGGCATGGGCGGGTTGCGCGATGCCGATGGCGAGCACGCAGGCGGTGGCCAACGCGGCGAGCCCGGGGGTATGCAATTTCATGGCAGGTTCTCCTGGGGGTGGTCAGCGGTACAGAGGGAACCCGGCGCGAGGCCGGGGAACGAAGGCAGCAGGTCAGCCGCCCAATCGAGGCCGCGATGGCGCAGCCAGGCGCCCGCGAAGCCGGGCACGCCGGCGTCCAGCAGCACTCGGTCGATGTCGCGCTGGTCTTGCGGCGTGGAAGCACCCGCAAAGGCCAGCACGGCCGGCCCCAGGTCGAGGTCGAACAGGCGGTTGCCGAGCCGGGATTGGTAGTAGTAGTCGCGCTTGGGCTGCGCGGTGGCGACGATTTCGATCTGCCGCCTGTTGAGGCCGAAGCCCTCATAGATCGTGCGAATCTGCGGCTCGGTCGCCTGCGGATTCGGCAGGAAGATGCGGCTGACGCAGCTCTCGATGATCGCGGGCGCGATGCTCGAATCCTTGATGTCCGCAAGCGACTGCGTGGCGAAGATGACGCTGACGTTCTTCTTGCGCAACGTCTTGAGCCATTGCCGGATACGCGCGGCAAACACCGGGTCATCGAGGAACAGCCACGCTTCATCGAGAATCAGCAGCGTGGGTGCCCCGTCGAAGCGTTCATCGAAACGCGCAAAGAGGTAATGCAGCACGGCCATGACGGCGGCCTTGCTGTGCATCAGCTCCTCCATCTCGAAGCACTGCACGTCGGCCATGCCCAGCCGGTCATGGTCGGTGTCCAACAGCTTGCCGTGGGCACCGCCGAGCACATAGGGCGCGAGCGCCTGTCGCAGCGCGTTCGATTGCAGCAGCACCGAAAGGCCGGTCATCGTGCGCTGCTCCAGCGGGGCACCGGCGAGGCTGCCCAGCGCCGACCAGATGGCGGCCTTCTCGTCGGGGCCGACCGCCACGCCCTCATGCAGCAAGCGGCCTTCGATCCACTCGGCCGCCCAGGTGCGATAGCCCTCGCGGTCGATGCGTGCCAAGGGCTGGAATGCGATTTCGCCATCCGTGCCCAAGTCGTAGTGTTCGCCGCCCAGGCCGAGGATGGTGGCCCGCATCGAGCGCCCCATGTCGAAGGCGAAGATGCGCGAGCCGCGATAACGGCGGAACTGCATTGCCAGCGTGGCGAGCAGAACTGACTTGCCCATGCCGGTCGGGCCAGCGACCAGCGTGTGGCCCACGTCGCCGATGTGCGTCACCAGCCGGAAAGGCGTGGCGCCTTCGGTGCGGGTGACGATCAGCGGCGGGCCATCGAGATGGTCGTTCTTCTCCGGCCCGGCCCACACCGCCGACACCGGCATCATGTGAGCCAGGTTCAACGTCGAGACGATGGGCTGACGCACGTTGGCGTAGGCATGGCCTGGGATAGACGACAGCCAGGCATCCACGGCGTTGAGCGTTTCGGGGATGGTCACGAAACCCCGGCCCTGGATGACGCGCTCCACCCTGCGCAGTTTTTCGTCGGCCACGGCGGGATCGACATCGAGCACCGTTACCGTGGCGGTGAGGTAGCCGAAGGCGACTTGATCGCTGCCCAGTTCCTGCAAGGCGGCATCAGCATCGGCGGCCTTGTTGTTGGCGTCGGTATCGACCAGTGGGCTTTCCTGCTGGAAGATCGTTTCACGCAGCAGCGCGATGACGTTCTTGCGCTTGGCGAACCACTGGCGGCGCAGGCGGGTGAGTTCTCTTTCCGCCTCGGCTTTGTCGAGGCAGAGAAAGCGCGTGCTCCAGCGATAGGCAAAGCCCAGGCGGTTGAGGTCGTCCAGAATCCCCGGCCAGGTCGAGGTGGGAAAGCCCCGCACCGACACCGCGCGCAGGTGCTGCTCGCCCAGCATGGGCGCCAAGCCGCCGACCAGTGCGGAGTCGGTCAGCAGCGCGTCGATGTGGAACGGCACCTCGGGCACGCCGACGCGATAGCGCCGCGTCGAGATGGTCGCGTGCAGGTAGGTCAGCGTCTGGCTGTCATCGAGCCACGCGATTTCCGGGATCACGCCATCGAGCAGGTCGAAGATGCGATCCGTTTCCGCGACGAAGGCCGAGAGGCGTTCGCGCCAGTCCACGCCTTCGGTGGGCCGGTTCTCGTACAGCATCCCGGCGGCACGGGCGCGGGATTCCTCGGGCGGCAGGAAGGCCAGCGTCAGGTGATAACCACTCTCGAAGTGGTTGCCCGAGTCCTCGAAAGCGGCACGGCGCTCCTCATCTACCAGCCACGACAACGGTTCAGGGAAGTCCGAGTGTGGATAGTCAGCAGCGACCCGGCGCTCGGCCTCGATGAACAAGGCCCAGCCCGAACCCAGCCGGCGCAGCGCGTTGTTCAAACGCGCCGAGGTGGAAATCAGCTCACCCTGTGTTGCGCTGTCTAGATCAGGCCCGCGGAAACGCACCGTGCGCTGGAACGAACCATCCTTGTTCAGCACGATGCCAGGCGCGATCAGCCCGGCCCACGGCAGCCAGTCAGCCAGCAGAGCGGGCCGTTGGCGGTATTCGGCAAGGTTCAGCATGGCATCACCTCACACGTCCAACAGTGGGCGGTGTTTGATATGCCGTGCGAACACGGCCATGAACTGCGGATCAAGGCGCGCGCCCCAGACCGCCAGCGCATGGCCGACGATCCAGAGCATGGCGCCGGGAATCCACAGTTGCAGGCCCAGCCCGACGGCAGCGGCCAGCGTGCCGTTCGCAATGGCGACCGCTCGTGGTGCGCCACCCAGCAAGATCGGCTCGGTGAGCGAGCGATGCAAAGGCACCTCGAAGCCGGCCGCGAAGGTATCCGGGGCACTCATATGACGGCCCCGCCCGAGAAGCTGAAGAACGACAGAAAGAAGCTCGAAGCCGCGAACGCGATGGACAGGCCGAAGACGATCTGGATCAGCTTGCGAAAGCCGCCCGAGGTATCGCCGAAGGCGAGCGCCAGGCCCGTGGCGATGATGATGATGACCGCGACGATGCGGGCCACCGGCCCCTGGATGGATTCGAGGATGGATTGCAGTGGGCCTTCCCACGGCATCGAGGAACCGGCGGCCTGCGCCGTTCCGGCCAGGAACAGCAGCAGCGCGGCCAGCAGCAGCCCTTGGCCCGCAGGGCGTGTCAGGCTGCGCAGCCGTGCTAGGCCGGTCAGATGAGAAAGCGGATTTACGGAAATACGGAAAGCAGGAACGTGTATCTGCGTCATGGCAGTTCTCCAAGGTGGTTGAGGGACGGGGAAGAAAAGTCGGACTGCGGCAGCAGCTCGGGAAACGGTGTTTCCAGCGCATCCGCCAGTTGGTAGCCCACGCCGTCGAAGCCATTGAGGCGGGCGATGCTCTCGATGCGGCGCTTGCGCCCGCGCCCGGCGATGTGGATCACCACGTTGACCGCCTCGGCGATCAGCGCACGCGGCGGGTTCACCGCCACTTCGAGAATCAGTTGCTCCAGGCGCAGC
>Ga0116169_1003141_pt1 | contig 11280 bp, 13 predicted proteins | sample AD_UKC130_MetaG_FD_89796 | JGI IMG/M metagenome (GOLD analysis project Ga0116169, IMG submission 89796) | Active sludge microbial communities of municipal wastewater-treating anaerobic digesters from Canada - AD_UKC130_MetaG | ecosystem: Engineered > Bioreactor > Anaerobic > Digestate | place...
ATCATCATGCCCAGGGACATCAGCACGCTGGCCACCACGATGTCGATCACCAGGAACGGGATGAAGATCATGAACCCGATCTGGAAGGCCGACTTGAGCTCGCTGGTCACGAAGGCCGGCACCAGCACCCGCATCGGCACCGTCTGCGCCGTTGCGCCCGGATCGAGCTTGGCCAGCCGGACAAACAACGACAGATCGGATTGCCGGGTCTGCCGCGCCATGAACTCGCGCATCGGCACCTCGGCCTTGTCCAGCGCCTGCTCGAACGGCATCGTGTTCTTGCTATAGGGCAGATAGGCGTCCTCGTAAACCCGGTCCAGCGTCGGCCCCATGATGAACACGGTCAGGAACAGCGACAGACCGACGATGACCTGGTTGGGCGGCGAAGCCTGGGTCCCCAGCGCCTGGCGCAACAGCGACAGCACGATCACGATGCGCGTGAAGCCGGTCATCATCAGCAGCACAGCTGGCAGGAACGACAGCGCCGTGAAGAACAGCAGGGTCTGGATCGGCACCGAGTAACTGTTGCCGCCCGGCCCGGTACCCACCAGCAGCGGCAGTTGACCCGGCACCTGCGCCGTTTGCGCCGCCACCACGCCATGGGCCAACAGGGCCAGCAAAAGCAGCAGGCTTCGGATCAACCACCCCGAAGGGCGAACACCGGCAGTTGTCATGGAAAAGGCGGCGCCCTTCAATCGCTCAGGCGCCAGGCCCGGCGACCGTCAGGGCATCCAGGCTCCCGCCAGCAGCGCGTGTGCCGGCCGCCGACGTGTGCAGACAGGAGATGGACTGGGCCGTGACGCCCAGTACCAGGCAAACCCGATCATGGGCGGGGCCGACCTCGACCGTCACCACGCGCTGGTGCGGACCGACGGCAACCGCCGACAACACGCGGCTGGCAGCGGCGCCTGCAGGTCCGGTGGCGACGCCCCGGCTCTGCAACCACTTGATGGCCATTGGCACCATGGCAAGCAGCAAAACAAATGCCGCAACCGTGAGGAGCGTCTGCGTCATGAGCGGGCTCAACCCTTGTTGATGCGGCGCAGCCGCTCGGACGGCGTTACCACGTCGGTCAGCCGGATACCGAACTTGTCGTTCACGACCACGACCTCGCCCTGGGCAATCAGATAACCGTTGACCAGCACGTCCATCGGTTCCCCTGCCAGAGCATCGAGTTCGACCACAGACCCCTGACCCAGTTGCAGGATATGCTTGATCGAGACCCGGGTACGCCCGAGTTCGACCGACAACTGGACCGGGATGTCCAGCACCATGTTGATGTCATTGACCGATCCGTCTCCGGTGCCCGAAAACGGCCGCGCCGGCCGGTCACCGGACAGCACACCGCCGGGCGGGTCGTCATGCAGGCCGCCACCGTCCTTCTGGTCGACCAGCGCCTCGGCCCATTCGCCGGCACTTTCACCGCCACCCGCGGCGCCTGCGCCGGGTTTGCCGTCTTCTTGTGGCTCGTCAGTTGCCATTTCTATCTCCCATCCAGTCCAGGTCGAATTTCCTCAGGCTCTTGTCGATCCGGATCGCATACTTCGCGTTATGGGTTCCGTATTGGCACTCGAACATCGGCACGCCGTCTACCGTCGCCTGGATACGTGGGGCCCGATCGAGCTCGATGAAATCTCCTGCCTTCATGGCCAGCAATTGCTCGACCGTTGTCCGTGTCCGTGCCAGTTCGGCCACCATGGTGATCTCCACCGCCTGAATCTCATGGGTCAACACGTTGACCCACCGCCGATCGACCTCCATCGAGTCGCCCTGCGTCGACGAATACAGCACATCGCGGATCGGTTCGAGCGTCGCATACGGCATGCAGAAATGCACCGCACCGGCAACCTCGCCGATCTCGAGTTGAAACGAGGTACAGATCACCACCTCGCTCGGCGTGGCCACGTTGGCGAATTGAGGCTGCATCTCAGAGCGCTGGTACTCGAGCTCGATCGGATAAATGCCTTTCCAGGCCTTCTTGTACTCCTCAGCCACCACCTTGACCAGGCGGGCGATGACACGATGCTCCGTCGCAGAAAAGTCGCGGCCCTCGATACGGGTCTGAAACTTGCCGGTCCCGCCGTACAAGGTGTCGATGACTCCGAATATCAACGCCGGCTCGCACACGATGAGGCAATTGCCGCGCAGCGGCCGCACTGCCATGATGTTGAAGTTGGTAGGAACCGACAGTTCGCGCAAAAAGGCGCCGAAGCGCTGCACTGCGATCGAACCGATCGAGACCTCGGGTGTACGGCGAATCAGGTTGAACAAGCCCAGTCGGAGATTGCGGGCAAACCGCTCATTGACGATCTCCATGGTCGGCATGCGACCACGGACGATGCGCTCCTGGCTGGAGATGTCGTAGGGCCGCACCTCACCCTTCTGCGCAACCTGCTCGACCTCTTTCTGGCTCTCTCCGGTGACCCCCTCCAACAGGGCGTCGACCTCTTCCTGCGACAAGAACGATTCACTCATGGTCTGCCCTGCGCCGCGAATTACTGAACAATGAAACTCGAGAACAGCACCCGCTGTACCGGAAGGTCACCCGGGCGCACCCGGTTGCGGGACTTGTTCGACTTGATCGATCCGTTGCGCGGCTGATCGACCGACTCTTCGTCATCCAGCCCGCCAAAAGGCCGTGCCGCCTCACGCAGAATGTCCGTGGCCAATTTTTCCTTGCCCTCGCGCTGCAGCAACTCCTCGGAGGTCTTCTGCGACACCAGCAGCAATACGCCGCTGCGAATCGTCGGCAGATACTGCTTGACGGTCTCGGCCGCAGCCGCATCGCGCAACTCGAAGGTGATGCCAACCTGCGCAACCCGTTCACCACCAGGATCCGCAAGGTTCACGACCATGTTGTCCAGGGGCAGATAGACCGGCGGCCCTTCGGGGGCCTTGTGGACGGCTACGGGAGCATGCTCCTGATCATCCAGGGCTGCCGCAGCACGCTGCTTGCTGACGTAGACGAACGCACCTATGCCGGCCAGCACGACAACCAGCACCAGCGCAACCACAATCAACAACAACTTCTTGCTTTTAGGTGGTGCAGCGGCAGCTTCAGCGGGTTTGGTAGACACAAATCATCCTCGTTGGCACATTGCAGAGGGGATTATTCTGCACCCTGTACAGCCCGAAGTACGAATAAGGGGTCGGATTCCATGGCATTACCCGCCGCTGGACACCCGTTCAGACGAAAAGGTCAACGCTGGCACCCGAAGTCGCCCGGGTCACTGTGGTTCTGCTCCCGGTCGGCTCGATGGCCCGACCAACGCCTCCCGCCGGCCGCACGGCCGTCGACGGCTGGCCTTCGCGATCGCGAGAGGAAGCGCCTTGCTGGGCCGAGCTCCCGACAAAGCCGCCCGACAACATCAGGCCTTCGCTGGCCAGCAGGTCTTTGAGCTGGGGCATGGCGTCCATCAGCAGCTGACGGGCCTGCGGCTGGTCGGTCCTGAACTCGACCATGGCCGAATCCCCCTTCACGGAGATGCTGACATCGACCGAGCCGCCGGCAAACGCGTCGAGCTGCAACTCTGCACTCTGCACCCCGCGCGACACCCAGTAATGCATCTTCTCTGCCATCGCAGTGGCGGGTGCCGGCGTCATTGCCCCCGGGGCATACACAGCGCTGGCGCCGTGGCTGGTTCCGGCCGGTGTCGCATCGCCCCAGGCCACAAAGCCCGCCCCCGCACCTGGTGCGGCCGTCTTGGTCTGGATACGGTCCTGGTTGCGCGACGGTGCGCCACCGCGCAGCGCTGCAGCAGACACATCGAACAGGGATGCGACGGGTGGTGTCGTCGACGGGCCAGCACCCACCGCCATGGCACTGGTGCGTGGCGCCGCAGCTTCGGCCTCGGCGGCCGTGCGTGCGGCGTCGATCCGGGACATGAAGTCCCTGGCCGATGCCGACGGTGCCGGCTTGTCTGCCGGTCCCTGCGAGGCATCGGCAGCTGCAGCCGCTTGCTGCAGCGCACGGGTGTCCTTGTGACCGGCTGGCGCCGACATCAGCGTCAGATCGGACGCCGACTGCACCCCTGGGTCGGCGCCACGGTCCTTGGCGCTCGCGCCATGAGAAGCCGGCGCAGGGTTTCCAGGCCGAACCACACCTGGCTGTTGTTCCGCCGGCAGTCCGGACGTGCCCTCGACTGCCGCCGCTGCTGCTGCAGGCACCAGATCGGGCTGCAGCGCTGCCATGGTGGCGCCGCCGTCCTGAGACGGCAACCCATCCGTCGCCAGCGCGTCCTTCGGCAGCGCATCGGTCAGCGAGACACCAGGATCGGTCGGCAGGCCCTGCGGCAATCCGTCGCCCATGCGCCCCAGCAGGGACAGAAAAGACACTGCAGGTGCTTCGCCCCGCGACGATGCGCCCTGGGTGCGACCGCGCCCCTCATCCATGGCAGCCTTGCTGGATGCGTTCACAGGCGCAGCTGGTGGTCGAATTTCAATACCCATGATGTCTATTCCCTGTTGTCGTTGGCAAGCAACCTGCGCCTGTGCATCTGCGATGCCAACTCATCCGACTGCCGCTGCTCACGCTGCGAATGCACACGCGCCAATTCCGACCGCCGCTTTTCCAGCAGCCGTGCCAGCCCGGCCAGCCGGACTTCAGCGTCCAGCAGAATCTGCCGAGCCGATTCACGCTGGCGCTGCACCTCGGCGATCGCCCCTTGCTGCATCTCGATGGTCTGCTCCAACCGCGCCATGAACTGGTAGTAATGACCCACGATCTGCGGCGTTGCGCTGGACTGCGAGGTCACGGACCATCGCGCCGAGGTGTCGGCCGCGTAACTCTCCAATTGCTCCAGCTGCTGGCATGCCTGCGCGTGCCGGCGGACCACTTGCGCCATCGCCTGGCCGGCGTCGTCGCGCTGGCGCGTGGCCAGCTCGATCGCCGTCAACAGCCCGTTGACCGCAGTCATGGTCAGCCCCCTTCCATGGCAGGTACACGGCACCCGGTCATGGCGCGCCTTCACCCAGGACCACGGCCATCTCCGCAACGCTGTCGCCCAACGTGGCCGACGCATGCATGCCCTGCTGCAGAAACGCCTGCATCGGCTCGTGCAAGGTGACGGCACGGTCCATCGACGGGTCCGAGCCGGCGACATAGGCGCCGATCTGCACCAGGTCGCGCCCCTTCTCGTATCGGGCACTGGTCGCGCGAAACCTGCGTGCCAGTTCGAAATGGCTGCTGGGCACCACGTTGTGCATCACACGCGATGCCGACTGCGCAATGTCGATCGCCGGATAGTGTCCGGCTTCTGCCAGCGTACGCGACAGCACGATATGCCCGTCCAGAATCGCCCGCGCAGCATCGGCAATCGGATCCTGCTGGTCGTCGCCTTCGGACAACACGGTATAGAACGCCGTGATGGAGCCCACACCGTGCAGGCCATTGCCGCTGCGCTCGACCAGCTGGGGCAGCTTGGCAAAACACGACGGCGGGTAGCCCTTTGTCGCCGGCGGCTCACCGATGGCCAGCGCGATTTCGCGCTGTGCCATCGCATAGCGGGTCAATGAATCCATCAACAACAGTACGTGCTTGCCCTGGTCGCGGAAACTCTCGGCAATGGCCGTCGCATATGCGGCACCCTGCATGCGCACCATGGGCGGTGAATCGGCCGGCGCAGCCACCACCACCGATCGGGCGCGTCCGTCGTCGCCGAGGATGTCCTCGATGAATTCCTTGACCTCACGGCCACGCTCACCAATCAGGCCCACGACGATGACGTCGGCGCTGGTGTAGCGCGCCATCATGCCCAGCAAAACGCTCTTGCCGACACCAGAGCCGGAGAAAAGTCCGATGCGCTGACCGCGCCCGATGGTCAGCAAGGCGTTGATGGCGCGAATGCCGGTATCGAGAACCTCGCGTACCGGCGCACGGTCCATGGCATTGACCGGACTGCGATCCAGCGCCAACGGCGCCACATCCAGGATCGGGCCCATGCGGTCCATCGGGGCACCATGGGCGTCGACGACGCGGCCCAGCAGGCCATTGCCCAGCGGCAATCGCAGGCGCCCCACATCCAGGTCCGACTCCTGATGCGTAGCCTGCCCGAGTCGGGGCACCGGCATGAACGCCGCCGCCGGCGTCACCGCCGCGCCACTGGTCAGCCCATGGACATCACCTGCCGGCATCAGATACGCCCGGTCCTGCGAGAAGCCGACCACCTCGGCCAAAACCGGCTCACGCGCCGGCGAGCGGATATAGCACTGGCTGCCGACCGGCAGACGCAGTCCGCTGGCCTCCAGCACCAGCCCCGCCAGTCGCGTCAGCGTGCCCCGCTGCTCCAGGCTGGTTCCCACCTGCACCCTGGCACAGGCATCGTCGAGCAGCTGCTGCCAGACTGCAGACGGGTCGGTGGCCACGGCATCAGTCATCCCAATCCAGTTCCAGGCCCAGTTTGGCAATGGCTCGGCGCCAGCGCAGATGCAGGTCACCGTCCACGACGGCCCCGGCGCTGGATATGCGGCAACCGCCGGGCGCAATGCTGCTGTCCGGCGTCAAGGTCAGGGCCAGACCGGCAAATTCGGTCTGCATCGTGTGCTGCAGCACGTCCAGGTCCAGCGGATTGAGCCGCACCACCGCGGCCTTGCTGTCATCGGCCAGCAGCGTCAGGCCTTCGCGCACCACCGGCAACACGGCATTGGGATTGACCGACAGTTCATGGCGCAAGACATGGCGGGCCACCTCACAGGCCAGCTCCAGCACACCGCGCGCCATCACCTGCTGCAGATCAGCGAGTTCTGTCCGTGCCGACTCCAGCACCTTTGCGAATTGCGCCGCCGCATCGCGCCCCTGCCCGTCGATATAGTCCTGCAGCTGCTGCTCGCCCTGCAGCACCGCCATGGCCTGACCCTGCGCAAAGCCTTCGGCGAAACCGTCGGCATGGGCCTTTGCGCGCACGGCGTCTTCTCGCGACTGATCGATTTCGGACTGACGCTCGCGCTCCAGCGCCGCCAGCTTCAGCAGATCGGCGTCGACGTCGCCAAAGTCCCACTGCGTGACAGCACGAATGTCCTCGCCCGGAATGAATCGCGTGATGTGTCGCATGCTTGGCTGTTCCTTGGCTTACACCATGGCGTCGTCGGCGCCACCTCCGCCCACCACGATCTGTCCTTCGTCGGCCAGCCGGCGCACGGTCTTGAGAATTTCCTTCTGCTGCGCCTCGACCTCGGACAGGCGCATCGGCCCGCGCGACTCCAGATCCTCGCGCAGCGTCTCGGCGGCACGCGAGGACATGTTGGACAGGATCTTTTCCTTGAGTTCGGGCTGCGCGCCCTTGAGCGCGGAGATCAGCGTGTCGGAGGCAACTTCCTTCAGCACAGTCTGGATCGCCTTGTTGTCGAGCTTGAGCAGATCGTCGAACACGAACATCTTGTCCATAATCTTCTGCGCCAGATCCGGATCGTGGCTGCGGATCGACTCGATCACCGTGCCTTCGATGTTGGCGCCCATCAGGTTGATCATCTCGGCGGCCGTCTTGACACCGCCCAGCGACGACTTGCGCACCTTGTCGGTTCCCTGCAGAACCTGGAACAGCACTTCGTTGAGGTCCTTCAGCGCCGTGGGCTGTATACCCTCCATCGTCGCGATGCGCAGCATGACCTCGTTGCGCTGGCGCTCGCTGAGCAGCTTGAGCACTTCCGATCCATGGTCGAAGTCCAGGTGCACGAGGATTGCGGCAACGATCTGCGGATGCTCGCTGCGCAGCAGTTCCGCCACGGACAGCGCGTCCATCCACTTCAGGCTCTCGATACCGGAGACGTCTCCGCCCTGCAAGATGCGGTCGATCAGCAGCGTGGCCTTGTCATCGCCCAGCGCACGCTTGAGCACGTTGCGCACGTAGTCCCCCGAGTCGGCGACCAGCAGGCTCTGGGATGCCGCCACCTCGGTGAATTTCTCCACCACGCTGTCGACCCGCTCGCGCGTGATCGTCTTGGTGCGCGCAATCGCCTCGCCCAGCTTCTGCACTTCCTTGGGCGACAGATGCTTGAATACCTCGGCCGCCTCGGCTTCACCGAGCGACATCAGCAATATCGCGGCATCCTGGAGTCCGTCGTCAGCCATGTGCGTGTTTTACCAGATCAGGCCCCGGCCGGGGCCTCGCTGCCCATCCAGCCCTTGACAATATTGGCAACCGCCACCGGGTTCTCGCGCGCCAGCTTGCGCGCACTCTCCAGCCGCAATTCCTCGGGCGTGGGCGCCGGAATCATGTCGGATGCCGAATTGGTCAGCAGCGCAGGCCGCTCGGTCCCATCGGCCACCAGGGCGTCGAGCTGGCCATCGGCTTGCTGATCGTCTTCGGCGGCGGCCTCGACCACGGGCGGACGCGCCATGGCCTTGAGCCCGGGGCGCACCAGGCCCAGCAGCACCAAGGCCACCAGCAACACCGTACCAATCGGCCATGCCAGGTTGCGCGCAAGGTCGAGCATCTCGGGCTGGCGCCACAAAGGCAACACCTGTTCGACCTGCGTGTCGACGGCAAACGGTGCATTCATCAGGTTTACCGAGTCACCACGGTCCTTGTTGAAGCCGATCGTCTCGCGCACCAGCGCCGTCATCTTGTCGATCTGATCGGCGGTCAGCGCAACCGTGGTCGGAGCACCATTCGCATCCTTGCCGGCCTGGTGATTGACGACTACGGCCGCGCTCAGGCGCCGGAGCTGCCCGGTACTGCCCCGCACCACGCGCACCGTCTTGTCCACTTCGTAATTGATGATCGACTCGCGCTTGCCCCCGGCTGCGGCGCCGCCCAGCGCACCTGCGCCAGCCGTCCCCGCGGCAGCCAGGGTCTGCGCCGGTCCATTGATCGGCGCGGTCGCATTGCCGGGCGGCTGGTTGGTCACGGCGCCAGGCACGCCGGCAGGCCCGGTACCCCCCGCGGCGCCGGCACCGGTCTCCACCAGCTGCTGGCTGCGCACCGCGCCGCTGTCCGGCGTCTGGTTCGGCCGGTGCGACTCGGAGGTCGACTCGGTTAGCGAGAAGTCGACGTCAGCCGTCACCTGTGCGCGAACATTGCCCTTGCCGACGATCGGCTCCAGAATGTCCAGAATTCGGCGGGTAAACGATTGCTCGATGTTCTGCGTATATTGCAGCTGCTCGGCATCCACGCCTCGCGCGTCACCCGAACCGTCGGCAGGCGCAGACAACAGCTTGCCGGTATCGTCAAGCACGCTCACAGCCGAAGGCGACAGCTCCGGAACACTGGAGGCCACCAGATGCACGATGCCCGCGATCTGGGTGCGATCCAGCGAACGCGCCGGGTACAGGCTCACCAGCACCGACGCCGACGGCTTTTGCTGCTCGCGAAAGAAGCCATTCTGGTTGGGCAAGGCCAGGTGTACACGTGCACTCTGCACGGACGACAAGGCCTGGATGGATCGCGTCAACTCGCCTTCCAGGCCACGCTGGAAGGTCAGCCGCTCCTGGAACTGGGTCATCCCGAAGCGGTTGGACTCCATCATCTCGAAGCCGGTGACCGATCCCTTCGGCAGCCCCTGGGATGCGAGCCGCAGCCGGGTGTCGTGCACCTTGTCGGCCGGCACCAGGATGGCGGAACCACCGTCGGTGTACTTATAGGGAATGTTCATCTGCGACAACTGCGCGATGATGGCGCCGCCATCCTTGTCGGCCAGGTTCGCATACAGCACGCGCCAGTCGGGCGTGCTGCCCATCACGATGCCGGCGATCACGATCGCGATCGCAATCACCGCGCCGACAGCCAGGCGCATGCGCTGACCGGACTCCAGCCCGGACAGCCGCTGGCCCAGCGAGGCATTAGGAGGTAGCGTGGCAACTGCAGTCATCGAAGCATCCGAAACAGCTGGGCGCACGGTTGCACCAGCGATGCCATCGATTATTCGGACGCTGGGCCAAAACATTAGCCCGATAAGCCCCGCAATCACCCGCCAATTCAATTATTCTGGTCTGGCAGGCGTCGGTAGGATCGGTATCTCATGGGGAAAGCCCCGGGAGAACACCATGGATCTACGCCTGCCACCCACCTCTATGCCGCTCAGCCTGCGGCCAGCCTCCCTGGCGCGCCCTCAGGCGGACGGCGGCGTGGATGCCGCATCCGGAGGCTTCACCGGCGCCATGAAGAGCGCGCTGCACGAGGTCAGCGCCGCCCAGAACCAGTCTCGGCAGATGCAGCAGGAAGTCCAGATGGAGAACCCTACGGTCAGCCTGGAGGACACCATGGTGGCCATTCAGAAGGCCCAGATCGGTTTCCAGGCCACACTGCATGTCCGCAACCGCATGGTTCAGGCCTACACCGACATCATGAACATGCAGGTCTGACGCCTCGCCTGCCCCTGGTTCAGTGCAGCATCTGCTGCAGGCCTTCGAACTTCTTCTCGAAATGCGCCATCCAGGGCTCTGCCAGATAGCGAATCTGCGCGTCATTGCCCAGGATGCGGAGCATGATGCCGGCCTTCTCGGCCTTGTTTTCCTTCGGCAGTTCCAGCGTGGTGGACGCAAACCGCAGTTGCTCGATCAGCACCGCGCAGGTGCCTTCAAGACGAACCACACCGTCCCAGTCATCGGCCTTGGCGGCCTCCAGCATCTGGGCGCTGGCCGTCTCGATGGCGCGGTAGTAGTCGATCAAGGTGTTGTTGTTCATTTTGGGGCAATCCATCAGGCGGCCTTCAGCCGAGGTGTCACGTCGTCGCCCATCTGTTTCCATCCGCTGGCAATCGGCTCGACCAGGCGCATGACCTCTTCCAGGGCCGCCATGTCATTGCGGGCATTGGCCTGGGTAAGGCGCACCACACAGTAGTCATACAGATTACTCAAGTTCTTTGCAATGTCCCCGCCCTGCTCCAGGTTCAAACCTCCCTTGAGGCCCTCTTCGAGAATCCGGACTGCAATCACGATATTGCTGCACTTGGTCTTGATGTCCCCACTGCGAAGAGCTGCTTGCGCCGAGCCCACCGCAACCAGCAAGGCGTCGAACAGCATCACAACCAGATCGTGCGGGCTGGCCTGGCCGACACTGGTTTCGACACCGACCTTCTTGTAGGCGGAGGCTGACCTGGGACCCATGGGGGAAAACATGCACCGTTTCCTTGAAGTTATGTCATCTTTATCGGCACTACTCGCCACAACTCAAGCGCCAACCCGAAGGATAAGCTGGCTTTTTACCCACCTGTTCAACCAAACAGTCTATTGATCTTCTCTAAAAACATGACAACCAATTTGCATCTCACGCGTTATGTCTTCAGGATCATTGCTGGAGAATGTAGGCATGGTGCAAAAGCGATTGAGCGAAGCGGCAAAGAAGC
>Ga0116169_1003142_pt1 | contig 11274 bp, 9 predicted proteins | sample AD_UKC130_MetaG_FD_89796 | JGI IMG/M metagenome (GOLD analysis project Ga0116169, IMG submission 89796) | Active sludge microbial communities of municipal wastewater-treating anaerobic digesters from Canada - AD_UKC130_MetaG | ecosystem: Engineered > Bioreactor > Anaerobic > Digestate | place...
AACAGCGCCTCGAACGTGATGCCGCGCTTTTCCGGCGGCAGCTTCTGGCTCTCGAAGAACGCCTGTTCCGACGAGCGCTCACCCGTTGCCGGCTTGAGTACCGCGCTCATGACCACAACCTCGCGCCACACGCGGCGGCAGTTTCCTGCTGGCAACGTACCGGATCACCCTCCGTGCTGCGCACTGCGGGATTCGCCTTGGGAACGGCCCGGCGGAAAGCTGCAAAACCCTGCGTGCTGCGCACTGCGGGATTCGCCTTGGGAGCGGCCCGGCGGCTCATATCTCGAACTCCTGGCCTGCGCGTAGCCAGCGGATGTCGTGGGTCACATTGGGGCCCGACACCGAGGTTTCGTCGAATTTCTGGATCTCGGCCATGATGAGATCGGTTTCTGCAGGTTTGGTATGGGTGATGTAGATCGGGTACTTGCGATCGTTCGATATGTTGTCGAGTTCATCGGCCAGCACCCCCGGTGAGAGGTGCAGGCTGAGCTTGGCCAGGTCCTTCTCGCGGTTGCTGAACGCCGTCTCGATCACCAGCATCGCGACATTGAGCTCGTTGACCCGCTTCCAGAAGGCGGGATTGCGCTCCGTATCGCCGGAAAACACCCAGCAACCATTGCCCGCGGTCACAGCATACCCCACCGCGGGCACGGTGTGAACTGCCGGTAACACCTCGAGCAACTTGCGGTTGACCTCCATGGTCTGGCCGGTGAATATCTCGTGGAACGTGATGAACGGCGCTTGCGGCGTCGGGATCCGGCTGAAATCAGGCCAGATCACGTCGTTGAAGATGTGGGCCTTGAGCGCGGCGATGGTTCCGGCCAGCGCGTGGATCTTGAGCGGCTGCTGGCGCCGGGCCGCGACGGCGTCGACCATCAGGGGCAGTGCGGCGACATGGTCGAGATGGGAATGGGTCAGGAACACATGTTCGATGCCCCGCATTTCGTCCAGCGTGAGGTCACCCACACCGGTACCCGCGTCGATCAGGATGTCGCCATCAATCAGGAAGGACGTGGTACGGCAGTCTTTGGCGATGGCGCCTGAACAGCCCAACACACGCACTTTCATGGCGGCCCTTATTTGGTTTCAAAATTCGTTGCACCGTCCCATTCCAGATCGAATGGAAGCAGCCGCATGGAGGCTACGCGATCTGAGTAAAGGTGGTAAAGGTACTTTTTGGCATTCATCCGCAGCAAGTTCATCATCAGGAGGTCACACTGCTCCCAGTCCTGCGCCCGGTAGGCCTTGAGGAAGGCGCCCCACGCCTTGAGCTCGGCCTCGGTCTCGGCGCCGATGCGGTTGGCGGGCGCCACCGGCCAGAAAATGGCGACGGCCTGGTCCTTGCCCTTGACGCGTACCCGGTCCAGTTCCTGCCAGCCGAAGTCCGGCGCCAGCTTGCGGGCAGACTCGCTGACCACGATGTCGACACCATACACCTTGGACAAGCCCTCCAGCCGCGAGCCCAGGTTGACCGCATCGCCAATCACGGTATAGCTCTTGCGGATATTGGAGCCCATGTCGCCGACACACATGTTGCCGGTGTTCACACCGATGCCGATACCGATCTCCGGTATGCCCTTGGCCCGGTGCTCCTCGTTGATGCCGCGCACCGCATTGGCCATCTCCATTGCAGACTTGACCGCCAGATGGGCGTGTTCCGATGTCTCGACCGGCGCACCCCAGAACGCCATCACGCAGTCACCCATGTATTTGTCGATGGTGCCGCGGTTGGCGCGGATGATGCCGGTCAGCCGCGTGAAAACCCCGTTGAGCAATGACTGCAACTGGATCGGCTCCATCTGTTCGGACATCTTGGTGAAGCCCCGCATGTCGCAGAACATCACCGTCATTTCCCGGTTGGTGGCCTCCATGCTGTAGCTGTCCGGGTCCTTGACCATTTCGTCGACCAGCTCGGGCGGCACGTAGGTGCCAAAGAGATTGGCCAGCTCGCGCTTGGAGCGGCTTTCGACAAAGTAGCCGTAGCTCATGTTGAGCGCGAACGCCGTCGCCACCATGATCAACGCACCCGCCAGCGGCAACACCAGTCCGGCGCCGAGGTACAGCCACAGATTGAGCCCGCCGACGATGGCGGCCACGACCACGCTGAGGATCACGGCGCGGGTTGCAGAGACCAATGGCAGCGCAAATGCGAGGGTCAGCCCGGCGAACAGCAGCATGACGACCTCATAGCCGATCGCGTAATCGGGCTTGACCAGGGTGTTGCCGTCGAGCAGACCGGAGATCACGTTGGCATGGGCCTCGACACCGGGATAGATTTCGCTGACCGGCGTGACCCGCAAGTCCTGCAGACCGGGCGCCGTGGTACCGACCAGCACGATCTTGTTCTTCAGCGACTCCGCCGGCAAGGCCTTGGACAGCAGGTCTGCGGCAGACACGTACCGGAACGATCCGCCCTTGGGGCCACCAAAACCCCGGAACGGAATCAGTGCCGAGACCTGGTCGTCCACCGGAATGGCCAGTGTCTTGGCGCCCAGCTTGAGCTGAATACTCTCAAGGCCCTGGTAGCTGCGGCCCAGAATGCGCTCTTTCGGAAACCCTGGTGACACAGTCGGCAAACCTGCCAGCATGCGGAACATCGCCAGCGAAAGGGATTCGTAGTAGTTGCCCTTGTATTCCGCGATCAGCGGCAGCGATCGCACGACGCCATCACCCTCGGGGATGGGATTGAAATGACCTGCCACCGGCGCCGCATTGGCGATCTGCGCGATGTTGCTGCCGTATCCGTTCCAGCTGGTGAACTTGATGGGGCGCCCCTGCAAGGCTTCCTTGGTCATCACCGGCGCGGGCAGAACACCGGACGTGTGGCCATCCCGATCGCCGGTCAGGTAGTAACCCAGCACCACCGCCCGACCTTCAAGCGACTTGGCGAACAGCGCGTCGTAGTCCAGTGAACCCTGCAACTGCTTGAGCTTGTCGACGAATCCAGGCTGGTCGCGCAATTCGCGCTGTGCCAGCTCATTGAGCCGCTTCAGGCCGGAGCTCTCGTCGGCCTCCGCGAACACGATGTCGAAGCCCAGCAAGGCAATCTTCTGGCGCTCGAACAACTCGTTGGTCAGCTCGCTGAGGTGGTTGCGGCCCCAGGGCCAGCGCCCGACGTCCGCCAGGCTTTTTTCGTCGATATCGACGATCACCACCCGGTCGTCCAGCGTCTTGGGCATGGTCGCGCGCAGACGCGAATCGTAGATGATGCTGTCAAGCCGATCCAGCACACCCAGGCGCACAGCACCGACAGCGTGCAACAGCGCGACCACCAGCGGCAGCAGGGTTACGAGAATTCGCGGCCAGTGCTTGACGAGTGCGCGCATGGCGGCGTCAGCAAACAGGCGTGAAAGCCGCGGAGATCAGCTGACGGTCCCCGCTGTCAGCTCTGCACGAACTGCATCTGCGTACCGGCCAGTTCGATCAGGTCACCATTCTTCAATGACACCGGGTCGGTACCGATCGGCGCACCGTTGAGCGAGGGGTTGCCAGCACCTTCGACATGGTGCACGACAAAGCCGTGTTGCCGCCGGGTGATGGCGGCCACGGCAACGCCGGGTTTTCCGATCGTGGTGACCACCTTGGTCAAGGGAACTTCGCGGCCGGAAGCTGCCCCCGAAAGCACCTTGATCGAGGCCTGGGCCGGCGCAGACGTCGTCGTGGGACCAAAACCCGATGGCGTCCCGGACGCAGGGGCTGCCCGCAATGGTGCGGGTGCCGAGGTCGGCATCGACTTGACCATCATGGTCTTCTCGAAGCCTTCGTTCACGGCTTCACTGACGAACTTGATCTTGTACTTGCCGACTTCGACCGTATCACCGTTGTTCAGCTGCTGCTTCTTGGCCGCCTTGCCGTTGACGTAAGTACCGTTGGTGCTGTTGAGGTCTTCGATGAAAACGTCGGACCCTGCCATCTGGAACACGGCGTGCTCGCCACTGATGGCCAGGTTGTCGATCACGACATCGTTGTACGGTCGACGGCCCAGCGTTGTCCGGTCCTTGGTCAGTTGGACTTCCTTGATGACAACCCCATCGATCGATACGATCATTTTCGGCATGACCGACTCCTATTCATCAGACACATATTCATATTAGACACGAGCTTCCTATTTTCCCAACAGTCTGGAGATCAGGCCACGCTTTTCTGCCACCGGCTCCGCCAGCACCAGCAATACCGAAATGTTGTCGCGCCCGCCATGCTCGTTGGCAACCGCAACGAGGATGTCCGCCTTCTGGTCCATGGGCACAGGACCCCCAAGGATACTTGCAATTTCGGCATCGTCAACCATATCGGACAGGCCGTCGGAGCACATCAGATAGCAGTCGCCAGGCTCGACCTGATGCTCGTTGACCTCCATCATCACGGCATCCTCGACGCCCAGCGCACGGGTCACCAGATTCTTGATCGACGAACCCACGGCCTGCTCCGGCGTGATCAACCCCGCGTCGATCTGCTCCTGCAGCAGGGAATGGTCCTTGGTGATCTGGAGCAAGGTACCGTTGCGCAAGCGGTAACAGCGAGAGTCGCCGATGTGGCCAAGGATCAGGGTGGACTCATGGAACACGCCTACGACCAGTGTCGTGCCCATGCCCGAATACTGCGGATTGGAGCCGGAGGCATTGAAAATCGACCTGTTCGCGTTGTCGACACAAATCTCCAGCGCGCGCTTGATCTCCTTGACCTTGGCGTTCTTGCCGGACTCGGACAGCCAGCGCGACATCTCCGATTTGATGAAGGCCGTCGCCATGCCGCTGGCGATTTCGCCGGCGTTGTAGCCGCCCATGCCATCGGCCAGCACGCCCAGCTGGGCCGTCTCGTCGACCAGCACGGCGTCTTCGTTGTTGTCCCTGGCCCTGCCTGGATCCGTTCTGGCAAGAAATGTGTAGTGCATCATGGCCGCCGGGTCAGATCTCGACATCCGGCACAGTGCCACCACCCGCGGGTGGCGATGGTTCCCCAGGCTTCTTCACCTGGTGCACCACGGTTTTCTCGAAGCCGTCCTCGTGCTTGGTCGCCGGCGCCGCCTGGTGTACGACGGTCTTCTCGAATCCTGCGTCGGCCGGCGCAGTCGCGGCCGTCGCCTGGTGCACCACGGTCTTTTCGAAGCCCGGATCCTGCGCCGGGGCCGGTGCGGGCGCCTGCTGCACCGAGGTCTTGTCGAAGCCGGTGGCCGCGGCGGCCGCCATCGAGGCGGTCGCAAGCACGGCGGTCTTGTCATGCGCGGTCGGCGCGACTGGGGTTGCCGGCGTTGCCGGCGCGCGTGGCTGGGTCACCACAGGCGGGGCACCACCGTCCATCGATGCGATGACGGCACGCAGATCGGCTGCGAACTGCTCGCCGTCCTGGTAGCGGGTTTCGGGACGCTTGCTCAGTGCCAGCGCCACTATGTCGGCCAGGCTCTGCGGCAGCTCACTGCGCACGACGCGCAGATCCGGCGCTTCCTCATTGGCGATCTTGTACATCAGCTCGGCCATCGACTCGCCACGGAACGGCAACACGCCGGTCAACATCTGGAAAAGCATCACGCCCAGCGAATACAGATCGGAGCGGCCGTCGACCTTCTTGCCGGCCAGTTGCTCCGGCGACATGAAACTCGGGGTTCCCAGCACCAGGCCGGTCTTGGTCTTGCTGGAGTCGGTAATGCGTGCAATGCCGAAGTCGGTCACCTTGACGGTGTCGCTGTCGGCCTCGTACATGATGTTCGCCGGCTTGATGTCGCGGTGCACCACATTCTGGCGATGCGCGTAAGCCAGCGCCTCCGCGACGCGCGCCACGATGGACAACACGCGCGGTACGGGCAGAAGGTTGCCGTCCTTGCAGCAATCGAGCAGGTCCTTGCCCTTGAGGAATTCCATCGCGATATAGGCCAGGTCATGCTCTTCGCCCGCGTCGAAGATCGTCACGATGTTCTGGTGCTGCAAGCGGCCCGCCGTCTCGGCCTCGCGGAAGAAGCGCTCGCGCGCATCCACCAATTCGTCGCCGGAGAACTCCTGACTCAGGGCCATGGTCTTGATCGCGACGACCCGGCCGATCTTCGGGTCCTTGCCCAGGTACACGACACCCATCGCGCCCTTGCCCAGTTCCTTGTCGACCTGGTAGCGACCCAGCATCGGCTTCTCGACCGCGCCGCCGTCGAGCAGCATGGTGCCACCCGGGTGCGCGCCGGAGCCGCCAAGCATGACGGTCTCGGACAGGTTCTTGGCCCGGTTGAGCTTGGCCTGCAGGTCCTTGTAGTCCTTGTCGAAGGTGGCCATATGCTGGTAGACCGCTTCCGCCTTGTTGAATTGGCGCTTGCGTTCGAAGTCCAGCGCCAGGCTGTACAGGTTCCCCATGACGGCGTCGCCCATCGGCACCCGGCGGAAACGGTCGAAGGCCGCGTCGAGCTGCCCCTGGCCTTGCAACGCCAGCCCCATCATGCGATTGGTTTCTGCCGACTCCTCGTCCGACTTGATCTTGCCGGCCTCGGTGACCAGGAAGCGCTTGGTGGTCAGGGCCAGGTGGCCGATGACCAGCAGCACCGCCGGCAACACCAGCTTGAGCCAGGTCGCACTGCCCGACAAAAGCCCGAATTCCGTGCCGAGCAAGGCGACGAAGACCACCAGCGTCACGATCGCCGCGGTACCGGCCGACAGGCGCGGCAGCACCGCGATGATGTAGGCCGCCACCAGCAGGAACACGGCCAGCGTGGCCCAGACACCCCAGGTGGGCTGAACGATGAAATGCTCACCCAGAATGCTCGAGGTGATGTGGGCGATCGTTTCTGCCGGGGACAGGCCGGCATAACCGGGCACCGGGAACTGCACGCCGACGCCGGCGGCAGTCGCGCCGATGATGACGATCTTGTCGGCGTATTTGGAGGCCGGGATCTTGCCATTGAGCACGTCGTAGAACGAGTCGACCGCAAACGCCGGTCGACCATCGTGGCCCTTGTAGAACTGCGGCAGCATCAAGGCCGCTTCGTCGGTCTTGACCCGCAATTTGCCGATCTGCACCGACTCACCTGCATTGAGCTTGATGTCGTCCGGACCGAGGTTCAGGCTCTTGACGGCTGCCAGCAGCGCCATGGACGGAATCGCATTGCCGAAGTAATTGATCAGCAGTGGCTCCTGCCGCACGGCGCCATCCACGTCCTGAAGCTGGTTCAGATGCGCGACACCTGCGGCCACCGACCCGATCTGCTCGATCGGTTGTTGCCCGCTGATCGCCGGAATGCCAAAACCGTCGAGGGCCCGGATCGAACTTGCCGCCGCGTAGGTCGCCAGCGGCTTGTCGGGGTTGCCCTGGGGTTCACCCAGCGCAAACACCGACGGCACCAGCACGTTGCCCGCACTTTTCATGCTGGCCGCCAGCACCGCGTCGGTATCGAGTGTCCGCTCGGCCTCGGCAATCACCTTGGACAGCTGGGCATTGGCCGCATCGCTGTTGGCCGGGAGCAGGGACTTCATCTGGCGGATGAAGCTCAGGCCCCGGTCGACCTGGGGTTCGATGAAGAAAACGGTCTCGACGATGGTCTTGGCCTTGGCCGCGGACAGCAGGTCGATCAGCTTGGCGTGGATATCCCGCGGCCATGGCCAGCGCCCGATGTTCGCAATGCTCTGGTCGTCGATCGCGATGATCGCGATACGGTCGGAGGGCTGGCGCGAGGTGCTGGTGCTACCGAAGTCGTAGAACCGGCGTTCGAGGGTGCCGATCAGGTCGGTGGCCTGGTTGAGAACCAATACCGCCAGGACGATGGCAAGGCCTGCAAACCAATCCGCACGCCAGAACTGCCCACTCTTCGATGATGACTTTGTTGCCACGTTCCAACCCACCCGGTAATTTGTTTTGAATTTGCAAGGCGCACGTGAGTCAGGAAAGCCCGGATCCCCCGATACGAAGGTTCGAGGCAACTACGTTAGCAGACCATGCCGTTGCCGACAAGAGACATAGTGGCCGCCATTTGTCGTTTTTTTGCACCTTCCGGCCCGGGAACCGCCCCTGGAAAGGGGATGGACAGGCCCTTGCTGCCATGCCCTGTCAGGAGGGCTGTTTCTTCGCACGCCGGCGCATCACAAGCCCGGCGAAGTAAACCAGCAAGGCGCCCGCAATACCCATTCCGTAATTCCATGTGCTGCCTTGCGGCAGCCACTGCACCATGGCAGGGTCGGTATGCGCCATGGTCCCGGCAATCCATCCGAGCAACATGCCGCCGACGGTGATGATGATCGGAAAACGGTCCATCAGCTTGAGCACCAGCTGGCTGCCCCAGATGATGATGGGAACACTGACCAGCAAACCGAAGATGACCAGCGGCAACTGGTGCTGCTCCCCTGCGCCCGTGGCAGCGCCGGCGATCGCAATCACGTTGTCCACGCTCATCACCAGGTCGGCGACGATGACGGTCTTGACCGCCGCCCACAGCTTGTCGCTGCCTTCGATGTTGCTGTGCTCGTCCTCATCCTGGGGCGCCAGCAGCTTGACACCAATCCACAGCAGCAGGATTGCACCCACCAGCTTCAGAAAAGGCACCTGAAGCAGCGTCAGCGCAAATGCGATCAGGATCACACGCAGCAAAATCGCACCTGCCGTACCCCAGAGGATGCCCTTGGTCCGCTGCTCGGGGGGCAACTTGCGACAGGCCAGGGCAATCACGACGGCGTTGTCGCCACCGAGCAGGATATCGATCATGACAATCTGACCGACGGCTATCCAGAAGTGGGCAGTGAGAAATTCTTCCACGCTGATCAAAGAGGTTTAAAGCGGGGCACGCGAACCCGCGCCCCGCACGCCAGGAACAGGCGCTTTATTTCAGGACGGACTTGAGCAGCTTGCCCATTTCCGACGGATTGCGGGTGATCTTGAATCCGCACTCTTCCATGACCGCCAGCTTGGCGTCGGCCGTGTCGGCACCGCCTGAAATCAGCGCACCGGCATGGCCCATGCGCTTGCCGGCTGGCGCCGTGACGCCCGCAATGAAGCCCACCACCGGCTTCTTCATGTTGTCCTTGCACCAGCGGGCCGCCTCGGCTTCGTCCGGCCCACCGATCTCGCCGATCATGATGACGGCATCGGTGTCGGGATCGTCGTTGAAGGCCTGCATGATGTCGATGTGCTTGAGGCCATTGATCGGGTCGCCGCCGATGCCGACCGCACTCGACTGGCCCAGACCGATGTCGGTGAGTTGCGCGACTGCTTCGTAGGTCAGCGTGCCGGAGCGCGACACCACGCCGATGCGGCCCTTGCGGTGGATGTGACCCGGCATGATGCCGATCTTGATCTCGTCCGGCGTGATCAGCCCGGGGCAGTTGGGGCCCAGCAGCAAGGTGTTCTTGCCACCGGCGGCGACGCGGGCACGCATCTTGTTGCGCACCTCGAGCATGTCCCGCACCGGGATGCCTTCGGTGATGCAGATCGCCAGATCCAGTTCAGCCTCGACAGCCTCCCAGATCGCGGCCGCCGCACCGGCTGGCGGAACGTAGATCACGGAGACGGTGGCACCGGTCTTGGCGGCCGCATCCTTGACCGAACCGAAGATCGGGATACCGAAGATGGACTCGCCGGCCTTCTTGGGGTTCACCCCTGCGACGAAGCAGTTCTTGCCGTTCGCGTATTCCTGGCACTTCTCGGTATGGAACTGACCGGTCTTGCCGGTAATGCCCTGCGTGATGACCTTGGTGTCTTTGTTGATCAGAATGCTCACTTGAACTCCTTCACCACCTGAGCGCCGTCAAGCCAGACCGTCTGCGGTCAGGGCCGGCGCTCTTGTGTCTTGTTGGTTGACCTGACGATGGATTACTTGACCGCGGCCACGACTTTTTGCGCCGCCTCGGCCATCGTGTCGGCGCTGATGATCGGCAGGCCGGACTCGGCCAGCATCTTCTTGCCCAGCTCTTCGTTGGTGCCCTTCATCCGGACCACCAGCGGCACGCTGAGGTTGGTTGCGCGGCAGGCGGTGATCACGCCGGTGGCGATGGTGTCGCACTTCATGATGCCGCCGAAGATGTTGACCAGGATCGCCTTGACCTTGGTGTTCTTGAGCATGATCTTGAACGCCTCGGTCACCTTCTCCGGCGTGGCGCCACCGCCCACGTCCAGGAAGTTGGCCGGCTCGGCACCGTACAGCTTGATGGTATCCATCGTCGCCATGGCCAGGCCGGCGCCGTTGACCAGGCAGCCGATCGTGCCATCCAGGCTGATGTAAGCCAGATCGAACTTGCTGGCCTCGACTTCCGCCGGATCCTCTTCGTCCAGATCGCGGTAGGCCACGATCTCCGGCTGACGGAACAGCGCGTTGGAGTCAAAGTTGAACTTGGCGTCCAGCGCCTTGATGCCGCCGTTGCCTTCGAGGATCAGCGGATTGATCTCGACCAGCGAGGCGTCCGTTTCCATGTAGCACTTGTAGAGCTTTTGCAGCACATCCACGCACTGGGCGGTGGAGCCGGCAGGAACGCCAATCCCGTTGGCCAGTTCCTGGGCCTGGGCGTCGGTCAGGCCAACCGCCGGATCGACGAACACCTTGAGAATCTTCTCGGGCGTGGCATGTGCCACTTCCTCGATGTCCATGCCGCCCTCGGAGGACGCCATGATCGCAACCTTCTGCGACGCACGGTCGGTAACGGCCGACACGTAGTATTCTTTCTTGATGTCGGCGCCATCCTCGATCAGCAGCCGACGCACCTTCTGGCCCTCGGGGCCGGTCTGGTGGGTCACCAGTTGCATGCCGAGGATCTCGCTGGACAAGGTCTTGACCTCATCGATCGAGCGGGCCAGCTTGACGCCGCCACCCTTGCCGCGACCGCCGGCGTGGATCTGCGCCTTGACGACCCAGACCGGGCCGCCGAGCTTTTGCGCTGCCTCGACCGCCTCTTGAACCGTGAAAGCCGCAATGCCGCGCGGCACCGGGACTCCGAATTTGCGCAAGATTTCCTTGCCTTGGTACTCGTGAATCTTCATGAGGTTTCTCTCGGAATAGGAACATACCCACTGCACGGGTGAATGCGCACAAACACCAGTCCGTAGCGGACACCGAAGTCCTCGAATGTATCATGCTGCAATGCCGCAATCCTTACGCCCATTACGTATAAGGTGCAGGTAACGCGGTAAACGAAAGGATCAGGCCATGGCAAAAATATTCATTGACGGTGAAGCCGGCACCACCGGGCTGCAGATTCGCGAACGCCTGCAAACCATGGCCGGCATCGAACTGGTCAGCATCGCGCCGGAGCTGCGCAAGGATGCCCAGGCCAAGCGCGAACTGATGGGCCAGGTGGACCTGGTCATCCTGTGCCTGCACGA
>Ga0116169_1003144_pt1 | contig 11273 bp, 7 predicted proteins | sample AD_UKC130_MetaG_FD_89796 | JGI IMG/M metagenome (GOLD analysis project Ga0116169, IMG submission 89796) | Active sludge microbial communities of municipal wastewater-treating anaerobic digesters from Canada - AD_UKC130_MetaG | ecosystem: Engineered > Bioreactor > Anaerobic > Digestate | place...
ATATCCAAGAAGAATGTTTGGTTATAGGTCAGCCATAGAAATGGCGGTATATACATAGAATTTATTCCAATAAGCAATGGATTTACCAAATTTTGCACGGCATTTAATATTGCAATTTATAATGGTGATATTATCGTAATATCGTCACTTGAAAAATCGGATTAAATTGTATACAATTTAATAATACAGTGTTTACAGAAATAACAGCCGGATTTGAACAAGTGAACTTCAAACTTACTATGCAAGGGAGGAATTGTTACGAAGGCAAATTCGTTTTTAAAAGAGGCTTTGGATTGGGCGGCTCATATAATAATTGCAGTGCTTATAGGGTTGTTTATTGTGAATTTTGTAGCGCAAATAACTATTGTAAACGGAAGTTCGATGGAGACGACGCTTCACAACGGTGACCGTCTTATTATCGAAAAAATCAGTCCCAGATTTGGCTGGCTGAAAAGAGGAGATATTGTGACTATAAACGACTATCCCGGATTGGACTCCGACAGAAAACCCATAATTAAAAGGATAATAGGTTTGGAAGGCGACAAGGTGGAAATCCGTGACGGGAAAGTATATGTTAACGGTGAAGCTCTTGAAGAAGATTATATCAACGTTGATGTGGAAGGAACTCTGGAAGTAAACGAAAATTACAGTGAACTTTATGTCCCCGAAGGACATATATATGTGTTGGGGGATAATAGACTTCCGGGCCAAAGCAAAGACAGCAGGACCTTTGGGCCTGTTGATATAAAAAATGTGGGGGGCAAGGCTATATTCAGGTTTTTCCCTCTTGACAAGATAGGTACTTTCAAATGATGAAATATTATTGATATTATTAATATATTTAGGGTATAAAGGAATAAAACAACTATTTACTAATCATAAAATTTGTTTAATAATACAATAGTATTGGGTATTTACTGACAGAAAGAAATTTTGGGTTTTGATTTATATATATGATATATGAATTATATATATATATATATATAATGCAGTATCTATGTATATAAATGGTTTGTATAAATTTATATAGCTATATAGCTTGATTTCAAGGAAATGAGTTCAGATTTATTCAGATTTGGGGTTGAGGTGTAGATTGAAAGGGGCGTGAAAGTAGCTTTTACAGAGCTACGCTTGCTATGAAAAGACTGTTGCATGTAGGATTGGATGTTGGATCGACCACTGTAAAACTGGTTGTACTTGACAGACAGGACAATATTATATTCAGCAAATATCAAAGACATTATTCGGACATTAAGAAAACAATATATTCCCTTCTTAGTGAAGCTTGTGAACTCTTTTCCGATGATGATATAACGATAATGGCTACAGGTTCCGGAGGTATTTCGGTTTCCGAGTGGCTTGGGCTTGATTTTATCCAGGAAGTTATTGCAAGCACGAAAGCCATAGAGACTTTTATTCCCCATACGGATGTTGTAATTGAGCTGGGTGGGGAGGATGCAAAGATAACCTATTTTGACGGCGGTATTGAGCAGAGAATGAACGGAACCTGCGCGGGCGGAACCGGTGCCTTTATTGACCAGATGGCATCGCTTTTGAAAACCGATGCGGCAGGTCTTAACGAACTGGCAAAAAATTACAAGGTTATCTATCCCATTGCGGCAAGATGTGGTGTTTTCGCAAAATCGGATATACAGCCTCTTATAAATGAAGGAGCTGCCAAAGAGGACATAGCCGCATCAATTTTCCAATCGGTGGTAAACCAAACAATCAGCGGGCTTGCGTGCGGCAAACCCATAAGGGGTAATGTTGCGTTTTTGGGAGGCCCATTGCAGTTTTTACCGGAGCTTAGAAAAAGGTTTGTCGAGACTTTGAAGCTTGAAAAGCATCAAGTTATTTCTCCTTCCAATGCGCAGCTTTATGTTGCTTTGGGAGCTGCTTTGGCTTCGAAAAAGTCCAAAGTGATACCTTTTAAATCCCTCAAAGAAAAGCTTTCGGTTTTGGACAATGTGACAGTGCACGAAGTGGAAAGGCTTCAGCCATTGTTTACGGACGAAAAGGAACTGGAGGAATTCAGGGCAAGGCACCAAAAAAATTCCGTACCAAGACGGGATATAAAGAATTTTAAAGGAAAGTGCTTTTTCGGTATTGATGCCGGTTCCACAACCACCAAGGCGGTTTTGCTAGATGAGAACGGAGCTATTTTGTATTCATATTATGGAAGCAACAACGGAAGTCCATTAAAATCGGCGGTAAAAATATTAAAGGACATTTACTCGCAGCTTCCGGACACTGCGGTAATTGCCAATTCTGCCGTTACTGGTTATGGCGAAGGGCTTATAAAGACGGCTCTTAACATTGATATAGGTGAGATTGAGACGATTGCCCACTATAAAGCAGCCGAGGCTTTCCTGCCGGGTGTTGAGTTTATACTGGACATCGGAGGTCAGGACATGAAATGTCTCAGAGTAAAAAATGGTGTTATTGACAGTATTATGCTTAATGAGGCTTGTTCTTCCGGCTGCGGATCTTTTATTGAGACTTTTGCCCATTCCCTGAACATGGATGTTAAGGATTTTGCCAATGAGGCTCTTTTGGCCCAAAATCCTGTTGATCTTGGTTCCAGGTGTACTGTATTTATGAATTCAAAGGTAAAGCAGGCTCAAAAAGAAGGGGCGTCTGTCGGGGATATATCGGCAGGACTTTCATATTCTGTTATAAAGAATGCCCTTCAGAAGGTTATAAAGATAAGGGATCCGAAACAGCTGGGCGAGAAGGTAATCGTTCAGGGCGGTACGTTTTATAATGACGCGGTGTTAAGAAGTTTTGAGCTTATATCCGGCAAAGAAGCGGTAAGACCTGATATAGCAGGGCTTATGGGAGCATATGGTGTGGCTCTTATCGCAAAGGAAAGATATGAAGAAGGACATGTAAGCACAATTTTGAAAGCTGAGGAGCTTGACAACTTCAATATTGAAGTGTCAATGAGAAGGTGCGGCCTGTGCGGCAACAACTGTCTTCTTACGATAAATACTTTTGCGCAGGGCAAGGAATTTATATCGGGAAACAGATGTGAGAGGGGTGCCGGACTTGAAATAAAAAGGGATGATATCCCCAACCTTTTCGACTACAAATACAGACGTCTTTTCTCATACAAGCCGTTGGACAGAAGCCAGGCCGAAAGGGGTACTGTGGGTATCCCAAGGGTGCTTAACATGTACGAAAACTATCCTTTCTGGTTTACGTTTTTTACGGAGCTGGGCTTTAGGGTGGAGCTTTCCGCAAGGTCTTCTAAAAAGATATACGAACTGGGAATGGAGACAATACCGTCGGAGTCTGCATGCTACCCTGCCAAGCTTGTTCACGGCCATATAATGAATCTTATAAACAAGAATGTGGATATGATTTTCTATCCATGTCTGCCTTACGAGGTAAAAGAGTATGAAGACAGCACCAATCACTACAACTGTCCGATGGTGACATCGTATCCTGAAGTAATCAAAAACAACATGGATATCTTAAAAGAGCAGAATATATTGTTTATGAATCCTTTTCTGCCTTTTGACAACAAAAAGAGACTTGCGGAAAGATTGTATGAGGAGTTTAAAAGATTTGGAATCAGCCGCCGTGAGATAAAGAGGGCTGTGCAAAAGGCTACGGAAGAGGATGAAAAGGTTAAGAGGGATATAAGACAAAAAGGAGAAGAAACCCTTGAATACCTTAAAAAGACCGGTAAAAAGGGTATTGTGCTTGCCGGCCGCCCCTACCATCTTGACCCGGAAATCAATCATGGTATTCCAAATATTATTACGGGTTTTGGAATGGCGGTTCTCACAGAGGATTCAATAGCCCATTTGGGCAAAGTTCAGCAGCCTTTGAGGGTTGTTGACCAATGGACGTACCATTCAAGGCTCTACAGAGCGGCAAGTTTTGTAAAAGACCAGACCAATCTTGAACTGGTGCAGTTAAACTCTTTTGGCTGCGGTCTTGATGCCGTGACCACGGACCAGGTGGAGGAAATACTGTCCAGTACAGGAAAGATATATACGGTTTTGAAGATAGATGAGATCGACAACCTTGGTGCGGCAAGGATTCGCATAAGGTCTTTGAAGGCTGCAATGGACGAAAGGGACAGAAACGGTTATAAGTTGAAGAAGGGCGATGCAAGCTGCAAGAAGGTTTTGTTTACCGAGGAAATGAGAAAGAGGCATACCATATTGGTACCGCAGATGTCTCCTATACATTTCCAGTTGTTAGAAGAAGCTTTCAATGTATCAGGATACAACCTGAAAGTACTGCCTTATGTCGACAAAAAAGCAATTGACGAGGGATTGAAGCACGTAAACAATGATGCCTGCTATCCTTCCATAATTGTAGTCGGACAATTGATGGAAGCGTTAAAGTCGGGAGAATACGACCTTAACAATACTTCCCTTATGATAACACAGACTGCCGGAGGATGCAGAGCTACAAACTATATCGGATTTATCAGAAAAGCCCTGAAAGATACGGGGTTATCCCATATACCGGTAATATCTTTGAATTTTGCAGGTCTTGAAAAAAATCCTGGATTCAAAATGTCTTTAGGGCTTGTAAACAAGGCTCTTATTGCCCTGGTATACGGAGACCTCCTTATGAGAGTGTTGTACAGGGTAAGACCTTATGAGAAAGTGAAAGGCTCTGCCAATGCGCTGTATGAATACTGGGTGGAAAAGTGCAAAGAGTCTATTAGAACCGGAAGTCACAAGACGTTTAATGAAAATGTGAAAAAGATAGTGGAAGACTTTGACAACTTGGAAATTTGCGAAGTGGAAAAGCCCAAAGTGGGACTTGTGGGTGAGATTTTGGTTAAATTCCATCCTCAGGCAAACAACAACATTGTTGATATTATAGAAAAGGAAGGGGCAGAGGCGGTAATGCCGGATTTAACCGACTTTTTGCTGTACTGTGCTTACAATCAGAACTTTAAATACACCCATTTGTCCGGCAGTAAGATTAGCTGCATAGTTAACAATGCGGCAATTGCGTTGATTGAGTTCTATAGAAGGACTATGAGAAAAGCCCTCAATGAAAGCAAACGTTTCCATGCCCCATGTACTATATACGAGCTTGCGGAAATGGCATCGGAAGTTTTGTCAATAGGTAATCACACAGGTGAAGGATGGTTCCTGACAGCTGAAATGATAGAGCTCATAAAGAACGGTGCCAAGAATATAGTATGCATGCAGCCTTTTGCATGTCTTCCGAACCATGTTACCGGAAAAGGAATGATAAAGGAACTGAGAAGAAGGTATCCGGAGTCGAATATTGTGGCTGTGGACTATGATCCGGGTGCCAGCGAGGTAAATCAGCTCAACAGGATAAAACTGATGCTGTCGGTGGCATTTAAGAATTTGAAGAAGGATACACAGGAAGCAGAATTTGAAGAAAGTATATATGATTATGAGAGCGGGGAACAAAAAATCAAATCCTATGTGTAAAAGAAAGATCTGTATATGGGACATGGAGAATATAATTGTATAAAAGAAACTACTTTGGATATACCCAAAGTAGTTTTTTTATGTAAAGTCCGCACTTAAAAACACCTGGAAACACCTTATAAAATCAAAAATAGCAAGTAGCAAAATCATTCAGCTGAAAAATCATTAAGTTATAAAATCATTGAGTCCACGCTCATGATGTTGAGATAGGGGTCATTATTATTGATACTTTTCGAGAACTTGTTCTTCGTGAGAAGATTTTGATGCCCGCAGCAATCACAAATGAAATTAAGGCCGTTCAGTTTTGAGATTTCCACTTCAGGAAGGTTTAGCATGACAGACTTGCAGTTGTAGCAGGTCAGTGTTTTAAAGTTGTACATAAGTATACCTCCTTGTTAGTGTGTAGATTATGTATTATAAAGAAACATGTGCATAGGTAAAAAAGGTGAAAAGCGTTGCCAACTTCAAATATTGAAAGCTCAAACACGGGTAATTAAAATTTTATAACGAATTAAATGATATTTAAAGCATACGACTGCAATATTTAACAAATGACAAAAAACTACAAGAAAACCAATTTGTAAGTGAAATTACATGAAAGAATCAGATTGGAAACAATTCGTTTACATATTATCAGACTATACTTCCATTATATATTTTTTATGGATAAAAATCAATAGTTATCATTAAAAAATTTTTCATGAATATAATCAATATATGGCAAAAATGTTTTTAAGATTTACAAGAATATTATAAGTCTATAATTAAAACTTATGATTAACGGAGGATAAGATGAGAGTATACGGTTTGAGAAAAAGAAAGTTTGATTATGGCAAGTTGTTTAAGATTGCCCTGATAATAATACTTTCAATCGGGGCAATAAAGATTGGGGCAATTGCCGGAGACGTGCTCTACAAGTCTGATAAAAAGATTATTGGAAAGATTGAAGTTGAAACTTTAAGAGCCACTCTCAATGCTTCACTTCCTATAATTGACACCATTTACAACAGCGGCAATATCAGTTTTTCGATTTCGGGACAGATAAAAGAAATTATTAATCTGGTTTTCTATTTTGATCTCAGTAATCCTGTTACAATTTTTGGGGCAGAGTCTCCAATATTCTATAGTTACTATATGAATGAGTACCAAAAACAGCTGGCCCAAAATCAAAACTGTGAACCTTACTTCTATATGGCGGATTTGGATACGCCGGATGACAATAGCGACAAGGTCAAAAATCCTGACAATAATGCTCCTGAACCCACATATCCGGCCAGCAGCATAAGTTATGAGGTAAATGAGTTGGACAGAACCGGAACTCCTGAGAATGCTACCACTGTTACGGCGGACAAAATTGCAATCAACAGTCATGAAGTTGACTATGAAATTGATGTTGAAAAGCTTCTTAACGAACCTTTAAACATCAGCTTTGACAAAAAGGGTCCCAAAGTTCTTATATACCATACACATACCACGGAAGGATTTATTAAAGACCTAAGCGAGCTGGATAAAAGTGGTATTCCAAGCAGAACCACCGATAACAGATACAATGTAGTAAGAGTTGGGGAGGAACTGGCTCAGACATTAAGGAAAAAATACGGTATTGAAGTGATTCATAACGCCACTGTTCACAATCATCCCTCGGACACAGGAGCTTATGGTAGATCCCTTAATACTGCGGCCAACATTTTAAAAAGTTATCCTTCAATAAAAATAGTCCTGGATATTCACAGGGACGGGCTGGGCGAAGGTAAACTTAGAGTGGCGACCAAGATTAATAACAAGGATGCGGCAAAAATAATGTTTGTGGTGGGAACCGACGGGACAGGGCTTGAGCATCCTAACTGGCGGGAGAATTTGAAATTGGCAATCAAGCTTCAGCAAAAGCTTAATGAAAAGTATCCCGGTATCACAAGACCGATTTATATAAGCCGCAACCGCTACAACCAGCACCTTACCAACGGTTCTTTGATTGTTGAAATCGGAGGGGATGGCAATACAATAAATGAATGTTTGGAGAGTACGAAATATCTTGCCGAGGTTTTAAACGATGTCATTAATAATAAATAAGTAGGTTTTGGGAATAATATTAAATAAGTTTTTTACAAAATTGTTGCAATAAAATTGTTGCAATTAAGTTACATAAGAATAAATTTACATTAAATTTGCATAAGAAAGGGCTTGTTGATGAACAGATTGGAAAAGTTCAGATACATAAGGAATATAAGAAGAAGGAACAGGCTTGCCGTTGTACTGTCGTTTTTGCTTTTGTTTTCTGGAATATTGGTTGCGGACAGTTCCATGAACAGGCTTATGAACAGGGAAAGCGGTCCGGGGATGGTTTACATGGCACCTTACGGGGACACCCATTATTATATAAGATTTCTTAATGAAGATATTTATATTAATGTAAAATATATAAAAGAAGACATTAAAAAATTAAAAAATTGGCTGTCCCGGATCTTTTAAATGGATATCTTTTAAATAATGCAACTAAATAATGCAACGGTGTTTTAGACGAAGTCCTGTGTCTGCCGAAAAAATTCTTCTGCTTGCAAAAAAATTGTGTTATAATTATAAGCTGATAATTTATGTAGTGTTTTGGGTACAATTGACTTCCTTAATTCGGCAGGAGGATGAATAAATGGCAAGTGAAAGACAAAAGAAAATCAGAAATTTTTGTATTATCGCTCATATAGATCACGGAAAATCAACCCTTGCAGATAGATTGCTCGAAATGACCGGTGTTCTTACTGAGAGGGAAATGGAAGACCAGGTTTTGGACACAATGGAGATTGAACGCGAGCACGGAATAACAATAAAAGCCCAGGCGGTGAGAATGGTATACAAGGCAAAGGACGGGGAAGAGTATATTTTAAACCTGATAGACACCCCCGGACATGTGGATTTCAACTATGAAGTCTCAAGAAGCCTTGCGGCATGCGAGGGAGCAATACTGGTCGTTGACGCCGCGCAGGGAATAGAGGCGCAGACATTGGCCAACGTTTATCTTGCTTTGGATCATGATTTGGAGATTTTACCGGTTATAAATAAAATTGATTTACCCAGTGCCCAGCCGGATGTGGTCAAAAAGGAGATTGAGGATGTAATTGGACTTGATGCAAGCGAGGCACCTTTGATATCGGCAAAAAACGGTATCAATATTGAAGCAGTGCTGGAAAGTGTGGTAAAAAACGTTCCACCTCCTGAAGGCGACGAGAATGCCCCACTTCGTGCTCTTATATTTGACTCGTATTATGACAGTTACAAAGGTGTTATTGTATATATCAGAGTTAAAGAAGGAACTCTCAAATTGGGCGACAAGGTCAGGATGATGTATACCAACAAGGAGTTTACGGTTACCGAGATTGGTTATATGAAGCCCGGTGGACTTGTTCCCGGCACTCAGCTTTCTGCCGGTGAAGTGGGTTATTTTGCGGCCAGCATTAAAAATGTAAAGGATACAAGAGTGGGAGATACCGTTACAACGGCCGACAATCCCGCAAAAGAGCCGCTGCCCGGTTACAAGAAAGTAAATCCTATGGTATTTTGCGGAATTTATCCTGCCGACGGTTCCAAATACGGGGATTTGCGTGATGCATTGGAAAAGCTGCAGTTAAATGATGCATCCCTTACTTTTGAGCCCGAATCTTCGGTGGCTTTGGGATTCGGTTTCAGATGCGGATTTTTGGGATTGCTTCATATGGAAATAATTCAGGAGCGTTTGGAACGGGAATTTGATTTTGACCTTGTGACTACCGCTCCCAGTGTTATATACAAGGTTACAAAGACCAACGGCGAGACATTGTACATAGACAACCCGACCAATTTGCCGCCGCCGGCTGAAATAAAAACCATGGAAGAGCCGATTGTAAAGGCCACCATAATGACTCCCACGGAATATGTGGGTAACATAATGGAACTGGCCCAGGAAAGAAGGGGTATTTACAAGGATATGACCTATATTGATGAGGGAAGAGTTATGCTTACTTATGAGCTGCCCCTCAACGAAATTATTTATGATTTCTTTGATGCTTTAAAATCAAGGACGAAGGGTTATGCTTCATTGGACTATGAGATGTTGGGATATAGAGAGTCGGATCTTGTCAAACTTGATATTATGTTAAACGGGGAAATTGTTGACGCCTTGTCCTTTATAGTCCACAGGGAAAAAGCGTATGCCAGGGGAAGAAGAATTGCCGAAAAACTCAAAGAGGCTATCCCAAGGCAGCAGTTTGAGGTACCGATACAGGCATGCATCGGTGGTAAAATAATTGCCAGGGAGACGGTGAAGGCATACAGAAAAGACGTTCTTGCAAAGTGTTACGGCGGAGACATAACCCGTAAGAAAAAGCTTTTGGAAAAACAAAAAGAAGGTAAAAAGCGTATGCGCCAGATAGGAACCGTTGAAGTTCCGCAGGAGGCATTTATGAGTGTTTTGAAACTTGATACTTGATATAAAGATGTTTGGTATAAAAGTGTATTTGTAAATATATACTTGATGCAAAGATGGGGTTGCAATGTTTGATGTAAAGGAACTGGGATTGTATATTCATGTACCGTTTTGCAAAGCAAAGTGTTTTTACTGTGATTTTAATTCCTTTGCCTGCAGGGATGATTTTGTCCCTGCATATTTTAATGCTCTTAAAAAGGAAATTTCAGCCTATTCGGACATCATCAAAGGATACAGGATAAAGACGGTATTTTTTGGAGGGGGAACACCTTCCTACGTTGGAGCGCATAATATATATGAAATTGTATCGCTTTTAAAGCAAAAGTTTGACATGGACGGCTGTTTTGAACTTACCATTGAAGCCAATCCCGGAACTCTGGACGAAGAAAAGCTTTTGGTGTACAGGGATGCGGGAATAAACCGGCTGAGCATCGGGCTTCAGGCATGGCAGAATCACCTGCTTGAAAGCCTGGGGAGAATTCATACTGTGGAAGAGTTTGAAGAAAATTATCATCTTGCCGTAAAAACTGGATTTGACAACATAAATGTGGATCTTATTTTTGCAATTCCGGGGCAGAGTTTTGAGGATTGGGCGGAGACAATAAACAAAGTGGCAGAACTTAATCCCCGGCATATTTCCTGCTACAGCCTTATAATTGAAGAGGATACGGTTTTCGGAGCAAAGTTTTCCAAAGGGGAGCTTTCTTCTGTGGAAGACGAACTTGACAGGAAAATGTACTGGTATGCAGTGGAAAAATTAAGGACCGTGGGATATAAGCACTATGAAATATCGAATTTTTCAAAAGAAGGATTTGAGTGCGCCCACAATTTGATTTACTGGAAGGAACAAGAATACATAGGTTTCGGTGCCGGAGCCCATTCTTATTTTAACGGTCAAAGATTCAACAATACTTATAATATTGAGGAATATGTGAAAATAATAAATTCCGGAAGACTTCCGGTGGAAAATAAGATTGCCATAGGAAGGAAAGATGAAATTTCCGAATTTATGATGCTGGGATTAAGACTTGTTGAAGGGGTGAGTATCAGGGAATTTTACGAAAGGTTTGGAGAGAATGTTTTGGAGGTTTTCAAAGAGCAGATAAAAAATTTGTCCAAAAGAGGACTTGTTGCGGTTGAAAATGGTTTTATAAAACTTACCCGATTGGGCTTGGATCTTGCAAATCAAGCCTTTATGGAGTTTGTGTGATTTGGCTTTACGCATGGAATATCCTTTTATCCAATAACAAATAATATCCGGGAAGTTGTAAAATAAAATGCCGTAATATATAGAAAACTCATGGTAATCCATTGTAAAATGTTTAATAACCAAAGAAAAACATTAGCAAAGGAGTACCATGAGTTATATATGAATAATAACA
>Ga0116169_1003145_pt1 | contig 11273 bp, 7 predicted proteins | sample AD_UKC130_MetaG_FD_89796 | JGI IMG/M metagenome (GOLD analysis project Ga0116169, IMG submission 89796) | Active sludge microbial communities of municipal wastewater-treating anaerobic digesters from Canada - AD_UKC130_MetaG | ecosystem: Engineered > Bioreactor > Anaerobic > Digestate | place...
ATTCGGCGCTGCATGGACGCCGAGCGAAGTAGGTGTTCGAGATAGCAACTGCGAACCCTTGTGGTTTCTGGGCGCACGAGCGCAACACTTCGAACCAAGGCCAATGGATCGTCGGTCGCCACCTGAGCAACTCGTCCGATAGATCCCGAGCAAGAAATCAGAATGTCGCCCCGCTTCGGTTCACATCGTCGACGAATCCGTTCGAACTCTTCCTGGGGCACGTAGTCAACGTCTTGAAGCGCCAAGTACCCGTTCTGAACGTTCCGCGCCGACAGCAAGTAGACGCCCGCCGACGAGCGCTGAGGCGTTTGGTGTTCACCGTCCGTAACCTGCAATGAAATTTCCTCCAATCGCACCATTGGCCAAGCGCGGCGGTTGGTGTCGGCATCGCCAAACGAATGAAAGAAGGTTGCCTGCAAGAAGGCGTCGGCCAGGCGGATGGCTTCCTGGCGTTTGCGACTCAGGCTGTCGGCCTTGTCGAGGATGGTGGTGATGCGTTGCTGCTCGTCCAAGGACGGAAGTTCAATCCTATGCTCCCAAAAGACCTTCATCGAAACGCGTGGCATCTTCGCGCCGTCGACCTGTTGGCTTACCCAGCTCAAGAAGGAAGGGGAACGCAGATATGCAGCAAGATACTTCCTTGTCACCAACGCCTGGTTGGGCCTCATCGGCACAAGTTCAGACGTGCAATAGCCTGCGGTCTCAGGCAGCAGAACCTTGTTGAGATATGGTCGAAGCTTTGAATACAGCACGTTTCCATCGTCAAACGCATGAGTCGAGCTTCCAAGGCCGCTAAGCGCTACAAACTCCTTGCTCAGTAATGTGCCCGTGTGCGGCTCAATCTGATCAAGATTCAGCAGCCACACAGTTTCCCCAACAGCAGTTGTAACCGCTGGAATCGGTGGCGCAATCTCTCGAAGGCTGTAGATCCTGCGGGTCAAAGCAACGCCTCCAGCTTACTCAGCTCAGCCTGGATCTCGTCCTCCAAGACCTGCATCTTCTTCAGGATTTTTTTGGGATCGTCGTGAGTGGGCGCAACCTGAACTTTCTGCATGTAGCGGTTAATGGACAGGTCATAGTTCTGCGCCCGAATGCCGTCAGCTGAAACCCCAAACGCCTTCGCCGTCCGGTCGCTGAAGTCACCATTTCCGTCACACCACTGCCGATACTTGGTCTGCACATCCGGCAGGTCCCCCTTGCCGTCACCGATCTTGGTTCGCTTGTCATCCAGCGTGAAACCATCTGACTGCAAGTCGTAGAAAAATACGTTCTCAGTCTTGCCACCCTTGGCAAAGATGATGATGGCGGTGGACACGCCGGCATAGGGTTTGAACACGCCCGAGGGCAGCGAGATCACGGCCTCCAACTGGTTGTTCTCAATCAGGTGCTGGCGCAGTTGCACATGGGCCTTGCTGGACCCAAAGAGCACGCCGTCCGGCACTATGGTTGCGCTGCGGCCGCCGCGCTTGAGCATGCGCAGGATTAGGCCAATGAACAGCAGCTCCGTCTTCTTGGTCTTGACGGTGCGCAGGATGTCCGGTGCCACGTCTTGCTCGTCCAAGCTGCCCTTGAATGGCGGGTTGGCCAGCACTAGGTCGAAGGCATCTTTGGAACCCTTGGGGTGCCGCTCTTCGAAACTCTGGCTCAGGGTGTCTTGATAGTGGACATCGGGTTGCTTCACGCCGTGCATTACTAGGTTCATGGTGGCGATGCGCAGCATGGTGGCGTCGAAGTCGTAGGCGTGGAACATGTCGGCGTCTACATGCGCACGGTGCTCGCCCAGCTGGTCGCCGCTGTAGCTGATGTGCTCTTCGCCGTCGATTACTTCCGTATGCGTTCCGGCGGCGCTGCTGTGGTGGCGCAAGAGGTAGTCGTAGGATTCGATCAAGAAGCCGGCAGTGCCGCAGGAGGGGTCGCAGATGCGATCGGTGGGCTGGGGCTGCATCATTTCCACCATCATGCGGATGATGTGGCGGGGAGTGCGGAACTGGCCGTTGATACCGGCGGTGGTGAGCTTGCTGAGCAGATACTCGTAGAGGTCGCCCTTGGTGTCACCCTGTTCCAGCGGCAGGTCGTGCACGGCATTGACGGCCTTTACCAGCAGCGACTCCTTTTGAATCATCAGCTGCGCGTCCTTCATAAAGGCTGCAAAATGGCTGCCTTCGCCGCTACTGCGTTCGGCAAGGCGGCGAAAGTGCGGGAACACGCGGTCGCGCACATGGGGCAGCATCTGCTGGGCGCCATAATGCCGCCACGTTTCCCAGCGGCAGTCTTGGTCGTCCTTGCTGAACAGGCCGAGATACTGTTTGCCGGAGATGGACGCGCGCTTCTCATCCTTGCGCGCCTGCATGTCCAGCAGGCGGCTGTACATCAGGAAGGTGATTTGCTCGATGACGGTGAGCGGGTTGGTGATGCCGCCCGTCCAGAAATCAGTCCAGAGGCTGTCGATACGGTTCTTGAGTTCGCCGGTGATCAATGCAATACCTGTGATGTTGTTTATCGGAGGGGTGACCTACCAGTCTTCACGAGACGTTCACGTGGGGGCAGTCGTTTCGAAGAGCCGTTCAAGGTCATAGTGACTTACATGGCCGTGAGTTTCGAAGCCAATCAAGATTGCCGAGGGCACGGTCACCTGCTGGATGCCGCCGAGTTGTGTCGGGGCAGCCTTGATGGCGTAGCCCTCAGGCGACCCATCTTCCCAGACCAGAACATACAGCGGATCGCCATGAGTCTGATAGTTGATCCTTACCTTACGCGCGAACAGCGCGGCGGCACCATCCTTGCCGCTGACGGCTGCGTGCAGCGATTGATGGGAATTCACCTTTCGCCAGAGGCTCTTGGTGTGGATCGCTCTGTAGTTGATAGTCCTAGAGGCAGGCGGGCAGGCCGTTTCCGGTTGTACTGGCGGAGGGTTAGATACCCGTGGCTTACTCATGGGCGGTTTCTGAATCTGCGCCAAGGCCGGCGGCACGTCAAGCACAGCGGACGGCGTGGGGGGAACGTATCGGCTGGCACTATCGTGACCGATCGCGGCAGGGATTATGGTCTTGAGCACGGGGAACCCGACGTACTGATCTTCATGTATGCCTCCATGATTTGGCATGCCAGGGCGCGTCAGGCAACCTTTTGGTGATGCGTAACTGTCAATGCGGCGAAGTGGCGCCTCGTGCCAATTGATGTTGAATGCAGCCAGCTTCGAAAAAAAATACAGTGAGTTGTAGGGCAGGTGGTCGTGAATCCACCAAGCCATGTCGGTCCACTTGCCGCCATTGGCAATATGGTCAAGTAGCCACGGGATCACGATACAGGCGGTAGCACCTCGTTTGCCGTTGGAATCGGGGCGGTCCCAGATGTGTGCGGCCAAATTCGACTCATTGCTGGCGCAATTGAGTTTGTTCTTATTGCCAAATTCGTTGACGGATGGCGAGCGGTAAGCAGAGCGGATTTCCAACCGACCGAAGGTGGCCTGGAGCGGCTCAAGCAACTGGGTGCAGAGCTGGCGGCCAACCTCAATAGCGGCATCCGGATGATCTGGGATATTGCGGATGCCGTGCCATGCGGCAATCTCGCTGAAGAGGAAGTCGCGCATGAAGAAGCTTGGCGACAGGCGAATGCGCCCAAGTTCCTCGAACTGGTCATAGTTCATGATCCATTTCCCTCCGTGAACAGTAGTGAGATCGGGGTGCCAAAGCTGCGCACCAAGTGCACCACTTCATTGAACTGTTGGCTGTTGGGGAAAACGCCACCCAGGCCTTCGGCATGGACGGTAGTGAACGGCGCCTCGAAGAGCCTATCGGGCGTGAGCGCCCCGTATTGGCGGATGTGCTCCTTCAGCAGCGACAAGAAGCGCAGTTGCAGGCTGTTGAGGGCATGGGTCTGCGCGAAAGCGGTGAACCGGGCTTCGACCGCTTCGTGGTCATGCCCGACGATGCTGCGCAGGATGTTGGCGAGCGGCACCGCAGTGTCTGGGAAAAATTCGCGCAACGTCGCCAGATTGACGTCTGGGTTCAACGTATGCAGCAGGCTGTTCAGTCGGTCCAGCTCTTCGTCGGTGACCGGCTCGCCGCGGCGGATCTTCTTGAGCACCGGGTCGGTGTCAAACAGCGGCTCAAGAACGGACTGGACGGCCTTGCGATAGATGCCATAGTCAACCGACTTGATCCGCGTCGGGCGAATCGTGACCTCAATGTCCGCGGTGTCTTCGCGGATGTCTAGGCGCGTGACCAGCGGCGGTGGCGGTGGCGGGCTAGGCGGCTCGGCCAGGTGGATGAGGTCGCGAAGAGCCTCACGCATGGAATCGAGCTTGGCAAAGTCTGCTGCCTGCCAGAAGGCGTCTGACCGCAGCGCCTTTAGCTCGGCCGCCTTGGCACGCACCGGGTTTAGGTGCGGGGGCAGTCGATCTAGCCAGGCGACTACATCGGACCGGTGGGGGTTGGCTAAGCCGGGCGCGTCGATTGCGGCTGCTTGGGTTTTGCACAGCAGCAGATCCCATCGCAGCGCATCGCCCTGACCGCGCACGTCGAGTGAACTCATAAGCGGTGCCACCGACTCCGCCAGAATCTGCCGGGTGACAGGGGCGAACTGGTGTACGAGCTTGGCGTCGCGCGCTTGCTGAACAGCCTGCCAGCGCTCGCGTACAGCGATGGCGCGATCAGGCAGTGCCGCAGCGTCCTTCTGCAGCAGAACGGCGAGCGCGTCGAAAGCCGGGATGTCCGAGCGAGCCAGAGCTCGCGCGGCGAGGTCGATGCGCGCCTCGTAACGCCGCTGGGTCAGGGGTTTGGCGATTGACGGCTCGGTCTCTTCGATGTTCAGGTCGTGGAAGGCGAAGTTGCCCCAGTGATCAAAGATCAGGAATTCGGTCTTGGCCAGACCTGGGCCGAAGAGGTTCTTGCACAGGCGCGTGCCGCGGCCGATCATTTGCCAGAACTTGACCTTGCTTTTCACCGGCTTGGCGAAGACGAGGTTCACAACCTCCGGGACGTCGATGCCGGTGTCGAGCATGTCGACCGAGATGGCGATGCGCAGTTCGTTGTTGCCCTTGAACTGATCGATCAGGTCTTCTGCGCGCGGCTCCTGCGAGTGGATGACGCGGCAGAGTTTTCCGGCGAATTGCGGGTACATCTCGTCGAACAGGCCGGACAACAGCCGGGCGTGGTCGATATTGCGGGCAAAGACGATAGTCTTGCCAGGCAGTTGGCCCTCGGCATCGCGAATGCCGTTGTCCATCAGATTGCGCAGGATGATGCGGTTGGTGTCCTTGTTGAACACCGCGTCGTCGATCTCCTTCGCGTCGAACTCCAGTGTGTTGGGATCGATGCCCTGGTCTTCCAGCGCGGCGATCTGCTCGTCGGTCAGGTGCTTGGCTTTGATGCCGTCGCGCAAGAACTTGGTGGTGTGCGCGACCACCTTGAAGGGCACAAGGTTCCGGTCCGCAATGGCCTGCTCTAGGGGGTAGTTGGCGGTTGGTAGCTTGTAGTCGCAGCCGAACAAATGGCAGGTGCTGCGGCTGACCATCTCCACTGGCGTGGCGGTCAGACCGATTTGCAGGGCGTCGAAGTACTTGAACAGGTCGCCGTACAGGTTGTAGATCGACCGATGCGACTCGTCCGCGATGACCAGATCGAAGAATCCGACGTCGAAGTCTTCGTAGTCGTTGATCAGGCCTTGGTAGATGCCAACATAGATGCGGGCGTCGAGCTTGCCGATGTCATTGGCTTGACCAATGACGTACAGCGGTTCGTCCAGGAAGTCGTTGAACGCGTTCTTGGCCTGCTTGCGCAGTTCCTTGCGATCGCAGAGGAAGAGCACACGCTTGGCCCAGCGCGCTTCGATCAAGAGCTTGGCCAGCGAGATGGCCACGCGTGTCTTCCCCGTGCCGGTGGCCTGCACGATGAGGGCTTTGCGGTGTCGAGCCGCGAATCGCTCAGCCACACGGGTGATCGACTCGATCTGGTAGAGACGCCCGGCAATCACCGGGTCAGGCCTAACCTTCGCCAGATCCAGACGCTCTCTGCGCTGGAACCCCACGCGGTACTGTAGAGAATCCTTGGACATGAAGCCGTAGACCGAACGCGGCGGGTAGCCGGCGGCGTCGTCCCAAAGCCAGATGTCGTGGCCGTTGGTGAAGAAGATCATCGGCCGCTGGCCGTGCATCTTCTCCAGGCCGTCGGCATAAAGTTCCGCTTGTCGCTGGCCCTGTCGGGCATCGACAGTGGTTTTCTTGGCCTCGACAACGGCCAAAGGCTTGCCGTTGTCGTCCCACAGTACGTAGTCGCAGTAGCCGATTGTGCTGGTAGTCGGTTGGTGCGGTACTTCGACCTCCTGGCCGACTGACTCGTTGCTTGCCGTGCCGGCAGGCACATCCCAACCGGCGAGTCGCAAGTCGCGATCTATCAGCCACTTGCGGGTATTGTCCTCCGTGAAGTGGAGCTGCTCTGCCACAGAAGCGGAGGCTTGCTCTTGCAGTGCAAGAACTTCGTGCGGCGGGTCGGCCTCCGGTTGCGCAGCTGGAAGGGCCGCCTTCTCTGCGGCCCGCAGGTCGGCAAGTTCTTGGAGCGCCTTCTTGAGGCGTTCTTCCTTCAGGGCATTCTCTTCAGCCAAGGCCTTGGCCTTGCGCTTGAACTCGGCCTTGGTGTCGATGCCTTCGGTCGGCGGGTCCTTGAATTCGACGAAGTCAGCGGGTTTGCCGGCCAGGAAAGTGACGTGCAGCCATCGTGCCAGCTGCCAGGCCTCGCGCACACAGCGGACGGCGTCTGCGGCTTGGACGCCTTCGCCGTGCGCGGCGCGGTTGCCCAGTTTGCGCAAGAGGTGAAGCTTGTCCAGAACCAGGTCGGTAGCGACCATGCGAAAGCTGCTGTTGTTCAGCAGGTCCACGAAGTTGGACTGTGGCGCCCGAACCAGCTTTTGTGCCGCGTAGATGTGATCGACGACGCGCTCGGCGAAGTTGCGCAGCTTCACCAGCGAACTCTCGGGATCCGAGTGAGCGTAGTGCTCCGCGTACCCACCCATGTTGGCGAGATCGGGAAACACTGCGCGCAGCGGCTCGAAGTTCAGTGATCGGAGATCCTGCATCAACATCTGATGGGCTATTGCGTCGGGCATGTACCCTTAAACCGCGAGAACCGTGCCAGCCTCCCTATTGTGTGGATTCGACGCCGAGACGCCTCATCCAATTACCAAAGGTCTGATAGTTTGGAAAGCCGAGCAATTCGGCCGCCACAGTCTTACGGTCGCCCGACTGTTTCATCGCGCGTGCGATGTAGTCTCGTGCAACTTCGTCCAGAAGCTCTTTTAGATCAAAGCCTTGCGTCAGTGGCCGCCCCAATAGTGAATCGGCTTGGCGGTGAATTTGAAGCAGAGCAGCGCGGGCATCGTCTGCGCTGATGGTAGGAGCCTGCGACCAGATGACCGCTCTGACTAACGTGTGATACAGCTCGCGGACATTGCCTGGCCAAGCATACGAAACCAGAACTTTCTTTGCGGATTCAGAAAGTTTCTTCTCCTGTGCTTCTGGGCGACCCTTTGAATCTGCGTTTATCTGCGTCAGAAAGTGGTCGAGAAGGATCTGAACATCACGCTCACGATCGCGCAGGGGTGGTAGGCGCAGTATCCCAACGGCCAACCGATGGAAGAGGTCTTCACGGAACCGCCCTGTCGCGACATCGGAAGCGAGGTCGCGGTGCGTCGCGGCCACGATTCGAACATTGACCTTTACGGACTTGGAGGCGCCCAATGGAGTGACGTCGCCGTTCTGCAGCGCTCTCAGTAGCCTGACTTGGGTGTCGAGCGGGAGCTCGCCCACCTCATCCAAAAAGAGGGTGCCGCCATTCGCTTCCTGAAAGTGACCCTTTCTTTCGGCCACTGCACCGGTGAAGGCGCCACGCTTATGGCCAAAGAGTTCTGAACTGGCGAGTTCCGGCGCAATCGCGCCACAATTGACGGGGACGAAGACCTCGCCAGCCCGTGGGCTGGCCGCATGGATGGCCTCGGCAAACAGTTCTTTGCCAGTGCCCGTTTCGCCAAGGATCAAGACGGGGACATCCAACACTGCGATGCGACGCGCCAGATCGATCTGCTGCCGAACGACGGAACTTCGGTGAATAATCTTTCCGAACTCGGGTACAACGTCATTGGCACCTTCCGCAAGGCGAGCGATGCGCTCACCGCTGCGTTGCAGGAATTCAGGCAGAAAATCGCTTGCGAGGTCGAAGAAGAAGTCAACCGGCTCAAGACCGCGCTCGCGCGACGTCTGAATAAGTTGGGCCGGGAATCGGGTCTTGGACAGAATGATCCAGATCGCAGCCATAGCCGGGGTGCCAGGGCTCAAGTGGAACGTCAGTTCAACATCGTCGCGAGGCAGGCCTGCGACCTTGAGGTTCGCGCAGACAGCGGTGTAGATGGCGGCATAGTCGATCGGGCTCTCAAGGTCGACTTGATACAGATCGACCTGCTTTGACGCGTAGCCGGCGGCCTTTTCGAGCCAAGAACAGAAGCGCTTGCTTCTGGCGAACTCGTAGTTTGTCAGCAAGTAAATCCGGTTGTATCGTGCCGCGCCTAAGAGTGCAGTGGCAATCGGGCCGAAGTCTTTGCCCAACTTTCCTTCTGCTGCCTCGTGATCGGTTTTGCCGATCCAAGGTAAGCGTCCAGCGGTGCCATCTTGAATTTCCGATAGGAGCATAGGACGCTCGTGTCCCCTCAACTCTTGGTGGACACGTGAACACTATCTCCGAACAAGCCGCCGGCGGTCGCCGGCGCCGTCGCCTGCACAGTGACGAATTCAAGGCCAACGCGGTGGCATCGTGCCAGGCCACTGGCATATCGGTCGCCGCAGTGGCGATGGCAAACGGCATCAACGCCAACCTGCTGCGGCGCTGGGTGCGCGAGGCCGAGACTGGCGGCGGTGCCTCCAAGCCCGCAATGCTACCGGCGCCCAAGTCCGTGGCGCGCACGGCAAGCGCGGCGTTCGTGCCGATGCAGCTTCCGGCCCCCAGTGCTGCGCCGGCCATCCGCATCGAACTGCGCCGAGGCGCGACCTCCATCACCATGAGTTGGCCCAGCGAAGCGGCCGATTTCTGCGCAGCCTGGATGCGCGAGCTGCTGCGATGATTCGCATCGATGCCATGTGGCTGTCCGTCGAGCCGCTGGACATGCGCGCTGGCGCGGATCGGCTGATGGCGCGCGTGGTCGAGGTGTTCGGCGCCGCGCAGGCGCACCACGGCTACCTGTTCGCCAATTCTCGTGGCACCCGCATGAAGCTGCTGGTGCACGATGGCTTTGGGGTGTGGTGTGCCACCCGGCGCCTGAACCAGGGCCGCTTCATCTGGCCCGACACGACAGCGGGCGTCCTGCCCGCGCTCACGAGGGTGCAGTTCGACGCCCTGGTGGTGGGCCTGCCCTGGCAGCGCCTGGAACACATGCAGTTCATCAGGCACGTGTGACCCTGAGCCCTGCGCGCGGGCCGACCAATGGCCATCGTGCAGGGCAATCCGAAGATGCCCTAATGACGGCCGGCACAAGGCTGCAGACAATGGCGTCACATGCTCGACATCAGCGCACTCAAGACCGAAGACCTCAAGGCGTTGAGCAAGGGCGCCGTGACGGAACTGGCCGCGCAGTTGATTGCACAGCTGTCGGCCCAGCAAGCCGCGCTCACGGCCAAGGACGAGCACATTGCGCGGCGTGATCGCGAGATCAAGTTCAAGGACGCCAAGATCGAGCGCATCACGTTCGAGCTGGCCCGGCTGAAGGCGTGGAAGTTTGGTGCCAAGACCGAGGCGATGAACGCCCAGCAGCGCCAGATGTTCGAGGACACGCTGGCCGAGGACGAGGCAGACCTGCAGGCACAGTTGCAAGCCCTGCAGGGTGAAGGCGACCAGACCGGCGCCACGCCGCCGGCAGACACCCAACGCAAACCCCGCCGCGAGAAGTTGCCTGAACATTTGCGCCGTGTCGAGCACCGCCATGAGCCGCAGGACACCAAGTGTCCGACGCCAGAGTGCGGCCAGCAGATGGTGCGTATCGGCGAGGACGTGAGCGAGCGGCTGGACATCGTGCCGGCCGAGTTCTTCGTGCACCGGCACATCCGCGGCAAGTGGGTGTGCAAGTGCTGCGAGCAGCTCGTGCAAGAACCCGTCGAGCCGCAGATCATCGACAAGGGGTTGCCCACGGCGGGGTTGGTCGCATACACGCTGGTGGCGCGCTTCGTGGATCACCTGCCGTACTACCGTCAGGAGCAGATCAACGCCCGGGCCGGCGTGCATACGCCGCGCAGCACGCTGGCGTCATGGTCAGGGGCTGGCGGGGCGAGCCTGATGCCGTTGTACGAGGCACATCGTGACTTCGTGCTGAGCGCCAAAGTGCTGCACGCGGACGAGACGCCGGTGAGGATGCTCGATCCAGGTGCTGGCAAGACGGCGAAGGCTTACGTGTGGGCATACGCGCGGGGGGAGCACGATGACACGGCGGGAATCATCTACGACTTCTGCACGGGGCGGGGCTCCAGATACCCGGCTGAGTTCCTCAAGCAGTGGAGTGGGACGCTGACGTGCGACGACTACGGGGGGTATGGCGTCGTCCTCAAGCGCGAGGGCTGTATCGAGGCGGGGTGTCTTGCGCACGCGCGGAGAAAGTTCGATGAACTGGCCAAGGCCAGCGCGAGCCCCGTGGCAACGCACGCCATCGCACGCATAGCCAGGATCTACCAGGTCGAGGCCCAGGCGCGGGAGATGACGACTGAGGCCAGGCTGGCGTACCGGCGCCAGTACGCCCGACCACTCTGGGACGAACTGCATGCATGGATGAAACAGGAGCGCAGCCGAGTACCAGACGGTAGTGGAATCGCTGGCGCGCTGGACTACAGCCTCAAGCGGTGGGCTGCGCTGGGTCGCTTCCTGGGTGATGGGGCGGTGAGCGTGGACAACAACCACATCGAGAATCTGATGCGACCCTGGGCCATGGGACGAAAGGCATGGTTATTTGCGGGCAGCGAGAGTGCGGGAAAGCGTGCCGCCATGGTGATGAGCCTCGTGCAGTCGGCCAGGTTGCATGGGCATGATCCGTGGGTTTACCTCAGGGATGTCCTTGAGCGACTGCTCTCACATCCGAACCATCGGATCGATGAATTGCTGCCGCACCGCTGGAGCCCGTCGAACTGACCTCGTCAAGACGGTACAACTGGACGCTTACGATCCAAGCTACCAGCCACGATTCATTACTCATGCCACCATGATAAGTCTGGTTACATAAATACAAGCCAATTTATTAAAATCGATCTA
>Ga0116169_1003147_pt1 | contig 11266 bp, 9 predicted proteins | sample AD_UKC130_MetaG_FD_89796 | JGI IMG/M metagenome (GOLD analysis project Ga0116169, IMG submission 89796) | Active sludge microbial communities of municipal wastewater-treating anaerobic digesters from Canada - AD_UKC130_MetaG | ecosystem: Engineered > Bioreactor > Anaerobic > Digestate | place...
CCGCGTGTACGCCCACTACCTGCAGCCCCGCGGCGTGCTGGCCCGCTATGACGAAGGCGACGAGCGCTACACGATCTGGGCCGATGTTCAATATCCGCACCGCGTGCGCAATGCGCTCGCGGAAAACATCTTCAAGATTCCCGAGCACCGGATCCGGGTGATCGCCAACGATGTCGGCGGCGGCTTCGGCACCAAGGGCTGGCAGTACCCCGAGCATCGGCTGATCCCCTGGGCGGCGCGCAAGCTGGGCCGCCCGGTGAAGTGGACCTGCGACCGCAGCGAGGGCGTGCTGGCCGACGAGCATGCCCGCGACAACGTCAGCGATGCCGAGATCGCCTTCGACGCCGACGGTCGCATTCTCGCGATGCGCGTGCGCACGCTGGCCAACGTCGGCGCCTATGTGTCGTCCGACCGCAATCTGCTGTCGACCTTCTCCAACGTGCACACGCTGTCCGGCGTCTATGCCATTGCGGCTGCCCATGTCCACGTGACCTGCGTGATGGCCAACACCAATGGCACGGCACCGTATCGCGGTGCGGGGCGGCCCGAGTCGATCTATGTGCTCGAGCGGCTGCTTGACGACTCAGCACGCGAACTCGGCATGGACCGCGTCGAGATCCGCCGGCGCAATCTGATCGCACCGGCGGCGATGCCCTACCGCAATCCGTTCGGCGCAACTTACGACTGCGGCGAGTTCGCACGCGGTCTGGACATGGCGCTGCTGCGCATCGACTATGCCGGCTTCGCGGCGCGTCGCGCCGAGTCGGAGTCGCGCGGCTGCCTGCGAGGAATCGGCATCGCCAACGCGATCGAGCGCGCAGCCTCGCCGGCGCAGCCCGAGTTTGCCGAGATCCGCTTCAATCCGAGCGGCAGCGCGATGGTGCTGGTCGGCACCAAGGCCCAGGGCCAGGGTCACGAGACGCTCTACAAGCAGATTGCGCATCAGCGGCTGGGCATCGATCCGTCGGAATTGCAGTTCATCGACGGCGACACCGACCGGGTGGCCTTCGGCATGGGCAGCAATGGCTCGCGCTCGACCGTGGTCGGCGGCACGGCGGTGTGGAATGCGGCCGGCCGGATCATCGATAAGGGCCGAAAGATCGCCGCGCATCTGCTGGAGGCAGCGGTCGACGACATCGAGTTCGATGCCGGGCGCTTCATCGTCGCGGGTACCGACAAGGCGATGACCCTGAAGGAGGTGGCCCGGGCGGCCTTCGTGCCTGCCCGGCTGCCACCGGGCTTCGAGGCTGGCTTCTACGAGACCGCCACCTTTGCGCCGCCCGCGGACACCTGGCCCAACGGCACGCACATCTGCGAAGTCGAGATCACGCCGGACACCGGCCAGGTGCAGGTCCTCGCCTATGTGGTGGCCGACGATGTCGGCACGATGATCAATCCCGCCGGCGTCAAGGGGCAGATCCACGGCGGCGTGGCGCAGGGGCTGGGCCAGGCGCTGATGGAACAGGTGGTCTACGACCCGGAATCAGGGCAGCTGCTGTCAGGCAGCTTCATGGACTACGCAATGCCGCGTGCAGCGGACATGCCTTCGATCCAGGTCGAGAACAATGCGGTGCCCAGCGGGCTGAATCCTCTGGGCGCCAAGGGCGCTGGCGAGGCCGGCACCGTGGGGGCGATCCCGGCGGTGATGAACGCGGTCAACGATGCGCTGGCGTCGGTCGGTGCGGCGGCGATCGAAATGCCGGCGACGAGCGAAAAGGTGTGGCGGTCGCTGCAGGCCGCACATACCCGCGGGGACTGAAAACGGCAGACAAGCGAAGTGTCGTCGGCTGCTGTTGTCGGTCACAGTGTGATGCACCGGTCGATTGCGGAACGCTGTCATTTCGAACCAATCATCCAGCATTGGTTGAGCGCGTCGGTTCACGCGAAGATCGGGCTGAGTCCGAAGCGCCGATCAGCCCCGCTGGCGCTTCACCACCGCGCGGAGCACAGCGATGAGTCGAAGCATGCATCTGAACCTCTTCATCCAGAGCAGGGGCCACCATGAGGCATCGTGGCGACACCCGGCCAGTTCACCGCTGGCCCTGTCCGACATTGGGTACTACAAGGACGTCGCCCAGCGCGCCGAAGCCGGCCTGTTCGATTCGATCTTCCTGGCCGACTCGCTGGCCATGGGCGAAACGGCCGAGTCCTCGGCCAGCAACTGGCTCGAGCCGATCACTGCCCTCGCCGCCCTGGCCGGCGCGACCAGCCGGATCGGATTGATCGCAACCGCCTCGACTTCGTACACCGAGCCGTTCAATCTGGCGCGCCAGTTCGCCTCCCTGGATCACATCAGCAACGGCCGGGTCGGCTGGAACATCGTCACTTCCTGGCTGGCCGCGGCAGGGCGCAACTACAGCCTGGAGAATCCGATAAGTCATGCGGACCGATACGCGATAGCCGATGAATTCGTCGCCGTGGTCAAGGCGCTGTGGGACAGCTGGGCCGACGACGCCGTGCTCGACGACCGCGCATCGGGCCGGTATGCCAGGCCGGGACGCATCCGCGCCATCAACCACAAGGGTGCGCATTACTCGGTGGCCGGCCCGCTGAACATGCCGCGCGGGCCGCAGGGCCGTCCGGTGCTGGTGCAGGCGGGCTCATCGGACACCGGACGGGATTTTGCCGCCCGCCATGCCGAAGCCGTGTTCACTGCGCAGATGGAAAAGACGGCCGCCCAGGCGTTCTATGCTGACCTGAAGGCTCGCGTGAAAGCGGCAGGCCGCGCCACCGACCAGGCGCTGATCCTGCCGGGGTTGAGCCCCGTGATCGCCGACACCGAGGCCGGCGCCCAGCGCCTGGCGCGTGAACTCAACGACCTGACCGATCCGGAAGTCGGGCGCCGGCGCCTGTCCGGCCGATTCGGCGGCCACGACTTCTCGCAGCTGCCGCTGGACAAGCCGCTGTCGCCCGAGGACTTCCCCGACCCGGGCACCGTCGAGGCGGCGCGCAGCCGCACCGAGGTCATCGTCGATCTCGTGCGCCGCGAGAAGCCGACCTTGCGCCAGTTGCTGACTTCGCTGGCCGGTGCACGCGGCCATTTCGTCACCGCCGGCACGCCCGAGCAGGTGGCGGATCTGATGCAGGACTGGTTCGAGACCGGCGCCGCCGATGGCTTCAACCTGATGCCCCCGGTGCTGCCGCTGATGCTCGATGTGTTCGTCGCTGAGGTGGTCCCGATCCTGCAGCGCCGCGGCCTGTTCCGCACTGCCTACGAGGGGAGCATGCTGCGCGACCACTACGGCCTCGTGAGGCCCGAGGCCGGGTTCTAGCGCGCCCTCGCCTCGGGATGGCGGGCTGCGGCGACCCGCCACGCCCGACGTTGGGCAAAAAAACGGCCGACCCCGTTTCCGGAAGCCGGCCGCTCACCAAGGCGCCGAGCCATCACCCCCCAAGCGGCGGGGCGACGGCGATAGCACTTCAGGACATCAGTTGCGGAACACCGCCAGTTCCGACGGATCGTCCGGCATCTCTTCGTAGTTGCGGATCTCGCCACGGCCGACCACCAGGTGGTGGACTTCGTCCGGACCATCGGCCAGACGCAACGTGCGCTGCTGGGCGTACATCTTGGCCAGCGGCGTGTGCTGCGACACGCCCAGCGCGCCGTGCATCTGGATCGCCTGGTCGACGATCTTGCACACCCGCTCGGGCACCATCGCCTTGACCATGTGCACCCACACCCGCGCTTCGCGGTTGCCCAGCACGTCCATCGCTTTTGCGGCCTTCAGGACCATCAGACGCATCGATTCGATCTCGATGCGCGCACGCGAGATGTGCTCGACGTTGCCGCCCAGCCATGCCAGCTGCTTGCCGAAGGCGGTACGCGACACACCACGGCGCACCATCAGGTCGAGCGCCTTTTCGGCCTGGCCGATCGAGCGCATGCAGTGGTGGATCCGGCCCGGTCCGAGGCGGACCTGCGAGATTTCGAAGCCACGACCTTCGCCGAGCAGCATGTTGGACTTCGGCACACGCACGTTGTCGAACTTGATGTGCATGTGGCCGTGCGGCGCGTGGTCTTCGCTGAACACGTGCATTGCGCCGATCAGCTTCACGCCCGGGGTGTCCTTGGGCACGAGGATCATCGACTGCTGCTTGTTCGGCGGCGCATCGGGGCTGGTGCGCACCATCGTGATCAGGATCTTGCAGCGCGGGCTGCCGGCGCCCGAGATGTAGTGCTTCTCGCCGTTGATGACCCATTCGTCGCCCTGCAGCACTGCCGAGGTGGCGACGTTCTTGGCGTCGGACGAGGCGTGGTGCACCTCGGTCATCGCATAGGCGGAGCGGATCTCGCCGTTCAGCAGGGGCTTGAGCCAGCGCTCCTTCTGCTCCGGCGTGCCGACGCGCTCGAGCACTTCCATGTTGCCGGTGTCGGGAGCCGAGCAGTTCATCGACTCGGATGCCAGCGGGTTCTTGCCCAGTTCGGCGGCGATGTACGCGTAGTCCAGGTTCGACAGGCCCTCACCGGTTTCAGCGTCGGGCAGGAAGAAGTTCCACAGGCCTTCCTTCTTGGCCTTGTCCTTGGCCGCGTCGAGTGCCTCGAGCTGGCCGGGCGCATAGGTCCAGCGGTCCGCGCCGGAACGGCCTTCGGCGAGCGCGAAATACTTCTCGCTCATCGGATCGACGGTTTCCTTGATGAAGCGCTTGACGTGCTCGTACAGCGGACGGGACTTCTCGGACATCCGCAGGTCGTGCAGTTCGTCCGAGGGATCGAGCACGAAGGCGTTGGCGGCCTTGGCGGCGGTTTTGGTCATTGCGATTGCTCCTTTTGGGGCCATTAAGGGCTTGCGCCCGCTTCTTCTAACCTGTTGTTCCTGATGCTTTCGCCTGTGCAAGGCGGGCCGCGGCCTCCTCGCGCAACTGGCGCTTCAGGATCTTGCCGGATGCGATGCGCGGCAGCGGCGACTGCTCGAAGTGAAAATAGCGCGGGATCTCGAATTTGGCGAGTCGGGGTTCCAAGAAAGCACGCAGATCCGATTCGCTGACACTGACGCGAGTATGCAGTGTCGCCGCCAGTTCCTCGCCCAGGCGAGGATCGGGCACGCCGTAAACGCTGGCCTCGAGCACATCGGGGTGCTCGAGCAGCGCGGCTTCGACCGCGCCGCAGCCGATGTTCTCGCCGCCCCGGATGACCAGATCCTTCAGGCGATCGACGATGTAAAGAAAGCCTTCCTCGTCGATGCAGGCGACATCTCCGGTCTTCAGCCACTCGCCGTCGAAGGTCGCCGCATCGGCGTCCGGACGATTCCAGTAGCCGCGGATGACCGATGCGCCCCGCACCTGCAATTCACCCCGGCCCATCGGCGGCAAGGGCCGGCCCATGTCATCGACGACCCTTATGTCGAGCACCACCGACACGCGCCCGGAACTTTCGGGGTGATCGAGATAGGTCTGACCGCCGATGCCGGTACCGATGGCGTTGGTCTCGGTCATGCCCCAGCCGGTGTTGGGCCTTGCGTTGGCAAAGACCTTGTCGATCGCCCGCACCTGCTCCGGCGCGCGGGCAGCCCCGCCGCCTCCGATCGACTGCAGCGAACGGAGGTCGTGACCGGTGCGCCTAGCCGCCTCGACCAGGTCGCCTGTCATGGCGGCCGGCGCGACGAACGAGGTGATCCTCTCGCGCTCGATCAGTTCGGCCGCCAGTTCGGTGTCCCATTTGTACATCGACACCAGTCGGCGCTGAGTCCGGTAGCTGGACAGGAAAACAGCATGCAGTCCGGTCACGTGGAACAGCGGAATGGCCAGCAGCGTGGCCGGCTGCGGGCCGCCGGGCACCGGTGCGTTAACCAGCCCGGTGAGCACAGCCGCGTGGCCATCGAGCTCCCAGGACAGCAGAGCGCTGAGGATATTGCGATGGGACGAGACCGCGCCCTTCGGGTGGCCGGTCGAGCCGGACGTGTAGAACATGATCGCGTCGTCATTCGGCTCGATGTCGACAGCGGGCATGCGGTCGGTGACCGCGTGCGCCGCCAGCACGTCGCCGAACGCGCGTGCGTCGGCCGGCAGGGGACCGCTGGCACGCACGGCGATCACCCCGAGACCGGCGGGCAACTGGCGGCAGGCCCGCAGCCTGTCCAGGCGCTCCTTGTCGGCAAAGAGCACGCGCGCACCGCAGTGATTCAACGCGTATTCCATTTCGTGCGGCTGCCAGAGCGCGTTCATGCCGACCGCGATGGCGCCGATCGAGGTGGCCGCGCAGAACGCGATCATCCACTCCGGATAGTTGCGCATCGAGATCGCCACGCGGTCGCCCTTGCGCACGCCGAAGTCGTCATGCAGCGCGGTGGCGATCCGGCACGACTGCAACCAGACCTCCTCGAAACTCAGCCGCTCCTCGCCGTAGACGATGAAGGGCAGCGCGCTGCGCGTGCTCGAGTAGAGCTCGCGCAAGGTGGGCGGCGCGTTCCTGAAGGCGCGGCAGCGGCGCCCGAACATCTCGACCTCGATCAGTTCGAAGGGCTGGCCAGGGGCAGTCAGCAGGCCGTAGGCGGCTTCGCGAGTCATCGGACCCGCGGTGGTCGGCTGGTTCATGGCGGGGTCCTGCTGAAGCGACGCGCGATCCGGTGCGCTCAAGCGGCCAGTGCAGGCATGCGCGCGCCATTGCGCTGAACCAGCAGCGGTCGCACCAGGCGCGCAAAGCGCTCGGCCTCTTCATCGTGCAGATAGCCCGACAGGCAGAACGAATGGCAGCCCAGGTCGATGTACTGCTGCAGCGTATCGGCGCACTGCTGGGGATTGCCGACCACCGCGATGCCAGCCCCCGGACGCACCTTGGTGATGCCGGTCCACAGGTGCGGTGCGATCAGTTCGCCGTGGGTGCGAGCAAGCTCCTGCACGCGTCGGTTGGCCTGCGAGCTGGCGTAATGCGTGCGGATGAACGCCATCTGCGACTCGGTCACACCGGCGACCAGCGCATTGGCCGCTTCCCAGGCTTCTTCTTCGGTCTCGCGGCAGACCATCTGCAGGCGCATGCCGAACCCGATCGCCTCCTCGCGACCGTGGCGCGCGGCCAGCGCGCGGATGTCGCGCATGTTGGACGCAATGGTCTCGACGGTGTCGCCCCAGAACAGGTGGACGTCGGAATGCTTGGCGGAGATCTCCCAGGCCTGTGCCGAGCCGCCACCGAGGTAGAAGCGCGGATGGGGCTTCTGCGCGGGCTTGGGGGCGATCCGCGCGCCGCGCAAATGATGGTGCTTGCCTTCGAAGTTCACCGCACCCGGCGTGGTCCACAGCGCCTTGATGATGGACACCTCTTCATCCATCAGTTCGTAGCGCTCCTCCTTGGGCTGATCGATGCCATCCTGGATGGCCTCGGCGTCGCTCTGCCCGGCGATCAGGTTGACCGCCACGCGCCCGCCCGACAACTGGTCCATGGCCGAGATCATCCGGGCCAGCAGCACCGGCTTCATGTAGCCGGGCCGCGCCGCCACCAGCATGCGCATCTTCTTGGTGCGGGCCAGCATCATGGCCGAGGTGATGTAGGCGTCCCAGCAGGTCGTGGACACCGGCACCAGCAGGTACTCGAAGCCGGCGGCTTCGGCCGCGGCGACGATCCGATCGAACATTTCGAGCGAGGGCGGCACGTCGGCGTCGCGGTTTGCGTACGCGGTTGTATCGCCCGCAGTGGGCAGGAACCAGCCGAACTCGAGTTGACGCGTGGAATTCATTGATGATCTCCCGCCGGCAGACCCCTGGAACGATCCCGGGCCTTCTGCCAGCCATCAGGCATTGACCATCCAATTTACGCCAAATCACCGGCACAGACAGAAATGTGGGCCCGATATCAGACCGGCCTGCCGAGGGACCGGGCCGGCCGGCTCACCCGGCCAGCAGCAGCACGGCCACGCCCGCCACCACCAGCAGGATGCCCGCTGTTTCGCCCAGGCTCGAGCGCTGCGCGAACAGCTTGCGAGAGATCGCCTGCGCAAAAAGGATTTCGACCAGCGCCACGGTTCGCACCAGTGCCGCTGTCTGCAGCGCGAACGCGATGAACCAGCACAGCGACGCGAACGAGCCCAGCGCGCCGGCCGCCATCGAGGGCCGCCAGGCCTTGAAGATCTCGGCCAGCGTGCCGGGCGAGCGCGCCAGCAGCCAGCCCGACAACACCACGCTCTGGATCGTCAGCCCGATGACCAGCGCCGTGGCGGCGCGCACGTAGAAAGGATCGTCGCCGAGCGCGACGACGGCTCCGCGGAACCCCACGGCCGACAACGCGAACACGGCGCCCGCGCTGATGCCGAACAGCGCCGGCTTCAGCCGCGATTCCCCGGCCGGCCCCGGTGCACCGGACACGGACATCAGGACCACCCCGACGGTCGCGATCACGATGGCGATCAGTGCCAGCGGGCCGACCGCATCGCCCAGGAACACGAAGCCCATGATCGCGACCAGCACCGGCTCGGATTTGACATACGCGGTGGCGACCGTGAACGAGCGCAGCTGCATGGCGGCGAGCATCAGCGCCGTCGCCACGATCTGGGTCAGTCCGCCGGTGATGACCCAGCCCCAGAACGGGCCGCCGAACTGCAACGCGCGCGGCCGCTCGACCACCGCCAGCATCAGCGCGATGAACAGGCATGCAAAGGGCAGACCGAACAGAAATCGCACGTGCGTGGCGCCGACGGTGCCCAGCCGGGTCGTGAGACTGCGCTGCATCGCGTTGCGGAAGGTCTGCGACAAGGCAGCAATGAAGGTGAACACGATCCACAGCCACGGTGGCACATCAGCCAGCTTCATCGCATCAACCAGACGCCGAAGGCTGCCGCGGCAAGACAGCCAAACAGATGGACCGCGCTGTGGATCGCCGCAGCGGTAAGGTCGCCCTTTTGCAGCAGCGCGAGCGACTCGCCTGAAAAGGTCGAGAAGGTGGTGAGCGCGCCCAGGAAGCCGGTGACGGCGAACAATCGCCACTCGGGAGCGACCTGCGGGAGCGTCGAAAACCAGGACATCGCGATGCCGATCAGCAGGCCGCCGGTCAGGTTCGAGGTGAGGGTGCCGAGTGGCAGCGAAGCGCTGGCGGTATTCAGGACCATGGCGAGCAGCCAGCGCAGCCAGGCGCCGAGAACAGCACCGGCGGCGACCGCGAGCGCACCGGCGAGGCTGAACGCCGTCACAAGACGGCTGCGCGCGGGGCAGGCATCAGGCCGACCATCGCCGAGCCGCCTCGTCGTCGGTGTCGCGTGCCTGCACCCAGCGCTCGCCCTGGGCGGTGGTTTCCTTCTTCCAGAACGGGGCCTGGGTTTTCAGGTAGTCCATGATGAACTCGCAGGCCTCGAACGCCTCGCCCCGATGCGCCGACGCCACCGCCACCAGCACGATCTGATCCATCGGCCGCAACTCGCCGTGCCGGTGGATCACCACCAGGTCTTCGAGATTCCAGCGGGCGCGCGCCTGATCGCAGATCGCGTCCAGCGAGCGCTCGGTCATGCCCGGGTAGTGCTCCAGCGTCAGCGTGCTGACGCCCTGCCCCTCGTTCAGATCACGCACGGTTCCGATGAACGACACCACGCCACCGACCCGGGCGTTGCCGGCTCGCAGCCGGGCGATCTCGTCCCCGGCATCGAAATCCTCAAGCTGCACGCGAACCGTCATGGCCACGCCCCTCAGCCGCCGGTGACCGGTGGAAAGAAGGCCACCTCGGAGCCCGGCAGGAGCGGCGTCGCCGGGTCGGCCATCACCTGATTGACAGCAACCCGCAGGGCGCTTGCCTCGCCCAGCGCCTGCTCCCATGCCTGCCCGCGCATGCGCAGGAATGCGCGCAACTGGCCCGCGGTGGCGACGCCGTCGGGCAGATCGATCTGTTCGCGGCCGGTGCCCAGGGCTTCGCGCAGGCTGGCAAAGAACAGGACGGTGACGTTCATGACAGCAGATCCGAGAAGGCCAGGAAACGGACGAGGTCGCCGCGCCGGATCGGCGTGGACGCCGGTGTATCGACCAGGCCGTCGCCCCACACGGTGGACGTGAGCACGGCCGAACTCTGGTTGGGAAAGAGATCAAGACCGCCGTTCGGGTTCAGTCTAGCGCGCAGAAACTCGCGGCGCCGGTCCGGCCGGGGCCAATCGAAATCGGCGCGCAGGGTGCGCACCGGCGGGGCCACCTGCGCGAGGCCCTGCAGCCGCTGCACGAACGGGCGCACGAGCAGAACGAAGGTGACAAAGCTCGACACCGGATTGCCCGGCAGGCCGATGAAATGGGCAAAGCCGCCGGCATCCTGATGGTTGCTTCCGCCTTGCGGGCCGACGGGGGAATCGGCGTGGGCCGCACCGGCGCGCCGCAGCCTGCCGTAGGCCAGCGGCTTGCCGGGCTTCATGGCGATCTGCCACTGGTGCAGGTCACCCTCGGCCTGCACCGCCGGCCGGACATGGTCCTCCTCGCCCACCGACATGCCACCCGAGGTGATGACCAGATCGCAGTCGGCAGCCGCCCGACGCAGCGCCTCGCGGGTCGCGTCCAGGCTGTCGGGCACGATGCCCAGGTCCGTCACCTCGCAACCCAGTGTGCGCAGCAGCGAAACCAGCACGAAGCGGTTGCTGTTGTAGATGGCGCCGGGGGGCAGTGGCTCGCCCGGCATCACCAGTTCATCGCCGGTGAAAAAGCAGCCGACCTTCACCGGCCGGCGCACCGGCAATTCGGCCAGACCGACCGAGGCCGCCAGGCCCAGCGCCTGCGGCGTCAGCCGAACACCGGCCGGCAGAATGATGCTGCCGGCGCGAATGTCCTCGCCGCGCTCGCGCACCCATTCACCGGGCCGGGGCACCTGGCCAACGACGACGAAGTCGCCCTCTGCCGTGCACTGTTCCTGCATGACCACCGCATCGGCACCCGCCGGGATGAAGGCGCCGGTGAATATGCGCGCCGCGGTGCCTGCCTCCAGCGGCAGGCCCGGGTGGCCTGCGCTGATCCGCTGACTGATCCGCAGCCGCGTGCCGGCAGCCGGCACATCGGCAGCCCGCATCACGTAGCCGTCCATCTGGGTGTTGTCGGCCGAGGGCACATCCAGACCGGACGACTGATCCTGTGCGAGCACCCGCCCGCCTGCGTCCAGCGTGGCGACACGCGCGATCTCTGCCACGGGGCTTGCGCGCGACAGCAGGTCGGCCAGTGCGTCGTCAAAGGGTCGCAGGCTTGGACTCATGTTGGCTCTCGAGATAGTCGCAGATGAATCTGGCGATGTCGGACGGGTCGTTCAGATCCAGACGGGGAAGGCCGGTGTCGACATCGCCATCGCTGGCCACTGCAACGATATGGCGGTCGTGCGGATGGATCA
>Ga0116169_1003154_pt1 | contig 11251 bp, 7 predicted proteins | sample AD_UKC130_MetaG_FD_89796 | JGI IMG/M metagenome (GOLD analysis project Ga0116169, IMG submission 89796) | Active sludge microbial communities of municipal wastewater-treating anaerobic digesters from Canada - AD_UKC130_MetaG | ecosystem: Engineered > Bioreactor > Anaerobic > Digestate | place...
CCCTCTTTAAAGGTTCAACTTTTCGTACCTCACAGCATTTCTTCCTTAACTCGACACTTTCATAAAACATGTTTGGACCATACTGTGAAACAATTTTTTCCAATTGCTCGTTAGACGGTGCATAAACCTCATATTTGAAGCCATATCTTGAAGATGTTTCCTCCATTAAATCATATGTGCTTTGAAAGTGTCTTCCGGTATCAATGAAAAATATTCTGGGATTTGCACTGTTTTTTGCAAAGATTTCGGTCAGCACCTGGTCTTCAATGGAAAGACTTGATGCCAGGATTGTTCTCGATGTTCCAAATCTATCCAAAACATAGCAGATTATCTCTTTAGGTGATTTATCCAAAAATTCCTTGTTCAATTTCTCTATTTCCTGTTTGATCATGAGTTACCTCCTTACTTACATTCAATTATCCTTTTCCTTTTAAGTTACAACTAAAAACCGGGTTCAATTTGACTTTGCCAATTTTTCAAAATACTCCAAACCGACTCTTTCTACAAAACTGTGAAAAGTCTCATTATCCTTTCGATGATTTAAATAATTTTCAATGAAACTGTGAACTGCTTTTAGCAAGTCTTCTTCCTTAAACCTTAAATTAAGTCTTTGCCCAAAAGCAGCATTTTTTCCCAAAGCCCCTCCCAAGAACACATCAAAGCCCTCACAGGAGTTTCCGTTTTCCTTTAACAGGGCACCTCTAATTCCAATGTCCGCAATTAATGTATGCCCACAGGAATTGGGACACCCTGAAATCTTAACACTAATGGGCACATCAGCCTTTAATCGGTCATCTATATAGCTTGAAAGCTTTAGTGCTATGTTTTTGGTGTCAATTAAGGCAAGGTTGCAGAATTTTGAACCAGTGCATGCCACAATTTTGCTTAAGAACGTTTCAGGCTTATGGCTGAACTTTTCAAATATTTTATTTTTCAGCACCTCGGAAACTTTTTCATTATCAATCCCCGAAATAATAATGTTTTGGCTCGACGTGGTCCGAAGAATTCCGTCTCCATATTTTTCGCTTATTTCAATCAGCTCTTTAAAGTCTGTTGATGTCATATGTCCTAAAGGAATATGAACTCCTATGTAACTCTTACCCTCCTGCTTTTGTCTGTGTACCCCGTAGTAATTTATCGAATTGGAACCGTCGCTTTTATCAATTCCTCTCTTTGGCAATTCACCGGTATATTCAAAGAGTTTCTCGGTGAATTTTTCTATTCCCCAGTCATCCACCAGGAATTTAAGCCGGGCACGACTTCTGCTGTTCCTGTATCCAAAATCCCTGAATATTGTCGCTATTGCCACCGTTACTTTCAGTACCTGTTCCGGAAGTATAAAGGCATCAACTTCTCTTGCCATCATAGGTTTGGAGGAGAGCCCGCCTCCTACTTTTAAATGAAACCCTGCTACCTCCTCGCCATCTATAACTTTTACGGCAGGTGTAAAGGAAATATCGTTTATCTCAGAATTTCCGGCATTTCTTGTACTTGCAGAAATTGAAATTTTAAGTTTTCGCGGAAGATTTGAAAAATCTCTGTTGAGAAGAAAGAAATCGTTAACCTGATTTACCAGTTCGGTGGTATCCATAAGCTCGTATTTGTCAATTCCTGCTAATGGATTCCCTATAACAGTCCTGGGACAGTCTCCGCACGACTCATAACTTGCAAGCTTGACACTGTTTAGCTTAAGGAATATTTCCGGTAAATCTTCCATGCGTATATTATAAAACTGAATTGCCCCACGGGTGGATATTCTCATAAAGTCTCTGCCGTATTTTTCTGCAATTTCGGCCAATATTTTTGCTGCAGGTACATCAATCTTTCCGGTATTGATGCGGATTCTTAGCATAAACAATCCGTTTTTGGGCTTTTGTTCATAAATTCCCGCCCATTTGAGCAGTATCCTGTCTTCATCGGACACCGACTCAATACCTTGTTTTGAGTACTTATTGACGATGGTTTCAATAACATCCAATCCATCTCTTTTAAGTTTTATTTTTTCAACATCATTCAGCAATTGGATATTCTGTTTCCAAATTTGCTCATACACCATGTGTCAACCCCCCTGGCATAACATCAGCCATTTATGTACTATTAATCGGTACATGTTTTGTAAGAATAGCCGATTCATCCAAACTTCATTGCAAATATAAATCGGTACAATTATTATTTTTCCTATATGTTTAGTAAGTTTTTATGTATTATATATCCTTCTGTCTGTCCTTATACGAAGGGAACTAAAACATTTCGCCTTCATACAATAACATTACTATTCCTATATAATTTGTTAGGTTTATATTACCATGACATTCATTATATTGTCAACACATATTTATGATATTACATATAGGATTAGTCGGGTTAATTTTATCATCAGGGAAAATTAATTAAAACTTTCCCCCTTAGTATTTTTAAGCAAAACATTAGTTCTGCCCTATTATTTTGTAAAATTTCTTTACCGGCATATCTACCTCATTGCCTGTTCCAAGTCCTGTATTAAATCATCTGCATCTTCAATTCCCACAGATATTCTAAGCAGCTTTTCATTAACCCCCAACTTTTCTCTTATGTGAGGAGGTATAGCCTGGTGAGTCTGCGCTACAGGATAGGTTATCAAACTTTCAACTCCCCCAAGACTTTCAGCAAAAATGAAAACTTTTAACCTCTCAAGTAACGATTCTACCAGTTTTTCATCCTTAACATGAAAAGAAATCATAGCTCCAAATCCAGAGGCTTGTTTACACAGTACTTCATAGCCCGGATTTTCAGGCAGTCCAGCATAATAAACCTTTTCAACCTTGTCATGCGTTTTTAGCCAATTGGCAATTTTCTGTGCATTATATTGCTGTCTGTCAAGGCGTACACCAAGAGTCTTTATTCCTCTTAATACAAGCCAACTGTCAAAAGGTGACAGCACAGCTCCTTCAGATTTCTGTATTAATCTTAGCTTTTCTGCTATTTCGTCATCGGACACTACAATAAGTCCTGCCAATGTGTCATTGTGTCCGGCAAGATATTTCGTTCCGCTGTGGAGTACAATGTCTATTCCAAGCTCAAGGGGTCTTTGATAGTAGGGTGTAAGAAATGTATTGTCAACAATAGTTAAAATTCCCCTTGATTTTGCAAGTTCCGCAACTGCACGTAAATCAGTTATTTTCATCATGGGATTTGACGGAGTTTCAACAAATATGGCTGCAGTATTGGGCTTTATACTCTCTTCAATATTTTTTATACATTCAGTATCTACAAAACTGAATTCCAAACCGTATTTTTTATATATTTCTTCAAAAATACGGTATGTACCTCCATATAAATCATCAGAAACAATTATATGATCCTTTGGAGAAAAAAGCTTTAATATTGCAGATACCGTAGCCATTCCACTGGAAAATGCCAATCCGTGTTTGCCGTTCTCCAATAATGCAATAGTCCTTTCCAATTCTTCCCTTGTAGGATTCTGAAGCCTTGAATAATCATATCCAGTGGTCTGGTTCAAACCAGGATGCCTGAAAGTTGCACTTTGATATATTGGAAAACTTACCGCACCTGTTTGCGGATCATAGCCTTTATAACCATGTACCAGTTTGGTGTTAATATTAACTCCCATTTCCGCTCTCCTCCCATTCACAATTATTCCTATCATCTTAATTCTAATTTCTATAAAAAAAAGGAGTATACTTTCCCTTGAACTACAATAAATTTTATCCTTACTTATCCAATATGTTATATAGTATTACAAAGCATATATTTTGTCAATCACATTGCTTTATAATATCGCTCAGGATATCGCACAAGCAACAGCTTATTTTTTTTTGCCTCAGGTTACAAAACTGTATCCTGGTCCGTAAAATCTTCTGCCGATATAATATAAAATCGGATTATCTAATTATATATTAAAAATATTATAATTTTATGATAAAAAGGATGGGGATAAAAAGGACAAAAAATATTAATTTTTTTTGATATATTTCATTGAGAAAAGATTTAGGCTGAACTAAATATTCTACTTTCCCCTCAAAATCAATTCCAGCTCTTCTGCAGGCATCGGTTTATAAAAATAGAAACCTTGAATTTCATCACACTGATTCTCTTTGAGAAATCTCAACTGATACTCATTTTCCACACCTTCTGCCAAAACTTTGAGCCCAAAGATTTTTCCCAACTGCAGCATCACCTTTATAATGCTTTCATCCTTAGTTCCCCTATATATACCCTGTGTAAATCTCATATCAATCTTTATCTTGTCAACCGGCATAATTCTCAATCTACTCAAGGATGAATATTCCGTACCGAAGTCATCTATGGAAATGGTAACTCCAAGGTCTTTAAGCCGGTTCAGTGTATTAATAATGTATTCGGCATCATAGGTAGCGATACTTTCAGTAATTTCCAACTCCAGATAAGTCGGATCCATCTGGGTTTTTTTGAGTATGTTTTCTACAATTTCAACCAGATTGGGATTCAAAAACTGACCTAAAGACAAGTTTACAGCCATTTTTATCGGTTTAAGCCCCATTTTCTGCCACTTATTATTTTGTTCACATGCCTCCTGAAGCACCCATTGACCAATATGATTAATAAGTCCATTTTTTTCAGCCAATGGAATAAACACTCCCGGTGATATTAATCCTTTTTGCGGATGATTCCATCTAATCAGAGCTTCCACTCCTACTATTTCGCCAGTTTGCGCATCAACTTGGGGCTGGTAGTTTAAAATAAATTCTTTTCTTTGAACTGCAAGATGCAAACTGTTTGTAAGGCTCGCATTTACTTCAATTTGCTTTTGCAAAAAAGATGAACACATGGTATATTTGTTCTTTCCGTTTTCTTTTGAAATGTACATTGCTGCAGCTGCATTTTTAACCAGGCTTTCCACCTCATTGCCGTCAATAGGATATACAGAAATGCCCATGCTGACAGTAATAAAAAACTCCTGATTGCCCACTGTCAACGGGTGTTTGAAGCTATTAGTAATTTTCTCCGCCACTGCACATATATCCTCAACATGAGAAATTTGAGGAATCATTATTACAAATTCATCCCCTCCAAAACGTGCCACAATATCATACAGACGCAGACAACTTGAAATCCGTTCTCCAATTTTCATCAACAGGGAATCTCCACCATCATGGCCTAAAGTATCATTAACATATTTAAAAGAATCTATGTCCACAAAAGCAATTCCAACAAGTTTTTCCGAACGTTCCGCCAATTTTATGGCTCCTCTTACCTGATTCATAAACATAGCCCTGTTTGGAAGCCCTGTCAAGGAATCATAATTAGCCCTATAATTAATTTCCTTTTCAGCATCCACCTTTAACATTATGTCTGAAATCATATGTGCCAGAACTTTAAAAGTTTCTTTATGATATTCTTTAAATTTTAACTTATGTCTGGCACATTCAAATCCCATCAATCCTATTACACAGTCCTTGTCCCTTAATGGATTTATAATGGTAGATATTGTCTCTTCGTCTCTGACATATTCTTTTTCCATATATTCTTCCGTGGTGGCAGCCAAATATGGCAAGCTATCGAATTCCTGCTGCTGAAACGGATTCATATCCAATAACTCAAAAACTTTCCTGGCCTCTTTTTCTTTTGCAGCATCATTTATAGGTGATTCGCAGTCGGAACACCATTCAAAATATTTCATTGCCTTTTGACCGTTGGGAAAAAACAACACATAAGTGCGGTCTATCTTAAAATTATTTCCACACAATTTAAGAACTTCATTTATCCTGTCTTCAAGATTGCTCTCATTAGTATTTATAAATATTGAAGATATACGGGAAAGGAGTTTCTGTGCATTTAACTTTTCTTCGTTCTCTATAAGCCTTCCGCTATATACACGGTTAATATAGTAGGCAACTATAAATATTGACAGCAGCATAATTATTCTAACGGCATGATCTACATGTGTAAACCTAACAATCATAGTAGAAGGAGAATTTATCCAAATCCAGACAAGAGTAAATAATGAAGAAATCCCATTTAACACCAGTATGTGCTTTTGGCTGAACGCTATTGACGTAACGATGAATAACACAGGGATTATACCGGCATAAATGGCACTATAATCAAAATACCTCAGCGTAATAATCGGAATTGAAATTGATAAAATTATATTCGAAAGCAAATCTTTATAGCTCAATCTGATATTTAGCTGTTGAATAGCCTGAAGTCCAATCCCGATAAATATCATAAAAGCACTAAACAGCAAAACCGGTTCCAAGTTTGCCCTTTTAGTAAAATACATGCTTCCGATATTGACAAAGGCTCCTAACAAAAAGGCTATACTAAAATTAAGATATAACCTCTCCCGGCTGTCTTCATTAAGAATGCTATGAAAATCAGAGGAGTCGCTATTTTTTTTCTTAAGCATAAATCCGTATCTTTTGATACAGTAAAGCACTTGAGTCATTGGAATAATAAAAAGTAACGGAACTATTTGAGGTATCTTAATTGAAAACATGGAATTTATAATAACTTCAGACAAAGTTCCTGCTACAAAACTGCAAGCAAACAGTAAACATATCAAATAGGCTTTACTCTTTTTATCCCCTTCCTCCAATTTAACAGCCCAGCGGACTAACAACGTAAACCCTACCAGGAAAAAACTCAAGTCATATGCATACAGCATCCAATTCCAAAATGTATTGCAGCAAACATTAACCCATCCGGAACTTGTCTCTACGAGATTATACTGTTTTACAGCAATTTTTTCGTATAGGCCGAAAACAAAAACATTCAAAGCAGCTGGAAAATACATAAGAATGTATATCCATTTTCTCTTCAAAATATCAGCTTTTTCAGTAATAATAACAATAAAATGCAGCAAAAAGCTGAAAAAAGTCCCCCATCCTAAGGTTCCAACTCTTCTCCAAAATAAACATGTTTCATAATCCTGTGCAGTATTGGAAATAGATAAGGAAAATGACCACACAGACAAACATAAACAAAGGATAAAAAATAATATATGAAGTGACGACTTTATATTTAGCGACAGAACAAATAAGCCATAAAACAATAGAACTGCAGTTGTAATAAGAAACAACAGCGAAAATATATATGGTAAAGGCATAAATATATAAGCCTCCTTCTACCCTTCATAAAAATATAAAATTAGGATAACTGCAATTTATTTATATTCGACAAATTATTCATAAATCCTCCAGGTAAAAGGGATTATTTGTAAAAACTTTTCCATGCCTTAATTTCTTTTCCAGACAATTCCGTTAAACCTTGCGACCAGCAATCTTATGATTGGCAGGTACTTGATGTGCATATTGGTTAAAAACCTATGAATAAACACTACTGTTTTTATTATACGAATTTTGTCTAATAAAGTCAACCAGTACTACTTTATATGTATTAAAACTGTTAATATTAAAAGTTATTAATTAACTTATTTTACCTGATTTTCACAATCTTTTATAAATATACCACACATCAATTTCTTCTTTTGAAGGCTCTTCAAATATTGATTCCATTTTCTTCAAAAGTCCTTCATCTACAAAAAAGTTCCTGGAAAGACCTTTACATACCAGATCATTTCTTTCATTTATATTTCTCTTCCACTCTTCATCGGAAATATCAATATAATGCCACTCAAAATCAATACCTCTTTCCATATAGTACCTTGATACTTCGTCCCGTTCCTTTTTGCTCCAGAAACCAAAATCCAAAATGACATTGTTTCCTGCTTCAATAATTTCCAGTGACTTTTTATATAAATATTTTTTTATCTTACATACCAAATCATCGTGCTTATCACCAATGTTCTCCATTGACAAATCAAATACCACTTCATCACAGGACAGAATAACAGCATTAATTTTCTGCTTTAGCATTTTAGAATAATAGCTTTTTCCACTGCAAATTTTACCGCATATCAAAATTACTTTTGCCATTTTTACACCATCCGTTTGGATTTCCAGATAACAGAAAATATTCAGAAACACTGATATTATTATAACATTATGTGAACCTTTTGCATATTTTATGAATATTATGTCATAAAAAATAAAATGAGGTGCTATCAATAAATGTATACCGATTTTTATGGTTATCCATACAACCTTTACCCCAGGCAGCCAATAATACCTTCGTACATCCGACTTCTGCATGCTGTACCGAATGCTCCGGCCGTCGATATATATGCAAATGGAAGCCCCATTGCAAGAAATCTGAGTTATAGGCAATTTACCGAATATTTGGCACTTCCCGGCGCAAGCTACAATATAACCGTCTTCCCCGCAGGTCAAACAGTCAATCCAATCCTAAGTACAGTAATTAACATACCTGGCGGGTCAATATTTACCATAGCGGCCGTAGGTATACCCTCAAGCATTACCTTACTTCGGATAGAAGAACCCCGCATAAACATTCCCGCCGGTAACCTAATGCTAAGGTTTGTAAATCTTTCCCCCAACGCACCTGCTGTTGATGTAGAGATACAGGGCGGGAATATAATATTTGGCAATGTAACATATACAGGAATAACTCAATATATACCTTTTAATCCGGGAACATATACTTTTAACCTTAAGATTTCAGGTACAGGTCAAAGAATTCTATATGTTCCAAACATTCTATTGGAATCCGGAAGGTTTTACACCATATATGCCATAGGTGTTGTTGCAGGAACTCCTCCTCTTCAAGTGCTTATACCCTTAGACGGCAACACCTATATCCGGTAGGTTGTAATTTTCCTTTGCTGAAGAGCTCTTAAAAACAAAATGCTTCCAGTACTTTTATGCCGACTTATAGCACTGGAAGCTGTTTTCTGTTTTTAAATTGCTCATACAGGTGTTTATAATTAACGTTATAGATAAAATTCATTAATAGTCGAATGTCTGTCACGCTGTTTCAACATAATTTTAATTAAATTGCTTATAATCATATTTTTTTGTTTCATATTCAATACTGTCCAACTTTTTCTTTGATGTATTATAAATGGTTATATTAACCTTATATGGCCCGTTCTTTTTTGAATTTCTTATTGCACTTCCGCCAAAATAAACAAATCTGTTATTTAAGCCTTTATCGCATTTCATTGATGTTGAAGCCAATGCGTTAGTAACTCCTCCACCTCTTATCAGGTTCCCAAAAGATATTACTTGACCATCTAAAGTGGATAAAGTGGCATTAACAATATAAGTTCCTGCTTCACCAACATTTAAGTTCATACATATCTGCAAACTGTCGTAACCTATGGAGTTATCCCATTCAACAGCTCCTTCTTTATCTATACCGACAATAATCAATTCTCCCGGCTCAGGCAATGAAGATGTGGGAGAAGTTTCTGGAGACGGGACTACAGTTGACGTATTAATAACATCAGGAGTTTTAATATCCGATAAACCTGATTTTTCGGATGAAACAGAATCAGTCGATAAAATCGGCAAAGGTGTAACCTTTAAAAGTTCAGTACTATCCATTGAATTATGATTAGATTCAGAATCAACAGGAAATTCAGCTTTACATGAACAAACCAAAAAAGTCAATAAAATAGAGACATTAAAAGCAATAAAAAATCTATTGATTACTTTTTTCTTGATAGGAGCTAAAAAATCAGACATAAATTCTCCCAAGACTTTCTTTATCAAATATATATTTCTATAAAATAAATTTTTCCTTATATGATTATTTTATTATTTTAGGATATTGGCGTCAACAGCATAAAGCATAATATGATAGAATGTTTCAAATTCTCCCAATATAAGAAACAGCATTAAATAAACTGGGTTAACTATATTATTTCAGCATATATGAATCAAAATAGTGAAATCTGCTCATTTATATACGGGTCCTTGTATCCTTTAACTATGTCATTCATTTTGTAAAGTATACCGCATTCATTGCATTTATTTTTAAACAAATCCCACAATTCTTTTGACCTTAAAGAACGGCATTCATAGGAATTTCCGTAGCTTTTTATATATTTTTCTTTCAGTGACGGAAAAAGCTCGTCCAGTTTGCTATAATACCATTCCCTTTGATTCTGCCGTAAAGTCACGCCAAAGGCCGGATAGATAAATTTTGCCCCATTTTGACTTGCGAGCTCTATAATCTTTATTATATTGTCATCCGTATCATCAATAAAAGGAAGTACAGGCATTAACAAGATACCTGCAAATATCCCTTCGCCGGAAAGCTTCTTTATTGTTCTAAACCTATCGGAGGAAAGGGATACATTAGGTTCAATTTTGCTGCATAAAAGGTCATCGGCAGTTGTAATAGTTATTTTTATTAGCACCGGAGAATACCTCGATATCTCTTTTAAAATATCAATATCCCTCAATATCAAATCACTTTTTGTAGCAATTGCAGCACCGTAACCGTACCGATTTATCAGTTCCAACGCACCTCTTGTAAGCTTATATTCTCTCTCGAGAGGGTTGTAAGGATCGCTCATAGCACCGGTTCCGACAACACCCTTTTTTCGCTTTGATTTAAGCTCTCGCTCAATTATGGCAAGAGCGTTTTTCTTTGCTCTCACCCTGTCAAAATCATCCACTCCATAGCACTCACTCCTGCTGTCACAGTAAATGCAGCCGTGGCAACAACCCTTATAGATATTCATATTGTAATTAATCCCGAACCAGGGATTGTTTTCTGAATACCCGGATACTATTGTTTTTGCATCAATGAATTCCATTTATAAACCCTTTCCTAAAAATATAAATCCCTTGAATCAATCATATCAAGTTTTTCTGCTTTTCATAAGCTATATTCTTAAGTCAATAAACCTTATCCCGTCATACAAAATTTATTCAACAACAATATCCTTGAAATCTTCCTTTACACTTTCTTTAAAATAATTAAGCGCTTCTTCTTTTGACATATTTCCGGTTAAATAACTTAACACGAAATCTACAAACATATTTTCAAAAGATGTGTCATATCTCTGAACCAACTTTCCATTAACCTTCGAAAGTTCCGATTTAAACACTTCATACAGATTCTGATTAATAGTCTTGTTTATAAAACCAGCATCCTTTGACAGCTTTTCAATCATTTCCGTGTTATTAATAAATGCTCCAGGAGAATTAGCAATTGATTCAAGAAGTTCCGTATCTGTACATATAAATTTAATAAATTCCCATGCAAGTTTCTTCTTCTCCGGGGTAGATTTTTTTGTAATACAGTACCATGTACCACCCCAAAAGTAGGGATAAGTAGGCTTTGCTATACCCCATCTACCGGTATCTTTGTTGACTGTATCGTATATTTCGATTATGTA
>Ga0116169_1003155_pt1 | contig 11248 bp, 8 predicted proteins | sample AD_UKC130_MetaG_FD_89796 | JGI IMG/M metagenome (GOLD analysis project Ga0116169, IMG submission 89796) | Active sludge microbial communities of municipal wastewater-treating anaerobic digesters from Canada - AD_UKC130_MetaG | ecosystem: Engineered > Bioreactor > Anaerobic > Digestate | place...
GCCGCGTCCGCGCATGGATGGCCTCGGCCTTGCGCTGGCAATGTGCGCGCAGCCGCTCGGTCCAGAACGGCGGCACCGTACCGGGGAAGCGTGTGCGCAGCAGCTTCAGCAGCGCGCCGCCATGGTCCTGGAACAAGGCGTCGTCGAGTGCGACGATGGCCACGGTGCTGCCGGGGTCGCCCTGGCGCGCACAGCGGCCCACCAGCTGGCGGTCGATGCGCGCCGAGTCGTGGTACTCGGTCAGGATGACATGCAGCCCCCCCTTGTCGGCCACGCCGGGGCCCAGGTGGATGTCGGTGCCGCGCCCGGCCATGTTGGTGGCGACGGTCACGGCGCCGGCGGTGCCGGCCTGCGCCACGACCTGGGCTTCATCGGCGTCCTGGCGTGCATTGAGGACATGGTGCGGGATGCCGGCGTCGGTCAGCACCCGGGCCAGCTGCTCCGAGGCCTCGACCGACCGTGTGCCGATCAGCACCGGCCGCCCCGCGTCCCGCTGGCGCAGCACGGCATCAGCCACCGCCTGCCATTTGTCGGTCGTGCCGGCACAGCAGCGGGTAGGGGCGGCGACGCGGATGCAGGGGCGATGGGTCGGGATGGCGACGGTCTCCAGCCGGTAGACCGCCCAGATCTCGGCGCTGACCTCCCGTGCGGTGCCGGTCATGCCGGACAGGCGCAGATAGCGCCGGAAAAAGCGCTGGTAGGTGATGCGTGCCAGCGTGCGGTTCTGCTCCGACAGCGGGCATTGCTCCTTGGTCTCGATCAGCTGGTGCAGGCCCTGCTCCCAGCTGCGCCCGGGCAGCACGCGGCCGGTGTATTCGTCGATGATGTGCACCCTGTCGTCGGCCACCAGGTAGTGCTGGTCGCGCTGGAACAGGTGGATCGCGCGCAGCGCCTGTGCCACCATGTGTTCACGCCCGTGCGCGGCCGTCCAGGCCTCGCCCAGGTCGACACACAGGGCGTCCAGGCGTGCGCGGCCCTGGGTGCTCAGGTGCAGTTCGCGGCGGGCGATGTTGATGTCGAAATCGCGTGCCAGCTGCAACTGCCCGGCCAGGTCCAGTGCGGTGGCATACAGGGCCGGGTCGCCTGCGCTGTCGCCTTTCTCGGCCAGGATCAGCGGCGTGCGGGCTTCGTCGATCAGCACGCTGTCGGCCTCGTCGACGATGGCGAAGTGCAGGCCACGCAGCAGCAGTCCGGTGTCGTGCTGGCCGCTGACGTGGGCCTGGATGCGCAGCTGGGCGCTGCTGTTGCGGCCGGCCGCCGTGACCCGGTCCTTCAGGTAGTCGAACACCAGCTCCTTGTTGGTGCAGTAGGTGATGTCGCAGGCGTAGGCGCGGGCGCGGTCGGGCAGCGACATGCCGGTGACGATGGTGCCGACGTCGAGTGCGAAGAAGGCGAACAGCGGCTGCATCTCCTGGGCATCGCGCGTGGCCAGGTAGTCATTGACGGTGACCACATGGACCGGCAACCGGGCGACGCCGGCAATACACGCCGCCAGTGCCGCGGTCAGCGTCTTGCCCTCGCCAGTCTGCATCTCGGCCAGTTTGCCGGAGAACAAGGCGGCCGCACCCATGAGCTGCACGTCGAACGGTGTCTTGCCCAGCGTGCGGGTGCATGCCTCGCGGACCAGTGCAAAGGCCCTGGCGGCCTCGGTCGGGTGGTCGACGGCGGTGCGCGCCAGCTGGCGCAGCTGGGTGCGGATGGCGTCGTCGGACAGGCCAGCCACTTCAGGGCCGATGCGGGTGGCTGCATGCGCCAGCGAAGCCAGCCGCAGCCGCAGCGGCCGCACCAGGTGCCACAGCCGACCGGCGAAGGTACGGGCCTGGCTGTCGAGCGCGTTCTCCTTGCGCTCGAGCCGTTCGGGATAGACGCTGCGGGCGCGCGCAATGTGGGTCAGCTCAGACATGGAACTGCGACAGGAACAGCCGGCGCACCGTCTGCCAGATCCGGATGCCGATCGGCTCGGCAGGATGTTCGAAGCGCACGTGGACGCGGCTGCCGATGAAGGACGCCTGCACCTGTGGCGGCAGGCGCAGCTCGAACTCGAACAGCGACTCCAGGGATTTCTGGCCCTTCTCGTCGCGCGGGTCCATCGCGATCAGCCCGCCACCGGCCTGGCCCAGCGCCGGACTGGGCAGGTCCTTGCCGGCCTTGGGCACCTCGCGCACCAGCTGGGCCGGCCAGACGTGGGCCATGTCGTAGGGCATGCGGATTTCGACCTGGCGGGTGGCCTGGCGTACCAGGTCGACCTGCGACTGCGCAGCCACGACCCGCACCACGGGCGTGTATTGCCCGACCACGTAGCCGATCACGTCGCCCTTGCGCACGAAACGCCCGGGCAGGTCCTGGGGCTGGTCCAGCAGCAGGGTGCCGGACGCCGTGGCGCGGATCGTCAGCTGGGCAGCGGCGTCAAGCAGCCGGTCGAGCCCGGCCTGTTCGCGCCGCATGTCTTCACGCAACTGGCTGGCCTGCGCCGGATTGACGCCCCATGCCGCGTCATACCGCGTGTGGGCTTCGTCGAGCTTGGCCTGCTGCTGCGCGACGTTGTACGTCAGCGTCGGGTCCTGGCTCTGGGCCACTTCCTGCCCGGGCTGCACCGCTTCGCGCGCGGATGCCGTGACGGTGGTGATGAACCCGTTGCCACCAGCACGCAGAATGGCCTGTTCCGGCAACCAGACCACGCCCTGGGCCATGCTGTGGTGCGGCAATGGCACGACGAACAGCAGTACCAGCACCAGCGCGACCGCACCGGCCAGCACGCTGCGCACGCGCGCGGTGTGGGCGGCGTATTGCGGCCCGGTGACCAGCGCGGCGATACCCTTGTACAGCGGCACGCCGAGGCTGGCCACCAGGCCCCACAAGGCCATCAGCACGCCGATGAAGAAATACTGCTGGGCTACGAACAGCGCGATGCCGAACAGCACGAACATGCGGTAGATGAATGCCAGCGGCGCGTACCCGATGAACCAGCGCCGCTCGCCCGGTGTGGCCGGCGGGGGTTCGGCCTGGTGGACACCGAACAGGTAGCGTTCGGCCAGGTATTGCCAGTGCTTGTTGGCGCGGGTCCCCAGGTTGGGAATCTCGACTGCGTCGGCCAGGATGTAGTAGCCGTCGTAGCGCAGCAGTGGGTTGGCGTTGAACAGCAGCGTGGTGATGCTGGCCAGCACGATGGTGTTGTAGGCCAGCGAGCGGGCGAAGCCCGGCTCCAGCAGCACCCAGACGTAAAAGGCCAGCGCGGCGATGAACAGCTCGGTCAGCATGCCGGCCGCGCCGACCATCATGCGGTCGGTCTTCTTGACGAAGGCCGAGGCGCTCGACGCCTCGACATACGGAATCGGAAAGAACACCAGCAGCATGATGCCCATCTCATGCACCTCGCCGCCGCGCACGCGGGTGGCCAGGCCATGGCCCATTTCATGGCAGATCTTGATCAGCGGAAAGATCACCGCCATGATCAGCAGGTTGTCCAGCGCCAACATCTGCTCGCCGAAGTTCTCGGTCAGATCGGGCCAGTACAGGGGTGTCAGTGCCAGCGCCGGCAGCACCACGGCGAGCCACAGGGCCAGTCCCCAGCGGCCGTGCAGGGGGCGCAGCCAGCGCAGCATGCGGCCCAGGGCGCGGTCCGGATCCCACAGCGGAAAGCGCAGCGAGATCGGATTCATGAACCGGCTCATGGTCTTGCGCTGTCGGTCCTTGCCGCGGCGCTCGAACAGCTCGGCCACGTCCGGGTCGACGTCGCACTGGATCAGGTCGGCGCCATGCAACTGGCCGAGCAGGCGGATGACCTCTTCCTGCGCCGGCGTGTCGTCGGCCAGCAGGTCGGTCATGCGCTTCCAGACGGCATCCATGTCGCGCTTGCCGTCGAACAGGCTGATGACCCGGTACGAGGCCGGATTGAAGCGGTGGTACTTGCCGGCGACGCGGTCCTCCATCACGTACCAGACCTCGCCGCGGTAGGCATGGCGGTGGATGTGGACATGGCCGCGCAGCCGCGGACGCAGCCGCTGGACCCGGTACCAGTTGGTCGACAGCAGTGCGGTGGTCTGGACCATCAGCGTGGCCTTACAGCAGCCATTCCCAGGACTTCAGCCGCAGCCAGTCGACGAAGCGGTGGGTCCAGATCCACAGCAGGCTGCGTTTGCCGGCGTCGGCCTTGCCCACGCCTTCCATGCCCGGGCGCATCTGGATCGCGTCGCCGTCGGCGGGCTGGGTCAGCGCCGCCTCGACGCGGAAGTAGTTGCGTCCCTCCTGGGCCACCGATACCGGTGTGATCTGCCGGATGCGCAGCGCAAACACCTTGCCCGGCAGGCTGGTCAGCACCATCTCCCCTTCCTGGCCCACATGCACCTGCGTGATGTCGCGTTCGTCGACCTGCAGGATCACGCGCCAGGCGTTCAGCGGGGCGAGCTCGAACAGCACCTTGCCCTGCTCCACCGGCGAGCCCAGCTCCTGCGACAGGTCGCCGCGGACGATGACGCCGTCGAATGGCGCGGCCACCTCGACCCGGCTCAGCTTTTCCAGGGTCAGCTCGAGCTGGGCGCGGGCCTGGTTGGCCTGGGCCGCGGCCAGCCGCAGCGCAACCCGGTCGGCCTTGGCCATGGCCTCGCGCTCCTTGCGCAGCGCGACTTCGAGTTCCGCGTCCCAGCGCACGCGCTCGAGCCGCAGGTCCTTGTCTTCCAGCACCGCCAGCACCTGGCCCTTTTGCACCACGTCGCCAGCCCGGGCCGGTGCTTCCCGGATATAGCCCTGGAACGGCGCCACGGCAACCCGCTGCACCGCGCCCTCGACCACGGCCCTTGCGCTGACCCGGTACTGCGCCGGATACAGGGCCAGGAACAGGACCAGCAGAATGCCGGCCAGCGCCAGCAGCTTGAGACCCGGGCGCGAGGTGTCGGTGGTGCGCCGCAGCATCGCATGCCACGCGCGCACGGCATGGCGCGGCAGGCTTTCCTGTGCGCTGCGCTTGAGCTGCAGGATCGGCGCCAGCGCCAGTGCCAGCGTCTGCAAGGCGTCCACCTCGGCGGCCTGGAAAGGCGTGTCGCGCTCGAGCAGCCACACGCCGACCACCTGGTGTTCGGCCTCCAGCGGCAAGGCACATACGGCGGCGCTGCCACTGTCGGCCGCATACTGGCGAATGGCGGCGGTGATCAGCGTCGCGCCCTGATCGGGCTCCGGCCACAGCACGGTCGCACGCTGGTCGAAGGCTTCGTTCATCGCCAGCGCGGCCTGGTTGACCAGATTGGTCTTTTCGTCGAAGACGGCGGAGTGCGACATGGCCAGCACCCGCACGGTCTTGCCTTTTTCGACGCCCAGCTGGACCTGGTGACAGCCAAAGCGCTGCGCCAACCGGTTGACGATGGTCAGCAGGGTGTGCTCGAAGTCGTCGTCGGCCAGTGCGGCCATGGCGAGGTCGAAGATGAAGGCCGAGCGCTGCAGCTGGGTGTCGCGCTCGCCAAGGGAGCGCCGGTCGAACAGGTCGACCAACCAGCCGGCGCCCCAGTGCAGCAGCCGCATGGCCTGGGCGAGCGCGGCATCGCCGGGGCCGATCTCGATCACCACCGCGCCGAGCAGCTGCTCACCGCTGGTGAGCGGGTAGGCGAACTGCGTGTGCGCCGCGGCGTCCGGCCGGACCACGCCTTCGCGCTTGACCAGCGCCTCCTGGGCAATGTTGCCCAGATGGCTCAGATCGCTGCCATCGGGCCATACCGCCGCGGGTGCATAGCTGTTGTCCTGGTCGCGCAGCAGCAGCAGGCCGCTGCGCGGTTGCGTCAGCATGGTGCACAGCACCAGCAGCCAGGCCTGGCACAGCTGTTCCGCCGTTCGCGCCTGGGTCAGCGCAACCCAGGGGTCGGTCGCGGCTGCAGGACCCGCGGCTTGCGCGGGTGCCGAGGCTGCGGTGTCAGTGTCCAGCGTGTGGGCCTGCATGCGGGTGGGGGGCGGGTGTCATGATCAGGTGACCATGGATGCCCGTCGATCCCGGCCTCCGTGCGGAATGCTCCGCAAGTTGTGGTGCTGCGCGATACCGCTCGGTGGGAGCGCCACGTTGCGGACTTATTTCAGTTCGCCGTGGCGTGACTCGTATTCGGTGATCAATTTGGCCAGCAAGTCGGACAGCCGCTTGGCCGCGAAGGGGCTCATGACGATGCGGTGGGCCAGTTCGATCTCGACCTCGGGCTGGCTGCGGTCCCAGCTGGTGTTGAGGCCGAAATTGAGCACCACTTCCTCTCGGGTCGAATTGGCATTGGCGAAATTGACATACGAACTCTTGAGGTGCTCGACGTTCCACTTGACCTTGGGACCGCCGGCTGCAGGTGCCGCTGCGGTGGGGACGGGCTTCTTGGGGGAGTCTTTATCTGTCGCCATGGGTTCCTTCCTGCGTGTCTCGTGAAACGGGTTTTGATTTTTATTGGATCAGCTATCGGCCACTGTCGCAAGTCCCTGATTCCGGGATTGCGGAACTACGACACATCATCCCCTGCAAACAGGGTGCTGTCTTCGGCTGGCGCACAATGCCTGCATGCGAAGAATCGGGCGATGGTTGCTGCTGACGTTCGTGTTGACCAGCGTGCTGCTGAGTGTGGCGCTGTTCCTGCTGGTCCGCTGGGTCGGCACGGACGACTTTCGCAGCCGGGTGCAGGCGCAGGCCAGCGAGGTGGCGGGGCGCGAGGTTCGCCTGGGGGAGGTGACGGTCGATGTCTGGCCGCTGCCGGCCGTGGCGCTGAACCGGGTGGAGGTTGCCACCCAGCCGGCGATCCACATTGCGCGGATCGAGGTGCGGCCGGTCTTGCCGGCGCTGTTCTCCGGCCGGCTGGAACTGTCCACGCTGCTGGTCCGCCAGGCCGATCTGTCGCAGGCGGCGCTGGATGATCTGCGCGCGGCGCAGCGGTCCTCGCGCAAGTCGCAGGCAGGCCAGGCGCAGCCGCCGGGCGCGGTTGCCGATGTGGTTCAGGTCATCGTGCCGCGGCGCGTCGTGCTGGACAGCGCCACATGGCGCAGCGGCAACGGCTCCGCCACGATGTTCAATGCCGATGCCCGGCTGGATCTGCAAGCCCTGCCCGACGAACTGAATCTGACCGTGCTGGCTGGCTCGCTGCAGGGCACGCGGCTGGCGGTCCAGCGTATGCCGACCAAGGCGGAATGGGACCTGGACCTGGAGATTGCTGGCGGCACGGTCAAGGGCCGCCTGCAACTGCCGCAGTTGCCGGGACCGGGGCTGGAACTGACGGGGCAGTTCGAGACCCGCAATGTGGAGCTGGGCGTTTTGTTGCGCGCGCAGCAACTGGAACAGGGTGCGGGTGGTGCAGATCCGCGTGCCGCCATGGGCGGCAAGCTCGAAGCGTCGACGAGCTTGCGTGCCAAGGCGACGGATTGGGGAGGCTTGCGCGAGGGCCTGCAGACGGAGAGCCGTTTTGTCGTGCACCAGGCGGTGATCCACGGCATCGATCTTGTGAAAGCCGTGCGCTCGGTGGGCCTCAGCCGCGGGGGCGTCACCCGGCTCGACACGCTGGCCGGCCAGGTCCGCACCCGGGGCCGGACGGTGGAGCTGCGCAATCTGCTGGCCAGCTCGGGCGCCCTGAGCGCGGGCGGTCAGGTGACGATTGCACCGGACCGGCAGTTGCAGGGCCGCATCGAGGTGAACCTGGGTGCCAGGATGGTGGGCACGGCGGTGGGGGTGCCGCTGCTGGTCGAGGGTACGCTGGACAAGCCGCAGCTGCGCCTGACCCGCGCGGCGCTCGCGGGCGCAGCCATCGGCACCTTGATCATGCCGGGCGTCGGCACCGGCGCCGGTGCAACGCTCGGCGACAAGATCAGCAACGGCTTGAAAGGCCTCTTCGGAAAGTAAGCGCAGGCTCTGGTTTGGCCGCTGCGCCGTGTTGCGGCCGGGATGCCGGGCCGGTCAGGCGCCGGAGCGCGGGATCCGTACGGTCGGGTGCGTGCAACAGCGCGGGTCAGTCGGCCTGCAGGCGGCGTGCTGCCCAGAGCACCTGTTCGACCACGGCGGCGACGTTCCTGTGTGCCGCCGGGTCCACCAGGGCGCCGTGTTCGTCGAATGCATCGGCGGCGCGGGACAAGGCGTAGGCGTTGGGCGCCAGCCAGCATTTGAGGTTCAGCAGCAGCGGTGCCAGATGGCTTTGCGCGCGCAGTCCGCCAAGCGCGCCATTGGAGGCACTGAGCATGCCGACGACCTTGCCGGTGAAGGGTTTGCTGCCGCTGCTCCACACCGGGTCGGACTTGATCGGGCTCGAGACCCAGTCGATGGTGTTCTTCAGTAGTGCGGTGTAGGAGCCGTTGTATTCCGGCGAGCTGATGATCCAGGCCGGGTGGGCGTAGAAAAGCTCCTTGAGCCGGACCACGTCTGCGGGCGTGCCTTTGGCCTCGAGGTCGGCGTTGTACATAGGAACATCGAAGTCGCCCAGTTCGATATGGCTGACCTCGGCGCCGGCATTCCGGGCCATCTGTGCGGCGGCGGCGGCGAGGCGGCGGTTGAAGGAGTTCTGGCGGGTGCTGCCCGCGAAGACGAGGAGTTTCATGGCGTGATTGGACCATAGGCCGTGAATCGCCACGGCTCGCAGGCTTTGCCGCGCCGAAGACCTGCAGGTCAGTGCTCAGGCCGTCTTGACCAGGCGGCCGATGCGATGCAGTGCGACCACATGGATATAGGCCTGGGTCGTACTCTTGAGGCGGCGCTCGTAGTACCGGGCAAAGCAGGGCAGCATCAGGACCAGGGCTACGGCGGCCTCCACCCCGTGCCCGCCGGATGCAAAGACCGCGGCCGCCAGTGCGCTGACGACCAGCAGGCTGCGGAAGAACTTGGAGTCGGCCTCCAGCCGGCTCACGTCGTCGGCCGCGGCGGGGCAGCTCGCCATCAATACGGCACGTGACCACTGGAAGGTGTTGAGTGCGCCGCGTTCGGCGCCATCGATCAGCGTGTCACGCAATCGCGTGGCACATTGGTAGGCGCTCTCGTTGTCGTAAGGGGACAGGCGTTGCCGGAGCTGGTTGTAGAGGCCGTCCATGTAGGAGCCGAGCAGGAAGATCAGGTGGCCGATGAAATAGGCGAAGACCAGGAACGCCACCCACAGGCCGGCGTCGCTGCTCGGTTGGGCGATCAGCGGGCCCAGCACCATATGGCCGAAGCGTGGCTGCAGGATGGCGGTGGCAATCGCTCCGGGTACCAGGATCGCGAAGAAGTCGAGGATACCTACGAAGAAATCGCCGGGTTTGGACATGGGTCTGGCCTCCGATGGTCGGCCCGTACGCGGGTCATGCGCACGGATGGTCGGGCGGAAAGGGGCGCGCCAGGGGCATGATGGCCGTCATCGCCGGCGGAGGTCAAGCCGCGACCCGGCCAAATCACCGTCGCACTGCTAAAATGTACAAAATCAACCGTTTTGTACAAAATGATCACTCTTCCCCTGAGCGAGTTCCGGGCCAATGCGTCGTCGACGCTGGACCTGGTGCAGCAAGGCCAGACGGTGCGCATCATGCGCCATGGAAAGCCGGTGGCCGACCTGGTGCCGGTGCGCGCATCTGCCGCCGATGACAGCCTGCCGAACTGGAAAAGGCCGTTCACGCCGGTGCAGTTGCCACCGGGGGTGTCGCTGGCGCAGGCGGTCCGTGACGAGCCGGATGGTGCCCTGGCATGAGCGAGATACAACACCATGCGCGGCTGCCCGCAGGCGGCGCGGATCTGGCCGGCGCCAGTGCCTCCGGCATGCGGGTGATGCTCGATGCGTCGGCCTTGCTCAAGCGGTATGCGTCGGAGGCCGGCCACGAGCGGGTGCTCGACCTGTTCGCGCAGGCCGACGGCCTGCTGGTGGCGGCACATTGTCAAAGCGAAGTGGCCGCGGCCCTGTTGCGGCGGCGGCGCGATGGCTGTCTGCCCAAGGCCGAATTCGAACGTGTCTGGGCGGCGGCGCGGAGCGATGTGGCCGACATGGTGCGGGTGCCGCTGGACGACCATGTCGAGCGCTTTGCCTATGCGGCGATGGACCATGAGCCGCTGCGCGTGACCGACGCCTTGCACGTCGGCAGTGCGCTGGCAGCGAATGTGGACTTGTTTGTAACTGCGGACCGGCGCCTGGCGCAGGTCGCGCGCGCGATGGGTTTGCCCGCGGAATGCCTGGACGCAGCCGTGGAGATGACCCGGGAAGAGGTGATGAACCCATGATGTACCCACAGGAATTTGACGTGATCGTGGTCGGTGGTGGCCATGCCGGTACCGAGGCCGCGCTGGCCGCGGCACGCATGGGCTGCAAGACCTTGCTGCTGACGCACAACATCGAGACGCTGGGCCAGATGAGCTGCAACCCGTCGATTGGCGGTATCGGCAAGGGCCATCTGGTCAAGGAGGTCGACGCCCTGGGCGGCGCCATGGCGGCGGCGACCGACGAGTCCGGCATCCAGTTCCGGATCCTGAATTCGAGCAAGGGCCCGGCCGTGCGGGCAACGCGGGCCCAGGCCGACCGGATTCTGTACAAGGCGGCGATCCGGCATCGGCTGGAGAACCAAGCCAATCTTTGGCTGTTCCAGCAGGCGGTCGACGACCTGATGGTGGAGGGCGATCGGGTGGTCGGCGCGGTGACGCAGGTCGGCATCCGCTTTCGCAGCCGTACGGTGGTGCTGACCGCCGGTACCTTCCTGGACGGCAAGATCCATGTGGGCCTGAACAACTACGCGGCCGGGCGTGCTGGCGATCCGCCGGCCATGAGCCTGTCGGCGCGGCTGAAGGAGCTGAAGCTGCCCCAGGGACGGCTCAAGACCGGCACGCCGCCACGGCTGGATGGTCGCACCATCGATTTCTCCAAGTGCGTGGAGCAGCCGGGTGACGGCATGCCCGGCGGTGTTTCCGGGCGGATTCCGGTGTTCGGGTTCATGGGTGCGGTGGAGCAGCATCCGGCGCAGATGTCGTGCTGGATCACCCATACCAATGCGCGGACCCACGAGATCATCCGCAACGGGCTGGACCGCAGCCCGATGTTCACCGGCAAGATCGAAGGGGTCGGCCCGCGCTATTGCCCGAGTGTGGAAGACAAGATTCACCGGTTTGCCGACAAGACCAGCCACCAGATATTTCTGGAGCCGGAAGGTCTGACGACACATGAGATCTACCCCAACGGCATTTCGACCAGCCTGCCATTCGACGTGCAGTACGAATTGGTGCGCTCGATGGCGGGGCTGGAGAATGTGCATATCCTGCGGCCGGGTTACGCCATTGAATACGACTACTTTGATCCGCGGGCGCTCAAGA
>Ga0116169_1003158_pt1 | contig 11224 bp, 13 predicted proteins | sample AD_UKC130_MetaG_FD_89796 | JGI IMG/M metagenome (GOLD analysis project Ga0116169, IMG submission 89796) | Active sludge microbial communities of municipal wastewater-treating anaerobic digesters from Canada - AD_UKC130_MetaG | ecosystem: Engineered > Bioreactor > Anaerobic > Digestate | place...
ATGCCCCGAACGTCCAGGTGGCCCGCCAGCCCCTTCCCGGCGAGCTGTATCTGGACCTCTGGTCCGACTACGCCTTCGACCTGGTGCGCAAGGGCATCACGGAGCCGGTGAAGACCGAGATCCGCAACACCATCCGCAGCGGGTTTCTGACCGGGCGCAGCCTGTTCGAGACCATGCAGGAAGTGGCCAGCGCTGACTACGAGCGCCTGACGTTCGCGAGCAAGTTCCATCGGGCCGAGGCCATCACCCGCACGGAGACCAACCGCGTGGCCAACCGCGCCGCCTACCTGCGCCTGCTGGACTACCAGAAAAACGCCCTGGAGGGCGAGGTCTGGATGAAGCGCTGGGGTACCGCTCAGGACGACCGGGTGCGCGAAACGCACGTGGAGGCCGGCCTGCAGCCGCCCATCCCGGTGGATGCGGACTTCATCGTCGGCGGGCACCCCTGCAAGCACCCGGTGGACCCCGGCCTGCCGCCGGAGGAGAGCGTGAACTGCCGCTGCAGCATCCTGGGCGTTCCGCCTGGACTGGAATGAAGCGATGGCCGATCTGCTGACGAGGACATATCAGATCCTGCACGACGAGACGGGAGACGATGCCGACCGCCTGGCGGGGGCGGCGGTATACTCGGCGAGCGTGCAGGGCGCGCTGCTGGAGTACTCGCGTCTGCGCCCGAGGCTGCTTCGCCAGCAGGTGACACTGGTGGCCGGCTACGACCAGCCCTACCCGTCCGCATGGGACGCCGGGCTCTCCACGCTGGTGAGCGTGGAGTTTCCGCCCGGCTATCGCAGGCCCCGGCTGATCACCCATTCCGGGCTGAGCGCCGGTCCCGACGGATGGCGCATGCTGGATCGCGCACACTCCCCCGGCGAGACGGCCGTCCTGACCTATACCGCACCGTGGACGCAGGACACGTTGCCGGAGTCGCTCTCCGACGGGGTGGCGCATCTGGCGGCGTCACTGGTTGCGCAGGCGGTGGCGGCCGAGTTCGGGCGAAGCGACAAGCCCGCCGTCCCTGTGGACTCCGTGAACTACCGAGACAAGGCGGACGTCTGGCGGGCGCTGGCGCGCGACCTGCGTCAGCGGGGGCTTCTGATGCTGGGCATCGGGGTGGACGCAAACGGCAACACCGTCAACAACCCGGCCTCCCGGGACGCCGTCTGGGGGTGGCCATCGTGGTGATCGCGAGCCAGCAGCTGGGCAGCCCGTTCACGCTGTCCTATGAGATCCAGCCGGACTCGCTGCAGGCCCTTAGCGTCCAGCTGGCGGCGGTGAGCCAGGCCCTGGGCCCGCAGGCGGCGCGCATCGTGGAGCAGGCCATGGCCAAGGCCACCGAGCAGCTGCGGACCGTCGCGTTCGAGGAGACTCCGGTGGGCGCGACGGGGTTTTTGCGCGGGGGCGTCGCCGCCGACGTGCAGGTGATCTCTCAGGAGCCGGTGGACGTGGCGGGTCAGGTCTGGTGGCAGGCCGGGTATGCGCCCGTGGTGGAGTATGGCAGCCGGCCGCACTGGGCGCCCATCGCTCCCCTGCAGCACTGGGTGGAGCGCAAGCTGCACGTGCCGCCGGGTGAGTCCTACGGCGTGGCCCGCAAGATCCAGTTCAAGATCGCCCGCCACGGGACGCGCGGGCAGGAGTTCGCCCGGCGGGCTGTGGAGCAGGCCGAGCCGTTCGTCGAGCGCGCATTCCGCCAGGCTGTGGACCGGATCGCCCGGCTGATCTCTGGAGGGCAAGCCTGATGCCGTTCGGTTCCAGCGCCTACAAGACGGACACCCAGGTCCGGGCGGCGATCAAGGCGATGATTTCGAGCATCTCCGGAAGCGGGGACTGGATGGATCACTGGGGGCAGACGCCATCCTGGATGACGCGGCGCGGCGGCCAGGGCAAGCCCTGGTGGAACATCCGGCGGGCATCCGTGGAGGAGCGCTGGCCGGACCGGGCCATCAACGACTTCCAGGGGCCGGAGGTCATCCAGGAGACGCGCTACCAGCTGGAGCTGAAATACCCCTGGAGCCTGAAGCCTCCGAGCGAGCCGGGCTTCGAGGCGCTGGTGGACGCCGTGCTGGCGAAGTTCCGCAGCGCCATCAACCTGAACGGTCAGGTCTGGGAGGCGAGCCTGCTGTCCTGCAGCGGCGGCGAGACGGGTTTCGTGCTGGTGCGCTGGGGTGACGACGCCCTGACGGCGCACCTGGCCAGATTCGACCTGACAGTGACGCAGATCATTCCGAGGAGTCCCTAAATGGCACAGGCAGACAGGATCGTGGGCGAGATCGCCCTGTTCACGGTGGGGACCTACCAGCTGGCGGCCATCCTTCGGGAGGGCACGCTGGAGCTGGGGATGCGCACGGTGGACAACACGGCGATCAACGACACGGCCGAGTATCCCATAGGCATCAGGAAGTACGGCACCATCACGGCGACCTGCGTGCCCGAGGTGGCGAGCGAGGCCGCCTGCCAGCTGATCTCCGAGATCGGGCAGGCGACGTTCCAGATCAAGCCGACTGCGAGAAGAGCCGGCGGCACGTTCTCTGGCAACTGCATCGTCACTCGCTTTGTTTACAACGCGTCCGATGCACCCACAATGACGCTGGAGGCGGAGCTTCAGGGGCCGTGGACGTACACGGCGGGAAGCGGCGCGGATGATGATGGCTGAGCCGCTGACCGCAGAGGTTCTGGCCGCGCTGCCGTACGGTGACGCGGAGCCGGTGGAGGCCGTCATCCGCGGCGAGGGTCGGGAGTTCACCGTGAAGATCCGGCCGGCCACGAGCTACAGCGTCCGGGCGCCGATAGCGACGCAGTCCGAGGCCCGGACGCGTCTGTTCCAGGCGCGGGCGCTGGAGCTTCCCGGCGGGCGGGAGGTGAAGCCGGACAAAACGCTGGTGTTCTGGTCCACCGTGATGGAGTACCGCGTGGTGGAGCCCAGGCTGGAGTTCCCGCAGTGGGTAGAGCTGGCGGAGAAGGACGCGAGCCTGTGGTTCAGCATCGTGGACGCCATCAACCGGGTGGACGGCGCGGACGTGGAGGATCTGGACGACCTAAAAGCAGGTGGCGGCGGCGAGCTGTCAGCCGGGACGGACGGCAGTACTGGGCCGTCCCGCTCGACCGCCGCCTGACAGAGATGGCGGGGCGCTGGCTGGGGACGCATCCGGCGTTCTGCGAGCTTCCCCGCTGGGCCATGCTGGAGCTTCTGGCCGCATACGAGCTGCATCTGGAGGAGAGCCTGAGCGATGCCCCCGCAGGGCGGCAGTAAGAGCATAGAGATCCAGCTGCGGGCGAAGATGGACGCGTCTCAGGCGCGCCGCGAGATGCAGCAGCTGGAGCAGGAGGTACAGCAGGCGGAGCGCCGTCAGCGGGCGCGCCGTGGCCGCCCGGTGGAGACCGAGGCGGAGTACCGCCGGCGGGCGGACGCATACCTGGAGGCGCTGCGGCGCAGCGTGGACCGACCGGCCAAGCGCGAGGGCATACCGATCGAGCAGGCATGGGAGATCGCGCGGGAGGAGGAGCGCAAGCGCAGGGAGCGGGACTTGCGGATGGCCCGCCAGCAGGAGCGTGCGGCGCTTGCGCAGGAGCGGGCGCAGACGCGCCTGGTGCGTGTCGGGACACAGGCCGTGCTGCCGCTCCTGAACGCGATGACGGCCGGGTTTTCCAGCCTGAGCGAGACCGGCAACCGGGCGATGAGCTCGCTGAACAAGCTGAACACTGCGCTGGCCGGGATGCAGATGGCCGGCTCGATGATGGGCGGAAGACTCGGCGGCTCCCTGATGGGCATCGGGTACATCGGCACCATTGCGACCAGCATCGGGATGGCCGTAGCGCAGGCGGTGGACGCCGTGACGACCCACATGGAGCAGGAGGCTGAAAAGGCAGCCGCGCGAACAGCCGCTGAGGAAGCATTCGAAATCGCAAGGCGAATTCGTTGGGTAGCGAAGTTGCCGGGCGCAAGTTTGTTTAGACAGGAACAGCAGGCAGCTGAACGAGTAGCACGCGAATGGGAGAAGAGAGGCCAGCGTCTGCAGCACGTGGCCAACATTCAGAGTCAGGCCAGAGAGGCGCGTCAACGAGCGGAGGCCCTGCGGCGTGCCAACCTGACACCTGAAGAGCGGGCGCGTGAGACTGCGAGCGAGCTGCGGTCCAGTGCCGCCGAACTGCGAAAGGCCGCAGCCGACCTGTTGACCATCGAGAAGGGCAGTCAGACGGCGCTGAGGATGCAGGAACAGGCGATCGATCTGGAGCGCCGCGCAAACGAGCTGCTGGAAGACATTGCGAAGAACACGCAGACATGGGCGGAGGGGGCGCTGGAGGCCATCGGCGGCGGGCCGCGCCTGCAGCGGGCACTGTCGCAGTCCGAACTCCAGGGCGGGCGGCGCACTGTGACGCTCAACTTCAGCGGTATCACGGACGAGGTGGCGGCGGTGCTGGCCCGCCGCTTCGGCCCGATGATCTGGTACGCTCTGCGCCAGCTGGGACATCTGCCCGGCTAGGTTTGCGGCAGCTGGCGGGTGCAGTGCCCGCAGACAACCGCGGCATCCGGGATGACCATCTGGCACCACGGACAGCGTCGACGTGCGTCTGCTGAGAGAAGGACGACCAGCCAGCCGAGCGGGCCAGCCAGCATGCCCCAGAAGATCCCGAATCCCGGCCGGCCGCGCCAAGCGCCGATGGCTCCGCCGATCACGGCGTTGACCGCACACCAGAACACGGCGGCCACCAGCACCACGGGCGAGACGCCTGTCGTCGGATCGGAGGCCTTAAGCGCCAGGATCACGATGCCGATGAGGCCGAGCAGCACGGCGTACAACAGATACACGTCATCGTTGGCGGCCGGAGAACGGGGCGGAGGCGGCGGCGACGGCGGGGGCGGACACTGGTGCGGCGTGCCGTCATAGTAGCGCTGCCCGCAGCACGGACACTTGTGCAGGGTGAGCGCCATTCAAGAAACCTCCCTGCCTCGAGTATACCACATGCCCATCGGCGACACGCTGACAATCGAGATGGATGTGCCCTCGTCCAGTGCGGGCGCGCGCGTGGCCAAGCACCCACCGATGCACGACGGGTTCGACTTCTCCTGGGCGCGAGGGACATCGGACGCGGACTGGCCGTCGCCGGGCTGGTGGATCTGCCCGCTGACCGGGCATCTGCAGCTGCGGCCGCTGCAGCTGAGCCACGCCTGGGCCACCACGACCACCGGCGCCTACGCCCGGCTGCGCAAGAGCGACTGGAACCTGACCTCGAACGACTGGGCGGAGTTCGAATACCGGATACCCGGGGACTATTTCCTGCTGTCGCGCGGGACGAACGAAGAGATCGAGAGCGTGCGGGTCTACCTGAAGGGCCAGCCGTTCTTCATCGAACTGCGGGCCTTCGCCACGTCCGGCGACCGGCTGGAGATGGCGCGGATCCGATTCGGGCAGTATACCCTGGCGCTTTACTCCACCGGAGAGACCAAGCTGACAGGCGGGGACCTGCCATCCTACGGGCGGATCGGGTTTATCGTGCCGCGGCCGCGGGACATCTCCGGCGAGTTCGTCCAACTGCTCATCCAGCCCTTGGGCGAGGATCGCATCCTGATCTACAGCCCCTCGCATGAGTGGGGCTGGATCTACTACGGGCCGTGGCACGTGGCCGCGCCTCTGCGCGTCCGGTTCCCCAACTCCCAGGGAATGGTGAGCGCGATGCACTGCATCTACCCGTCCGACAACGTGGAGTTCGTGACGCCGCCGCGGTATCTGCCCGTGGCCCCGTCCGCTTCGCAGACGCCGTCCATCGGGCGGGATCAGTGGGACGTCCCCGAGGGATGCGGCGTCATCGCGTCGGTCATTGAGGCGGACAGCGACAGCGGCATCTCCTGGGACGGCAGCAAGCGGGCGTACCGGGTGAAGTATGTGATGCTCTCCGGCACAGAGCCGGGCCAGAACCCGGACGGGCGCCCGAACTGGACGCCCACGGTCTACGGCGTGCGCGTGACCATGCCGGGAGTCAGCGCCGGGCGCGTGGGCAGCCCGTTCGAGATCACGGACGACGTGGTGGAGCTTCGCCTGACCTTCGGCCAGGGGCGGGACGGCGTGCAGGGACGCGTCGCCCTGCGCCGGGGCGAGCAGCACGGCGGGACGGCCCTGCTGCACAACCGTCTGGTGCGCATCAAGCTGGGGACCGAGCCGGTGTTCCTGGGCTTCGCGAACGAGCCGGCGCGGACCTTTGGACCCAACCCGGACGCGCGAATGGCGCTGTGGTCCCTGGAGAGCGTACTGGCGCTGAGGGCGCGGACGACGCAGATGCCGGCGCACGGTCCCTTCGACGGCGAGGCACTGGAGGACGTGGTGCGCTATCTGATGGAGCTGCTGGGCACCACGGACGAGAAGGAAATCGAGCTGCCGGACCTGGAGGGTCTGACGATGCCCGACGGCGGCAAGGGCCGCAGCGCGATCTGCAAGGTGGAGGCCGGGCAGACCGTGGGACACTGGCTGGACTTCATCGAGAACGTCTTCGGCTACACCTTCGGGGAGCGCTGCCGCAGCGGCAGGTGGGTCTTCCGCATGTTCCACCCCTTCGATCCCACGGATGATCCCGTGAAGACGTTCTATCTGAGCGACCAGGAGCGCATCAAGGCGAACAAGCCGCGCCACACGCTGGCGTGGAGCTACGAGGAGCGCGCCATACGGCCGGAGGCGAACGAGCTTTGCGTTGACTATTGCACTCCCGAGGGAGAGCACCGCCTGATGCAGGTGGTGGACACCGACGCCCAGGACCCGGAGAAGCCCGTGGCGCAGCGGCCGGCCGGATGGACCGGAGAGCGCACCTGGGCTCTGCTGCGGGAAAGCAGGATCCGGCGCGACGAGCATATCCGGCGCATCCTGCAGTCCCTGATCTCCCGGCCCGGCGTGATGGACCCGGTGAGGATGGCGCAGTGGACGGCGGAGTACGACCCGGACATCTGGCCCGGGGACACGGTGAGGATCCAGGGACGGGGCGAGTACGTGGTGACCGGGATCAGCGTGAACGTGGTGCGGGACACAGACGCCTTCTACCATCGGCCGGCCACATATGCGGGGGAGCGCAGGGATGCCTAGACCACTGACCGCTGCGCCCGCTGCTCCTATCAGAACCTTGACGGTGTCGTCCCAATCACGCGGGATGCCTAGACCACTGACCGCTGCGCCCGCTGCTCCTGAGCCGCTGGTACCGCCGCAGATCCCGGGGCCGGCCGTGCACCTGAGCTATCCGCCGCCGCAGATCCCGCAGGCACCAGCAATGACCGCCTGGCCTCGGGAGGATAGCTGGTTTCTGGGAATGACACTGCCGCGGCTGGAGCGCGAGCGCGCGAGGCGCAAGCAGCCGGAGCCGCAGGCCCGCCCGGTGGAGGAGGCGCGCCCGGAGGAGGCCAGGGCGGCCGCAGAACAGCCGGACCCGGCCGACCCGAACAGCCGGGGCTGCCAGGGGCCATACACCCGGGTGATCACCTACACCCGGGCGGAGTTCCATGCCCTGACGGACCCGGTGGACGACAGCACCCCGGTGACATGAGGGTCTACGTCGCCGAGGCCGAGAGTCAGACGAACGACGCCGGCTGCGTCTGGGAGTTCCTGGCGGGGAGCTCCCCGCTAGACTACAAGTACTGCCCGGACAGCGTGGCGCGGGCGCGGATGTGGGTGGGGGACAACTACGCGCACGCGGACGTCGAGATCGAGATGCGCCGGGACCCGCATGATCGGACGCGCTGGGAGCTGCGTCTGCTGTGGCTGGAGCTAAAGATCGGCTACGACTACGATTGCCCGGTGACGGAGCCGGTGGTCCTGGCGGACGGTTACAGCCCGCAGGACGTGACGGTCCCGGTGACGGTGGAGATGCGCCTGGAGTACCCCACCCGCCTGGTGGCGGTTCTGGAGGAGCTGGACCGGACCGGCTGGGGGCGCACCTGGGGGCAGACCGGCGAGATCCGGGACCTGCGGAAGTACGACGCCTGCGTCATGGAGCGCTTCAGCTGGTGGCCGGGCGGCCGTGTGCGGGTGCGCGTGTGGGGGCAGGACTACACCCTGGAGCCGCAGACGCCGGCGGATAAGCTGCCGCACGGCCACCTGATGATCACCGGATACTTCCGCGGCAGGGGATTCGAGCAGGCGCCGGGCCGGTTTGTGGACTACTACGGGGGCACCGGAGTGGTGACCTGCCGGAGGATCCGCAGCGCCGGGGCATCCCCGGAGATGGAGCCCTGGCAGAGCACCATCCGGGACGAGATCACCTGGCCGCACAACCTGGGCGAGTTGGACATCGTGCGCCTGACGGCCGCAGGAGACCGCCTGACGGGCCAGCTGTTCAATGTGGGGCTGGAGACGGACCTGAGGCTTGGCATGATGTTCAGCCCGGCGCGAGAGGTCACCGTGGAGGCGGATTTCCGCGACGCGGCCGGGCGGGTGCTGGAGGAGCGCCTGGAGCTGCAGCCGACCGGCCCGCCAGCAAGCGCCGGGAACGACTACCCGCAGCCACGAATGGATGCCGTGCTGCAGGGGCCCGGAAGCGCGCAGTGGAGCTTCCGGGACTACGCCATCCGCGGCGGATACGAGACGTGGTTCTGGGGCCCGAGACACTACCATGTGGTGGACGAGATCCGCAGCGACGGGGAGCCGGTGTTCGCCTGGACGCTCTCCCCGCAGCAGCTGGAGGCGGCCGGCTACGAGAAGAACGCCTGGCGCTGTCCGGCGCTGGTACCGCTTCAGGGTGTCTCGTGGGACTACGGATACCTGTATCTGGTGCCGTCCCACACGGTCGATGCGTGTAACAGCCTGACGCCGTGGACATCGAGCGGCACGCTTTCGCTGGCCGGCGGTGGGATCCGCTGCAGCGGAGACGCGGGACGGTGGATGCAGCGGACTTTCACTGTCCAGCAGGCTTGCTGGGGCAGCTGCCGGTACCTGGAGATCCCGGCCAATGCGGCCGGGGCGGGCCGGACCGGGACGCTGGAGATCGGAGGGAAGACCTGGAGCTTCGCGAGCACGGCGCAGGAGACCGTCCTGCGGTTCGACCTGCTTGCGCCCGGCAACCTGAGCGGCCTGGACACCACGGAGACGCTGAACGAGAGCGCCTACGGGTGGGGCTGGGGCGTGGAGAGCCCGCTGAGCATCCGCCTGACCTTCGACCAGGCGGACGACTGGGTGATCAAGAGCATCCGCTTTGTCCGGGAGAGCCGCCGCCACATCCTGAGCCAGAACGAGATGCTGGCCAACCTTCCGGCGTTCCGGGACCGTGACGCCGAGGAGGAGACCTACCTCCGCCGGATCCTGCTGTTCGTGAGCGAGGGCAAGGTGGTGGCGGACGAGCGGCTGGGCAAGTGGAACGAGGAGCGCGGGGAGGTGGCGGAGCTGCGGCGTCTGGACGACGTGATCGGCGCGGTCTCCACGGAGGGCCTGTGGGGCCGGCTGGGGAGCGTCGGGCAACTGGGCATCGTCCCGGCGTTCAACAACGACTACGACGCCGCGACGCGCTCCCGGCCGGCCAGCCACGATCAGTGGCTGGACACGCTGCAGACGCTGGACTACTACCTGCCGGACCAGTGGGCCAACAACGGGCGGTGGGCGTATCACATGCTTCCCGTGGTCCGGGAGGTGCGCACCGTGGCGGGCGGCGAGAACTACGAGGACGCCATCCCGCTGCCTGCGCACCTGCAGGCGGACTATATCCAGATCGGCCTGAACGTCACGCCCGTGCGGCTGCGGATCCCGCGGATCCTGGGCGGCCTGGCGCACGGCATTCTGGCGGAGCCCGGCTCCGGCGCGGTGGACAACGCCACGATCTATGTCTCGGACCGCGGGGACCAGGTCTGGCACGCGGCCACCACGTGGCGGGGCTACTGGCGCAGCCCGGGGCTGCGCCAGCCGGGACAGCACCATGTGACGCTGGACCCGCAGGCGAGCCAGCATCCGGCCTCCATCGGGCCGGTGCATCACGGCCGGTGGCCGCGGGTGTGCCTGGAAGGGGAAGGCGCGCCCGGCGAGGGGATCAGCCAGTGGGTGAGCCGGACCGGCTACATCTACCGGGCCTACGGCCAGGGCGGGAGCATCCTGCTGGACCGCAACGGCCCCTCTGGCTGGACGCCGCCGCGCGCCGTGTGCGCCGGGGCGTGGCCGTCCCTCACCGGGAACGAATCCTCGCGCGGCCGGCGGCTGCGCCTGTTCTACGAGTACGGCGGGGACATCCTGACCCGCACCAGCGCAAACGACGGGGAGGACTGGAGCGCGCCCGTGACCAGTATCGCCAACGCGGGAAAACCGTTCGCCCTGCACGACGACACGACCGGCATCACCTACCTGGCCTACCGTGCAAGCGACGGCAGCGTGAAGGTGGCCTGGAGCGTGGACGGAGGCGCGACCTTCGCGGAGATGCACACGGCCGCCACAAGCTCCGACGACGACGCCGTAAGCCTGTCCATCGTCATCCGCCAGGAGGGCGGCAAGCGGGTGCGCCGCCTGATCCTGAGCTACCGGACGGGCGGAGCCGTGACGGCCGTGCAAAGCGACGACAACGGACGGACCTGGACGACGACATGATGAAATCGCTGCCCTACAACATCGCCGCATCGAGCGCTGCCACCTGGGGCCAGCTGAAGGCGCAGATCGGCGCGAACTTCGGCGTGACGCAGGAGAACGACGGCGCGCTGGAGCTGATGCTGCAGATCCTGGCGCAGGAGGTGATCGGCCCGCAGCTTCTGCCCTCCAGCCCCACGCCGTGCGTGACGGGCGTGGGGACGCTGACGTTCACGGTGGCATCGGGAACAGCCGCGATGGTCCCGCAGGGGTCCAGCGGCAGCTACACCGGCGTGGTGCCTGTGCGGCTGACATCCCAGCTGACGCAAGGGGCCATCACGAACGCCACCAACTACGTCTGGCTGCGCCAGAAGCCGGATGGGACGCGGGACCTGGTGGTGACGACATCCAGCACACCGCCGGACCATAGCCTGCTGATCGCGACGGCAACGGTAGGGGCGACGCAGATTTCGGCCATCACGGAGCGGACGCGCTGGAGCCGCCCGTGGAGCTAGGAGGATCGCAATGAGTCTGATCTACGGAGAGAAGCAGGACGGCATCTCGCAGGCTGTCCGGATAGACGACGCGGGGCGGCTGGTGGTCATTCAGGCCGCAAAACGAGCTGATGGCTCGGCTGAGTGGCTCTGGATGCGGTTCAGGCAATGACGGCTATTTTAGCTGTCATTGCGCTGGCCACTACCAGCGCTCCGGAC
>Ga0116169_1003165_pt1 | contig 11209 bp, 8 predicted proteins | sample AD_UKC130_MetaG_FD_89796 | JGI IMG/M metagenome (GOLD analysis project Ga0116169, IMG submission 89796) | Active sludge microbial communities of municipal wastewater-treating anaerobic digesters from Canada - AD_UKC130_MetaG | ecosystem: Engineered > Bioreactor > Anaerobic > Digestate | place...
AGGGAAACCGTTTTTGCCGGCAAGGATTTCTTGGTTTTTTCGTCTTCTGTCAGGATGTACTTGTCGTCCACTGCAAAGACCCGCACGTTCTGGAGGATGGTCCGCGTGTAATCTTTCGGAATCCCCTTATTGGGGTTGGCAGGGAAGTGCACAACCACATCGACCCGGTCGCTAGGACGCAACATACTGGCACTTCCGCTGACGGCATCCACCTTGACCGAGACAACCCGATAACCCTTGGGAATCCATGGAGCGGCGCCAGCATCCACCGCGCCTTTGGCGAGAAGCTGATCATCCAAAATGGGAGAACCCTTGTAGATCTTGGTCTTTGTGCGGCGACCTTCAGCCTCCTCGGCCTTAAATAATGCCCCCTCAGGAATCTTCGACTTTGGCCAATCCTCGAGTTTGATCTGCTCAATCTTGACGGGATCCCCCATGGCAATGTCTTCAGCCGCCACCACAATCGCCTGCATTTCAACGGTTGGGGATGCCGTGGCCTGATCCTTAGTCGCCAAAACCTGTTTGACGCCGATAGCAGCGACAAGTCCGCAACCTAGGGCAAGTAGTAGCAATAGGACTGATTTTGTCCGCATAATTGGCAAAAACCTCAGTCAAAATGTGTTTTCTCACAAATGGCTTATTGGATGGCTTCCCGCCGCATCGTCGTTGTCGCGCGCAATTCGGTGTCCCCTAAAAAAATTGGCGTCGGTAGCCAACTGACTTGACGAAATGGCACCGATACCGCAACCGTTACCGGATCACCATAACCCGCAAGGTCAATCGGATCGGGACTAACGTTAACTGTTGCCCCGTGAATACCGCCTCCTTCTAGGTAGCTCTGAACGACCGCGAGGACATCCGTGTTTGTTGCGCCTTGAACGATGCCAGCGCGGGCACCCTCCCGCGAGGCGTTCACCAACACCTGCTGGACCATCACCATACGTCCAAACTCGATCATCCCTAAGACAAGAAGGAAAAACAGCGGTGCAACCAGCGCAAACTCGACAACGGCCACCCCCGCCCGAGGTGTTCGGGGACTGCACCGCAACCAACGGCGGGACCGAGCGCGCGCTTGTGAGGTCTCTCCCATTCCGCGATCTTGACAATTTGTTAGAGCAGGAGACTTAGACAAGCTGGCGAATCTCATAGAACACCTCTCCATTTGCCATGACCGCAACCGGTTTAGACCGGGAAAAGCATGCCGTTGACGAGAAAGTACACAATGGTCCCAATAGCGATCGGGATTCCGTACGGTAATAGGAGCATTTTGGGTTTTCTTTCCGCAGCAAGGGCTGAAAGCTTCTCGGGATCGCGGACAATTAATATCTCAAAAAGGATAGCGAAGAACTGCCGAATATGTTTGCCCCAAGCTCCCCGAGCCGCAACCATGGCGACCGCAAGAATCGCCCCAATCACTACCGTCAGGACAAACGCCCAAAATGTGTGAGCCATGCCGATCCAGGCCCCGACACCGGCTAGCAGCTTGACATCGCCGGCACCCATGCCGCCGATGGCATAGGCGGGCAGGAGGAGCCCCAAACCCACGGCTGTGCCCAGCCAACTGGAGTACAATCCCGACCATCCGAAGAAATAGCCGCTCGCCGCCCAACCGCTTAGGATCAGAGGGAACGTCAGCCAGTTTGGCACCTTCAACTTCCGACCATCAATCCAGGCTGCCACAACCAGGATGACGCTGACAAACCAACACACTGCCCAAATCATCCACGGTTGATCTGCGGTTTCCGTAAGTCGCTCTAACATAGTTGGTTCGGCTCCATGAAGATTGTTAGGCGAAGATCAAAACTCCTGAGTGTTGTTTGTTTACAAACGTGCCGTAAACATGTACTGCAAAACGGTGGCCAGCAACGTTAGCCACAGGGCCAGCAGCGAAAATGCGTGTCCAGCGAGTTCCGGGGGCACAAGCGGATCCATGGTGGTACCTCCCATTATTTCAGCCCTAACAACACTTAGTACGAAAACCCTAACGGACCGTCATGCTCTTCTAATACAAGTCTAGGTCAAAAAAAGCCCTCGGAATCGATTTTTCGATTCCGAGGGTCACTGAATCCCGCCGGACAGCCCGCTTAACACAGCGGGGCTAAGTTACCCATCATCAACCGCCACCGGCTGTGCTCTGGATGCTGTCACTGACACTCTGGAAGGTGCTGTTGGCGGATGTGCCGAGCGAGGAAATCGCTGTCAAGCACACAACCACGATCAGAGCCAGCATCACCGCGTACTCAACAGCGGTCGGGCCATCTTCCGAAACGAGGAAACGTTGCAACTTCAAAGCGAGCGATCTCATACAGTTCCTCCAAGACAAGCGGGACATGTTTGACTGGTGTCTGCGTCCTTCCGCAAACCCAGTCGGAAAAGGGGGACCGACGGTACACGCCACATACCTGTGGCGTCGGCCTGTCCCGTACCGTCCGCATCCCAACAACCAAAACCTAATGCCTCTTCCCCGTATGCCGCGATGCTCACCCGGTTTTCCGGATGCGCGCCGCCGCAGCCGGCATGTCCCGGTTGTCGGCAGGCGGATGTCCAGGATCACCCTGGACTGCATCACCCTTTCGGCAGCCCGGCGACCGTTTTGTCACCAACCCGGCCCGTAGCTTTGCGCCCCGGCCTTACGACCGGTTTGCCTTTTTCGAGGATGAGGCGACAGGCCTTTCTGACAGGGGACTCAGTGGCCATTCCACTCGAGTCTTCACCCCTGCCGCATGACAAGCCATTCAGCCGTCATCTCAGCGACTTCTTACTTCGACCTCTCAGCCGTCGTTCAAAGCCGCCTCTGTAAAGAACCATAGAACATCTGCAGGCCTTGTCAAATGAAAAACTTGAACCAAAAACCGCCGTTCCCGCGAGAAATTCGGCCCTCTTTAGCGACCGGTATTCTGACGGTATCAGTTCGTCCGGTTGTGCCAGGGACATCCCTTCTCGTTCGTCTCCCCGGAACGCCACATGCACCAACCCGTCAAACTGATTTAGAGTCTATCCCAAAAACTCCCGCTCTCCCCCTGGGAGAGGATTGGGGTGAGGGGAAGCGATCGTCGGAATCGGTTGAGAAAACCGGCAGCGATTCGAGCCACCCTCACCCCCGGCCCCTCTCCCGCGGAACGGGCGAGGGGAGATCGTGGGATAGGTTCTTAGCGGCTTTCGATGCGCCTTGCGGATAGAATGAACGTTGAGGGAATGGTTCGGGATAGGTCATCTCCTGTCTCTGTTGAGGTACCGATACTTTGTGGAATTGTGCGCGATGAATGTGATCGAAAACCAAAGCGTCGATCAAATCGCACGTGAATCACCCACCTCATTGGAGGTCGCCAACGAAGCGCAACCGCCAGTCGGGGTGATACCCTCAGAGAGTCCTACAGCGCTCCCCACCACCCTGCTCGTGCGGGCTGTGTTATGGCTAATCGCCTTTGTCAGCATCATCTTGGCCGTGCCGTATCTGGCCGAAGAGATTTCCTACGCCATTGTCCGCGGCCGATTGCGGGCAGAGGCCGATTCGGCCAAGGCCTGGCTCCAACAGGCACCAGAATTGGAGAATCGCTATCGCCACGTCATCAAGACCGTCTTCCCAGGCGTAGTGGGAATTGAAACGGTCCGCGAAACCACCGTGGCCCGCCTGCCTCGCAGGCCGTTTCCCCTGCCAGACTTTCGCGAAGAAAGCATGGGATCCGGCGTCATCGTCGATACGCAGGGTTATATTGTTACCAGTCTGCACGTTGTGGAACAGGCTAAAGAGATCACGGTTCGCTTGGCGGACGGCCGTTTGATCAAAGACCCCACAATTGTAGGAACGGATCCCCTGAATGATTTGGCCGTCCTCAAGATTCCCTCCAAAGGCCTGATGGCCGTCCCGTGGGGCGACAGTGACGAACTTGAAGTCGGCGATACTGTCCTGGCCATAGGCAACCCGTACGGTTTGACACGGACCGTGACAGCCGGGATCGTCAGTGCCAAAGAACGGCGGGCACAAAGCCAGGCTGGTGGCTTCCAGGAGTTTCTCCAAACAGATGCCGCTATGAACCCCGGCAACAGCGGTGGTCCACTGGTCAACCTGCGCGGGGAAATCGTGGGAATCAATTCCGCCATCTACGGCGAGGCCTACCGCGGCATCAGTTTCGCCATTCCCAGTCGTGTGGCACGGCACGTGTACGAGCAAATTCGGCGGGATGGGCAAACGCGGCACGGTTGGTTGGGTGTGCAAATGGGCGATGTCGATCAGTCAACGGCCCAAGCCCACCGATTGGATAGGCCACAGGGTGCCTTGGTCCTCTCCGTGTTACCCGGCTCACCTGCGGAAGCCGCGGGCATTCAACCCGGCGACATAATCATCGCGTGGGACGGCAAACCCTTGGAAGATGCCGCGGACCTCGGTGTTGCCGTGGCAAGAACACCTGTGGGCAGCGAGGTGACCGTAGAACTTCACCGCGGACAGGAGCTGAAGAAGCTCACCGTCCGTGTTGGCCAGCGACCTATGTGATAGCTCGTTGGGCGATACCTCCGTGTCTCCTACTCCGTCATGTGATCCGGGGACAATTTAGAGTCTATCCCAAACAGTCCGCCTCTCCCTCTGGGAGAGGGTTGGGGTGAGGGCAAGCGATCGTCAAAGTCGATCGAGAGAACCCGCAGCGATTCGAGCCACGCTCACCCCCGGCCCTTCTCCCGCCGAACGGAAGAGGGGAATTTGTGGGACAGGCTCTCAGGCTGTGTGGGCGGCCATCTTACGATTATTTCCCCCGCGGGTAGCCACGTCGTAGAGAATCGGGATTACGATTTGCGTCAAAATGCCCGACACGAGAATGCCACCCACCGTGGCCACACCGACGCCGACCCGTGGCTCCGCCCCAATTCCGCGACCTAGGGCAAGGGGCAGCATACCCAATACGGCCGCCAGGGTGATCATAACGATTGGCCGGAACCGGTCGCAGGCAGCCTGAATCATCGCCTGATGCCGCGGCACTCCTTGGGCAATCAGGACGTTGAACTGGTCAATGATCAAAATGGCATTGTTGACGACGATTCCCGTCATCATGACGATGCCCATCACGGCAAAGATGTCCAAGCTTTGCCCGGCAATGGCCAATGCCCAGAATGTCCCGATCAGCGCCATGGGTACGGTCACAACGACCAGGAAGGTCCGCTTGAAGGATTCGATGATCGCCGCCAGTGACAGGAAGACCAGGAGCACAGAGATGATAAAGGCCTCAAATAGGCCCCCAAGACCCTCTTGCATGACCTCGTAGATCCCTCCGAAGCTGTAACGATAGCCAGGGGGAAGCTGCACCTCACGATTCACCCGCTCGCTGATCAGCGTGACTGCCTTACCCAAGGGTAAGTCGGGAGCAAGTTGTGCTGTCACTTTGGAAATACGCTGTTTATCTTTGCGGACGATCTGGATGGGAATCTTTCGTTCCTCGATGGTACCCAGCGTGGCGAGGATCAGGGCATGACCCTCAACCCCCGGGAACATGAAACCGGCTACCTGTTGTTTACCCTCTTGTTCCATGAATTTGACGACAATATCGTAGTTGCGTGCCGTCTCACGCGATTTGAAGGTCCCCGCCTTGATGCCTTCGAGGTTCCCGCGCAACGTCAGTCCCATGCCGACCGCTGGCGAGTTGATGTCGGCCAAAATCGGGCGGCGTGGTCGCACCCGAATCTCGGGCTTAGGCTCGCGGACCGAGGTATCCGGCGATAAGACCCCCGGAATCTCCCGGGCCAACCGCAAACTCGCTAACGCAAGCTGGTCCAGCTTTTGAAGGTCCGGACCTGCAATCTCCATTTCCACGGGGTTGGATTGACCACCCATCAGCGACGCCTGGCTAACCACAATGCGGGCATCAGGAAAGTCTTGAAGCCGTTGCTCGACAATGTCCATCAACTGATAAATGGTCAATTTGCGCTCTGTCCGCCGAGAAAAGACCAGCAGCATTTGGCCGAGGTAAACGCCTTCGCTGGACTGACCGAGAACGGCCTCTGCCTTACCGATGGTGGTGAGCATGTGCTTGAGTTCCGGTAGGCCCTCAAGACGCCGTTTGGCCTCGTTGATCTTGGCAGTGGTGGCGGCCAAATCGTAATAGGTGGGGAATTCCAAGCGAACGTAAACCTCGCCGCGGTCGGTTTCCGTAAAGAAACCCGTCCCCAATCGGCCTGCCACCCAAAGGGAATGGACAAACATCCCCACAACGGCAAGCAAGACCAGAGCACCCACCACCCGATAATGCTCAGTAAATCCCAAAAGCCACCGGTACGCCGAGACATTGGCCTCAAGGAACCGATTGAATCCTTCACCGATCCGACGGAGAAGCGAACGACTCCGTTTTTGCGGCTTGAGGATCAGCGAGCACAGCATCGGTGTCAGCGTGAACGAAATAAACAGCGACACCAGCGTCAGGATAAACATCGTCATCGCCAAAGGTGCGATGAAAAGCCCGACGCGGGTCTTCATGACCGCCAGCGGAAAGAGCACCACCACGTTGGTGATGGCACTGGCAAGAACGGCCACGAACACTTCATTGGCTCCGATTCGGGCCGCCTCTTTCGGGTCTCCCAACTCTTCAAGTCGCTTGATGATCGACTCCAGCACCACGATGCTATTGGTGACCAAAATACCGACCGACAACCCGATGGCAATTAACGTAGGTGTGTTGAGGGTATATCCCACGGCCTGCATGAAGAAGAGACCGATAATAATCGTCAGCGGCATCGTGATCGAGACGATAATGAGGGAGCGAAGTTCATACAGGAAGAAAAAGAGAATCGCCGCTGTCAGGCCAATACCGATGGCCACGTTTTTCCAAGCGTCCAAGTTCATGGCTTCAATAAACGTGGCGTCATCAGTCACCCAAACAAGCTGCATGCCCGACGGCAACTCGCGGTTGATTCGCTCAAGAGCCTGTTTCACGGCATTGGCCACCGCGACGGGGTTGGCGTCGGCCTTTTTGATGACCTTAATGGCAATGCACTGTTTGTCGTCGAGGGTAGCAAGCTGCCGGACCTCCTCGGTTGCCAGTACCGCCTCACCCACATCACGAAGATAACAACGTTTCCCTTCCTGATTGGCGATCTCCAGGTCATTGAGGCCCGCCACCGTTTCATAATCGGCATCGAACTTGACCGAATACTCCGTTCCTGCTTCGCGGATTCGGCCCGCGGGAATAGTCTTCACACTAGCCTGCACGGCCTTGACGACATCCATGGTGGTCAGCCCCCGCGCCGCCAGTTTTTCGCGGTCCAATCGCAGTTGAACTTCCCGCTTGGCGCCACCGATGAGCTGGACATCCGCCACTCCCTGAATCACCGTCAAGCGATCGCGAAGCTCGTTGTCGGCGTAATCGTAAAGTTCATCGAGCGGAACGTCGCCCACCAGGGCCATCGTCGCCACCGGCTTGGCGTTGATGTCAAACTTCTGAATGATGGGGTCTTCGACATCCTCCGGCAATTCCGACCGGATGAGGTCAATCTTCTCACGCACGTCCGTGGCCGCAATATCGACATCCACCTCCATTTCGAATTCCAGCTCGGTCTGGCACACATTTTCCATACAGATGGAGGAAACGTGTTTGAGACCCTCAATGGAGGAGACGGCATCCTCAATCCGCTTGGCTACGTCGATTTCCAATTCCTCCGGTGAGGCACCCGGATAAATCGTCACCACAGTGATGTAGGGAATATCAATCTTGGGCATCAGCTCCAAGCCCATCTTGCGAAAGGCATTCAGGCCCAGGAGCGTTAACCCAATGATGAGACAGCTCGTGGCAACGGGACGGCGAACAGCAAAGTCGGCAATCTTCATCGGCCTGCCTCCTCCAAGACACGAACCGGCGTCCCATCGTCAACCAGCGATTGGCCACTGGTAATTACGGGCGCCACAGCAGACATCCCAGCACGAATCTCCTGCCAGCCCTCCGTCTCCCATCCCAGTTCCACCGCAACGGCCTTGGCCTTATTGTCTTCCACAATGAACACAATGTTCTTGCCCGAACGTTGCTGCACAGCCTGCTTTGGTACGCCCAACCCTTGGCGTCTGCCCAGGATTAGGCTCACTTGAGCTAAAGCACCGGGGACAACCTCTGGCGGAGGAGCTTGCACGAGGGCTTTCACCTGAAATGTCCGCAACCGAGATTCGATCACAGGACTCTTAAACGTGACAGGCAACTCGCCCAAATCACGTCCCGCCACCCGCGCCCGCAGTTTCGTCTCTCCCACAACCACCTGATCGTAATACTCGGACGGGACAAAAATACTCACTTCAACAAGGGAAAGGTCATCAATGCGTAAAACGGGCGTGCCCGCTCCAGCCATTTCGCCTGGTTCCTTCATCCGGAGCGAGACGCGACCCGAAATCGGTGCCACGACGAGTGAATCCCCTAAGTCCTTTTCGGCGATTTTCAGATTCAAGCGCGCCTGCTCAAGCTGCGCCTTGCTCAGCTCAATAAGTGTTTGGACATGCCGGACATCGGCTTGCAGTTGACGCACCTGTGCCTCTTGATGCTCCACAACCTGCCGCGCAATCGCGTTTCGTTGGGCAAGGTCCTTGTAGCGAGCCAAATCGGCCTCGGCCACCTGTTGGGCAACGAGCGTCTTTTCCAGGAGGGCCTCTTTCTCGCGGACCGCACATTCCGCCACGGTTACCTGTTCCTGGGCGATGGCGACCGCCTGGGTCAATTTCACGGAATCCGTCTGAAACAACTTCGTCTTGCCCGCCTCTACAAAGTCCCCTTCATCAACAAAGATGGCATCCAACGTTCCGGGAATCCGTGCCGAGACCAGGGCAAATCGCTTAGCCAAGACGTTCCCCGAGACGTCAAGCCGATGCTCGAAGACCATCGTCCGTGCCGCTTGAACGACCACCGGCACCGCATCTCGGTCCCCCACTTTTGCCCCTGAAGACACCGCGGAAGTCTGGGTAGCGGATGGGGTCTTTTCATCACCAAACATCCAGCTATGAAGCATCGCCAATGCGATCCCGACGCCCACCACAAGGGCGGCGAACCCCAAACTGATGATCCCCTGGAGCAGTTTCTTCCGATTCATGGCGTATTCCCCTTAACACGCTCTTGAAGTCCAACTTGGCACATCCCGACCCTCAAATTTCCCCCACAAGGCGTTTCCTCACACCCCGCCCCCAACAAAAATTGCGGCACACCTTGTGATTGCCTCCTCGCAATTCTCCTGCTTCTCTGCGTTTGGCCCCGCGGTTACTCGGCAGCCACTTGAGAAGGCTCGCTGCTTTCCCCAGTCTTCCCCTCAACCTGAGGTGCTTCACATCGCTGGCCTATTGCAGACGGACTCTCCGCGCTAGCCGAAGAGGCACCGATCCCGTGAAGCACAATATCCATCAGGCGTCGCACTGAGACCTCAATGGGATGGGCCTCACCCGTTTCAAGTTGTCGCTCGATGACAAATTGCAAAGAGCCAATAATCATCTCCGCCGCGTAGGTCACATCCAGGGGACGAAACACTCCTTCGCTGATCCCCTGCCGCAAAATCGCACTAAAGCGATCAATGGCCAGCCCGTTCTTGGACCGCCGGGAGGTCAAACAAAGCTCGCGGACCGCAGGATCACGAAAAAGGAAATCAAAAAGTGCCCGGTGCTGTGAAAAATAGTCAAACCACATCCGGACCATGGCCTCAAGCTTTTCCACAGCCGGGACCACCCGCTGGAAAATCTCTTCCCCCGCTTGGATGGCTGGCTCGATCGTCTGCTCGAAAAGATAGGTCACCAACTCTTGCTTATTGCGGAAGTAGTGATAAAGACTCCCCTTGGCGATCCCGGCCACCTCTGCCACCCGGTCCATGGTCAAGCCCTCATATCCGTACTGTTTGAGGACCTCTAGGGCGGCCTGACTGATGCCATCTTTCATGGCCGAAACGGCAAGCTCGCGGCATTTTTCTGTCAAACTGGGAGCCATAACTTGTCCCTACCTTTACTGACAACACCTCTGTTGTTAGCTCCGCTCAATCAGCGGTTAACCACCGTCGGGGATTCGGCGTGTCATTTAAGAACCTTTCCCATAACCTCCCCTCGGCCGTTCGGCGGGAGAGGGATGGCCCGTGCGGATGACTCCACTCGCTGCTGGTTTTCTCAAACAACTCCGACGATCGCTCACCCTCACCCCAACCCTCTCCCGGAAGGAGAGGGGGACTTTTTGGGATGGACTCTAAGTTAACACCGTGAAGATCGGTCCACTAACGTGTATCGGCGCCGACACCCAAGACCCAATGGTTCGATTCTCTGACGTTACTACGCAAAGTTTGGACGATCGTTCATATATCTATGATCATAGTACATCTTGTTGACCGCTAAGTCAATCGTGCGACCGTCCTGTTTTCTGGTTAACTGTCCAGCCCGGATTTACCGAAGTTACTCAATGCAACTCTATGCGCGGTTTTTTGGGAAACATCGATTGTGTGATCACTGCCGATTCGTCCGCCGGGCGAACCTAACTAACCAATTTGCCCAGTTTCCCGTTCGTCTTGATACACAGGGGGGAATCGTCATGAATGAAAGGACGCGGCCGGGCCGTCTGGAAGCTACCGATTGCCGAACGGCTATAGCGAGAAGGAATTTACCCGTCTTAAGGGTGGATAAACTCCCCATTACTTCGCTAGCGTTCAGGTTTAGCTCGTTCATCTTCCTCATCTTGCTTACAGCGCCAGGATGCTCGACTAGTCTTCGCGAATGGTGGGCCAATGGCTTCAAAGTTGGACCGAACTATTGTCGCCCCTCCGCAGAGGTGGGCGAGGCCTGGATCGACAGCGACCAACCAGGGGTAAGGACCAGCGGAGACGTCACCTACGCCCACTGGTGGACGGTGTTTAACGACCCCACGCTCAATGAGCTTGTTTACACGGCCTATCTGGAGAATCTGCCGCTCCAGATCGCAGCCTGGCGGATCATGGAGGCCCGCTACCAGCTCGGTGTTGCCCGAGGCTACCTCTGGCCTCAGGAGCAACAGGCGATGGGAGCCTTCTCCCGTAACCAAATAAGCAAAGAAGGCTTCCCTATGTCAAAATTTTCTGAAATTCCCGGTTTTAAGATGTCTTACGACGACTGGGTTGCGGGATTCAGTTTGGCTTGGGAACTGGATTTTTGGGGGCGATTCCGCCGCACGATCGAATCGGCCGAAGCCCACGTTCAGGCTCAGGAAGAAGACTATAACGCGGCTCTCGTCCTCCTCCAGGCAGAAGTGGC
>Ga0116169_1003169_pt1 | contig 11203 bp, 14 predicted proteins | sample AD_UKC130_MetaG_FD_89796 | JGI IMG/M metagenome (GOLD analysis project Ga0116169, IMG submission 89796) | Active sludge microbial communities of municipal wastewater-treating anaerobic digesters from Canada - AD_UKC130_MetaG | ecosystem: Engineered > Bioreactor > Anaerobic > Digestate | place...
AAACCATCCACAGGTTCTTCAACAGAATCTGTGGACAAGTCGCTCCGGGGTCGGTTGTCCGGATCGGGCAGGAAAACCAGCCACTCGATGCCTCCACTGCGCTCAATGGACAGCCAATAGCCCGGCAGCGCCTGGCGCCGTGCCAGGTGGCGCACCTGGATGGCAAAGTCGGAGGGGCGCTGCAGGCTTCCCGACTTCAGGTGCAGGTGGCGCATGTCGAAGCGCCAGCCCGCCTGTTGCCGGCCACCGTGCTTTCGCACCAGCCGGTACAGCCAGCGCTCAATGCCCCCGGAAAGCCGGAAATACGTCGGATCGAGCGTGAGCACCAGCCCCTCGTCCATCACGCCGGTGAAGAACCAGTCGGCCAGAATGAGTTCGATGCCGTCGGAACGTCCCCCCGGCTGGACGTACTCCTTCCACTCGTTGATCCAGGAGAAGCGGTGCACGCGCATGGCACCGTTCGGTCGCTCGCGCTGGCGCAGCGTCGTGGCGACGGTAGTGGACTGCAATCGGTCCAACGCGGCGCGCAGCGCCAGGTAGTCGCTGCGGCCGGTGCCCCGCTGTGCAAAGCGCAGGATCTCGTAGGGCGTGGCCACCATCAGGCGCGAAGGCGCAATGCCTTCCTTCTTGGCCTGAATGATCTGGCTCGCGGCCCAGATCAGCACATCGGCGTCCCAGATGGTGGCGATGCCGTGCTCGGGCACCCCCTCCACCGTGAGAGAAATTCCCCCTGCTTCAAATCGGATCGGCACAATGCGCGGCGACTTGGCGAGCGAGAAGAACGGATAGGCCATCAGGTCCTGAGCATCGCGCAGCGCCATTTCACTGCCCGGCAGCGCGCGGAACAGCGACAGCTGCTCGCGTTCGTTTGGGCGCTTCGACATCGGTGGTGCTCCCTCGTTCGAGCCATTCAACGAACGGAGTCGCGCTGCACGTAGCCGGGATCCGAGGTCATGCCATAGGCGCGACCGTCGGCCCAGGCGCGCAGGTCAGTGGCCGCGTAGACCACGCGTGCGCCGAACTTGCGGAAACGCGGGCCTCCACCCAGAACACGCTGCTTCTCCAAGGTGCGCGGAGAGAGCCGCAGAAAGGCGCCCGCTTCTTCGGTGGTCAGGAACTCAGGATTTGCAGGGGCTGCGGGGACAGCCACGGTAGCGGGCTGCGGCGCAGCCGCTGCGACTGTGCGGGACGGAAAAGAACTGCCAACGGCCATGACGAACTCCATCGCTGTCGATGGGCCGCAAACCATTCGCGGCCCGATGGAGGCAGTCTCGGGAATCGGGCCCGATCCAGGCAGGGAGAGATTCAGCGCACCGGTTCGTCTCCGGGGGCCTTTGCAGCGAGGCTGAGCACACCCGCCAAATCCAGGTACCCGCCGTTCATGAACGCCTGGGCGCGCCGCAGCAAGTGGCGCACCTGCGCACGCAACTCGCCGTCCTCGTGCCAGCGCAGGACGACAGATTCCAAGCCAAACAGGGCCTGGGCGATGTCGCGATGGGATGCGCCCGCTTGCGAAGCATCGAGCGCCTGCAGGGCGCGCAGATGCAGCAAAGCGGCACGGGTGGACGCCCGTACGGGCGGGATCTGAGGCGCATGGCCTTCCAAGGCCTGTGCGTGTCCATGGAATCCGTCGAGCTGACCGCGAAGCCCCTGAGTCAGCGGCACGGCGCCCATATAGGCACCGCCATCCTCCAGATCGCCTGAGAGAGACAAGCGCATGCGCAGCGCACTGAGATCTGCGGTGAGCGCCAGGTCGTGGCCGTCCATCACCAGGCGCTTGCGGCCGGGGATGCGCCACAGATCGAACCGGCGGGTAGCCGCACCGTGCGCATGCACGGCACGCACATGCAGCAGCCCGTCAGAAGACGACAGCCACAACGGGTGTGCAACCCGTCCATCCAACTCTGGATCTTCGGCGACATCGCAACCCCCAGCGGGCGAAAGACACCACGTGCTTTCGACGGACCCAATCCGCGCGGTAGCTGGGGTGGCGACGCAGGTATTCCCAAGCGAGGGCTGGATCGTCGAGGTCCAGCACGTACAGATAAGCGGCCGACACACCCCACGGGGCGCGGGGAAGGTCTTCGGGGTTGGATGGGGTCACGGAATCCTCCTGCAAAAGGAGGAACCTGCCACACAGGGAGAGCTACAGAGTCGCTTTTACAGCGAGGCCATCTCGCGCACCGGGCGATCTTGAAACGATTGTGTCAGTCAGTCGTTGATCGAGCCGTCGCGCTGCGCGTCGGCCAAGTATCCCAAGAGCGTCTGGCGCGGCTTGAAATGCGGATCCGCCACGATGCGCATGCCTCGTGGGCCCCGCACACCTTCCAGGGCGGAGAGGCTGACATGCCCCAACTCTGGACTCCCCGTGCCTGCATCGCACAGTCCGAATGCCCGGTCTCCATCGGCATCCAGCTCCGTCAGCAGCCACACAGCCCCAGCATCCAGCGTGTAGAGCTTGACGACCGGCAGAGGATCCAATGCCTCACCGCGCGCACGCGCGGTGCCGTTGGCCTGCATCTGACTTTGCTGTTCGTTGGTGAGAAAGGTCATTGTGGTCGTATCGTCGAGTTACATCCTAGTACAGAACGCAAACACTTCACCGGCTATCTCGTTTAAGGGCTTGCGTGACCTTCATCTCATGCCAAGTGCGCCCCCTCTCTCCTACGAATGGATTTCAAAAGGCAGTCCATTTTGGGTATCTTATCCCGTGGTGTTATTTCCCGTCACCAAAGACAGTGGCGGCTGTGGCCAAACCGTCTCCGTCTTTCGCAAAGGACCCGATCCTCATCGCACTAGGCGATGCGATCAGACGTACACGTGCCACCCGCAATATTTCTCAGGAAGCCTTGGCTGACCTCGCGGGCATTGACAGGTCCTACATGGGTGGGATCGAGAGAGGTGAGCACAACGTGGCAGTGATCAACCTGAGCAAGATCGCCGATGCGCTTGAGGTTCGCCCATCCACGCTTCTTGCCACTGCGGGCATTTAGCAAGCGAACATTGCGAACGCTTCGGTCTTGTGCAAAGCACCGAAGCGACCGCCGACTCCACAGTGAAGGGGCACCGCCGAAGCGGCGCCCGTGACTGCTACGCCACAATGCGCCCCGCAAGCCGCGCCTCACGCGCGTAGGCACTCAGCCGCTTCTGCGCAGTGAAGTGCAGGTCGCGCTCCACTGGAAGTCCCAGGCGGCCGCGCACAGTCGCAAGTTCTGCCAGGCTGACCCAGCCCAACTCGGGATAGCCCAGACCCAGGTCGCACAGCCCAAACACGTGGTCGTGATCGTCCGGGTCCATCTCACTCAGCAGCCAGGTCGCACCGGCATCCGGGGTGAACAGCCTGACCACCGGAGCGGGGTCGAAGTTGTCTTGTTCGAGAGACTGCCGACCATTGGCCAGCAGTTGCGCGCATTGTTCGTCCGTGATGAGCTTCTTCATGGTCTTCTCCTTGGAAGGAATCAGGGCGGAATTGCCCGAGACCGGAAGCAGCACGGCGCAGCGCAGCCGTCAGGGTTCGCAGACGGCCGCCAGGACGCCAGCGTGCAACGCACGCGCAGACCTTGACGGCGAGAACGGCGTGATACGGTGAAGGGAACAGCAAGCCAGCCCCGCCCACCAAACAAGTTGGTCCTCGGAGACACAGCCCTCCCTGCCGATCCGGCAAGCCGGTTCGGCGGTATCGAAGGGGGCGCCAAGCCCAGCGCGGCGGGGATGGGCCGCAGGTCGATCCCCAGGAGGCAAGCGCAGCGCGCAGCACCGCAGGGGCGAAGGCGTCAGCGATGAAAGCCCGTAGGGACGAGACGCTATCGGCGGCTCGGTGCAGAGCACGCCAGCGCAGTCCGGCTAGGCCGGGGACGCACACATCCGTAAAGCCACAAAGACACATTGACGCAAAACCCCAGTTCCGTAAACCCATCACGACGGATCTACGGAAACCCGCAAAGCAGCGAATCCACAGATCCAAAAATACGCGCATCCGCAAACACGGATGAACGCTCTCCTGTATTTCCGTACTACCGCAGGACGGAATAAGTCACGCCCCTCTCTCCCCACCGAAGCAATGAGACAAAAGCGCCCCGCCTCAGCGGGGCGCCAAGGGCGACGTCAGTCGCCCTTGCTGCGCGACCAGATCAGGTTGTGCGCGCCGTCCTCGCCTTCGACCAGGCGGGCATAGAGGGTGGCAGGGAACGACGGGTCATCCAGGGTGACGGACAGGTAGGGGCGCTCCGCCTTGCTGAGTTTCTTCCACGCTGCGCCGATCTCCAGCCCGTTGCCGGCGACGACACGGTAGTCCGGGGCGTTCTCGCTTGCCTTGTCACTGGGCACGAGCCGAACCTTGACGTTGAGCGTCAGGGTGCGAACCGTGCCGGTGTAGCTGCCGTTCTGTGTGGTGAAGGTACCGATGTTGGCCATGATGAAGTCCTTTCGAGGTTGTCCAGGTCGCGCCCATCGCGGCCTTGGCGTGATCCGATGGGCGAGGGTCGGGCGCGCCGCACCCCAGCAAAGCGGGGCCGCAGCGCAGCGAAGGACCGGAAGGCCCGAGAAATTTGCCGCGCGTGGAATCCGCACAGCGGAGGGGAAATTTGTCGGGCCGGACGGTTGCAGCGAACAAGCCCGAGGCGGCGTAAACGCAGTGCAGCGCCGCCGTGCCCAAGCCAGGATTCACGACAAACACAAGGCTGCTGTGGGTGTGATCCTGTACCGAAAGGGTTCATGGCCCCGGCACTTGATCACTTCACCGTCGCGCAGCGCTTGCGGCACAGCGCCCGAAGCGATTCACGCCAGCCGTCACCGACGCTCAAGCGCCGGGCGATTCACGTTGCGACAAACCCAGCAGCTCGTCCTGCGCACGGCCGCGTGAGAAGGTCACGAAGTCGTCCTGGCAGTACGGACGCATGCCCACATCAACGGGCTATCGCGCCATTCCCACCGACTGGCGCCCACGCTGCAGCGCCTCGAGCTTGGCCGCGATGCGCGTCTCCATAGTCGCCCGCTGCACCGCCACCAGCGTGACAGCGGCCTCGCACACGACTTCGCCCGTGTCGCAGGCTTGCACACGGAACGTCGCGCTCCGCTCCCCCATCCGTTCCAGCCATCCGCGCAGCCGCAGAGAAGACCCCGGCGGGATCGGGCCTCGGTGGTCGATGCGGATCGTTCGGCCCACCACCACTTCAGCTTCATCGACGTACTGCTGCATCTCCCGGATGCAGATGGATTCGATCACCGCCACCAAGTAGCCGGTGGCAAGGCATTCAATCAGCCGCTCAGCATAGCCGCTGCCGTGAGGCAGCCGGGCAAAGAGCGACTTCGCCGTCTGGTCTGCCGGAACGGTGTAGGACTCTTCAAAGAATATCTCGCTGACGCCTTGGTGGTTCATGGGTTGTCTGGGTGAATTGTCACAAGCCAGATCAGCGCAGGATTGCGGATGATCGGTGCTGTTCGATGCTCCCGTGTCCTGCAGACTCCTCCTACCCACCGCAGCGAGTTCTGGCGTAGCGCGCCGCTCTGGGCTCAGCGGACTTGGCACTCCGGAAGTCCAAACGCGCGCGGCAGACCTGCCGCGCGCGTCGCACCCATTCAAAAAGCCCCGGCCCAACGGCCGGGGCTTCACGCTCACGCCACTGCGTGTGCTTCCTCGTGGATCTCCGAATCGGCACTGCCGCCGGTATCGACGCTGGCATCGGCATCCCCCCCGACCTCGCAAACCGCCTCTGCTTCGACTTCGACAGCCGCGTCCTGTACCCTGAACATCACCGGCAGCCACCCCGTCCCCACGGCCAGCCGTTCGGCCTCGCTCGCAATCTCGGCCTTCTTGAGCTTGCCCAGCCGGTTCACCTGATCGGGCGCAAACACCTGCACCGCTTCCAGTGCCTTGGCTTTCGAGACATGCTCGAAGTAGCCTGCGGCGGTCGGGGTCCACCAGTCGTGCATGTCGAGCTTCACGGCCTGCGCCAGCGTAGTGGCGGGGATTTCTCCCTCCTGCGAAGCCAGCGCACTGACTGTTGAAGCCACGCACACCGCTAGCAGTGACAGCAGCTCCTGCTGCGGGAAAGCCAGCAGTTCCGCGAACAGCGCGTCCGAGTCGCTGGGCAGGCGATGGGCCCAGGCTTCCCGCACCTTGCGCATACCCACGGCTGCGGGGGCATCGGCCATGTCGGGCGCATGCAGTCCAAGCCCATCCTGGGGTGTCGCAGAAATGTTGACTGCAGAGTCTCCCGCCCCGTAGCTCTCCACGACCACCCGCAGCGCAAGGCAATGCACCAGGGCCACCAGTGCAACGTGGGGATGCCGCGCCACCTCGGCCTGCAGCGCTGCCGTGCGGTGCGCGCTGAGGCGCTTGGCCAGCTTCTCCGAGATTCCTGACTTGGCGGGCTCGTCGGTGTCGGTATCCGGGTTGCCGCCCGCCCCGCCCTCTTCCTGCCGCGCCTGATCCCGCAGTGCCTTGGCCTGTTCCTCCCGCAGTAGGCCACGATGCACCACGACCCCGCCCATGTGGTCGACCGACACGATGGCACCGGCCAGCGCCACTACGGCGGGCGGGTATTCGACCAGTTGACGTTCCACGGCCTCCGTTTCATTGCCAAGTGCGTCCATGGCGTCGTGCAGCGCCTGTGCCTGCTCGTCGGTCATGTCCTCGCTCTCGTCGTCCAGTTGCTCCTGCAGTTTCGCCTGCTGGTCTTCCAGCTTGGCGATGCGCTTGGCCTCGGTCTTGGTGGGTTCCCGGCGTGTGCTCCGCGCCCGCTGGAACTGGTAGAGGTCAGATGCGGTGGCACGCGGCGCCACATCCACCCAGGCCCAGCCTTCGGCGCGCACCTGCTCGGCCAGCGGGGCGAGCTTGTCTCGCGCCAGGGTGTCCAGCAGCGCGCCATCGGTCAGGAAGATGCCGTTGTGTGCATCCGCGAACAGGTCACGCCGAACACCACCACCCGCCTGCTCATAAGCCTCCAGCCCGACAAATCGCGCCACCGCATCACGGCTCGCGTCGACTTCTTCACTGGTCAGGTGGTCGCGCAGCGCGTCCGGGCTGCGCTGCCATTGCGGTGATTCGTAGAACGCGGCTTCCTGAGCTGCATGGTCGTCGGTGATGGCCAGCGCCATCAACTGCTCCAGCGTCACGGCCTGCATCCCGAAGTCAGCCAGCAGCCGGGGCGAGACATTGGCAAGCTTCAGGCGCCGCTGCACTACCAACGGCGTCACACCGAAATCTGCAGCAATGTCCTCCACTGGGCGGCCTTCGGCCACAAGGTCTTTCCAGGCGAACAGTTCCTCGATGGGCGACATGGCCTCACGCTGGACGTTCTCGGTCAGGCTCACGGTGCGCGCCGCATCATCCTGCACCAGCAGGCAGTGGACTTCATGGTCCTTCGCCAGCTTGCGGCGCTTGGCCAGTAGTTTGAGGGCAGCCAGACGACGGCGCCCAGCCACCACCTCGTAGTGCTCCCCATCGGGCGCGGCCACTACAGTGAGGTTTTGCAGCAGGCCCACACGGGCAATGCTGGATGCCAGTTCGGGGATTGACGTGCCGCCGCTCTTGCGCACGTTGCGGCTGGAGGGTCGCAGCCTGGACAGCGGGATCAGCAGCAATTCCTGCGAAGCCGCCATGGCGGCGGCGGTGCTGCCCGTGGCGACAGCTTGGGTTTCCTGAAAGGTAGCGGTGTTCATGATGAAGCTCCTATCGGTCAAAGAAAGAGAAAGGGGAAAAAAAGAGAAGCGAGACAAACAAGGGATGGCAGGAGGGGTAGCCCCCTCCGGCCGAAACTCAGGCCTTGAGCTGGCGCATGCCATCGGCCAGCAGCCACAGGGCTCGGTTCAGGCGCAGGTTCTGGTCGATGCCCTGCACGGGCCGGGTGCTCTGGCGGCGCCCGTTGGCGGCGCGGGCGCGCAGGCCACCCTTGATGAGGTTTTCTTGGGTGCGGTTGAACACGCTCCACAGGTCGCGGCGGTCGTCGTCCGTGCGGCGGGGCATCAGGATTTGCGTTTCCGTGATGGGTGCGGGCTTGGCCGGGTCGTCGTACTTGAGGGTCAGCGCAGCGCGGGCAAACACCTCCGACTCCCCGGCGTCCAGGGTGATGGCCTGCATGGATTCGCGGGATTGCTGGGCCTGACCGAAGCCATTCAGGACTTCATACGCGCCCTCGATGACCTGCCCCGCCACATCGCCCTTGTGGGGTAGGCGCACATCGGCCACGGTGTCGCCGCACACCAATCCGTTCTGACAGACGAAGCGGAACATGCCCGCCAGCATCTGGTAGCTGCTGGTCCCGTCATGGGAGTTCAGCAGGATGATTTCGTTGGCCTCGCGGCCATTGATCTGGCTGGCATGGCGCAGGCGGATCATGTGTTTGGTGAAGTCGCGCCGCCCCTCCTGGCGCACACGGGTCTGGCAGACCATGAAGGGTTGGAAGCCCTCCCCTCTCAACTCCTGCAGCACGGTGGCCGTGGGGATGTAGCTGTAGCGCTCGGACCGGCTGCCGTGCGGGGCCTGCGCGAAGATGGACGGGGCCACGGCCCTGATCTGGTCGTCCGACAAGGGATGTTCAGAGCGAAGCACCGGCGATTGCGGCGCGAAACGGGATGCGAGTTGCATGGTGATTTCTCCTGACGAAGTTGGCTGTTGAAGAAGCCTCACCGGATTCCTAGATTCAGAGCCCTCTTCGGGCTTCCGGTGGGGTCGGCACGAAGAACCCGGTTGGCCTCGTTGCCACCGTCTTTCCTGAGTTCGTCGCCCGCGACGGTCAGGAGCGCGCGGCCGGGTGCCGTCAAGGAAACAAGCGCGGGGTTGGTGCGGCCCGCAGGCGCAGCCGAGGACACGGCCCTGCGCGCCTTGACGGCACCCGGCCGCGGGCTACAGTCGCAAGCAAGGTGATGGATTCAGGAAAGATGGCTGGACAGGCAACGGCCCGCTTTCCACGCCGACCCCACGCAAGCGAAGCGCGCAGCGCCGCAGGCGCGAAGGCCGATCCGGCACGGCCGGTTCGGCGGTATCCCAGGGGCGCCAAGCACAGCGCGGCGGGGATGGGCTGGACAGTCGATCCCTGGAGGCAAGCGCAGCGCGCAGGCCCGGGTCAGCGAGCCGGGCCGAAGGCGTCAGCCGAGCGAAGCGAGGGAACGATGGAAGCCCGTAGGGGGCGAGACGCCGCAGGTGGCTCGATGCGCAAGCACGACAGCGCGGTCGGCCATGCCTCTTGGCCGAAGACGCACAGACCATGCATACGGCTCCCTACGATATGGGGCCATAGCCTTATGAGAGTCACTTACTCTCCGCATAGGCACAATGGCACCTGCCATGGAAATACAAGAATTGCAGGACGATGACCTGATTGCCCAGGCCCAAGAATGGCGGCTGCGGGCACTGCGCGGGGAAAAGGAAGCTCGCGGCATGGCGCACGAGCTGGAACGCGAAGTGCGCAGGCGGTTTGGCAATCCCAAGATCGATGCACAACACTCGCTCAAAAAAGTACATCAGCTTGGCGCGCTACCCGAAGAGCCTCGACAGCGATGGAGGCCATGGTAACTACGTCTTCCTGCGGCAGAACGTGCTAAGTTGTTCACGGATGCGAGACCTCGCATTGGGGCCAATGAGGTGAAAGTGCCGACCTATCTGTACAAGCTGGTGTACGACGCCACGACCAACAAGGCCTGGGCGCATTGGCAAGCGAATCAGGAGGGCGAGACGGTGGGGCGGCCGATCAGCTACCAGGAACTTGTCAAGAGGACGGGGGTGAAGTTCTTGCCAAGAATCGCACAGCAGCACTGAGTGGCGACAAGGCCGGCATCCGCGGTCGCGTTATAAATCGTCCTTCGCCACCTTTTTTACACAGTGAGACTCCATGAATCGCACAGAACTCGTTGAAATCCTGGCTTCCAAGAATGACCTGTCCAAGACCGCAGCCAATGCGGTGCTGGAAACGCTGATCGACACCATCCAAACAGCTGTCAAGAAAGGCGATGCCGTGCAGCTGGTGGGCTTTGGGACCTTCAAGTCCGCCAAGCGTGCAGCACGCACGGGCAAGAACCCATCCACCGGTGCAGCGCTGAAGATCCCTGCAAGCACGGTGCCGAAGTTTGTGGCGGGTGCCAAGTTCAAGGCGGTGGTGGACCCCAAGGCTGCCAAGCGCAAGGCGGACAAGGCTGGGAAGTAAGTACAGTGCTTTCGGACGCAACCGAAGCAAACCGCCATGGGCTCAGGCCTCCGGCGGTTTTGCTTTTTGTGCTTCCGGACAGGGATATAGACCGATTTGGCCGGTTCGATCCAAACAGCTACTGAACAACATTCCAACCCATCTCTCGGCTTAGTTGCACAGCCGCAGTCTTAGTCGGTACGGCGTCCATCCAGAACGAGGGATCGTCCAGCACACGAATGACCCACTGTGGCTCACCTGATTCTGTGGTTTGCTCGATGATCACCTCCAGCCTGCTCTCCAGGGCATAGCGGATGGCCGTGGCATAGCTGACAGGCGCTTCCTTCTTGAACTCCTTCGCCCAAGACGTTTGTTCGAGGGCTTCCTGCGTCCAGGTGGGTTTCGTGCTCATGGTGCGGAATCTTACGAGGTGGGGGTGTCGAGTTGATGCTCTGGGTGGCAGGCAGGGGCATCCCGTACCATCAGGACTATGAATACGTTTTCCAATGCCTTTCGCGCTGAAGTTGTTCGCATGGCTCGCAAGGAGCTCAAACCTGAACTTCAGGGCATGCGCAAGGCCATCACCGGCCATCGCTCCGAGATCGCGGCACTGAAGCGTGAGGTCAAGGCTTTGACCTCCCAGCTCAAGGCTACTCAGCGGCAGGTCAAAGCAACGGATGTGCCAAAAGCCAAGGCCGTGACAGAAGACGTCACTCCCAAGAAGTCAAAACAGATCCTGTTCAACGCACAGGCGTTGGTCGAGAAACGTGCAGCACTTGGCGTCACACAGAAACAGATGGCCCAGCTGTTGGGCGCTTCCTCACTGTCTGTCTACAAGTGGGAGTCCGGCCAAGTGCACCCACGGACAGCGCAACTAGACCGCATTGCTGAAGTGCTCAAACTGGGCAAGCGCAAGGCGCTGGCATTGCTCAATCCACAGTAGGCAGTGAACGATGGGCTGAGCTGCCCCACCATTCTGAACCGCCCCGGGTTTTGAGGAGGCTCCAACACTTGAGAAGATGGAGCTATGAACAAGTCACCGAAGTTCTCCCCGGAAGTGCGCGAGCGCGCCGTGCGCATGG
>Ga0116169_1003175_pt1 | contig 11192 bp, 9 predicted proteins | sample AD_UKC130_MetaG_FD_89796 | JGI IMG/M metagenome (GOLD analysis project Ga0116169, IMG submission 89796) | Active sludge microbial communities of municipal wastewater-treating anaerobic digesters from Canada - AD_UKC130_MetaG | ecosystem: Engineered > Bioreactor > Anaerobic > Digestate | place...
CGCCTCCCGTGACGAACCTGAGATCAACCTGATCCCGTTCATCGACATCCTGCTGGTGGTGCTGATCTTCCTGATGCTCACCACCACCTACAGCAAGTTCACCGAAATCCAGCTGCGGCTGCCGGTCACGGACACCGAGACACAGCGCGACTATCCCAAGGAACTGCTCGTAAGCGTGAGCAGCGATGGCGACTATTCCGTCAACGCGGCGCCGCTGGGCGGGCGCAGTCCCGACCTGCTGGCCAACGCCATGCTCGCGGCCGCCAAATCCGGCAAGGACACCGTCGTCATCATCCAGGCGGACGCCAGCGCCAAGCACCAGGCGGTCATCACCGTCATGGAAGCCGCGCGGCGTGCGGGACTGGCACAGATCACCTTTGCCACCCAGCCCTCGGGCAAAGCTGCCACGCGCTAGCAGCATGGCCGGCGCAGCACTGCGGCAGACCCTGCTCGGTGCCTGGCAGCGGCGCGGCCTGCTGGCCTGGCTGCTGTGGCCGCTGTCGCTGGCCTACCTCTGCCTCTGGCATGTGCGCCACCTGTTGTACCGGACAGGCCTGAAGTCCACCGAACGGGTGCAGGTGCCTGTCATCGTCGTCGGCAATGTCGTTGCCGGTGGTGGCGGCAAAACGCCGCTGGTCATCGCCCTGGTGCAGCACCTGCAGGCCATGGGCCTGCACCCAGGAGTCGTGTCCAGAGGCTACGGCCGCACCGGCAGCGACTGCCGGTCGGTCACCGCCGACGCCGTCGCCAGCGAGGTGGGTGACGAACCCCTGCTGATCCACCGCCGCACCGGAGCCCCGGTACAGGTCGCCGCGCGGCGCATCGACGCGGCGCGTGCCCTGCTGGCGACCCATCCGGATGTGGACCTGCTGGTATGCGACGACGGCCTGCAACACCTGGGTCTGCACCGCGACATCGAAATCTGCGTGTTCGACGGCCAGGGCATCGGCAACGGCTTCCTGCTGCCGGCCGGCCCTTTGCGGGAACCCTGGCCACGCGCCACCGACCTGGTGGTTCGCAGTGGCGATCTGCCAACGGGGACAGCCCATCAGGTTGCCCGGCGCCTGGCCGACCATGCGATCGCGGCCGATGGACACAAGGTCGCGCTGACGGATCTGGCGTCTGCGGCGCCGACACGCCCCATCCAAGCGGTGGCCGGCATCGCACATCCGCAGACGTTCTTTGCAATGCTGCGCGAACGCGGACTGCCGCTGGACGCCACCCGGGCCTTGCCCGACCACGCGGCCTTCGACACCCTGCCGTGGCCGGACACGGCCGATGCCATGCTGCTGTGCACGGAAAAGGACGCCGTGAAGCTGTGGCCCTTGCGCCCGGACGCACTGGCCGTGCCCCTGGAGGTCACGCTGGCGCCCGCCTTCTGGGTCGCGCTCACGCAGCATCTGCGCAGGTGCGGGCCGCACGCCTGGGACGCACGGTTATCATCAAACCATGGACACACGCCTTCTTGAATTGCTGGTCTGCCCTGTGACCAAGGGTTCGCTGGAATACGACCGCGCCCATCAGGAAATGGTCTCGCGCAGTGCGCGCCTGGCCTACCCTGTGCGCGACGGCATTCCGGTGATGCTGGAAGAGGAAGCGCGCACACTGAGCGACGAGGAACTGGGGTTGTGAGCTGCGGCACGGCGCCGGATGCCGGGCCTCGGATGCCAGGCCTCTGTTGCGCGCAAGTGTGCCCCCTGGAATCGGCGCCTCGCGCGCCCTGCCCACCACGTTTGAACCATTGGCCATGACCTTTACTGTCCTGATTCCTGCCCGCCTGGCGTCCACGCGGCTTCCCAACAAACCATTGGCGCCGATCGACGGCGTACCGATGGTGGTGCGTGTGGCGCAGCGCGTCATTCCGAAGGCGGGCGACAGCACGGTACGTGTCGTGGTGGCTGCCGATGACGTGTCCATCACCGATGCCTGCAGCGCCTATGGCGTCGCGTCTGTCCTCACGCGTACCGACCATGCCTCCGGCAGCGACCGACTGGCCGAAGCCTGCGATCTGCTGGGCCTGGACGACGACCATGTGGTCGTCAATGTACAGGGCGACGAACCGCTGATCGACCCGCGGCTGGTGGACGCCGTGGCCCGGTTGCTGCATGAACAGACCGGGGTCAACATGAGCACCGCCGCGCATCCGATTGCCACACTGGAGGAATTCCGCAATCCGAACATCGTCAAGGTCGTGACCGACGGGCAGCACAACGCGCTCTACTTCAGCCGGGCACCCATTCCGATGGCACGAGACCATGCGGACGACGCATGGTGGACACAGCCAGCGACACCTGCCAATGCACTGCTGCGACAGGCCGCCCCTATGCGCCATATCGGCATCTACGGTTACCGGGCCGGCTTCCTGCGCAAATTCCCGAAGCTGGCGCCAGCACCACTGGAGCGTGCCGAGGCACTGGAGCAATTGCGGGCACTTTGGCACGGCTATCGGATTGCCGTCCATGTGACGGCGAACGATCCGGGAGCCGGCGTGGATACCCCGCAGGACCTGGAGCGCGTCAGGCAGCTTTTCCGCAAATGAGGGGCCCCGTCCCCATGCTATTCTTGCGCCAGCGAACCTGTGGCAAGGTGACCGTCAGGTAGATCTGCCACAGTCCCACAATTCCATCACGCGAGACACCCCATGAGACTCATTCTGCTGGGCGCGCCCGGCGCCGGAAAAGGCACACAGGCGACTTTCATCTGCCAGAAATTCGCGATTCCGCAAATCTCCACCGGCGACATGTTGCGCGCCGCTGTCAAGGCCGGATCGCCCATGGGCCTGGCGGCCAAGAAGGTCATGGACGCAGGCGCCCTGGTCAGTGACGACATCATCATCGGCCTGGTTCAGGAACGCATCGCCCAGAGCGACTGCGCCAACGGCTTCCTGTTCGACGGTTTTCCACGCACCATTCCGCAGGCCGACGCGCTCAAGGCGGCCGGCATCAAGCTCGACTATGTGCTCGAGTTCGATGTGCCGTTCGACGCCATCATCGACCGCATGAGCGGGCGCCGTTCCCACCCGGCCTCAGGCCGCACCTACCACGTCAAGCACAATCCGCCGAAAGTGGCAGACACCGACGACGTGACCGGCGAGCCGCTGATCCAGCGCGACGACGACAAGGAAGAAACCGTCAAGAAGCGGCTGGAGGTGTACAGCGCGCAGACCCGTCCGCTGGTGGCCTACTACCAGGATTGGGCCCGCAAGGACCCTGCGGGCGCACCGCAGTACCGAACCATCAATGGAACCGGAACGGTCGACGAGATCCGCGAGCGCGCATTCAAGGCGCTTTCCGTAACGCACTGAAGGCAGCGACCGGGTCAGGGCCGCGATCGCCCCTGGCCTGCAAGCAGGTGCAGCATCAGCGCGATCCGGGCCTTGACGGGCGACAGGCCGCCCGCATCAGGCAGTGGCGTGTCGAGCCGACCGACCGTATGGCCGCTGCCACAGCGGCTGGCGCGCCAGACCACCACACCGTCTTCATGCGCCTTTAACAGTGCGGCCTCGAGCGCCGCATGCACGCTGGCATTGCCCGTTCCCGCCACCACAATCCCGTCCAGACCGTGGGAGGCGCGCTGCGCCAGCAAGGCATCGACCATCCATGGACTGGCGCCGGCGTGGCTGCTGACGATCTCGACGCGAGGCCAGGCCACAGGCCCTTGAAGCAGGCTCGGCCAATCCGGACCCTGCCCTGCCTCCGTCAGCAACGACGCACCTCCGATCGCCGGCGGACGCACCCAGGCCGCCGCACCCTCCTCGACGCGGCCCAGCGGCCCGTCCTCGCCGCCGCCGAAAGCGTCCTGCCGATACGCATGGACCTTCTGCACATCCGGGGCGCCATGAATGGTGCCGCCAAAGACCACCAGCACGCCGCGCGCCCGCGGGTCGGCCGCCACGACCAGCGCATCGAGCATGTTCTGGGGCCCATCCGGCGTCAGTGACGATGCCGGACGCATCGCCCCCGTCAGCACGACAGGTTTGTGCGCCACACCGCTGCCGGCGAGGACCTCATGCAGAAAATACGCGGTCTCTTCCATCGTGTCGGTGCCATGCGTCACGATGACACCAGCCACCTCCGGGTCGGCCATCCAGAAGGCGCATCGCTGCGCCAGGGCCTGCCAGACATCCAGCCCCATGTCCTTGCTGTCCACCTGCGCCACCTGCTCACTGAGCACCGAAGCCTGCGGGCGCAGCGCCTTCGGCAAAGCCTCGAGCAGTTCGGCCACACCGACCTGGGCGGCCTTGTAACCGACGTTATCGTGGGCCGCGGTGGCCAGGCCGGCAATGGTCCCGCCGGTGCCCAGCAGCACCAGCTTTTTGCGAAAAGTTTGACCCATGGCTTGCTTTCAATTCAAAACTGGTTAAAAATACAGTTACTGTTCATCCAATCAGTAACCCGCCGCAAGGCCCCGCAGGAGTGACCTACATGGACATGCCGCAATTTCAAGTCAAGCTTACCGCGCGCCAGCAGCAGATTCTGGATCTGATCCAGAGCGCCATTGCCCGCACTGGCGCACCGCCGACCCGCGCCGAGATTGCAACCGAGCTGGGCTTCCGGTCCGCCAATGCTGCCGAAGAGCACCTGCAGGCGCTTGCACGCAAGGGCGTCATCGAACTGGTCAGCGGTACCTCGCGCGGTATCCGCTTGCGCAGCGAAGCTTTGCGCTCCATCAACGAATCCCGGGTCAAGCAGTACTCGCTGCCCCTGCCCGGTCTGGCGCAACTGGCACTTCCACTGATCGGCCGCGTGGCTGCCGGCTCCCCCATCCTGGCGCAGGAACATGTCGACCAGACCTACTACGTCGAGAACAGCCTTTTCCAGCGTCGGCCGGACTACCTGCTCAAGGTGCGCGGCATGTCGATGCGCGACGCCGGCATCATGGACGGCGACCTGCTCGCCGTCCAGTCCACCAAGGACGCGAAAAACGGGCAAATCGTTGTGGCGCGGCTGGGCGACGAAGTGACCGTCAAACGCTTCAAGCGCAACAAGCACCTGATCGAGCTGCACCCGGAGAACCCCGATTTTCAGACCATCGTCGTAGAACCCGGTGAACCCTTCGAAATCGAGGGCCTGGCCGTCGGACTGATACGCAACACCATGCTGATGTAACCAGGACCCGAGAGGCACGCCATGTTGAACCACATCCACCCCAATCTGAACCTCTTCCCGTCAGCCATCTTGCCGGCGCGCTGGGCACACCTGTTGCGGGGCCTGCGTGCATCGCGTGGAACTGCGCACCGTACGACCGATGTGCCAGCGTGTGCGCGTCCCGACGTCACTCCCGCCCAGACGGCCCGGACAGCAGCGCCGCTGCGTCGTCCGGCGGCGCCAAGCACTGCTCGCCAGGGCCGGTCCCTGCTGCGGGTGGTTCGCATCCTGGATCCGGGTCAGGCTTCGGCCTGCGCGGGACGTATCCTCATGTCTGGCCGCATGGCCGACGTATGCGCAGAGCTTGACCGCATGGTCGAGCGAGAGGCCGCGCTCCAGGCGCGGGCCTGAGCCACGCGGCTCTGATACGCCACGCGTGCCTTTTGCAACGCGCGTTCCCGTGCCAGGCCAGGCCAGGCACGGCACGGCACGGCACGGCACGGCATGGCATGGCATGGCATGGCATGACCAAGTAAGCGTCCGTCAGGCGGCAGCGCCCAGCAGGTAGTCTGCCTTGCCAAGGTCCACACCGTTGTGGCGCAGGATCGCGTAGGCAGTGGTGACATGGAAGAACAGGTTGGGCAGCATCCAATGCTTGAGGTACGCCTCGCCGCTCAAGGTCCGGGTCGCTTCGCGTCCAACCGGAAACGTGATGTCGCGCGCCTCGGTGCCATTGAGCTTCTCGGCCGGAACCGACTGCAGGTAGGCAATCGTCTTGGCGATACGCTCCTTGAGCTCTGCGATCGTGGTCTCTGTATCGTCGAACTTGGGGGCGGTCTCCCCTGACAGCCGGGCAATGCCGTTTTTTGCAGCGTCACAGGCGATCAGCACCTGACGGGCAAACGGCAGCATGTCGGGTGCCAACCGGTACTGCGTCAAAGCCGTGGGCTCGCACTTGCGGGTATCGACAAATGCCTGGGCCTTGTCCAGAAAGTGGGCCAGGTTGCCGAGCATGGTGACACAGATGGGTACGCTGGCCGACGACATCGAAATGGACATGGAACTTCCTTGGCGGTTGTGAATGAGCGTGGGATGCTACCGCGAATGGCCCGCGTTCGTGCACACACAATCCAAACCTGGCCTCTGGCAAGACGGTATCCGCGGCAACCGGGGGGTCGGCTCAAGGCACAATGCTGCCATGAATATCGTGATCCTCGACGACTATCAGGACGCCGTGCGCAAGTTGCCGTGCGCCGCCAAACTGGAGCCTTACGCGGCCAAGGTCTATACCAACACGGTCAAGGGCATGGGTCAGTTGTCGATCCGGCTCAAGGACGCCGACATCGTCGTGCTGATCCGTGAACGCACGCAGCTCACCCGCGCCATCATCGAGAAATTGCCGCGCCTGAAGCTGATTGTCCAGACCGGCCGGGTCGGCAGTCACCTGGACGTGCAGGCCTGCACCGAGCGTGGCGTCGCCGTGGCCGAGGGCTCCGGCATGCCACTGCCGACCGCGGAATTGACCTGGGCCCTGGTGATGGCCGCGATGCGACGCCTGCCGCAGTACATCGGCAACCTCAAGCACGGTGCGTGGCAGCAGTCGGGACTCAAGGCCGCATCCATGCCGCCGAATTTCGGCATTGGCAGCCAGTTGTCGGGCAAGACCCTGGGCATCTGGGGCTATGGACGCATTGGCAAACTGGTTGCGGGCTACGGCAAGGCATTCGGCATGCAGATCCTGGTTTGGGGTCGGGAAGCCTCGCGCCAGCAGGCGGAACTCGACGGCTATGCGACAGCAGACAGCCGCGAGGCGTTTTTCGCCAGCAGCGACGTCCTGAGCCTGCATTTGCGCCTGAACGATGAAACCCGCGGGATGGTGCGGCTCGACGACCTTTCGGCCATGAAGCCGACAGCGCTGCTGGTCAACACGTCCAGGGCGGAATTGATCGAACCCGATGCCTTGATCGCCGCGCTCAACCGGGGCAAGCCCGGAATGGCAGCCGTGGATGTGTTCGAGGCAGAGCCCATTCTTCAGGGGCATGCGCTGCTGCGCATCGAGAACTGCATCTGCACACCGCACATCGGGTATGTGGAACAGGAAAACTACCAGCGCATGTTCAGCGAAGCCTTCGACAACGTCGTCAACTTCATTCGCGGGACTCCGAGCAACATCGTCAATCCTGGCGCCCTGCAGGTTCGCCGCTGATCCCGTCGCCCGACCTGCGGCGTTGACCGCAGCGCACGGACCCCGGACCAGGCCGCGCAGACGCTGGTGGGTTGCGCGCAGCACGGTTGCCAGCGCCACCGAGCCTGGCAGGGCTCATGCCCCAGCCGTCAGGTGCCGCCGGGTTTCTTGTTGTCGAGCGGGATCTCGGTCAGATCGAAGTCAATCAGATTGCCCGCATCGGGCGCTGGCGAAGACGGCGCGGACGCGACTGCAGGCAGCACCGGAAATGCGTCGGACTGCGCCCTCTCGGGTTCCGCCGACGAACCGAACACATCGGACAAATCGATATCCAGCGATGCTCCTGCGCTGGCCGCATGCCCTTGTTGCCACGAGGCACCGGCATCCGTTGCCTCGCTCCCACGCACCACTTGCGCCACCGAATGCAGCATCAGCAGGTCGCGAAAGGCCGCCAGATCGAAAGACTGGTGGGATGTGTCGGCCTGCTGGCGATAGATCAGGTGTTCGATCACGTCCAGCACCGACGGGCGCTCCCAGACGGCAATCAGTCGATCCACCGTGCCCGGATAGTCCTCCAGGTCTTTGCCTTCCTCGTCGAAATCGGCGAACTCCGGAATCGAGGCGTTGAAGATCCGTGAAAACTCTTCCCGAACCTGCATGAAGTCGGCCTTAAGACCCAGCGAGTGGAACAGCTTGAGCAGATCCAGAAAAGCCTGTGGGCACGATTCGCGGTCCTGCGCAATACGCGCCTCCAGCACCTGAACCGCCTGATCGGTCTGCCCCAGTGTCACGAAGAACTCGGCGCGCTGGCGGATATCGACCAGTTCATCGGAATCAATGCGCCTGGTGCGGGGCCGACCGGCTGCGGCCGTTTCATCCCCTGCCGCGGCGGGCCGCTGGAGGCTGGCGGACGGTACCTCGTCATCACGCAGCTTGCGTGCGCCGCTGTGTGCCGTTCCGGACTGCATCAGGCGGTCGAAGGTCGACTCGCTCATCTCGACCAGGCTGACGTCGACCTGGGGCGGCACCGCGCCGGCATGGCGCATCGGCATGCCCTGGGTCATGGGCTGGGTCTGCTGCGCCGGCCCGCGTTCCGGCGGTGTCAGGCCGATGGGCCGCGACAGCGGTGACGGCTCGGAAATCGCCGACAGACCGGAGTCGGGACCCTGGTCCCGGACCGGCGCCTCGGGTGGCGCAGCGGCCGCATCTGCCACGACCGCAGCCACGGGCGGACGCACATTCGATCCGTCCCACCACTTTTCGGGCGGCTCCTGGCGGGCCCGCTGGCTGGAGCGGGACATCAGATAGGCAATCGCGACCAGACTGGCCAGCAGCAATGCCAGCAACAGGTAGACCACCGGATTGTTGTAGCGCTCGGCCTGCGCCTGCTCCAGCCGGACCCGCAGCGCAAGCAGGCTGGCCTCATTCTTGGCGGCCAGCGCCACCAGGGACTTGACGCTGGCCTCCAGGCTGTCCAGCCGCTGCGCATCACGCGCCTCGCGGGCAGCCGCCTCAGCCGGCGCGTTGGCGGTGACCGATTCCAGCGTGGCCACACGCTCCGACAGCAATTCGAGCGGATCGAGCCGCAAGCGCGACTGCCCGGCACTGCGACCGGCGCGGGCCTTCTCGTCCGCTGCGCCCGATGGCGCCGCAGCCGCTGCCGGTGCTGGCTTGACCGGGGCCGCACGCGGCGTGGGAGCCGGACGTGCCGGAGCAGCGGCCCTCGGCGGCCGTTTGGCCGCCCGCGCGGCAGGCGGCGCTGTACGCTCGGCCGACGCGAGGGTTGACGCCGCGCTTGGGCGCGTCACGGCTGCCTCGGCCGCATTGCCTGTAGCCGCAGCCCCCGACGACACCGCGGTTGCCGGTGCGGGTTGGGGGGATGCTGCGGACGGGCCGGGTATCACCAGAGGAACAGCGCCGACGCGCGGGGCCACCGGCGCCGCCTGCTCGCTGACGATATCCGCCAGCATGACGTAGCGCCGACTGACCACCTGATCGCAACCGGCACGCAGATAGACCGTGACGACGGGCTCGTTGACCGGGTTCTCGGAATTCAGCCGCAGGATGCTGCCCTGACCGGACGCCGCCGCCTCCAGGCGCAGCTTGACACGGCTCGCATCCTGCTTGGTATCGCCATGAAACACGTCGGCTTCGAAACAGCTGCTGCTCAGGCTTTGGCCAGGATCTGGCTGAACGGCAATGGATACCGCCAACGGGCGACCGATCAGGGCGGCTCCCTGAATCCGGCCAAGCGTCAGCGCCTGACTGTCAAGGCTCGCCAGCAAGATCAGCAGCGCCAGCGATCGCTTGGGAATGTCCGACAGGAGTTGTGCAATTTGCATCGGTCTGAGTCGCGATAGTCACCTGAACAATAAAGGCCTCGGCATCGAGGCGCCTCGGCGGCAAATGCCTTTCCCGTGCGCGGGAGTGCGCGCCCGGGAAACGTCACGATTGTGCCTGAGCCCGCGACGGGCCTCGCTCGGGTGTTGCACGCAAGCACCACTGGCAGCATCGCACGGGCGCAGGGACTGCCAGCGCACGTTCCAGACTCGACGGGTGGCTACTGCAGGGGCCCCAGGAATTCGATCAATAATCCAAGGCATGCAGACATCGTTTCAAACCACCGCCATCATCGGCACCGGCGCCATGGGACGCGGCATCGCGCAGATGGCCGCTCAGGCCGGCAGCCAGGTCCTTTTGTTCGACAACCAGCCTGGTGCCAGCGAGAAAGCCCGCACCGACCTGTTCGCCCAATGGGACAAGTTACTGGAGAAGGGCCGGCTCGACGAAGACCAGAACCGCCAGTACAAGTCCCGCGTCACATGTGCCAATGCACTTGCTGACCTTTCCGGTTGCGCGCTTGTCGTCGAAGCCATCGTCGAAAAGCTCGAAGTCAAGACCGCATTGTTTGCCGCGCTCGAGGAAATCGTCAGCGACGACACGGTCCTGGCCAGCAACACCTCGTCTCTGTCCATCACCGCGATTGCGGCACGGCTGCGCCTGCCGCAACGCTTCGCCGGATTGCATTTCTTCAACCCGGTGCCCTTGATGAAGGTGGTCGAGGTGGTGGCCGGGCTGCGTACCGACCCCGCCGTCTGCACGCAGCTGACCGACTATGTGCGCGAGATGGGCCATACACCGGTACAGGCCGCCGACACCCCTGGCTTCATCGTCAACCATGCCGGCCGCGGCTATGGAACCGAAGCACTGCGCATCGCCGGAGAAAACATCGCGGACTTCGCCACCATCGACCGTATCCTCAAGGACCAGGTCGGGTTCAGGCTCGGCCCCTTCGAATTGATGGACCTGACGGCACTGGACGTGTCACACCCGGTGATGGAGTCGGTATACCGGCAGTACTACGACGAGCCGCGCTATCGCCCCAGCGTCATCACCGCGCAGCGACTGGCCGGAGGCATGGTCGGCAAGAAAGTGGGCCAGGGTTTTTACCGGTACGACAACGGCACCGCGCAGGTTCCGGCCGAATCCGCCACGCCACAGGTCGACGAAATGCCGCCGGTATGGGTGTCGACACGGGCCGCACGACGCGCCGAACTGCTGCTGCTGCTCAAGAACCTGGGCGCGCAGATCGAGACGGGCCAGAGCCCCTCGCCAACCGCACTGACGCTGGTTGCGCCGCTGGGTTTCGACGTGACCACGGTCGCCGTGGTCGAGCGACTCGATCCCGCGCGTACCGTCGGTATCGACATGCTGATGGACGATGCGACGACCCGGCGCCGTGTGCTGGCGACCAACCCGGCCACCCGATCCGACATGCGCGATGCGGCCCATGCGCTGTTCGCGCGTGACGGAAAGGCCGTCAGCGTGATCCGTGACAGTGGCGGCTTCGTGACCCAGCGGGTGGTCGCGACCATCGTCAACATCGCTGCCGACATGTGCCAGCAGGCGATCTGCTCACC
>Ga0116169_1003176_pt1 | contig 11190 bp, 10 predicted proteins | sample AD_UKC130_MetaG_FD_89796 | JGI IMG/M metagenome (GOLD analysis project Ga0116169, IMG submission 89796) | Active sludge microbial communities of municipal wastewater-treating anaerobic digesters from Canada - AD_UKC130_MetaG | ecosystem: Engineered > Bioreactor > Anaerobic > Digestate | place...
GGCACCGACAGAGGGCACTCCTCCTGCTTCATGGGAAGTTTATCCCTATCAGGCCACGACACCCACGGAACTTGCACGAATCGGTCAGGCCAGCGCTCCAGGCACCCTCCGCCAGGCACCCACTCTGGGAGAATTCGCCGCCACAGAAACCGAATCACAGGACAAACAGCCTGTTGTGATCAAAGCCGATGCCCTTTACATCCGCGTCTCTGGAGATAACAGTGCCGTTGTATCCAGTCAAGCCAACGAAACTTACATCGGTTAGCCATGCTCCTATCTGTCCCCGAACCAACCTTTGTTCTCCACGCCAAACCGTCAGCGCATGTGTTTCGCCCTCTGGCCAGGCAGAACCCAACAATCATCGAAGTCATTATTGGAAACTTGATCGAACTCCTGGCCGGGCAGGATATTCTTCGCGGTAAGGAACTGCCCGAGACTCTCACCGACAACATGATCATTACGGCAATTAATGTCCCGGAAAGAGAATCCGTTGCCGTTAGCAGCACCCTGGGATCCTCTATTTATGCAGCCTGTTTAGGAATAGAACCAGTCATCATGACGATCAAAGGGTACTGTTTCCGATCCTGCACACCCAATGAAATCTACACAACACTTATAAATATCCGACAGTTGTATAATCAATATAAAGCAAGCAAATCTCTGCCTAATAATCCGTATGTATTAACCATCCAAAATACAACCTATAAATTGTATTTTCTCAGTCTAACAACCACGCTTGAAACAGACGGTCTCATCCCTGTCGAATTAACAGCTCTAGCTATTCCGCAATAACTATGATCAATCATTTTCTTCTCCCACTCATCAACACGCAGATTCAGGAAGAAGATCGGTCACTCCCCATCCCTTTACCCCTGATGGACCAACAATTTCTCCCTGCCAACAGGCTCCAACACGGCCTGGAAACATTACGTCAAATCTGCCTAGGTTACCCTAAAGACCGGGCCAGGCTCTTTCTTCAGAGTCAATTCTTACTGAAAATTATTCATGCTATCCCAGAAGCCGATGAATACATCAAATCGGTCGATAGTCGCATCACCTATCTGGAAAACCTAACACAACCCCTGGCCTTTGGCATCCACTTCAGCAGCAGCCTAAGTGGAAAATGCATCCTTCAAAGTTACGATTTTTATTCGGAAAAATACCTCAGTTATGGCTCTTTCACTCTCCAACGCCAAGACAACACATTAACCATTAACAATCAAACCCCTATCCCCCTGACCTGGAAAACCGAATGGTCGCAGTGGATACCCCTCTTTCCTGAGATCAATTTCAACATTGCCCTCCATTACACCTTTAGCGGTACAGGAGCCATCAAGGCCCTTTTCAGACCCAAGATCAATCCTGGAAACATCATCAAAGAAATTCAGCAAAATGTTCCATTCCATATCTACGAGGAGATCAAAACCGTCCTACCAACACCATTCAAAAGCTGGCTCAACACACCCTGCGATGACCTGCGGCAACTCGCCGCTTACGTCATTGGTTATGGCCTGTTATTCTTTACACAGCACGCAGCATGACAGCCACCAAACTCATTACTGATAAATTTGAAATCTGGGCCGAAATTGAGGGGATCCCGGAGAGTGTCGATCTCACGTCACTGACATTGGTCTGGGGTATTAACCAGATTCCCACCGCAGAAATCGCCCTTCCCGTTGGCTTCAAGCTCTATGGGACAAGAAAAACAGTCAAGAATGCAACAACCGTTAAGAATGTTGTCAACCTCGACCTGGCAAGAGACAAAGAAAAGCTAGAAAACAAAGATGCCGAGCAGGCAGATATCGCTGTCCTCTCCAAACTTCCCCAGATTTCCATCAAAGCGAAAATCATAACAAATTATCTACCTGAACGCTTTTCAGATAAACCTATCATAAATGTCGCAGACAGTAATCCACTGGGAGATTTTCAGTATACCGTTACTCAGACACTCTTCACTGGATATGTCACAGGTTTCACCCGAACACTCGCCAGCGATAGTGCAAGTTGGATCGTTACAGCCAAACACAAACTTTCCGACCTCCTCTACAGCTCCATTTCCACCGCCTCCGGCCTAGCAGTTGAATTCTACTCCAGAAAACTACCGGCATTTAACGCTGCATCCCAAACCGGTGTTGTCACCAGCAACAAACATCTCACCTTTATCAATACTATCTTTCGTAAAATACGTGAACACAAAGACAACCTCGTCAAAGGCATTATCAGCGGCCTTTATACCATCTTCAAAGACGCCAATAAGGTTCGCAAGACACTCCCGGCATGTCCCCTTTCGGATGTCACAGAGATCATCAAAGGTGCCCTTAACTCCATCATCACCGAAGTCCGGTGGCGATCTCTTCAGAGCAAGGATGGTACCTACAATCTCAGTGGATGTATTCCGGCAACCCTCGGCAAAGTCATCCAAACACAACTCAAGGCCTACTCCGAATTAATTGCTGAGGTCATTGAACAGGGAGGACGTTTTGATGACATCTGGGATCAACTCGTCATGCGCACCCTCCCTATCGCTGAATTGTGTTTCATCCCAGGAGTTACGGATGCCATCATTGTCCCACGACTACCAATGGTGAAAACCGCCGGAGTCTCCGTCCATAAAGACGACATTCTCAAAATCACAGTTTCCTCAAGCTATCAGCAGCGCTTACGTGCGGTGAGTGTGATTGGGGCGTCCGCCGCATCCATGACCGGAGTCAGCGGAGCACAACCTGAGGGGAAACTCGTGGGCTGCTACTTACCCATCAAAAACCTAATCGGAAGAATCTACGCTGTGGAACCAGCACCCTGGATTCAAAAGCTCATCAAACATGCCCCCACACTTCCCAATGCCAATACCGACCGGCAAGAGGGCAATGCCGCGCTCCTCGGTGCCAATCCACCAAAAGACCAGAAAGACAAGGATAAAGAAAAAGAAGGAACCATCGAAAAGATCACAGATCTATATAATACTTACGCCAAATACATTTATAATGAAGAAAATTACTCCCAAAAAAGTGGCAGTGCTACAGTCATACCACGACTTGACATCGCCCCAGGAACAACCATCAAATTCGTCGATGACTCCCCTGGAGTCCAAGAAAGCAGTCGTTACATCTTTGCCTACGTCAATCAGGTCATGTTGACCATCCAACTCACCGGTAACGCACCTGTCGCACAGACTGTTTTAAATTTGAGCTATGTCCGATCACTTGAAGAAAATGACAAATTTGCCCTCTCTGAGCACCCTCTTTACGGCGGGGAAGTCTTCACCGGCGCAACCCTTTACCCATCTTCTCAAGGCAGCCCAAAAGACACCGTCCAAAGCTGACGCTACAAACGATTCTTTCACGATCCCTAAAAACTGGCAGATCGAAGAAGAATACGCCACCCACTATTTTCAGTGGAAAAACACCCAGAAAAAGGAACACCTGGACAGTCTACTGAAGGCCGTAGAACCAGAAATCCACAATGGCATCCGCTATCACCTGGGAAATCAAGCCCAAACCAACCCTACCATCCAGGCCCAGGCCAAAGCCATCACCGTGCGGGCCATCGAAACCTACAATCCTGAAGAAGGCAAGCTCAAAACCCACATCATCAACAACCTCCAGGGCCTTAAACGACAACAACGTGAGACCTACCAGGTCCTGCGAATCCCAGAAAAAGCTGCCCAGGAATACACCATCATCAACCAGAAGCAGATTGAGCTGCGAGAAAAACTGGGCCGAGAACCTTCCACCGCAGAATTAGCAGATGCCACCGGCATCTCCACCAAACGAATCGAATACCTGAATAAATTTCATTCCGGGATTGCTACCAGTCAGACAGAAATGATCCTGGATGAAGAATCCGGCCCAACGCCACCCGCCGTCCATACCACACACGATCAAGAAATCATCGAAATGATCTATTACGACTATGAGGATGACCCCATTTCACAAAAAATCATGGAATGGTCCTTCGGCCTGTTCAACAACCCCGTCCTCTCCAATCAGGAAATCGCCAAACGACTCAACATCACTCCCAGTGCCGTCACACAGCGAAAGAAAAAGATCCAGGAACGCATCGACCAGGCACGTGCCGCAAACATTTTTTAAAGATGCTAATGTTTATAATAAATAGTACAATACCTGCCGCATAAGACAAAGCACAACCAATCATGATCAGTGACATCTTCCATCACTGCGTCAACAGCATCCAGGAAACAGCTCTGCAAGGAAGCAGCATCCGCATTGCCAATCCCAATCATGACCTCAAGAGCATCTATGATCTGAAGACAATCCACAAAAATCTCTCCCGCCAGGAAATCGAAAAAGAAATCATCAAAAAACTCAACGAAGAAAAAGATTTCACAACCGGACAGCTGGAGGCACTGCAAACACAATTGGAGTGGGTCGCACAGTTAGAACGTGCCTACATCCTGCGATTTAAATCCTCCATTCGAAGCAAAATTCAAGCCCATGCACGCCGAAAGCTGCACACCACAAAAAACGGAATTTTCGGTACTCTCTATGTTTCCGAATTAAATAAGATAGAGGCTGCCAGTGAGTAATAAATACGATATCGCCATTTTTATCACTCCCAACCAAAACGTCCCCAGCGAGCCAATATTATTCGCAAAAAAAGGCGCAACTCCTCCACGTAAAATTGCTGGCAACGAAAAAACTTGGCAAAATGCTATTATTGACTTATTGAGCAACAGGCTGAGCGACCTCACAACAATCAAAAGAGGCTGCTCCTTCCTTGCCGCCGCACGATCTGGAATCAATCTTCAACAGGTCAAAACCCTCCTGACCAACGACATCAAAGAGATCCTACCCTGGATCAATCAAATTGCCGAACTGGAAACAGATCCCATCACCGACCTCAACATCAATAGCATTCAAATCGACACCCAGGATCCCACCTCAGTCCACATTGTCTTTGAAATCTCACAAGCCAAGACCGGTCGCAGCACCTTACAAGTCTCCAGCGTCATATGAGCAAATACGTCATCAATCTTGAAAACATCAACTCCAACCTGGTGGAGAGCATCCGCCAGACCCTGATCACCTTCCTGGAAACCCGTTTCCCTGAATACGAATTTCGATCCGGGACCATCCACGACCTTCTCATCTGGCCTGCCAGCATCCTCCTGGCTAACGTTCACAAAGAAATCGCTGCCCTTCCAGAACAGTTTGCCATTCTCGGCAACAGTAACCTCAGCGATAATGAAATCGGTAACGAAATTCTGGAATACTGGCTCAAAGGCCTGGGTATTGAGCCAGAAGCTGGGGCACCCGCCATTGGCAGCGCCCTGCTTGTCTTTCAATCCAATAAAGGCACCTACATCTCCACATCCCATCAATTCACCAGCAACGGCATCACCTTCACCCCGATCCGTAATTACAGCATCCTCCCCACAGGATCAATAGCACTGACGCAGGATGAAGTTGCCCTGGAACTCTCTCAATCAGGAGAGTATTACACCGTCATTGAACTGGCGTCTATCGAATACACAGAGAAGGCCAACATCAGCCGCGGGACCGAACTGACCCCCGTCATCCCCATTTCCGGGTTAATCAGGGCTGCTGCCTGGACCGAATTCACCGGTGGGGTTGACTCCGATACCATCAAGAACGTCCTGGAACGGTTAAAACAGGGCATCACGGCCAAAACCTACGGCGGTCCGGCCCATCTTTCGGCCCTCATTCGCAAGACCACAGCCTTCCCTTCCGTATCTTTTGACCGTGCCCTCGGCTGGCGCAATCAAGAGATGACACGTAACAAGAGCAGCCAATTCCAGGTCGCTCAGGGCGGTTTTGTGGATTGGTATGTCCGAACGAAAAACGAAACCATCAAACAGGCCATCTACAAGACCGCACACTTTCTCAGAAACACCACCAAAGGAAGCCTCTGGCGGGTTGAAATCGGCAGGGATGACCTGCCAGGATTCTATAGCATTGCATCCATTCTGGACAAAAATGAGATCAAAGAAACACAATCCTACCCCATTCTCTCTGAAATTCGTGGTGTCGATACAACCAAGACCGCCCAGTATCCGATCATTCCGCACCTTCCCAATCCTACCGAAGGGATTTTTACGGCCTACCAAACAGCCGAGGTCCAATTCCTCATTCCTGAAACCGTTGACGACCAGGAACCAACAAGAATCGTCAAGGTCATCCTGGAAGGAATGCCCCTCATCTACGAAATCCAGACCTGGGCCAACGACCCCCAGCTTCAGTGTTATGACGACATCCTCATCCGAGCCGCTGTACCCTGTTTTACCAATATCTCCATACGACTCAACTACAAGGGAACAGATACCCTTGATATCGACCTCATCAAACGAGAAATCGCCAACGTCATCAATACCACACAATGGGATGGACAGCTCTTTGCCTCAAAACTCATCCTCACCATCAATCAACTTTACCCGGAGACGAATGTGGAAATCGTCGATATGTCCGGTATTCTCCTCATGCCCTATCCCAATCAGGAAAACACCGGATTGGACAAGATCCGCCTCACATCACGAAGCGTCCTCCAGGTGCCCTACATCCCCGAAAAACACGTCTCCAAAAATACCGTCATCTTCCTTACCACACCCGAACAGGTCGATATTGTTTTTTCTGACATCCTCTGACCAGAATGCCGAGCACACCTTACATCAAAGGCAACTCATTAACTGAAAAAGGCCAGATCTACCCATTCATTCCATCGTTCTGGCTGGATGAACGAGTCTTCAAACAGGCCACCATCACCGGTTTTTACTTTGATCTCATCTCCTTTATTTTTGGAGAACTGAACACCCTCGCCACAGGCGGAATCAACACGTTATTCGCTAATGAGTGCCAGGATACGATAAAATTAACAACCTATCCGCTCTTTATCAGTCAACAGGATATCCAGCAACAGCAAAAAGCAATTTATCGTTTCGATAAGACAAACACCTTCGAAGACCACTTATTCTTTTCAGCCGATACCAATCAATACATCCTTCCTCTGCCACCCGGCGTCCTCAACATCGACCTTTTAACAGACAATCCCGTCTCCCCGACTATTCTCTGGGTCGGCGGGCAGGATTTTCTCATTGAAACCCACAACCAGCGCATCATTTTGGAAGCCAATACACCCCTTGAAGAACAATGCCAGAAGACTCCCCTGGGAGAATACATCCTGTGGGCCAGAGGCATCACACTTAAGACCAACCTCCTTTCCAACACCTGGGGATCCCTGCTACCCCTGAATACCTTTGAATCCCGCTACTACGACCTGACAGATATCTATCACACGGTCCTCAAAGTCATCACCGAGGGACCCAGCACCTACGGCCTCAATAAATTACTGTCCCTATGCTTCGGTTTTCCCATTCTGGAACCAGACGAGCACATTCTTGAACTCACACAAGATGGAAAAACGCTCATCACCACCCAAAAATTGGTCAGTATTCCATCCACAGCCAGCGTCCGCACCAATGCCACACAATCGGGCGACCCCCTCACCACCGCCTGCACCATCTTTCAGGCTAGAGATGACCTACCCAGCGCTGCCGAGTTACCCTACATCATCATCAGTCAGAAATTCCTTCCGGCCTACATCACAACACCGCTCATCTTTCCCAATACAACCGTCAAAACATACCAGCTCACCAATCCCAACCGCGTCCGCCCCCTGATTCCCGAACAACAGGCCCCTTTCGACCAGTTCTTTTCCAGATTGGAACAGGCCTGCCTGGACAATGGGCAACAGCCAAACATCCTTTTCAACCAGCGATTACCAACCCAAATCAATCCTGCCCGATGGATAGCCAAGACGCTGCTTCCGGCAAACAGCACCATCATCCACTTGGATATAACAAAATGCCAACACCAACCCATTCCCTGTTATCGATCAAGCCCTCGACAAACTGATTCATCCAGGTAAATTAATATCTATTCAAATAGAATTAACAATTCAAGGACATGCGGTCCTGACAGATCATTGCACAAGCACCATAAACGCTTACGCTTACCATACCGGCGATACCGGCATCATCACACTATAAGGAGAATTCTATGTCCAACTTCGTTGTTAGTGTCTATGGCGTGGAAAAAATCTGTGAACAACTCATAAACGCCATCAACGCCATGTATATCGAGTTCATCAACACCACCGGAGAAATTCCCCAGATCACCCCGGATAAATTAGAAGGAATTGATTACTATAACAATCTTGAAAGTACCACCAACCAAGACTTTCTCCGTGTCCCCGTCACACTAAAAGGTCTTGATAAATCAGATCCCGACAGTCCCACGTACAATACAGTCAATGTCGCCGCCATTGCCAATGGAACCGGCTATTTCGGAAAGCCCTTTGGGGCCAACAGCAACAGCAAGATCATCGGTGCCGCAGCCGTCATTGCCGATTGGGCAGAACAGGACATCGGAAAGGATGTCGTGGTCCTCAAACAGTATTTCTCCCCTGATCAGATCGTGGTTGTCAGCGATATCATCAGCCATCTCATTTCCGTCAAATTCAGCATCCTATGAACAGCTTTCAATCCATCATTCGCTACATCCAATCCACCGACCCGGTTTCTCCAGAGGTCATCAACACCCCTCTGCAACAGCTGCAAAACAGCATCCACTATCTCAAACAGATCATTGACCTGGAAAACCTGGGACAGCAACTCATCCTGTACGAGCAGCCCGTTGATGCAGAAACCTCGGAAAACGATGTTGTCTATTTCGACAAGACAAGCCTAACATTCAAACGGGCAAAACCGGAGGCCACGACACTTGACGGTGTCATCAATATCGGGAATACGGCCCTCATCACCGGCATCGTCCTCAGAAAAACCAGCCCCATCCTGGCAGATCTATTAATCTGGGGCATAGCCGAAATCAACCTGGCGGATGCCGTTCAGGTCGGCGAAACACCGCGAGAATGTGCCATCTACTACCTGAGTCAAATCCAGCCTGGGAAGGTCACAGCCAATCTGCCGCACATCCCCATTGCTGTGGGCACCAGCCTCCGCAAAATCAATGACACCAAATACCTCTTCAATTTCACCCCCAGTGTTTTTACAGCACAATTTGCCCACAAACACCTAGCCTTTGACCTGAAGTGCACTCTCGCCAGTGATAACACTGAAGAAGGGTGGTTGGTCAGCAATGACGAAATCTTCGGCGGAAAAGCACCGGCGGCGGCCAAATATGGCTACAACATCGCACGCAGCCCGCTCAAAAATTACTGGCCACCGGCCCCCATCGAAAGTGCCTTCCTCCTCTGGTACACCGGAGAGGATACGGCACCCCTACTTTGCGGTGTCCCGCATGGGAATGAAAACGATTACGTCATCATCGACGAATACGGTCTCTGGTGGCTGACAGATTGCGGGCGGGAACCGTGGATACTCGGCAGTGACACAATCCAAACATCGGAAGGCTGCCCTGTTGCCCGCCGTCGCCTCATCCTCTATCTCTCAAACCCCGTGACCAACACCAATGCCAGCGTCACATCCCTTAAGACAAAAGACAGTACAGGACTGATCGCCATCTCCGCAGAGACCGGCACCCCCCAAATCACAGGACACCTTCTGCTCGATCTCAATGCGGACTACTTTGAAGAACATGAGAATAACACACTTGACCAGGCCATCAAATACGATAAGACGGAAAACAGGCTGGTCACAGGGACCGTTGTCTCCAGTCTTACCAGTCAATCCAATGCCCTGGTCCTCAAAAAGGATGGCAACACCATCCCGACCGGGACGGCAGGCAGTGGAAATCTCACACTCTCGCTGGACACGACCAAGATGATCGGGGATTTACCCTGTCAGGTCATCCGGCTGGTCAACATCGTGGAAGGTATCCAGCAAAACTTCATCTGCCTCGTCTTCCTCTTCGGACGAGCCTCGGAGTTGACAGGAAGGATCAACGTTCCCTACAGGGAAGACTACCCGGGATTATTCCAAGTCAAGCTCCGCTTCTGGATTTCCGGCACATCCCCTGGCAATCCCAGCCAGGCCCTGCAACTTTCAGCCGCGGTCGTAGGACAACCTTCCACCACATTACCCATACCCCTCAATCCTGTCCTTTCCCAAATCAATTGGACCCAAACCAGTCAGAATATTTCCTTCAGTGAAGCCGGACAACACATCATCCTGGAAAGTGAACCCCTGAACGTCATGCCAGGCAACCTAATCCTCTTTAAACTGGCCCGCCAGCAAAGCGACTCCTACAACGGCGACCTGATGCTCATCCAGGAATCAGCACGACCTGTTTGATCTTGTTTCAGCATTCTGCCCTCTTACATAAACGATACGTAGCCGCCCATGCCTCTCCAGATCCATAATCTTGATTTTCTCAGCCACAATTCCCAGCGGCTATATCCAATTCGGGAAGGCTGTCATCCTGTCGATACCAGCAACACTCTGACCATACCCAACAGCCTCATCCTAAGCCTCTACCTGGCGGTCCCGTACAGCCTTCAAAATAACCCCTACAACTGGCACATCTCCAAGATCCATTTTCATGGCAATGCCCTAAGCCTTCACATCTCAGATGGCAGCTCATCCGTCCTGGCCTACATCCCTGTCAACAACCACAGCTGGGGAGCACCCTACCGACTCACCAGCAACCACCCCGGACTCACCGGACACATTGTGATTGGTGACATCAACAGCCTCAAGGCCTTTCCACCCGGGGAATATCTCTTTTCCTCCCAGAACACACTCCTAGAGATGGACTGCATTCGACTCCTCCCGCCGCTTCCAGGACCACTCATCGTTAAAGACATTCTCAATGTCGAACACTATTTTTACGGAGACATCAAACTCTCCGGCAAAACAAATGTCTTCATTGAACCAAATAATGAGACCAACACCCTGACAATTTCCGCCCGTGATACCACAGGATTCAATGTAATTAGCGATCCAGCGACACCCATCAAGACAATCAACGGCATCCCTCCCGACGAAAACGGCAATTTCCAAATCCTGGGAGGGGCCTGCGCCACCGTTGAAGCAGAAATCAACGGTATCCGGATCGAAGACACCTGCAGCGTGCCCTGCTGTGGGTGTGAGGAATTCTCACAGCTTTTTGATTACATCACCACCCTGCGGGACCACCTCTACAAAATCGAATCCGTGATCACAGCCCTCTCCAGTGCCATCTCCATTGCGGAACCAACCCTTGCCGCAACCCGCATTGGGTCATCCCAGTGCTGCGA
>Ga0116169_1003177_pt1 | contig 11189 bp, 8 predicted proteins | sample AD_UKC130_MetaG_FD_89796 | JGI IMG/M metagenome (GOLD analysis project Ga0116169, IMG submission 89796) | Active sludge microbial communities of municipal wastewater-treating anaerobic digesters from Canada - AD_UKC130_MetaG | ecosystem: Engineered > Bioreactor > Anaerobic > Digestate | place...
CGGATGCCATCGATGATGGAGGCATGGTTCAGCTCGTCGCTGATCACCGCATCCTGCTCACCCAGCAGCGGCTCGAACAGGCCGCCATTGGCGTCGAATGCGGCCGCGTACAGGATGGTGTCTTCGGTTCCGAGAAACCGCGACAGACGGGCCTCGAGCGTCTTGTGCAGGTCCTGCGTGCCGCAGATGAAGCGCACCGAGCTCAGACCATAACCATGCGTGCGCAGCGCCTCGTGCGCCGCCACAATCACGTCCGGATGGGACGACAGACCCAGGTAGTTGTTGGCACACAGGTTGAGCACGTCACGGGTCGTGCCGTCCGGCGCCAGGGTCCGGATATGGGCACCTTGCGGCGTGGCGATGATGCGCTCGCCCTTGTACAGACCGGCATCGCGGATGCCTTGCAGCTCTTGGGCCAGGTGGGTGTAGAAGTCGGGACTTGTGGCCATGGGGTTTCCTCCGGTCAGGCAGCTGGGGCACAATGCGGCATTCTGGATATCGAACAGCGTTCGATATATCGAAATTTTCTGCAGTATATCGAATGGTCATGCAAGCACGCAACCCCGTACCGGCTCCCGATGAGCCGCCCCGTGTCGGCGACACGCTGGCCAGCCTGCGCCAGGCGGCAAACCTGTCGCTCGACGCCTTGTCGCGCAAGGCCGGGGTTTCCAAGTCCATGTTGTCACAGATCGAGCGCGGGCAGGCCAACCCCACCGTTGCCGTGGTCTGGCGGCTGGCCAACGCGCTGGGTGTCGGCATGGGAGATCTGCTGGGCCATCCGCCGATCACCAGCCCGGCGGCGATCGAAGTGCTGGCCGCGCATGCAGCACCGTCGATCCGCACCCCGGATGGTCTGTGCGAACTGCGCATCCTGGGGCCGATCAGCCTGGCGGGCCAGTTCGAGTGGTATGCGCTGAGTGTTCAGCCCGGGGGCGTGCTGGAATCACAGGCCCATGAGGTCGGCACGCAGGAACACCTGAGCGTGATGTCCGGCGCGCTGGAAGTTCGATCGGCGGAATTGCAGCAGCGCATCAAGACCGGCGAGACCGCACGCTATGCGGCCGACCGTCCGCACCATATCCGCAACAGCGGCAAGACGCCGGCCCATGGATGGCTGGTGGTGGTGCATCCGGGCTGACACCCGGTGCGCGCCGGTCAGTGAATGACCGGATCGTCTGCCAGCAGGTCGTAGCCGGAAACCAGCCAGTGATAGGCCAACCCCATGTCGCCCTCGGCAATGAAGAGCTCCTGGCGGCAACGCTCCAGCGCAAGGCCGGTGGTGCGGGCCAGCGTCGCCGCGTCCGCAGCAAAACCGGGCGAGCGGAAATCGAACAAAGGTGCCATTGCGTCCGTCTCCAGGCCCGACGCATCGCCTGCGCAGACAGTGCCGCACAATGGGACTTTCCACGGGCTGATGGGCAATTTGGGAGCAGGCATGCGGCTATTGTGATGCTTGTGGTCCCCAGGAAACGGGGACGGACAGCTGCTTCCCCTGATTTGCATCCACGATACGGGCATTTTTTACGTTTGCTCTTGGTTTTTGGCGCTTTGACAACAGGTATGAACGCAGGTACGCCGTTCGTGCAGGCGGTGCCTGGCGACTGGCCAGGATTCGATTCACAGAAAGGAACACCATGAAATCAATCGCTACGCTGCTGCTGGCGCTGGGCTGTGCCGGCGCCGCGCACGCCGACAAGGTCGGCGAGGTATCCACCGCGTTCATTCTGATCGGAGCCAACCACAAGGTGGTCGTCGAAGCCTATGACGATCCCAAGGTCAACGGCGTGACCTGCTACGTTTCGCGCGCGCGCACCGGAGGTGTCATGGGCGCGATCGGCCTGGCCGAGGACAAGGCCGAGGCCTCGATCGCCTGCCGCCAGGTCGGACCGATTTCGTTCACGGGCAAACCGATGGACGCGCAGGAGGAAATGTTCAACGAGCGGATATCCGTGCTGTTCAAGAAGCTGCGCGTCGTGCGCATGCTCGACCGAAAACGCAACGTGCTGGTCTACCTGACCTACTCCGACAAACTGATCGACGGCTCACCCCAGAACGGCGTGACGGCGGTTGCCCTGGGTTCGGTCCCGCTACCGCCGCCCTGATCGACCCGGCCGCGGCCGGCTTCACCACGGCAGTTCGGGGTACTGGCCACTGGCACGGGCCATGCGCACGATGGCTTCGGCCGTGGCGAGGTCCTGTGCCGTGTGCCCCAGCGACTTGTAGACGGTGATGTCGTCCTTGTGTTCGCGTCCGGCCACATCACCGAGCAGCACTTCGCCGATCTCGCCCCGCAGGTGGTCGTGCGACACGACGCCGGCAGCGAGCGCGTGCAGCCATTCGCCCGCCTGCACCGCAGCGCTGGCGCGTGCGTCGACAAAGAAGCGGCTGCGCAGCACGACGGCGTCGTCTGCCTCGCGCGCACTGGCGACGCTGGCACCGACCAGGTTGACATGCTGTCCTGCCACCAACCAGGCGCCTTGCAGGATGGGCGTGCTGGCCGCAGACACGGTGCAGACCACGTCAGCGCCCTCCATCGCCTCACGGGCCGACCCGGCGACGACGACCTCGATGCCCTCCAACTCACCCAGTTGTGCCCGCAGCCGCTGCGCACCGGCGGCCTGGTGGTTCCACAGCAGCAGGCGACGCAGCGGCATCACTTCACGCAGCGCCCGTACATGCCACAAGGCCTGGTGGCCGGTACCCAGCAGCGCCAGCACGCTGCTGCCGGGCCGGGCCAGCGCCCGCGTGGCCACGGCACTGGCTGCAGCCGTGCGCAATGCCGTCAGCGCATGGCTTTCGAGCACGGCCACCGGTGCGCCGGTGGAGGCATCGAACAGCAGAACCATGCCTGCATGGCTGGGCAGGCCCTTGGCGCCATTGCCGGGATACAGCGCCAGCACCTTGATGCCGAAGCATCCATGCGCCGGCATGGCGCCGGGCATGATGCCCATGGCGTTGGCGCCCTGCAAGGCCATGATGCTGCGCAGTGGCGACAACACCTCGCCGCAGGAGATTGCACGCATGGCACCCGCCACGACATCGATGCATGGCGACATCGGCAACAAGGCCTCGATCGCGGCCGCGCCCAGCAATTGCATGGATCCTCCCCGTTTTGGTCATGGCGCCGGTCGCATGCCGGACTGGATAAGATTGTGGCGCACGGATTGGTCCCGCGCGCACGAACCGAAGATCCGCGCTGCAGCACGTACCGCTCCGCAGCACAGGCGGCAGTCGCAATGGCACGTGCCAGCCATGGACGCAGCGCCGGACAAGGTGCACTGCGCCGAAAGCTGCCATACTGCCTGCCGTTTTGCTGGAAGTAGAGAATATGTTGAAGTTCACTTGTTGCGATGCCGTCGGCCAGTTCTCCGGGCGGGTCCAGGCGCAGGTGCTGCGCGGAATCCGGCGCGGCTACGAAAAGGAATGCCTGCGGGTCGACACCGCAGGAAAACTGGCGCAGACACCGCATCCGCTGGCGCTGGGCTCCAAACTCACCCACCCCTGGATCACGACCGACTATTCGGAAGCGCTGCTGGAGTTCATCACGCCGCCCAGTGCCGACCGTGACGAGCCCTTGCGCGTTCTGCGCGAGATCCATCGCTTCACCGCACCGGTGCTGGGCGACGAGACGATGTGGGCCAGCTCGATGCCATGCGTGATCGGCGACGACAGCACGATCCCGCTGGCCGACTATGGCAGCTCCAACCGGGCCCGGATGAAGCGGGTCTACCGCGAAGGCCTCGGATTGCGCTATGGCCGGCACATGCAGGCCATCGCCGGCGTGCACTACAACTGGTCCCTGCCGGACGACTTCTGGGGCGCCCTGCAGGAATGCTGCAACGCGACCGGAAGCCGGCAGGACTTCATCAGCAGCCGGTATTTCGGCCTGATCCGCAATTTCCTGCGCTACGGATGGCTGATTCCCTATCTTTTCGGCGCCTCACCGGCGATCTGCGAGTCCTTTCTGCAGGGCCGCAAGTCCGACCTGCAGGAACTGGTGCCGGGCACCCTGTACGGCCCCTACGCCACCAGCCTGCGCATGAGCGACTTGGGCTACCAGAACAGCGCACAGTCGAACCTGAACGTCAATTTCAACTCGCTGGCCGAATACACCGCGGCCCTCGAGACGGCGATCCGCACACCCGACCCGTATTACCAGCAGCTCGGCGTCAAGGACGGTGATCACTGGAAGCAGCTGAATGCCAATCTGCTGCAGATCGAGAACGAGTTCTACGCCCCGATGCGTCCCAAGCGCGTCTCGCCCGATCGTCCGGCCAAGGGCCTGCGCCTGCACGGCGTGGAATACATCGAGATGCGGCTGTTCGACCTCAATCCGATGGTGGACATCGGCATCACGCCGGAACAAGGCAGCTTCGTCGACGTGCTGCTGCTGATGTGCCTGTTCCGAGACAGCCCCCCGATCAGTGCCCGCGAACAGGGCGAGAACGACGAGAACAAGCGCCGCATCGTCACCCGTGGACGGCAGAGCGACCTGGATCTGCTGGTGCACAACCGCGAACAGCCGTTCCGGCCGCTGGCGCACGAGCTGTTCGACGACATGGCGCCGTTTGCCGAGATGCTGGACACGGCCTACGGCGACAACCGCTACCGCCACGCGATGGATCTGCTGCGCAAGCGCATCGATGATCCGGACCTGACACCCTCAGCCCAGGTGCTGGAAGCCGCCCGCGCGCATGGCGGCTTCTTCCGCTACGCGATGTTCGCCTCCGAACACCACAAGCAGGCGCTGCTGGCAAATCCGCTGGACGCTGCGACGCAGGAGCGGTTCACGGCTGCTGCGCGCGAATCGCTGGCGGCGCAAAGCCGCATCGAGGCTGAAGACCACGAAAGCTTCGAGGATTTCGTGGCGAAGTACTACGCCTGACGAAGAACCAGCCCGCCGCCGCGCGGCCTTGGGTCAGCGCAGGTCCTGCAGCACCGCCAGGATCGGCTGCAACACGCCGGCGCCCAGCAGCCGGGAGCGCTCGCCACTCCAGCCCGTCACCGGGTCGGGCAGGTCGGCGTTGTCCTTGAACGGCATCTCGATCGTGAACGACAGGCACGCAAAGGCCTGAGCCACCCAGTTGGTGGCCACGGCCGGATTGGCCTTGGTGGCATGGGCCTGGCCGTAGTTGACCCTGTCCTGGAAATCCGGGCAGCTGGCGATCCAGGCCGTCTTGAACGCGTGCGTCAGTTCGCGCAGTCGCGGCGTGAAATCCACGATGCCTTCGGCGCCGGCGACGAAGTTGTAGGGCAGGCCCTCGTCGCCATGGATGTCGAGGAACAAGTCCACACCGGTGCGCTGCATGCAGGCTCGGACCAGAAATACCTCGGGTGAGCGGTCCATCGATGGCTCCAGCCATTCCCGATTCAGGTTGGCGCCCACACCGTTGGTGCGCAGATTGCCGCGCACGCTTCCGTCAGGGTTCATGTTCGGCACCACGTGGAAGACACAGCGCGCCAGCAGCACCCGTGCCACCGGGTCACTGGTGTCCAGCAGGCGTTCGAGCAGGCCTTCAATGAACCATTCGGCCATGGTCTCGCCCGGATGCTGGCGCGCAATCAACCAGATCTGGCGCTTGTCGGCAGCTGCGGTCGCACTGGATGCGTCGGTGATGTGCAGCACATCCATGTCGCGTCCGTCCAGGGTCGACCCCAGCCGCTCGAGCTGCACATGCCCGGAGGCGGCGGCGGACCCGATCAGGTCGAGGTGCCGCTCCCAGGAGTACGGCTCGAAATATGCGAGGTAGACACTGTTCGTGTCGGGCGTGAACTGCACCGTCATCACGCTGCCGTCGAACGCCGTGGGCACGCGCTGCCAGTGCTGGCGGTCGTGGCTGGCCAGCACCTGGTAGCCTTCCCAGCCCTTGGTGTAGGCGCATTGCCCGGCATTGGCAAAGTGGATCGTGACTGGCACGCCGGCCGCCCCCTGCAGCCGGAAGTGGAACCACTGCGCAAACTCGGCGGCATTGTCGGCACGCACCGTGAGCACGATGTCGGAGGGGTCGTCGGCACGGACGACGCCGATGGCACCGGAGTCGAATTGGCTGGAGATCGTGATCGGGTTCATGCCTGTGTCCTGTGTTGCGCCTGGTAGCGCTCGCGCAATTCGCGCTTGAGTATCTTTCCGATGGCGCTGCGCGGCAGTTCGTCGCACAGTTGCAGGTCCGCCAGGCGCTGGGTCTTGCCGAGTTGCGCATTAGTCCATTGCAGCAGGTCTGCGGCCGACAACGCGGCACCCTCCTGCAACACGGCAAACGCCACGGGCGTTTCGCCCCAACGCTCCGACGCAACCCCGACCACCGCCACGTCGGCCACCGCCGGATGCGTGCGCAGCACCGCTTCGAGGTCACTCGGGTAGATATTGAATCCGCCCGAGATCACCATGTCCTTCTTGCGATCCAGCAGGATCAGAAAACCGTCTTCGTCAAAACGTCCGATGTCGCCGGTGCGGATGAAGCGCTTGCCGCTGGGGTCAAACCACTCGGCTTCACGGGTCTTCTCCGGCTGCCCATGGTAGGCCGTCATCATGCCGGCCGAATGGCCAACCACCTCGCCGGTCTGACCCGGACCGACTTCGACACCCGCGTCATCGATCAGGCGGATATCGTGCCCCTGGGCGGGTCGTCCGACCGTATGCAGCTTGTCGGGATGGCGGTGCGCCTCCAGGATGCAGGTGCCACCGCCTTCGGTCATGCCGTAGAACTCGACCAGCCCCCCCGGCCAGCGGCGCAGCACGTCCTCCTTGAGTGCAACGCCAAAGGGTGCACTGGTGCTGAACTTCACCTGGAAAGACGACAGATCGAACCGGTCGAACTGCGGATGCGCCATCAGGCGCTGGTACTGCACCGGCACCAGCATGGCGTGCGTCGCGCGGTGGGTCTGCGCCAGTTCCAGAAATCCGAGGGCGTCGAACTTGGGCATCAGCACCGCCGTGCCACCCAGCGCCAGCGTCGGGCAGAACACCACCAGTGTGGTATTGGAATACAGCGGTGTGGACACGATGGTCGCCGTTCCCGGTCCGTACCCATAGCCTGATCCTCGCAGCACATGGGTCCAGCGCATGCCGTGCGACTGCACGATGCCCTTGGGATCACCCGTGGTGCCGGAGGAATAGATGATGTTGAACGCCGTCTGCGGTGTGACCTCCACCGGGCGCGGCTGTTGTCCAGGCGCACCCAACCATTGCTGCAGCGGTTCCGGCAGCGCTTGCACGTCGTCCGTGATCGGGAGTCGTGACGGCGCGTCATTGCCCGTCTGCGGCCCGAGCGCAGCCTCGCCGCCCGCATCGACGAATACCCGCCGCGCCTGTGCGTCGCGGACCATCCGGTGCAGGCTTTGCGCGCCGGAACCCGGGGCCAGGGGCGCCACGGCCACGCCGGCGCGCAGTGCTCCGAGAAAGAGCACCGCATACGGAATGGACATCGTCGCGCAGATGGCAATGGTGTCGCCAGGGCCCAGGCCGTCGCGCTGCAGGCCCACCGCGATCCGGTCCATCAGCGCGTCGAGTGCCGCATAGTCCAGCACCTGCGTACCCTGTACCAGGGCCGCCTGCTGCGCATGTGCGACCGCATGTCGGCGGATACACGGGGCCAGGGTGTCAAAAGGCAGTGTCATCCCGTCACCCCTGGGTTTCAGCGCTCGGTGGCAGCGTGCGACCCGATGCCGGAACCGGTTGCGGCTGCCGATCACGCCAGCCCGCGGTGCCAACCGTACGCAGAAAGCTCGCCATGGCCTCGGCCGCGATCGGGCGGGAAACCAGAAACCCCTGAAAATCGCCGCAGCCCAGGCTGCGCAGCAGCGCCTGCTGTTCCACGGTCTCCACACCCTCGGCCACCGTCGCCAGCTTCAGGCTTCGGGCCATCTGCAGAATCGCCGTGATGATGGCCACGTCATCCGCATCGGCGGGCGTGTCCTGCACAAAGGAGCGGTCGATCTTCAGCCGATCGATCGGAAAGCGTTTCAGATAGGCCAGTGATGAGTAGCCCGTGCCGAAGTCGTCGATGGCCAGGCGCACACCCAGCGCCTTGAGCGCTTGCAGTTGCTCCCCGATGAAGCTGCCCTGATCGATCAGCGCCGACTCGGTCAACTCGACCTCCAGGAACTGCGGCGCCAGACCGCTGGCCTGCAATACCGCAGCCATGGCCGGAACGAGATCACGCTGCCTGAATTCGATCGCCGACAGATTCACCGCCACGGGCACCCGCGCAAAGCCTGCGTCGTGCCAGGCCTTCATCTGGCGGCACGCCTGCTCCAGTACCCAGCGACCGATGGCGGCAATCAATCCCCGCTTCTCGGCAAAGCCGATGAAGTCCAGCGGAAAGACCAGGCCCCGGGTGGGATGGTTCCACCGGATCAAGGCCTCCACACCGGTAATGCGACCATCGCGCATGTCGAGCTGTGGCTGGTAATGCAGCACGAACTGGCCGCGGGCCATCGCCTCGCGCAGCAGATTTTCCTGATCCAGCGCATCGATGGCCGCCGCCGACATGCCGGGTACAAAGAACTGGTAGTTACGCCGGCCACTTTCCTTGGCGCTGTACATGGCGGCGTCGGCATGCCGGATCAGCACTTCGGCCGTCTCTCCGTCACGCGGATACAGGCCGATGCCGATCGAGGTCGACACCGACACGCTGTGGCCGTCGATTCGCGCCGAGGCGCCAACGGCCTCCAGCAGCTGGGACGCGACGCTGGCCGCATGCTGTGCATCGGTGTCCGACAGCACCACGACGAATTCGTCGCCGCCCAGCCGGGCGACGGCATCGACCTGGCGGGTCTTGGACAGCAGCCGGTCTGCGATCTCGCACAGCAGCAGATCGCCCGCATGGTGCCCGAGCGAGTCATTGATGGTCTTGAAATGGTCCAGGTCCAGAAACAGCACCGCCAGTTCGTGCCGTACCACCCGGGCGTGCTCGACCATGCCCGCAAGCCGGGCCTCGAGTGCCGCACGATTGGGCAGCCGGGTGAGACCGTCGTGCAGCGCCATGTAAGCGATCCGCGCCTGCGCCTCCTTGCGGGCGCTGATGTCCCGCACGACCGCCAGCCGGTACGTCTCGGTCCCGAATGGCATGGTCTTGCCGACGATCTCGACCGGTACGTGGCGGCCATCCTTGCGCACGGCGACAGCCTCATACGGCTCTTCCCGATCGCTGCGCACATTCTCGAAGACCCGATGGCGCGTGTCGTCCGACATGAAATCCAGCACCGGACGACCCAGCACCTCCTGCACCCGATACCCCAGCAGCCGCTCGATCGCCTCGTTGCCGTCGGTGATACGTCCAGCCGCGTGGAAGACGATACCTTCTTCGGTGGCATGGGCGAACTTGCGCAGGCGCTCCTCGCCCTGCCGGACCAGGTCCTGCGTCCGACGCTGCTCTGTCACATCACGGATCTGCACCAGCAGGCCCGCAGGTACCGCGTCATCGCCCTGGTGGGGCTGAAGTTCGACCTGGATCTGCCGCTTCTCGCCATCGGACAAGGTCTGCTCGCGCTCGTACGACACCTGCTGGCCGGCGCAGGCCTGATCGAGATACGCAGCGATGTGCTGCCAGGCTGCTTCACCCACGACATCACGCACGGTACGGCCCAGGATCGTCGCCGGACTCCATCCGTAGTACGTGGCATAGGACCGATTGGCAAACCGGCAGCGCAGCGTCGGGGTTTCGTAGTACGCCATCAAGGGCGAGGCCGCATCGGCGATCAGACGCAGCAAGGGCGCGTCGGCGAGCGGCATGGCCAAGAGGCCCGAAGGAATGACTGGGGTGGGATCCATCTGAAAAAAATCGGCCATGCACCATGCGTGCGCGGCCCGTACTCCGAGCATAACCGGGCCTGCGGCGAGTCCTGCCGCTGGCCCCGGCACAAATGCACATCAGCCCTGCCGACCGGGTGTCCAATCACTTTCGGAGACAATCGACCGGTAGCTTTGCCGCCAGGCCCTGGTCCCAGGGCCGTGCTCCGACAGCTCCCGGCGGCCGACCCTCACCCCCTCTTTTTCAGGAAATCACACCATGACGTATCCAAACGTACAACTGCTGATCAACAACGCGTGGCGCGCCGCGCGCGGCGAGGCGACGATCGATGTCCACAACCCCGCCGACGGCAAGGTCATCGGCACCGTGGCCAAGGCCTCGATTGCCGACCTGGACGACGCCCTGGCCGCAGCGGCCAAGGGCTTCGAGATCTGGCGCAACACGCCGGCGTTCGAACGTGCCCGCCTGATGCGCGCCGCGGCCGCGCTGCTGCGCGAGCGCAGCCTCGACATCGCCCGCATGATGACGCTCGAACAGGGCAAGCCATTGGCCGAAGCCAAGGTCGAGGTCGCCTCGGCGTCGGACATCATCGAATGGTTCGCCGAAGAAGGAAAACGCGTCTACGGTCGCCTGGTGCCACCGCGCGCAATGAATGTGCAACAAATGGTGATCAAGGAGCCCGTCGGCCCGGTCGCCGCATTCACGCCGTGGAATTTCCCGATCAACCAGGTCGTGCGCAAGATGGCCGCAGCCCTGTCGACCGGTTGCTCCATCATCGTCAAGGCCGCCGAAGAAACGCCGGCATCGCCCGCCGAGCTGATCCGCGCCTTCGTCGATGCCGGCATCCCGGCAGGTGTGGTGGGTCTGGTCTACGGCGATCCCGCCGAGATCAGCAGCTACATGATCCCGCATCCGGTGATCCGCAAGATCACGTTCACCGGCTCCACGCCGGTGGGCAAGCAGTTGGCCGCCATGGCCGGCCTGCACATGAAGCGCGCAACGATGGAACTCGGCGGCCATGCCCCGGTCATCGTCGCCAAGGACGCCAATATCGCCCATGCGATCAAGATGATCGCAGGCGCCAAGTTCCGCAACGCCGGCCAGGTCTGCATCTCGCCGACCCGTTTCCTGGTGGAGGAAGACGTGCGGGAGGAATTCGTTGCCGGCTTCGTCAAGTACATCCAGGGTCTGAAGGTCGGCAATGGCCTGACGGACGGAACCCAGATGGGCCCGCTGGCCAATCCGCGTCGCGTGACCGCCATGGCCGAATTGACGGCCGACGCGGTCAAGCGCGGCGCCACCGTGGCCACGGGTGGCGAGCGCATCGGCAGCGAAGGCAACTTCTTCGCACCCACGCTGCTGCTGGACGCGCCGCTGGACAGCGCCGTGTTCAACAGCGAGCCCTTCGGCCCGATGGCGGCGGTGCGCAGCGTCAAG
>Ga0116169_1003182_pt1 | contig 11171 bp, 11 predicted proteins | sample AD_UKC130_MetaG_FD_89796 | JGI IMG/M metagenome (GOLD analysis project Ga0116169, IMG submission 89796) | Active sludge microbial communities of municipal wastewater-treating anaerobic digesters from Canada - AD_UKC130_MetaG | ecosystem: Engineered > Bioreactor > Anaerobic > Digestate | place...
CTGGTGCGGCCTTGATTCCGTCCAAGTGAAGTGAACCGTCAAGCCATTCCCCGGGGCTTGGTGGTGTTTTTTCAGGGTAAACTACCAGCTGTTCGGAAAGCTAATACCGCAAGGTGCCTCACGCGATCCGACAATCTGTAACAAAGCCGCGGTCGTGGTGAAATTGGTAGACACGCTATCTTGAGGGGGTAGTGGCGAAAGCTGTGCGAGTTCGAGTCTCGCCGACCGCACCAGCCAGAAACACTGTTCAGCGTTCCTGAGCGGTGGGAAACAGAAGTCAGAAACTCCCGATGAACCTCGAACAATATTTACCGGTACTGCTTTTCATACTGGTCGGTATCGCCGTGGGTGTGGTTCCACAGGTGCTGGGTTACATCCTGGGCCCGAACCGTCCGGATGCTGCAAAGAACTCGCCTTACGAGTGCGGCTTCGAGGCCTTCGAGGATGCGCGCATGAAGTTCGATGTGCGTTACTACCTCGTGGCCATTCTGTTCATACTTTTCGACCTCGAAATCGCCTTCCTCTTTCCGTGGGCGGTGGCGCTCAAGGATGTGGGTGCGGTCGGTTTCTGGTCTGTGATGATTTTCCTGGGCATCCTCGTCGTGGGTTTTGCCTACGAGTGGAAAAAAGGCGCCCTGGACTGGGAGTGACGCGATGATTGAAGGCGTACTGAAAGAAGGGTTTGTCACCACCAGCTACGACGCGGTGGTGAACTGGGCCAAGACTGGTTCGGTCTGGCCGATGACCTTTGGTCTGGCCTGCTGTGCCGTCGAGATGATGCATGCGGCGGCTGCGCGCTACGACATCAGCCGCTTCGGCGCCGAGGTGTTTCGCGCCAGTCCGCGCCAGTCCGATCTGATGATCGTGGCCGGCACGCTGTGCAACAAGATGGCGCCGGCGCTGCGCAAGGTCTACGACCAGATGTCCGAGCCGCGCTGGGTCATCTCCATGGGTTCGTGCGCCAATGGCGGCGGTTACTACCACTACAGTTATTCGGTCGTGCGGGGTTGCGATCGCATCGTGCCGGTGGATGTCTACGTGCCGGGCTGTCCGCCCACCGCTGAGGCGCTGCTGTACGGCATCATTCAGCTGCAGCAGAAGATTCGACGGACCAACACCATTGCGCGGGCCTGAGGGGAAGCTGTGACAACGACTGTGACAACGAACTACGCGGTACATCCCGAGGCGCTCAAGGACGCGATTGCCAAGGTGCTGGGCGACAAGGCCGGGCGCATGAGTCTGGCGCTGGGTGAGCTGACGATCGTCGTCGATGCGGCCCACTATCTGGAAGTGGCGACCCTGCTGCGCGATGCGCCCGGCTGCCGCTTCGAGCAACTGGTCGACTTGTGCGGCGTCGACTATTCGGCGTATGCCGATGGCAGCTACGAGGGGCCGCGCTATTGCGTCGTCTCGCACCTGCTGTCGGTGAGCCTGAACCAGCGCGTGCGCATCAAGGTGTTTGCGTCCGATGACGACTTCCCCGTCGTCGATTCGGTCACTGCAATCTGGAATTCGGCCAACTGGTTCGAGCGCGAGGCATTCGACCTGTTCGGCATCGTTTTCGAAGGCCATTCCGATCTGCGCCGCATCCTGACCGACTACGGCTTCATCGGCCATCCGTTCCGCAAGGACTTTCCGACCACCGGGCATGTGGAAATGCGCTACGACGCCGAACAAAAGCGCGTCATCTACCAGCCCGTCACGATCGAGCCGCGTGAGATCACGCCGCGCATCATTCGTGAAGACAACTACGGGAACCTGCACTAGGCGGCGCTGCACATGGCTGAGATCAAGAATTACACCCTGAACTTCGGACCGCAACACCCTGCGGCACACGGCGTGTTGCGGCTGGTGCTGGAGCTCGACGGCGAAGTCATCCAGCGCGCGGACCCGCACATCGGCTTGCTGCACCGCGCGACCGAGAAGCTGGCCGAGAGCAAGACCTACATCCAGTCGCTGCCTTACATGGACCGGCTGGACTACGTGTCGATGATGTGCAACGAGCACGCGTATTGCCTGGCCATCGAGAAGCTGCTGGGTATCGAGGTGCCCGTGCGCGCCCAGTACATCCGCGTCATGTTTGCCGAAATCACCCGGCTGCTCAACCACCTGATGTGGCTGGGTTCGCACGGCAACGACTGCGGCAGTTCGACCATCCTGATCTACACCTTCCGCGAGCGCGAAGACCTGTTCGACATGTACGAGGCCGCCAGCGGCGCCCGCATGCACGCGGCCTATTTCCGACCGGGCGGTGTCTACCGCGACCTGCCCGATACGATGGCGCAGTACCAGGCCAGCAAGGTCCGCAACGCCAAGGGTGTGGCGCAGCTCAACAGCAACCGCCAGGGCTCGCTGATCGATTTCATCGACGATTTCACGCAGCGCTTCCCCGCCTGCATGGACGAATACCACACGCTGCTGACCGAGAACCGGATCTGGAAGCAGCGTACCGTCGGCATCGGCGTCGTCACGCCGGAGCGTGCGCTGAACATGGGTTTCACCGGCCCGATGCTGCGCGGGTCCGGCATCGAATGGGATCTGCGCAAGAAGCAGCCCTACGACGTGTACGATCGCCTCGATTTCGACATTCCGGTCGGCCGCACCGGCGACGTGTACGACCGCTATCTCGTCCGCATGGAGGAGATGAAGCAGTCCAACCGCATCATCAAGCAGTGCGTGGACTGGCTGCGTGCCAATCCGGGTCCGGTGATCACCGACAACCACAAGATTGCGCCGCCGAGCCGCGAATCCATGAAGTCCAGCATGGAGGAGCTGATCCACCATTTCAAGCTGTTCACCGAAGGTTTCCAGGTGCCGGAAGGCGAGGCCTATGCCGCGGTCGAGCACCCGAAGGGCGAGTTCGGCATCTACATCGTCAGCGATGGTGCCAACAAGCCGTATCGGCTGAAGATCCGGCCACCGGGTTTTGCCCACCTGGCCGCCATGGACGAAATGTCGCGCGGCCACATGATTGCCGATGCAGTGGCGATCATTGGCACCATGGACATCGTGTTTGGGGAGATTGATCGATGATCTCGGAAGCCGCAAAAGCGCGCTTTGCAAAGGAAGTTGCGAAATATCCCGCAGAGCAGAAACAGTCTGCCGTCATGGCCTGCCTGGCCATCGTCCAGCAGGAGCTGGGTTACGTGAGCGCCGAAAGCGAGCAGGTGGTTGCCGACTACCTCGGCATGGCGCCGATCGCCGTGCATGAGGTGACCACCTTCTACAACATGTACAACCAGCGCAAGCTCGGCAAGTTCAAGCTCAATGTGTGCACCAACCTGCCGTGCCAGTTGCGCGACGGTGCCAAGGCCTTGCACCACCTGGAGCAGAAGCTGGGTATCACGATGGGTGAGACCACCGAGGACGGCATGTTCACGCTGCAGCAGAGTGAATGCCTGGGTGCCTGCGCCGATTCGCCGGTGATGCTGGTCAACGACCGCACGATGTGCAGCTTCATGAGCAACGACAAGCTCGACCAGCTGATCGACGGCCTGCGGGCGACGGAGGCCAAATGACAGCGGTAGAGACAGCGGTAGACAAGGTACTGGCCCAGTTCCAGTCCAGCGGTGCCGAGACCTGCTTCCACGGTCGGCACATCGAGCCCCAGATCTACGCCGGACTCGACGGCAGCAACTGGGGCCTGGCCGACTACGAGGCGCGTGGCGGTTACCAGGCCTTGCGCAAGATCCTGGGCCAGGATGGCGGTGAAGGCATGACTCCCGACCAGGTGATCGCCACCGTCAAGGAATCGGCATTGCGCGGCCGTGGCGGCGCAGGATTCCCGACCGGCCTGAAGTGGAGCTTCATGCCACGCCAGTTCCCGGGACAGAAATACCTGGTCTGCAATTCGGACGAAGGTGAACCCGGAACCTGCAAGGACCGCGACATCCTGCAATTCAACCCGCACATCGTCATCGAAGGCATGGCCATTGCGGCCTATGCGATGGGGACCTCGGTCGGCTACAACTACATCCACGGCGAGATTTTCAAGAGCTACGACCGATTCGAGGAGGCGCTGGAGCAGGCGCGTGCCGCCGGCCTGCTGGGCGACAACATCCTGGGCAGCAGCTTCAGCTTTCAGCTGCATGCGGCCCATGGGTTTGGTGCCTACATCTGCGGCGAGGAAACCGCCTTGCTGGAGTCGCTCGAAGGCAAAAAAGGCCAGCCGCGTTTCAAGCCGCCGTTTCCAGCCAGCTTCGGCGTGTACGGCAAGCCGACGACGATCAACAACACCGAAACCTTCGCAGCCGTGCCGTGGATCATCCGCAACGGCGGCGCGGCCTACCTGGCCTGCGGCAAACCCAACAATGGCGGCACCAAGATCTACTCGGTCAGCGGTGACGTCGAGCGCCCCGGCAACTACGAAATTCCGATGGGAACGCCGTTTTCCACCTTGCTCGAACTCGCCGGTGGCGTACGCGGTGGCCGCAAGCTCAAGGCGGTCATCCCCGGCGGCTCCTCGTCGCCGGTGCTGCCGGCCGACATCATGATGCAATGCACGATGGACTACGACTCCATCGCCAAGGCCGGCTCGATGCTGGGTTCGGGTGCCTTGATCGTCATGGACGAGACCCGCTGCATGGTCAAGGCCTTGCAACGCCTGAGCTATTTCTACATGCACGAGTCCTGTGGCCAATGCACGCCGTGCCGCGAAGGCACCGGTTGGCTGTCGCGCCTGGTGGATCGGGTCGAGACGGGTGCGGGCCGGCCCAGCGACATGGATCTGCTCGATTCCGTGGCGGAGAACATCATGGGGCGCACCATTTGTGCGCTGGGCGACGCAGCAGCCATGCCGGTGCGCGCCATGATCAAGCATTACCGCCATGAATTCGAATACCACGTCGAGCACAAGACCTGCATGGTCCCCTCAGGTGCTTGACATGGCCTTTTCGCCCGATATTTTGTCTGCGTCGCTGCCCTCCGTGGGCGCTGACCATCCTTGGGGCGGCCCGGCGGATGGCCGTCCAAACAGGTAATAGAAGATGGTAGAAATCGAACTCGACGGCAAGAAGGTCGACATTGTCGAAGGCAGCATGATCATGCATGCGGCCGACAAGGCGGGCACCTATATCCCGCACTTCTGCTATCACAAGAAGCTCAGCATCGCGGCGAACTGCCGCATGTGCCTGGTGGACGTCGAGAAGATGCCCAAGCCGATGCCGGCCTGCGCCACACCGGTGTCGCAGGGCATGATCGTGCGCACCAAGAGCCCGAAGGCGATCAAGGCGCAGCAATCGGTGATGGAGTTCCTGCTGATCAACCATCCGCTGGACTGCCCGATCTGCGATCAGGGCGGTGAATGCCAGCTGCAGGATCTGGCCGTCGGCTACGGTGCCTCTTCCTCGCGCTACGAAGAGGAAAAGCGCGTCGTGTTCCACAAGGACGTGGGCCCGCTGATCTCGATGGAGGAAATGTCGCGCTGCATCCACTGCACCCGCTGCGTGCGCTTCGGCCAGGAAGTGGCCGGCGTCATGGAGCTGGGCATGTCGCACCGCGGCGAACATGCCGAGATCGAGACCTTCATCGGCCAGTCGATCGACTCCGAACTGTCGGGCAACATGATCGACATCTGCCCGGTCGGCGCGCTGACCAGCAAGCCGTTCCGCTACAGCGCCCGCACCTGGGAGCTGTCGCGTCGCAAGTCCGTCAGCCCGCACGATTCGACCGGCACCAACCTGGTGGTCCAGGTCAAGAACAACAAGGTGATGCGCGTCGTTCCGCTGGAGAACGAGGCCGTCAACGAATGCTGGATCGCCGACCGGGACCGCTTCTCGTACGAAGCGCTCAACGGTCCCGAGCGGCTGCTCAAGCCCATGATCAAACATGGTGGCGCCTGGCAGGAAGTCGAGTGGCAGGTAGCACTGGAATACGTCGCCAACGGCCTCAAGCAGATCAAGGCCGACCATGGCGCGCAGAAGATCGGCGCGCTGGTCAGCCCGCACAGCACCCTGGAAGAGCTGGCACTGGCCGGCAAACTGGTGCGAGGCCTGGGCAGCGAGAACATCGATTACCGCCTGCGCAATGCCGAATTCACCCAGGACACGCAGGTGCGCTGGCTGGGCATGCCGATCGCCGAATTGACGCAATTGCAGCGGGTGCTGGTCGTGGGCTCCAACCTGCGCAAGGACCATCCGCTGTTTGCACAGCGTATTCGCCAGGCTGTGCGCATGGGCTGTCAGCTCAGCCGGATCCAGGCGCAAGCCCAGGATTGGGCGATGCCGGTCGCGTTGTCGATGGAACTGGCCGCGGGCGCGTGGGTGCAGGCCCTGGCGGATGTCGCAACAGCCATCGCCGCGGAGAAGGGTGTGGCTGCACCCGCCGAAGGCACGGCCAGCGAGGCCGCTGTGGCCATCGCCCGTTCCCTGATCGGCGGCGAGCGCAAGGCCGTGCTGCTGGGCAATGCGGCTGCGCACCATGCCAAGGCCTCGAGCCTGCTGGCGCTGGCCCACTGGATCGGCGCGCAGACCGGCGCCAGCGTCGGCTATCTGAGCGAAGCGGCGAATACGGTGGGTGCGCAAGTCGCCGGCGCCGTTCCGGGCAAGGGCGGATTGCACGCGGCGCAGATGCTGGCCGGCGGACTGCAGGCCGCGCTGCTGCTCAACACCGAACCTGAATTCGATTCGGCCGCCGGTGCGGCGGCTGTAGCCGCGCTGGGCGCCGGCGCCATGGTCGTGACGCTGAGCCCCTTCAAGGCCAACCTGGCATTCAGCGATGTGCTGCTGCCGATTGCGCCGTTCACCGAAACCCCTGGCAGCTTTGTCAGCGCCGAAGGGCGGGTGCAGAGCTTCCATGCGGTCGTCAAGCCTGCGGGCGAGGCGCGTCCGGCCTGGAAGGTCCTGCGCGTGCTGGCCAACATGCTGGAGCTGCCCGGTTTTGACTTCGAGTCGGCGCGTGATGTGCTGGCAAGTCTCGGCCTGGAGTCGGTCGACAACCTGGCATGGATCGCTGCCGACAAGCTGGGCAACCAGACGTCGGCCTCGATCGACCTGAGCCCGGCGGAGACTGCTCCGGTGGTGGCCACCATTTACCAGCTGGATGGCATCGTCCGGCGCGCGCCATCGCTGCAGATGACGGCGGATGGTCGCCAGGGCAGCGATGCACCGAAGGCGGCAACTTCCGCGGAGGCACTGGCATGATCGACCAGATTCATTCCGCGGGCCTCGGCCTGCTGGCTGCGCCCTGGTGGACGGCGGTGGCTTGGCCGGTGCTGTGGACGCTGATCAAGATCGTGGTGGTCGTGTTGCCCCTCATGGGCGCCGTGGCCTACCTGACCCTGTGGGAGCGCAAGTTCCTGGGCTGGATGCAGGTTCGCATCGGGCCCAACCGCGTGGGTCCCTGGGGGATGCTGCAGCCGATTGCCGACGCGCTCAAGCTGCTCACCAAGGAAATCCTGGTGCCGACCGCCGCCAGCAAGGGGCTGTTCGTCATGGGCCCGGTGCTGACCATCATGCCGGCCATGGCGGCCTGGGCGGTGATTCCGTTCGGTCCCGATGTCGCGCTGGCCAATATCAACGCCGGTCTGCTGTTCGTCATGGCCATCACTTCGATGGAAGTCTATGGCGTCGTGATCGCCGGCTGGGCGTCGAACTCCAAGTATTCCTTCCTGGGCGCGATGCGCGCCTCGGCGCAGATGGTCAGCTACGAGATCGCGATGGGCTTTTGCCTGGTTGTCGTGCTGATGGTGTCGGCGAGCATGAACCTGACCGACATCGTGACCGGGCAGGGCAAGGGGCAGTTTGCCGCGATGGGCCTGAACTTCCTGTCCTGGAACTGGCTGCCTCTGCTGCCGATCTTCGTCGTCTACATCATCTCCGGCCTGGCCGAGACCAACCGCCACCCGTTCGACGTGGTCGAGGGTGAGGCCGAGATCGTGGCCGGTCACATGGTCGAGTACTCGGGCATGTCGTACGCGATGTTCTACCTGGCGGAATACGCCAACATGTGGCTGATCTCCATCCTGGCTGCCATCATGTTCCTGGGCGGCTGGTTGTCGCCGATCGACAGCGCCGTGTTCAACTGGATTCCGGGCTGGATCTGGCTGGGTCTCAAGACCTGCATCGTCGTGAGCCTGTTCATCTGGGTCCGCGCGACCTTCCCGCGGTTCCGTTACGACCAGATCATGCGTCTGGGCTGGAAGATCTTCATTCCGGTCACGCTGGTCTGGTTGATCGTGGTCGGAGGCTGGATGCAGACCTCCTTCAATATCTGGAAGTAAGACGATGACCACTGCTACCTCCACATCCGCCACCAGCGTTGCGGCGCCGTTCTCGCTCAAGGACTTCCTGTCGAGCTTCATGCTGCTTGAACTGTTCAAGGGCATGGCCGTCACCGGGCGCTACCTGTTCCGGCGCAAGGTCACGATCCAGTTCCCGGAAGAAAAGACGCCGTCGAGCCCGCGCATGCGCGGCCTGCATGCGCTGCGCCGCTACGAAAACGGCGAAGAGCGCTGCATTGCCTGCAAGCTGTGCGAGGCCGTGTGCCCGGCCATGGCGATCACGATCGAATCGGAAAAGCGCGACGATGGTTCACGCCGTACCACCCGCTACGACATCGACCTGACCAAGTGCATCTTCTGCGGTTTCTGCGAAGAGAGCTGCCCGGTCGACTCGATCGTCGAGACCCACATCGTCGAGTACCACGGCGAGAAGCGCGGTGACCTGTACTTCACCAAGGAAATGCTGCTGGCCGTGGGTGACCGCTACGAGGCTGACATTGCGCAGCGTCGCTCTGCAGATGCGAAATACCGCTGAAGCGGTGCGAGAAAGATAAAGCCCGCCATGGATGTCAAAGCCGGTCTGTTCTACGTTTTTGCCGCGTTGCTGCTGTTTGCCGCCTTCCGGGTGGTGACCGCACGCAATCCGGTGCATGCCGCCCTCTACCTGGTCTGGTCCTTCGTCCAGGCCGCGATGATCTGGATGCTGTTGCGCGCGGAATTCCTCGCAATGGCGCTGGTCCTGGTCTATGTCGGCGCGGTGATGGTGCTCTTCCTGTTCGTCGTGATGATGCTGGACATCAACTTCGACAGCATCCGCCAGGGCTTCTGGCGGCATCTGCCGGTGGCGGGCGTGATCGGTGTCGTGGTCGCGCTGGAAATGGCCGGGGTGCTGATGGGCATCCGTCAGTCCGAACCCAAGGCGATGGCCGTGGTGCAGGCGGTCGGTGGACAGGCCTCCAACACCCGCGATCTCGGCATCCTGCTGTACAGCGAATATGTGTTCCCGGTGCAGATCGCCGCGGTCATCCTGCTGGTGGCCATCATTGCTGCCATCGCCCTGACGCTGCGGGAGCGCAAGGACAGCAAGCACATCGGCGTCGATGCACAGGTGCGCGTCCGCTCCAAGGACCGTTTGCGCGTCGTGCAGATCAGCGCCACGCAAGCCGCTCAACCCGTTGCCGAGGCCCCCACGACCGACGCGCCTGCCGCAGAAGGGAACAAGGCATGACTTTGACGCTGGGCCATTTCCTGACGCTGGGTGCGATCCTGTTCGCCCTGGCGATCATCGGCATCTTCCTGAACCGCAAGAACCTGATCATCCTGCTGATGGCCATCGAGCTGATGCTGCTGGCCGTCAACATGAACTTCGTCGCGTTCTCCTACTACCTGGGGGACATGCGCGGACAGATTTTCGTGTTCTTCATCCTCACCGTTGCGGCGGCTGAATCGGCGATCGGCCTGGCCATCCTGGTGCAGCTGTTCCGCAACAAGTCCAACATCAACGTGGACGAACTCAATTCGCTCAAGGGCTGATGACTACGATGAGCCAAACTCTCTCAGCCTCGACCCTGCTGGTCATTGCGCTGGCACCGCTTGTCGGTGCCATCATCGCCGGCGTGTTCGGAACCGCCTTCGGCGGCAACGTTTTCGGGCGGCGTGTCAGCCACAGCCTGACGATCGGCGGCGTGGCGCTGTCCTTTGCCTTGTCTGCCGGTGTGCTGTGGGATGTCGTCCAGCACGGCGCCCGCTTCAACGAGACCCTCTACACCTGGATGCAGGTCGGTGGCCTGAAGATGGAGGTCGGCTTCCTGGTCGACGGTCTGACCGCCATGATGATGTGCGTGGTGACCTTCGTCTCGCTGATGGTCCATCTGTACACCATTGGCTACATGCAGGAAGACGAGGGCTACAACCGGTTCTTCGCCTACATCTCGCTGTTCACGTTCTCGATGCTGATGCTGGTCATGAGCAACAACCTGCTGCAGCTGTTCTTCGGCTGGGAAGCCGTGGGCCTGGTGTCCTACCTGCTGATCGGCTTCTGGTTCAACAAGTCCAGCGCGATCTTTGCCAACATGAAGGCCTTCCTGGTGAACCGGGTCGGCGACTTCGGCTTCATCCTGGGCATCGGCCTGATCGTGGCGTATACCGGCACGCTGAACTACCACGAGATCTTCGCGCTGTCGGGCGAGCTGGCCAAGCCCAACCTCCCTGGCACCGACTGGATGCTGATCACCGTGATCTGCATCTGCCTGTTCATCGGCGCCATGGGCAAGTCGGCCCAGTTCCCGCTGCATGCCTGGCTGCCCGACTCGATGGAAGGCCCGACCCCGATCTCGGCGCTGATCCACGCGGCCACCATGGTGACCGCCGGCATCTTCATGGTCAGCCGCATGTCGCCGCTGTACGAGATGTCGGACACCGCGCTGAACTTCATACTGGTGATCGGCTCGATCACGGCGCTGTTCATGGGCATCCTGGGCATCATCCAGAACGACATCAAGCGTGTGATCGCGTATTCGACGCTGTCGCAGCTGGGCTACATGACGGTGGCGCTCGGCGTGTCGGCCTATTCGGTGTCGGTGTTCCACCTGATGACCCACGCGTTCTTCAAGGCGCTGCTGTTCCTGGGCGCCGGCTCGGTGATCATGGGCATGCACCATAACCAGGATATCCGCTGGATGGGCGGCGTGCGCAAGTACATGCCCATCACCTGGATCACCTTCCTGCTGGGCAACCTGGCGCTGATCGGCACGCCGTTCTTCGCGGGTTTCTATTCCAAGGATGCGATCATCGAGGCGGTGCACGCCTCGCACCTGCCCGGCGCCGGCTTCGCCAGCTTTTCCGTGCTGGCGGGCGTGTTCATCACCGCGTTCTATTCGTTCCGCCTGTACTTCATCGTCTTCCACGGCAAGGAGCGCTACGACCAGAACCCGGATGCGCACCATGACGACCA
>Ga0116169_1003184_pt1 | contig 11170 bp, 6 predicted proteins | sample AD_UKC130_MetaG_FD_89796 | JGI IMG/M metagenome (GOLD analysis project Ga0116169, IMG submission 89796) | Active sludge microbial communities of municipal wastewater-treating anaerobic digesters from Canada - AD_UKC130_MetaG | ecosystem: Engineered > Bioreactor > Anaerobic > Digestate | place...
AGCTGAATCAGGCGACGACGATCGAACGACTCTTCACGATTAGATGGATACTCGGATGATTGTCGAAACGCCAATTGAGATTGCCCATGTGCCCGGTCGCCTACGCCAGGATTTCACGGGGACGATTCCAGAAGCCACGACCGGCACGGCTGACGAGAAAGAAGCAAATTTTCTGTCGCGCGCTCTTGCGGCTTTCGCGTTGGTCAAGCTTGCCGGCTGCACGATGGACGAAGCGGCCGGCTCCATTGTCGATGGCGGCGGCGACGGCGGCATCGACGCCATCTTGTATTCAGCGGCATCCCACAAGCTATGGGTCGTGCAGTCGAAATTCATCCGCGCCGGGCGCGGCGAACCCGCGCTCTGGGATGTGGCAAAGTTCAAGACCGGGCTGGAGAATCTGCTGCAAGGGAACTTTGCCGCTTTCGCGACCAACGCAGCATGGAATGCATTGATTCCCTATTTGCACGCGATCTTCAGAGATGGCGCTCTTGAGGTTCGGGCAGTCTTGGTCTATTCGGGCACCGCTACTGTTTCTGAAGATCGCCGCAGAATGTTTGATGAACTTCGCCTCCGCTTTTCGCAGGGGTGCGACTACCTGCAAATCCAGACCTGCAACCTCACGACCATCCATGACTGGATTACCGGTGCCGACCAAGGCCCGGGAATACCCGAGGTCGATCTGAAGCTCCACAAGCCCGGTTGGCTCAAGGAGCCCTACGAGACGGTGTATGGCTTGGTATCCCTGGGCGAAATCGCCGCGCTCTACAGAAACTGCGGCCCCAAACTTGTCGCCGCCAACATACGCGCTTATAAAGGGCGCACAGAAGTCAATGAACATATTGCCCTGGCAGTCAGAGAAGAGCCACAACACTTCCTGTATTTGAACAACGGTCTCACTGCCTATTGCGAGCGACTCGAAGTCAATAACTTGGACAGAGCAAACGCCGAGGAGAAGCGCATCCGTGCCTTCGGCTTCTCAATTGTCAATGGTGCGCAGACGCTTGGCTCCATCTCCAGTGCTATCCCCAATCCGCCTGAACCGCCGCCCGGGGGGCACGTGTTTCTCAAAGTCATTTCCCTTGAACGCTGCGAAGACGATGTTGGATTTGCTGAACGAATCACCCGTAGCACCAACTTCCAGAACCAGATCGGGGATCGGGACTTCGTTGCCCTGGACGAGCAGCAAGAGCGTATCGCGAACCAACTTGTTCTCTCTGGCGTTGCCTACCACTACAAGGAAGGCGAGCATACACCCGCGCCGGATGCGACTAACTTCATCCTTGATGAGGCGACCACGGCCTGCGCGCTTATGGCGAATGGGGCCGACTGCGACTTCTGCGCTCGCGTCCTTTCCAATCGCCGATCCTTCTGGTCCTTCGACGAAGTCTTTCCGGCAGGGGACTTGTACCGCTCGCGCTATGCAAAAGCCTTCCGCCCTGACCTGTCAGCGCGCGCCATCTGGCGAGCAGTGCAAGCCCAGCGGATCGTCAAGAATGCCCTGAAGACATCTGAAACCGGTGTCCGCAAGGTCTTCTTCGAAAATGGCCGCTGGTTGGTCTTGAGTGTGATCTTCCTGCGCCTGAGACCGCAGCTTGGCGATGACCTGGCTTTGACTGCACAGGATGAAGCGACGCTGACACAAGCGGCACAGGACTACGCAGAGCGACTTTGGACAGTGTGCCAGGCGCAGGGATTCGTCTCGGCGAGGTTAGGTGGAGGCTGGGAGGTCCCACGGCATTTCCGTTCTGTGTTCAGCTCTGCGGACGATTGCCGGCAGCTTCGTGGAGCGTTAATGGCTAACCTTGACGCCGCGCTAGTCGCCCTTCCCACCACGGCTGGGCAATCAAATTCTGGAACTGCATGAGCACAACTAAGTGGCAAAGACTCGAACTTATTTGGATCAACAGGGAAAACTCGCCACAGGCTTGAGCCACGCAATCTGCTGGATGACCAGACGAATAGTTGCCAGACTAGACACCACCCTGTTAGCGCCGACATTCGGCGTTCTGCTGAATGGCTCGCGCAACGAGCCATTCTACGGGTACACTTGCGATGTCATTTGGGAATCGCCCGAAGTAACTGCTTCTTCCTGCGGGCCATGATGTGAATTGATGTCACCAGCAAGAAAGGTTGAAAAATGAGCGAATCAACGGTTACGGCTTCGGAACAATTGGCGGCGAAGATCATTCAGCGATTGATTGATGAAAAATTGTTGTCGGCCAACGATGGCAATAAGCTCATTCCAAAGGTGGCGACCGGCAAGGTGCGTGCGGAGGATTGGCGGTTGGCTGCCGAGAAATCGGTTCCGGAGGTATAGAGGCTATGAGCGCACTTCGTAAGCTGTCCGTCGCGCATCTACGCGGCTCGATCCAGCCGTTTTCGCTCAGTTTTGAAAAGGATAAAAGACTGACGGTTATTTATGGAGAAAACGGCAGCGGCAAGTCCACCCTGTGCGATGCCTTCGATTTTCTTGGCAATGGCCTGGTTGGTTCGATCGAGAACCGTGGATTGGGTGGTGGTCTAAGTAAGTACTGGGCTTCGATAGGCAAGACGCTGGCAGAGATCTCGGTAGTACTGGAAACAGACAGCACCACGCATAGCGCCCGGCTGGTCAGGTCGAATGTCGTCGTCAATCCGCAGGAGGGACGGCCGAACGTTCAGGTGCTCCGAAGAGACAAGATGCTGACGCTGGTTACGGCCAGTCCCAGCGAACGTTACGAGGCGATTCGCCGTTTTATTGACGTCGGTGGCATTGAAGCCGCTGAAGGCGCCTTGCGCGACGCGATCAAGAGCGCCGAACAGGGGCGCGATAGCGCGGCTTTGCGCTTGCAAGAAAATCGCGGCGAAATCTACCGGTTATGGCAGGCGGCAGGCGGTCCGGACGAAGACTTTCTCGGCTGGGCACAGACGGAGGCCAACCGCGCAGTTGGCGAATTTGCGCCGCGAATTGATGCGCTAGATGCGCTCTTGACCGCTTACGCGCGGCTGACGGATTTGCCGGGCCAATGGACGCAGACCCAGCAACAGATTCGAGATGCTGGGACCGAATTGGCGAACGCGCAGGCTGCCGTCGAGGCCGCGCAAAATGGTATCGTGAGCGATGCTGCGGACATGGTGACGCTGCTCGAATCCGCGCAAGCCTATTTGCAGCGCCACCGGGATCCGGAGGTCTGTCCGGTTTGCCAGAGCGGCGAGAAGGCGCAAGACTTGTCGGAGCGTCTGCAAGAAAGGGTTGCCGGTTTTCAGGTGCTGCGGGAGGCGACTCAAAGGCTCCGAAATGTCCACACGCAGCTCGAACGGGCAAAACAAAGCGCGGACATTCTCGCCGCGCAGGCCCATGAGAAAGCAGAGCAATTCGGCAAGGTCAGTGCCACGCACCAGTGGCCGGAAGGTATCGATGTTCCCGAACCGCCGCCGGCCGACATAGATGAATGGCCAGGCTGGTTGGCCGCGGCCGAAGGCTTGCATATGGTTTGGCGAAGCGCGCTCGCCCAGTGCCAGGCGCAGGCGCAAAACCACAGCGCGCTGCAAGGCGCGGTCAAGAATTACACAGAGAGCATGCAGGCCCAGCATGAACTGGATGCCGTGCTGCCCCGACTACAGCGCACCCTCGACATCGTGGTCGAGGAGCGGAAGCGCTACACGGACAAGGTACTGGCCGATATCGCGGATGAAGTCGGCCGGCTCTACGAGCGCATTCATCCCAAGGAGGACTCGAACAAGATCACTTTGCAGCTAGACGCCAAGAGACGCGCTTCGCTGGCAATCAACACCACCTTCCATGGCACGGTGGCGCCACCAACTGCCTACTTCAGTGATTCGCACATGGACACCCTCGGCCTGTGCATCTTTCTGGCCAATGCCAAGCTCAACGAGCCAAGGGACAAGATTTTGGTCCTCGACGATGTACTGGGCAGCGTGGATGAACCCCATGTCGAGCGCTTGATCGACCTCCTGCTCGATGAATGCCAAGGCTTCCGGCACTGCCTGATCGCGACTCACTATCGACCCTGGCGCAGCAAACATCACTGGCGCATGTTGCGCGACGGCAAGTGCCAGTTTGTCGAATTGGGTAAGTGGACGCGGGACAGCGGCGTATCGCAGATCGGCAGCCTCGATCATATCGATCAACTGCACCATCTTCTGGCGCAAGGCGCACCGGATGCCCAGTTGATCTGCGCCAAGGCGGGAACGGTGCTGGAGTCGCTTCTCAAGTTCGTCGCGGTCATCTACGGACTGCGGCTGCCCTATCGGACGGACGCCCAATACACCCTGGGTGAGCTACTCGATGCGATGGACTGTAAACTCCGCAAGGCCTTGCGGGTAGAGATCGCGGAGCCGGACGCAGGCGGAACCGGCGCGACTTATCGAGCGGTGCCGCTCGAACCCCATCTAGACGAGCTGAAGCGCATCGCACAATTGCGCAACGCCGTCGGAGCCCACTTTAACGAGTTGTCCTTCGATCTCTTGGATAGCGATGCCCTAAACTTCGGGCGCTGCGTGCACGATCTGGCCGAAGCTCTAACCGACAGCCAGTCGGGGTGGCCGCAAAGCAAAGCGTCAGGCAGCCATTGGGCGACGAAAAACGATAGCCGCCGCCTGCATCCATTAACCAGACCGGCTTGATCCGTGAGCAGCAAGAAACCCAAACTCGAACTTACCTGGATCGGCAAGGAGAACCGGCCCAAGCTGGAACCGCGCATCCTGCTCGAAGATCCGGCATTGAGTTACCACGCCAAGCACCGTGTCGCCAGTGCCGACTTATTCGACAACAAGCTGATCTTAGGCGACAACCTGCTGGCGCTGAAGGCGCTGGAGGCGGAGTTCGCGGGACGGGTAAAGTGTGTGTATGTCGATCCGCCTTTCAATACTCAGCAAGCATTTGAACACTACGAGGACGGTGTAGAGCATTCCATTTGGCTCTCACTAATGCGAGACCGCTTAGAGATGATTCGCCGCCTGATGGCTAGCGACGCATCCTTGTTCGTTCATATTGATGACAACGAACTTGGGTACTTGATTGTTCTCCTTGACGAGATTTTCGGGAGACCAAATCGCATTAGCATCACGACCTTCAAACAAAGCGCAGCATCTGGGCCCAAGGCCATTAATCCCGGCCTCGTTACAACGAACAACTATGTGCTGTACTACGCCAAGGACAAGGCAGCATGGTCCCCCAATCGCGTCTATGTAGCCACGTCCCGCGATGATCGCTATAGCAAGATCATCGACAACTTTGAGGATGATTTCAGCAAATGGCGACTGATTGGGTTGCGAGAATCATTTTTGCGTGTCAACAAGCTTGAAGTTTGGGACGAGGCGAAAAAGAAGTTTGCAGATAAGCTTGAGGAAAAGATCTCAGACTTCGTTGTGACCAATGCGTTTCGCGTCGTCCGTACTGCACGCGTTGCGCCTAGGGACGTAAACGAGGAAGCGCGGGAAGCACTTTCTGCATCCAATACAGATCGATCACGAGTTTTCCGTTCCGTTCGTGAAGGCAAGGACGACTACTATTTTCTGGGCGGAGAACAGCTAATCTTTTATAGGGCAAAGACGAAGGTCATCGATGGTGCCCTGTGCACCGCATCGCCCCTGACCAATCTCTGGGACGACTTACTTTCCAATAATCTTCACAACGAAGGTGGCGTAGCGTTTCCGAACGGTAAGAAGCCTGAGTCCTTGATCAAGCGATGTTTGGAACTTTCTACAAGACCGGGAGATTTGGTTTTGGATTCCTTCGCCGGTTCCGGCACCACCGGCGCCGTCGCCCACAAGATGGGCCGGCGCTGGATCATGGTCGAACTGGGCGAGCACTGCCACACCCACATCATCCCGCGTCTGCGAAAGGTCATCGACGGCGAAGACCAGGGCGGTATCAGCAAGGCGGTGAACTGGAAAGGCGGCGGCGGCTTCCGCTATTACCGCCTGGCGCCCTCACTGCTGGAAAAGGACAAGTGGGGCAACTGGGTCATCAACCACGACTACAACGCCGCCATGCTGGCCGAGGCGCTGTGCAAGCTGGAGGGCTTCAGCTATGCACCTTCGGACGCGGTGTATTGGCAGCACGGCCATTCCACCGAGCGGGATTTTGTCTATGTCACCACCGCCATCTTGACTCACGAGCAGTTGCAGCAGATCTCCGACGAAGTGGGACCGGATCGCTCGCTGCTGGTCCTGTGCACTGCCTTCCGCGCCAAGGCGGATGCGTATCCCAACCTGACGGTGAAGAAGATTCCCAGGCAGGTGCTGTCGCGCTGCGAATGGGGCCATGACGACTATTCCTTGCAGGTGGAGAACCTCCCAAAGGAACCGCCCAAGCCGGGACAGCAGATGCTCTTTGGCGAGGAGGCTTGACTCGTGGCTACCCCGAAACGAACCAAGGACACGCCCAGCGCCGTGGCGAGGAACGATGCGGGTACGGTCGAGCTGCTCGCGGCTATTCGAGACATTTGGGAATCGGCGCGCGTGCAGGCTGCACGATCCGTCAATTCGGCGTTGGTGCAGGCCAACTGGCTGATCGGCCGGCAGGTCGTCGAGGCCGATCAGAAGGGAAAATCGCGCGCGGCCTACAGCAGCCGGCTGCTGAAAACCTTGTCCGAAACCTTGGAGAAGGACTATGGCAACGGTTTTTCCGTCAGTTCGTTGCAATATATGCGGGCCTTTTACCTTGGCTATCCGGCATTGCTGGACATTCAACACGCGGCGGGTGTTGGATCGGAAATTCAACACGCGGTGCGTGTTGAATCGGCAGAAGAAAGCCCTGAGGCGAAAAGTCACGCACTGCGTGACCTTCCCGTATCGGCCACCGAGGCTGACTGGCAGCCGGGCCGCCTGCATGCCGGGCTAGCGTGGACCCATTACCGGACCCTTCTGAAGGTCAGGCGCCATGAAGCGCGCGACTTCTACGAAATCGAGGCCATCCGTAACGGCTGGTCGGCACGGCAACTTGAACGGCAGATCAACACCTTCCTGTTCGATCGCCTGCTCAAGAGTCGTGACAAGGCTGGCGTCCTGGCACTGGCCAACGAGGGGCTGGTAACAACGCGCCCAACGGACGCCATCAAGGACCCCTACGTGCTGGAGTTTCTCGACTTGCCCGAGTCGCATCGTCTCGTCGAATCCCGCGTCGAGGAAGCGCTGATTTCACGCTTGCAGGATTTCCTGCTGGAGCTGGGCAGCGGCTTCGCCTTTATCGGCCGGCAGGTGCGGCTGACGCTGGACGGCGATCATTTCTATCCCGACCTGGTCTTCTATCACGCGAAACTGAAGTGCTACGTGGTGATCGACCTCAAGGTCGAAAAGCTGACCCACGGCGACTTGGGTCAAATGCAAATGTACGTCAACTATTACGACCGCGAGATTGCCGAGCCAGGGGATCAGCCGACCATCGGATTGATTCTCTGCGCCGACAAGAACGAGGCGATGGTGCGTTACGTGCTGGACGAAAAGGCAAAGCAGATCTTTGCCAGCCGCTACCAGTTCCAATTGCCCAGCGAAGACGTATTGCGCGCTGAAATCAAACGCGAGATGGAAGAACTCGATTCCGGGAGCGCGCAGTCATGAACCGCCACGTTAACGCCATCGCCGGCCGCCTCAGTCTGCGTCATCCCCAGCGTCGCTCGCTGGAAGTCCTCGACCGCATCACCGAGATTGCCCCACCCGGCAAGGGGGCCGATGTGGCGGCCATGCTGGAGGCGATCCGAAGCGAGTTCCCCTCGGTGACGGATTTCGAGCGCGATTTCCCCTCGCTGTGTTTCGCGCTCGCCACCGGCGTGGGCAAGACGCGGCTGATGGGCGCTTTCATCAGCTACCTGCATCTGGCGCACAGTATCGACAACTTCTTCGTGCTGGCGCCAAACCTGACCATCTACAACAAGCTGATCGCCGACTTCAGCGACCGCAACCATCCCAAGTATGTGTTCCGCGGCATCGCGGAATTCGCCATCGATGCTCCTTCGATCATCACCGGCGACAACTACGACCAGCACGACCCGCGCAGCGGCACGCTCTTCGGCGGTGTGCGAATCAACATCTTCAACATTTCCAAGATCAATTCCGAAGTGCGCGGTGGCAGGTCGCCGCGCATCAAACGGCTTTCGGAATACATCGGCGAGAGCTACTTCGACTATCTGGCCGGCTTGCCGGACCTGGTGATGCTGATGGACGAATCACATCGCTACCGCGCCAGCGCCGGCATTCGCGCCATCAACGAACTGAGGCCGATCCTCGGGCTGGAGCTGACCGCCACACCGTTTGTCGAGACGCCCCGCGGCGCGCTGGCCTTCAAGAACGTGATCGTCGACTACCCGCTTGGGCAGGCGATGAAGGACGGCTTCGTCAAGGAACCGGCCGTCGTGACGCGCAAGAACTTCAACCCGGCCGGCATGTCGGTGGAGGAGATCGAGCGCCTGAAGCTGGAAGACGGCGTACGCCTGCACGAAAGCGTGAAGGTGGAGTTGGAGACCTACGCACGCGCGAGCGACAACCCCATCGTCAAACCTTTCCTGCTGGTGATTGCCCGCGATACCACCCATGCTGGGCAACTTTCCGAGCTGATAAAGTCCGACAACTTCTTCGAGGGGCGCTACCGCGACAAGGTCATCCAGGTCGATTCGAGCAAGACCGGCGCGGAAGAAGAGGAGATGATCGGCCGCTTGCTCAAGGTGGAACACACCGACGAGCCGACGGAGATCGTGATTCACGTCAACATGCTCAAGGAAGGCTGGGACGTCACCAATCTCTACACCATAGTGCCGCTGCGGGCGGCGAATGCCCGTATCCTCATCGAGCAATCCATCGGGCGTGGCCTGCGCCTGCCCTATGGCAAGCGCACTGGCGTAACGGCTGTGGATCGGCTGAACATCGTCGCCCATGACAAGTTTCAGGAAATCATCGCCGAGGCCAACAAGCCGGAGTCGGCGATCCACTTGCAGACCCTCGTACTGGATGCGGATGCGCTCGGGCAGAGAACAACCACGGTGGTGTCGCAATCGCAACTGGCAACCCAGCTGGGTTTGAAGCCTGCCCACGCGACGAGCAGCACGACGATGGCGGGGCAGGATCAGGCGCCTGTCTTCACCAGGCCGGAGGAGCAGAAGATCGCGCAGATCACTTATGAAGTCATCCGCAGACTGGAAAACCAGCCGCAGACATTGCCCACCATCGAGTACCTGAGGAAGCCGGATATCCAGGCCGCCATCGTCAAGGCCGTCGAGGAACTGCACCAGCCGACTCAACTGGAACTGGACGGGGTAACGGAGAAGCCGGACTTCGCCGCCGTGGTGGCGAAAACCGTCGAGTTGGTCACGCAACAGACCATCGACATTCCGCGTATTCTGGTGGTGCCCAAGGGTGAAGTGAAATCCGGCTTCAAACCTTTCACACTCGAGCTCTCCACGCTCAAGTACCCGGCGGTATCCGACGAGCTTTGGATTCAGCACCTGCGCACCAATCAACTGGAAGTGGTGTCGCTAGGCCATGGTGGCATCGAGGAAGTGCGGCTGGAAGACTACGTGGTCAGCGGCCTGGTGGATTTCGATGATATTTCCTACGACGAACACGCCGATCTGCTCTACGACCTGGCCACCCAGACCGTGCAGCACTTCAAGACTTACCTGTCCGAGGAGGACACCCGCAAGGTACTACGTTGCTATCAGCGGGACATCGCGCGATTCATCCACGCCCAGATGCAGGCGCATTACTGGGAGGACGTGGCCGTTTACGAGGTGGAGATCAGCAAGGGCTACACCGAACTGAAGCAGAGCGCCTACTCACATTCCGTACAGGAACCGACTACCAACTACCGAGTGGAGCCGGCCGACAAGAGCAACATGGCCAAGTACCTGTTCGGCGGCTTCCAGAAGTGTCTGTATCCGCTGCAGAAGTTTGATTCCGACTCCGAACGCAAGTTGGCGGTGATTCTGGAACGTGATTCACTCAAATGGTTCAAGCCTGCCAAGGGCCAGTTCCAGATTTACTACCAGAACGGCGCGGATCATCCGGAATACCAGCCGGACTTCGTTGCCGAAACTGCTGCAACGATCTACATGCTGGAACCCAAGAAGCGCACGGAGCTTGAAGACCCGATTGTCGTCGCCAAGAAGGAAGCCGCCGTAAAGTGGTGCGCGAATGCCTCGGACCATGCAGCAAGCTACGGTGGCAAGCCTTGGCGTTACGTGCTGATTCCGCATGACGCGATCGCTGAGAACATTACGCTTGAGGGGTTTGCGGCAAGGTTTGGTTGAGTTTGCCCCCGTAATGAGGGTAATGACCTCAAGGAGCCGGGAACGGTGAGTCACCAGCGCCACGCCGACAAGGGCCAGCCCGCTTGCCCGGTCGCCGCTCCAACGGAAAGAGAAGCGCCGCACGGCCCGCCTCAACGGGCCTCCTCCGCCGTCGCTGCCGGTGAAGGATCCGTTGGCGGTCGTTCGGCTTCGTCGCTCTCCTTCATGATCTGATCGATCTTCTCCTGCAGCGGATCGCCCTGGGCTTGTGGGGGCGATCCGACCGGCGCAGGCGTTGCCGGTTCCTGGGGAGGCTCCTGTTTTCGGGTGGGTTTGACGATCCGCTGTGGCCTGGCTTCGGCGGCGGGTTCCTGCGAAAAGAGGCCCCGGAACCAGTTCCTGATGCGTGCCCAGAGGCCGGTCTCCTCCGGCGCCGCGAAGCGGGCACGTGGGTCGATGAGGCGGGCGCGCAAGGCGTTCCCGAAAAAGTCGCCGACCACCGGCAGGGCGCTGTGCGCCCCCTGCCCCCAGTAGTCGCTGCGCAGCGTGACGCGGCTGTCGTTGAAACCGACCCACGCCCCGGCCACCAACTGCCGGTGCATCAGAATGAACCAGCCATCGGCGTTGTCCTGCGTCGTGCCGGTCTTGCCGGCGACGTCGGCGCGGATGCCATAGCGGCCGCGGATATCCTTGCCGGTGCCGCGGTTGATGACCCCGCGCAGGCTGTCGAGCAGCGTGTAGGCGACGTCGCGCTCGAGCGCAACATCGGGGGCTGGCGGGCTGAATTCTTCGATGACCCGGCCGTCGCGGTCTTCGATGCGGCTGACCAGCAGCGGCTCGAGGTAGCCGCCGCCGTTGGCGATCGTGCCGTAGGCGGCAACCATTTCCTTGAGGGTGACGGGGCTGGTGCCCAGGGCGAGCGATGGCACGGCTTCGAGCTTGCTCTG
>Ga0116169_1003185_pt1 | contig 11170 bp, 9 predicted proteins | sample AD_UKC130_MetaG_FD_89796 | JGI IMG/M metagenome (GOLD analysis project Ga0116169, IMG submission 89796) | Active sludge microbial communities of municipal wastewater-treating anaerobic digesters from Canada - AD_UKC130_MetaG | ecosystem: Engineered > Bioreactor > Anaerobic > Digestate | place...
AGATGCCCATCCACCACAGCCAGCGCCCGTTGTCGGTGAGGCCCCGCTCGACCAGTTGCGACTGCATGCTGGTCCAGTGGCCCTGCATGGCCCAGATGCCGCCGACAAGCAATACCGCACCGGCCGCCAGCGCGGCGAGCCACGCGGTCCAGCGCATCCAGCCGGACGCCACCGACTGCTGCAGGGTGGGCGCCACCGCCAGTGCCAGCATCGGCAGCACCGGCATCAGGTAGACCTCGCGCTTGCCGCCAGCCAGGCTGAAGAAGAACACCACCAGCACACTCCAGCCGAGCAACATCAGCAGCCGGGCGTCGCCCGCCTTCAGGCCGCGCATCCAGTAGCGCCCGGCACCCAGGTAGGCCAGCGACAGCGGAAAGAAATGCAGCACCAGCACCGGCAGGTAATACCAGACCGGCTGGGCATGGCCGCCCACCGATCCCTCATACCGTTTGGCCGTCTGGTGGAACAGGATGTCGCTCACGTAAGCGGCGTATTCGGCGCCACCCCGCGCATGCGCGGCCCACAGCATAGGCACCAGCCACAGGCTTACGGCCAGCAGAAAGGCCAGTGCACCACCGGCCCAGCGCAGGCCGTCGCCGGAGGTCTGGCTCACGCCCTCCCAGCGGCGCAGCCGGGCGAAGGCGAAGGGCAGCAGCATCAGCAGCGCCAGCACACCGACGCCCTTGGTGATCACGCCCAGACCGGCGGCAAAGCAACCCAGCCACCATGCCCGCCAGTTCGGTCCCTTGAGCAAATGCAGCAGCAGGCCCCAGTTGGCCAGCGTGATCCACATCATCACCAGCGGGTCGATCTGGGCCCGCTTGACCTGGTAGACGAACTGGAACGAAGCCAGCACGGCGGCGGCAGCGAACAGGCCGACCCGCGGGCTCCACAGCCGACGCCCCAGATCCCAGGTCAGCACCAGGGTCAGCATGCCCGACAGCAGCGACGGCAACAGGAACGCGATGCGCCAGTTGCCCAGCACCTCGTAGGCTGCTGCCTCTAGCCACATCAGCATCGGCGGCTTGTCGGAGTACAGCTCGATGCCGCGGTGCGGAAACAGCCAGTCGCCCGATTCGACCATCTGCTTGGCCACCAGCGTGAAGCGCGGTTCGTCCGATGGCCAGGGGTCGCGCAGACCCAAGCCGGCGCCCAGCACCACCAACGCCGCCAGCATCAACCACCAGAACAGGCGCCGGTCGAGAGCGGCGTCTGCCGCCGTGTGGCCTGGCAAAGGCTGCGCCGTCATTGCAGCACCCCGTGCCGGGTTGCCGGCAGGCACCTGGCCTTGTCGATGTCCATCATCAGTCCTTGTTTGCGTCCATGCGCTGCACCTGCGGCACGCGCGCGCGGCGCTGCAGCCACATCACGCCCAGGATGTCCACCAGCCCGACCCACAGCCGGTTGCTGATGCCGTAGTGCGACTGGCCGTGGGTCCGGTCGCGGTGGCGGACCGGCACCGATTCGACGACGCCACCCGCGCGCCGGAACAGGGCCGGCAGAAAGCGGTGCATGTGGTCGAAATAGGGCAGCGCCAGAAAATCTGCGCGCGCGAACAGCTTGAGGCCGCAACCGGAGTCGGGCGTCGCGTCGCCAAGCAGACCGCTGCGCACCCGGTTGGCCACGCGGGACGACAGGCGGCGCACCCAGGTGTCCAGCCGCTTGGCACGCCAACCGGCGATCATCACCGCCTGCTGCGGCTGCGCCTCACGCAAGGCACGCCAGCGCGCGAGCAAGGCGGGAATGTCCGCCGGGTCGTTCTGCCCGTCACCGTCGAGCGTGGCCACCAGGGGCGCGCGCGCTTCGCGAACGCCGGTGCGCACGGCCGTGCTCTGGCCACAATTGTTGCGGTGGCGCACCACCACCAGCCAGGGATGGGTGCGGGCATAGTCGAGCAGCAAGTCGGCTGTGTTGTCACTGCTGAGGTCGTCGACGAACACCGCCTCGAACGGTGCCACGCCGGTCAGGGCAGCCGCGATTTCATCGAGCAGGGCCACGACATTGCCGGATTCGTTGTGGACCGGCACGACCACGGAGATTTCAGGGACCGCTGAAGACATCGGGACAAAGGGGGGACGGGGGAGCCGGCTATTGTCGCACCCGGGCGAAGGCAGCCGGGGAACCGGCGCTGCGGCCGTCAGCCACGCATCGGACCGTAGCCGGTCTCCACCGACATGCGCAGGGCGAGGCCGTCGTCGGCGGACTTGGCCCGTTCCACGTAGTAGCCCACGCCGGGCAAGGCGCGCAGGTTGTAGGCAATGTCGGCTTCCGCACAGTGCTCCAGGATGACCCACAGCGTGGTGCCGCGTCCACTGTGGTTGGAATACCCGCTGGCGTCGAAGTTCTGGCACATCAGCCGGGCCTGGGCGCGAGTCACCGGTGCCGGCCGGGTTCCCGGGTAGGCGCTGGCGGGCGCAATAGGTTCATCGTCCGGACCGTCGAAGCGCCCCGAGGTATGAAACGGCGGATCAAGGGCCGCCGCATCGGACTGCGCCTCGGCCCTGCGCAGGTGTTTTTCCCGCATCGGGCGCACGCGCACACTGGGCGGCTCGACCTGCACCGAGCGCATGTAGGCCACGCTGCCGGCGAAGAACTGCTCCAGTGCCGCGGCGCGCGCGCGTTCCTCGGAGTCGGCGGCGATGGTCAGGGTCTGGTACTGCTCCTGCACCAGGCGCTCGACAAACACCAGATACCGGCCCGGCACCACCGGGCTCGTTGTCGCCATCTTGCTCACAAGCGTCTCCTGTCCTGGCCCCCGTCAGCGGGTACGCGAAAACTGCGTCTGATCCTGCAGGTCCTGGCGCAATTGTGCAATGTCGCGCGACTGCTGGTGCACCAGCAGTGCCAACGAACGGTTGGTCTCCAGCATGGCCACCTCGAGGCGGGTTTCGGAGGCGACCGTCTGCATGACCATGAAGAGCACGAAAAGCCCCGCAGCCACGACCGGCAGGCTGTAATAGTAGGCCGCGCCGCTGGCCACCAGAAACAGCACCGACAACAGGAACAGGTCCCGCGCCACGCCCGAGCGCCGCGCCTTGTCGTGCGTGACCTGGCGCCCGTAGTCCTCCAGTGTCATCGGTCGTTCAGGCGTCTTCTTGTCCATCGGCGCAGGTCCTTGTCCGGTTCGGTGCGGTGCAATGCCGCGCAGCATCAGAAGCCGCGCAGGTCATCGACTGTTTGCAGGGGTTTGGAGCCGATGATATGCAGCAAGGTCTCGCTGAGCGTGGCGATGTCGTTGTCGAAGCCACCGTGCGTCGCCTGGATGCGACGGTCCGGCAAGGCCGTCAGCATCGTGTCAGCTTCGACCACCGTCAGCCGGCCAGCCTTGCGCAGACCGGCCGCGCGCACAGCCTGCTGCCAGGCGCGCAGGCTGTCGCCGGTGCTCGACGTGCCGTCCCAGCCGCCATAGTCCGGCTTGAACACGTTCTCCAGCCCGACGATCGGCGTACGCAGATCCATCTCGAGCGCATTGGACACCAGGTACAGCAGCGACTTGCGGTAGATGGCAGCGACCGAGTCGTTGCGCTCGACCCGGTCGGACAGGATGCGCAGGTACAGGCGCTGCATCAGCGCGGTATGGGGCGCATAGTGCCGGTTGGCAAACTGCACCGAGCAGGCGGGTGCGAACAGGTGCATCGACCGCACCCACCCCTGCATGCCGCGCGCAGCCAGGGCACTGAGCAGATGCCCCAGGATGATGGCGCCGGCCGAATGCCCGACCAGATGCAGTTCGAAATCCTCCCCCCAGGTATCCGCCAATTTCTGCAAGGCCGTGATCAGCAGGTCGCCACCACGTCCGCTGCCAAACGCGAGTTCGGCGTTCTCCTTCATTTCGCTCCAGACCGGGCGCGCCATCGGCCGACCGATGGACTTCTCCACCAGCAGATCGGTGCGCTCGGCGATCCAGGCCCCGGCGCCGCCGGCCATGGCTTTCTGCTCGCGAAAGGCCTCGCTGAAGATGTTGCCCAGCGACTCCAGCAGACCGGTCTTCCAGACCAGAAACAGCGGATAGCAGCCATTGCCGATGAAATGCCGCCCCATCGCGCGCGCCCGCTCGATCGCCGCGTCCTCGCTGTTGAGCCCGCCGTGGGCGTAGATCACCACGCGCCGCGGCCCGTCGGGCGCCTCGGTGCGAAACCACTGGTCGGGAAGGCCAGCCGCCTGGTGCAGCAAGGTACGGCTGAGTTCATCTTCGGTCAGGTAGCGCTTCATGCGCCCGTCGTTGCCCAGCACCACGCTGTGCCGGTAGGCCTGGTCCCGACTCCACCACAGGCTCTGGCGCGCGCCCCCGCGGCCTGCAGCGCCGGCGCTGTCGTGCGCGCCGGCGCTGAGCCGTCCGACGACAACACCCGGAACCCCCATTGCCACCACCCAGGCATCCATGGCATTGGCCAGCCAGTCCGCATAGGACAGCAAGGCAAAGCCGCCCGAACCCCAGCCCTTGCCCCAGGAGTTCTGGATCACGAAGCCGCGGTTGTTGAACCCGACCAGCGCAAACGCATGCCCTCCGATTTCTGACGGTCGGCCGTCGAACGGAATCTCGGCGATCGTGTCATGGCCACTGGGCGCACGCCGGCGCACCGGAACCTGGTCCCAGCCGTCATGCGTGAAGGCCGACACATAGACGGCCCCGACCTCCTGAATCGCGGCCTGCACGTCGGTAATCGATTTGCGGTCGACCCGGTAATACACGCCCAGGCAGGTCGCGTTCGCACGCTGCGCATAGCCGTAGCGCGGCTGCGCGGTGGCACCGTTGTACGGCCAGTCGCTTTCCAGACACACGCCATGGTTGAACCAGCCCTTGAGCGCCCCCCGGCAGCTCGATCCCTCGTAATCCTCGCCGGCATACTCGTCATATCGCCGCGCGAAGTTGTACAACATGCGCGGGCTGACCGATTCCATGCGCTCTGGCAGATCCGCCTTGCGCCAGCGCAGGTAGTTGACGACGCAGGCCAGCCCGAAGCCGGTACAGGCACCCTCCTGGCCCTGGTCCAGGATCAGGCCTGCCCGGCCATAGGTCGGCAGGAAGCGGTGCACGTCATCGTCGAGCGGGAAGCGGTCGATCAGTCCGCGCGGCGGCGGTGTGTATTCGCGGTCGCGCAGGTCGACCGGATCCTTGCCGACATTGAGCTTGCGTGCGGCCACCGGCGCAGCGCTGGCCGCCGCAGCGGCGGCCCCTCGTTGCGGCGCGCGGGCGCGGCGCCGGGCCGTTGCGGGTACCGGGGTCGGCTCCGGCCAGACCTGGTCTGCCAGCACAAACACATCCTTGAAGCGCTCCAGGCCGTGGGCGCCACCATTGACCAGCTTGCGGGCCCGCGCGAACTGGCCGGCCTGCAAGGCCGTGCGCAAGGCCTCGGCCCGATCGGCCAGGAACAGCGCCAGCAGCATGGCGGCGACCTCAGGCGCATTGGCCAGGTCCGGACGCTCCACCAGATCCACGCCCACCGCCTTGCCGTAACGCTGGTAGTTGGCGCGCCCGGTCAACTGGACAAATCCCCGGCCCTTGAAGCGCGCACCATCGCCCGGCTCGGTATTGCCAAGGTCGCGTCGACCGTCGTACGCGGCAAATGGTGCCTGGCCCGCGCGGGTATTGAACTGCGACTGCATCTCGGCAATCGGCAGAAAGCCTTCGCTTTCGGCCCGGATCGTGCCCAGCGCGGCGCAGACCATGGTCCGGTCGTGCAGGCCGCAACTCAGCAGCGCAGCGGCCACGTACGGCAGATATCGGTTGATGTTGGCAGGCTTGGTGGCGGGAAACAGCCGGCGGACGTGGTCCAGGTCCAGCGCCACGTCGGCGGCCTGGGGTTTTCGCAGCCCCAGCACACACTGGTTGTGCGGGCCGACCACGCCATCGGCGATCAGACCGACGCCCGACTGCCAGCGCCGCACCGCCGCCTCCACGTCGACGTCCAGCGTGTCGCCGCGGGCCAGGCCCGGGAACTCACGCGCATCCGCGCCAAGCTGGCGCGCCAGCTCGCTGCGCAGGCGCCGTATCGGATCGCCCTGCTGGCCCCGCACCCAAAGCTGTCCGGTCATGTTGCTGCCCCCGTCGTGTGGTCTGTGCGCCCCTTCGCCGCTCACCGTAACGCGCTGCGCCGCGAACGTCAATAGCCGCAGGCCCGGCTGCTTGCCGGCGCTACAAAAACCCTGTTGCTGCCTACAATTTGCCGATCGCGGCCGGCGACAACCGAAAAACACAGGCAAGCTTGCGCCTGTTCGGCCGCCGTGCCGTGGCCCGAGCCGCACCCTGACTGGACGAACCGCCTGATGCCGACCCTCCCATCCCCATGCGCTGGATCCTGATCTTGGCCACCTTGCTGCAACTGGCGGCCTGCACCAACCCGCCGTGGCCGCGCGGAACGGTCGAGGAACTGTTTCCCCAGCCCGCCAGCCGTCCTGAACTGGCGACCGTGACGCTCGAGGGCAGGACACTACAGGTCGCACGCAGCCGGGGCGAAGGCACGACACCGATCCTGTTCGTGCATGGTTCCCCGGGGTCCTGGACATCGTGGGCCCGTTTTCTCCAGGAGCCCGCGCTGGATGGGTTCGGAGCCCGCATTGCCATGGACCGGCCCGGATTCGGCGGCTCGGCCGCCGCTGGCGTCATGCCCGACCTGCGCCGGCAGGCGGCATTGCTGGCCGAGCTGATTCCGCCCGGGCCGCCCGCCGTCCTGGTCGGCCACTCCCTCGGCGGCCCGCTGATCGCCTGGATGGCGATCGATCACCCGGAAAAAGTCTGTGGCGCGGTCATGCTGGCCGGCTCCATGGCGCCCGCGCTCGAAGCGCCGCGCTGGTACAACCTGCTGGCCGACAACTGGATCGCACGCCAGTTCCTGGCGCCGGCCATGAGCCGGTCGAACCAGGAAATGATGGTGCTGCAGGCCGAACTGGAAAAACTCGACGCCGCCTTGCCGCAGCTGCAACGCCCGATCATCGCGATGCAGGGCGACCAGGATCCGCTGGTCGATCCCCGCACAGCCGACTATCTGGACCAGCGGGCGCCGCGGGAATGGCTGCAGGTGGACCGCCTGCCCGGCCGCGACCACTTCTTCCTGTGGACCGAGCAGCGCAGCGTCGTGCAGCAGATTCTGAAGCTCCACTGCGCGGCGCCGCTGCCGAGCTGAGCCGGCGCCAGACGCCGGCCGAACGGAATCAGGGCGCGAGGGTTTCCACGCCGCCCATGTACGGCCGCAGCACCTCCGGCACCGTGACCGAGCCATCGGCGTTCTGGTAGTTCTCCAGCACCGCGACCAGCGCGCGGCCGACGGCCAGGCCGGACCCGTTGAGCGTGTGCACCAGCTCGTTCTTGCCCTGTGCGTTCTTGAAACGGGCCTGCAGCCGGCGTGCCTGGTAGGCCTCGCAATTGGAAACCGAGCTGATCTCGCGGTAGGTGTTCTGCGCCGGCAGCCAGACCTCGAGGTCATGGGTGCGGGTGGCGCTCGGTCCCATGTCCCCTGTGCACAGCGCCATCACCCGGTACGGCAGGCCGAGGCGCTGCAGGATGGTTTCCGCATGGCGCGTCATGTCTTCCAGTGCTTCGTAGCTATGCTCGGGATGCACGATCTGCACCATCTCGACCTTGTCGAACTGGTGCTGGCGGATCATGCCGCGGGTATCGCGCCCGTAGCTGCCAGCCTCGGAGCGGAAACACGGTGTGTGGGCCGTCAGCCGCATCGGCAGCGCCGACTGCGCCAGCACCTCGTCGCGCACGAAGTTGGTCAGCGGCACCTCGCTGGTCGGTATCAGGTACAGGGCCGCAGCGTCGGCGCCCTCCTGCGCGTCCTGGCCGCCCTTCTTGGCCGCAAACAGGTCTTCCTCGAACTTGGGCAGCTGCCCGGTGCCGCGCAGACTGTCGGCATTGACGATGTAGGGCGTATAGCACTCGGTGTAGCCGTGCTCCAGTGTCTGCACGTCGAGCATGAACTGCGCCAGCGCCCGGTGCAGCCGTGCGATCGGGCCCTTGAGCACGGTGAAGCGCGCGCCGGCGAGCTTCACGCCCATGTCGAAGTCCAGCCCCAGCGGCGTACCGACGTCGACATGGTCCTTGACCGGGAAATCCATCACCCGCGGCGTGCCCCAGGTCCGCAGCACGACGTTGTCGGCCTCGCCGGTGCCCACCGGCACGCTCTCATGGGGCAGATTGGGCACGGCCAGCAGCACGGTCTGCAAATCGGCCTGCAAGGCATCCAGGCGCTTGGCCGAGGATTCCAGCTCGTCCTTGATCGAGGCCACGTCGGCCATGACGGCATCGACCTCGGCCGCGGCCCCCCTGGACTTGAGCTGCCCGATCTGCTTGCTCAGGCTGTTGCGCCGGGCCTGCAGCTCTTCGGTGCGGGTCTGGATCGTCTTGCGTTCGGCCTCGAGCGTGCGAAAACGCTCCACGTCGAGGAAAGGTTGCGGATTTTTGCGCGTCTGCAGGCGCCGGACGGCTTCGTCCAGATCCTTGCGCAGGAGGTTGATATCTAGCATGCCGCCATTCTAGTGAGGCGCCAGGGCGGCACGGGGCCGCTGGCGTTCGCTGCCAAGCCTACTTGAGGCCCTTGGGCAGCGGGAACTTGATGGTTTCCTCGACGCCGGCCAGCCGCTGCACGGACACCGCGCCAAATGCCTTGATGCGCGCAATCACCTGCTGCACCAGCACCTCGGGCGCCGAGGCCCCGGCGGTGAGGCCCACACGCTGGCGGCCTTCGAGCCACTCGGCCTGCAACTCCTCGGCGTTGTCGATCATGTAGCTTTCGGTGCCGAGCTTGCGCGCCACTTCGCGCAAACGGTTGCTGTTGGAGCTGGTCGGACTGCCGACGACGATGACCACGTCGACCTGCGGGCTCAGCATCTTGACCGCGTCCTGCCGGTTCTGCGTGGCATAGCAGATGTCCTGCTGCTTGGGTTCGCGCACGTTCGGGAACCGCGCCTTCACCGCCTTCGATATCTCGGCTGCGTCATCCACGCTGAGCGTGGTCTGCGTCACCACCGCGAGCTTTTCCACCTGCCCCGGCTGCACCCGGGCCACGTCGGCAACGTCTTCGACCAGGTGGATGCCGCTGTCGAGCTGGCCCATCGTGCCCTCGACCTCGGGATGGCCCTTGTGGCCGATCATGATGAACTCGTAGCCTTCGCGGTGCAGCTTGGCCACCTCCACGTGGACCTTGGTCACCAGCGGGCAGGTGGCATCGAAGATCTGGAAGCCCCGGGCACGCGCCTCGTCGTGCACCGCGCGGCTCACGCCATGGGCAGAAAACACCAGCGTGGAGCCCGCGGGTACGTCGTCCAGCTCCTCGATGAAGATCGCGCCCTTTTCCTTGAGGTCGTTGACCACATAGGTGTTGTGCACGATCTCGTGGCGCACATAGATAGGTGCACCGAACTTCTGCAGTGCACGCTCGACGATCTCGATGGCCCGGTCGACACCGGCGCAAAAGCCGCGCGGCTCGGCCAGAATGACTTCGGATGGGCTGGAAGAGGATGGGGTCACAGGATTCCGATCAACTGAACTTCGAAGGTGACGCTCTGGCCGGCCAGCGGGTGGTTGAAATCGAACAGCACGGCCTGTCCGCCCTGCCCGTCACCCACCTGGACGACTGCACCGGCATAGCTGCCCTGCCCGTCCGGTGTCGGGAACTGGACCACGTCGCCGACGCTGTAGGTCTCGGCACGGTCGCCCAGCTTGTCCAGCAGCGCACGCGCCACCCATTGCTGCATGTCGGCCTGGCGCTCGCCAAAAGCGGCGCCGGGCGGCAGCTCGAAGGTCGCGCGGCTCCCCTCCTGCATGCCCAGCAGGCATTGCTCGACGGCCGGCGACAACGCGCCGGAACCCAGCGACAAGGTCGCCGGCTTGCCGTCGAAGGTGTTGATGATGTCGCCCCGCGGACCCGCCAGCCGGTAATGCAGGGTCAGGAACGAGCCGGGCTCGACGCGGGGGATGGTGGAGGTGTTGGAGTCGGTCACGATAACGCGCATTGTAGAAAGCCGGTGGCATCACCGCACGTCGGTGCTGCCTTCGGGGTGCTGAGCGGCTGCGCCGGGCACGCCGCCACCGGCGCGACGATCGGCCGCTGGCCTGCGGGACCGGCAAGAAATTCAGCTGGTCGGCCCGCCATCCCCCCAATCCATCACGGCAAACAGCGGCAGATCCGTCGGCTGTTCGCACAATGGAAGGCATGGGACCCTCTGAGCCCGATTGTAGGAATCCGACCGGCACCGCAGAGATGCCGTCGCCAAAGGCCCTGACCACGACATGCCACTCAAGCACCTGCCGCCAGAATCCCGCCCACGCGAAAAGCTGCTGGCACGCGGCGCCACCGCACTCAGCGACGCCGAACTGCTGGCCTTGCTGCTGCGCACCGGCATCCGTGGCAAAAGCGTATTGCAGATGGCCGATGAATTGCTGCGCGTCGGGCGCCCGGGCGAGGTCAACCCCGGCTTCGACGGCATCGCCGGACTGCTCAACGCCAGTGCCACCGAGCTGCAAGGCATCAAGGGCCTGGGGCCGGCCAAGCGCGCCGAGCTGCTGGCCGTGCTCGAACTGGCGCGCAGGGCGCTGGCCCAGCAATTGCGCCAACGCGCCGCATTCGCGTCGCCGGGTGCGGTCAAGGACTACCTGCAACTGCACCTGGCAGCCCGGGCCCATGAAGTCTTCGCCGTTCTATTCCTGGACGTGCAGAACCGGCTGCTAGCGATGGAAGAGATGTTTCGCGGCACGCTGACCCAGACCAGCGTCTACCCGCGCGAAGTCGTGTTGCGGGCCTTGCACCACCAGTGTGCGGCCGTGGTGCTGGCACACAACCATCCCAGCGGTTCGGTCCAACCCTCACGTGCGGACGAAGCCTTGACCCAGACGCTGCGCGCAGCGCTGGCGCTGGTCGATGTGCGGGTACTCGACCACGTCATCGTCGCAGCCGGTCAGTCGCTGTCGATGGCCGAACGGGGACTGGTGTGAAAACGTCCCCACAAAAGACCCGCCACCCATCATTACATTGGACAATCCGAGAAAAACAACAAGCGCACGTCTGGCATCCGCTGCCTGGCCAGCCACTTCGGAAGGCCCGGGGCCAGCTGAACCGCCCCGGAATTTGAGGAGGCTCCTTCGATTGAGAGAATGGAGCCAAGATGAGAAAGTCCCCAAAATATTCCCCCGAGGTCATCGAGCGTGCGGTGCGCATGGTCTTCGATG
>Ga0116169_1003187_pt1 | contig 11162 bp, 10 predicted proteins | sample AD_UKC130_MetaG_FD_89796 | JGI IMG/M metagenome (GOLD analysis project Ga0116169, IMG submission 89796) | Active sludge microbial communities of municipal wastewater-treating anaerobic digesters from Canada - AD_UKC130_MetaG | ecosystem: Engineered > Bioreactor > Anaerobic > Digestate | place...
AAATATAACTTTCTAAATTATAACATATCCGGCTTATAATATCGAACAGCAAAATAAAAATGGATTGATAATAAGGGCCTATCAACGTAAAATGATTCATATAGCACAAAAAAGGGGAATGGTTATGAAATTTACTCTGGAATCCTCAATATAAATGATTATCTGAAAAAAACGCCAATCATCGATTATGACCATATAGACATAAAAAAATTAGCTCAGAAAATTGATAAGCAATCCGGCAGCAGGCTGGACTATATTAAAAATGCCTATGAATATGTCCGGGATAAGATTGCTCATTCCGCTGATATTTCAGAAGAGCAAGTCACCTGTACTTGCCTCAGAGGTACTCAAAGAAAAACACGGTATTTGTTTTGCAAAATCACATTTACTGGCTGCCCTGCTCCGCTGTCAGAAAATCCCGTCAGGCTTTTGCTATCAGAGATTAATCTTAGATGATGTCCATTATCCCTATCTGGTTCTTCACGGCCTGAATGGCATATATATTCAGGAATTCAATCAGTGGATCCGTTTAGATGCCCGGGGCAACGAAGAAGGGGGCAATGCCCAGTTTTCTCTGAACCATGAACAACTGGCGTTTCCTGTACGAAAAGAATTAGGTGAAGAAAATATTCCCATCATTTTTGCCAATCCCATTGACAGTGTTATTAATGCTTTAACCAGTTATAAAAACCGGGATGAAGTATGGAAGAATTTTCCTTTTAATATTTAAAAAGTCATACTTATGCATCTCAGTCTCTCTGATTTGCATCTTAGGTATCAGGCTCTTGCCCATCTTTTAAAAACATTTATACTGGAGGTATATCAATGATTGTAAAATTAGAAGAACACAAAAATCAGAAAGAAATCGAAGTCCTCATTAAATACGCACGCATGAGCCCCTTAATTAAAAAACTTGAAAAAATCATTAAATCTGTAGATAAAACCATTAAATGTACCCTGGACAATTCCATTGTCTGGGTCAATGCTTCGGATATTTATTACATAGAAGTGGTCGATAAAAGAACTTTTGTCTATGGCGAAAAATTAGTCTATGAAACAAATTATCGGCTATATCAGCTATTAAACGAACTTTCTGATTTTGGTTTTGTACAAATCAGCAAGTCCTGTATCTTAAACATTCATTATCTTGACAGTATAAAGCCATTAATAAACAGCCGCTTACAAGCCACTTTGCGCAATGGAGAGCATATCTATGTCACAAGAAAATATGTCTCCGAAATACATAAAAAATTACAGGGGAGATAAGAAAATGAAAGAAAAAATTAAAAACTGTTTGGCCAGCACAGCCCTTTCCTTAATACTCTTGTGCGTCCTGGCAAGTATATATGAAGGTCGTTATTTATGTATCAATACGGTGTATCAGGTTTTTCTTGCCAACATCATCCTTCACCTGACATTAAGCCTTCTGGCACGTTTTGAAAGCAGTTATTTTCTTGTTGAAATCAGTGTAGAATTTGCTTTATTTATTACAATTGCCCTTATTTTTGCAGCCATTTTTGACTGGTACAGCAGTACACCTCTCTGGATGCTTCTTTTCTTATGCAGTCTGGTTTTTCTGATTGCCAACATCATCGATTTATATAAAATGAGCAACAAATTGACCTACATTAATAAACAATTAAAAGATTTAAGGGAAAACCAATAAAACATTATAAGGAGAAAAACGATGGAAGCCATTTTAAAAGCTGAAAAGATAGAAAAAATTTTTAAACAGGAAAAAATATTAAAAGGCATAAGCTTAGAAATCATGCCAAATTCTTTTACTGTCTTACTTGGCCCAAGTGGCTCCGGAAAAACAACTTTACTAAACATTTTATCTGGTCTGTTAAAACCAAGTTCAGGTAAAGTCTACTACAAGGATAAAGCTATTACGGAATTCTCAAAAAATCAGTTAGCTGACTGGAAGCGTAAAAACGTCTCAAATATTTTTCAAAGTTATTTATTATTAAATAATCTGACCGTCAGGGAAAACATTGAAATTGGTATGTTTTCACCAGATAATGGCCTGCCCCTGGATGAATTAAGCCATCTTTTAGAAATTCATCATCTGTTGGATAAATTTCCTTCTGAATTATCTGGTGGTCAGCAGCAAAGGGTGGCCATTGCAAGAGCTGTGATTAAAAAACCGGATATACTCTTTTGTGATGAAGCAACAGGTGCTCTGGATGAAAACAATAGTAAAAAGGTTGTGGCCCTTTTACACCACCTGAAACAAAGCCTTGGTCTTACGGTAATCTTTGTAACACACAACCTGCAAATTGCTGAAACGGCTGACAGGGTTATTACCATAAAAGATGGTCTGATACATCAGGATAAAATCAATCAAAATCCAATATCTGCTTATGAGATGATTTGGGGGTAAAAAATGAAACTCTTATATAAGCAAATGACAAAAGAACTATCAAAGAATTATTTATCTCTTGTCTTGATTTTACTATTGGTATCTTTTACTTCTTTTATTTATTTTTTTGTTCACTTTTCTGTTGATGGAAATATAGCTGCCCTTCAGTCCCTTCCCTCATTAAAAGAAAATGAACATCTGTATCTTAATGCCCTTCATTCCAATGCGATTCTTGCCCGCAATATGCTTACAGGTTCTGTTATTTTAACAAGCTTTGTTTTTTACATATTTTATCATCGCTTTATGAAAAAAAATTATAAAAGCTTAGCTTGCCTGAAGGCTCTTGGTTTTAAGGATTCTGTTATATCCAGTTTATTTTGGGCTTTTACTTTTATTCTTTCTGTCCTTGGTGGCTTATTGGGCCTTATTGCAGGATATTTTGCTTCTGATCTTTTACTGAAGTCAGGAATGAAATCTTACCAGATGAGCTGACTTGTAAAAAGAATACATATAAGCAGTTTCTTTATTGGTATCTTTATACCTGCGTTCTTTTTTTGCATCATCAGTTATCTGACTTATCTTCCTGTGGCTACGAAAGAAACGGCCCTGTTATTGTCCAGCCAGACAGATACTTCAACCAATCCTTTTTTATTGGCTGCTGCCAATAAACTGGCCAATTTCTATCCTGGTAAAAACAAACTGTCTGTCCGTCTTGCCCTTAGAAAACCCCTTGCACTTATTCTAATCATTCTTGCAGTCACGGCTTTTTCTGTCATGTTCCTCTTAGCCTATTCCCTGCACTTAAGCAGTGAAAAAATTTATCAGTCTCAAATCTTGGGACATCATTATTTATATGATAATCTTTTTGATAAACCTAGGCTTTTAGAAAAGCCACTGCCCAACAGCATGCCGTATTTAAATACTTCAGGAAATATTATGACAGCAAAGCAGGCAATCCAACAAGAAGTTATTGCTTTTAAAAACAACAGCCCCTTGTTTGAATTAATGGATGACAAAGGAAATATGCTTCCTGGCCCAACAAGCGGCGAAATAGTCATAAGTCCGGCTTTAAGAGATTTATATGATATAAAAGAAGGTCATCAAATTGAGCTGTATATCCATAATCATTGCAAAACTTTTACTGTTTCCGCTATTGCCTTTAATGCAAAACTAAACAGTGTTTATATTCATCCTTCTGACCTGGAAGAGATGCTTTCTCTGCCGCCTCACAGCTATACTGGCATATGGAGTATAGAAAATATCTCTGACGCCGCAAAAGTCATCTCCAGGTACGAAAAAATGGATGAACTTGAAAAAAACTTTGTTTCAAACCGCATTAGTGCAGTTATCAACCAGCTTGTCGGCTGTCTTATTGGTTCAATCCTTCTTTTCCTCGCCCTTTTATTAAACTTTCAGGACAATACAAAAGATATCCTCATTTTAGATCTGATGGGCTACCAGTCAGGCGCAATCCGTAAAATGCTTTTGGATATCTATAAACCTGTTATATACTTTATTTTCTCTCTTGGTCTTTGGCCTTCGATGCAAATCGTTCGCTTTATTCTAAAATCCCTCTCCCTGCAAATTGGAGATTATATGCCTTTTCAAAGCAATATCTTTGTGATTGGAGGCATCTTTTTACTTTTAAATTTTATCTACTTCATCGTTCAATGGACATTTAATCTGGGCATTAATAAAATCATCAAAAGCGATGCCCTTTACCAGTATAGCAACAATGAATAAATTTTTTCTAAAATACCTTACGCAATAAAAGGTGCAGGTCATTTTATAAAGACCTGCACCTTTTTTAATCATTCATGATTTGCAATATATTCTACATGTCTTTTAATCTGCTCAAAAGCACTGAAACTATAGCCAAATTCCTTTTTTAATAAAGATACATCAAAGTAGGCATCATCTCTTTTCCATCCTTTATCTTCTAAAACAATTTCACTTTCTGAAGCAAGATAACCAACAGCATATTGGGCAATTTCTTCCCAACTGATAAATTGTGTGGAAAGTCCTAAAAAGATTTGCCGGTTATGCTGGGAACTAAGCAAGCGATAATAAACTTTAGCCAGATCCCCTGCCCATATAAACTGGGTACCATCGTTTTTAACCAAATGAATAGGCTCATTAGCCTTTGCCGCTTTAACAATCTTTCTGAAGCGGTCATCTGGCTGCATGGGAGCACCTTCTACAACAGGATTGCCAAAAACATAACCAGGTCTTATAATATTGCAGCGGATCTTCTTTACTTTGGCAATAGCCAGCAAATAAGCTTCCGTTGCGGCTTTCGTCGCACCATATAAATCAACTGGCCGGCAGTCAATATCCTCAGCCATCACTGGTCTGAATTCACCAATCGCAGCTGTGGAAGAAGTATAGATGATTTGCCCGACACCAAGTTCTGCAGCCGTTTCAAAGATATATACCGATGCTTTTGTATCCCTTTCAAGCATTTCCAGAGGACTGTCTCCCCAGCCCAAAGCAATATGAATACAGGTATCTTTGCCGTATAGTCCTTCTTTTATCCGATCCTGATCATATAAACTGCCTTCTATAAACTCTATCTGGGGATGATTAATAAATCCTTTTACCTTGTTAGGATTCCTGGCTAAAACCGTTAGCTGATGGCCATGGCTTACCAATTCATGAACCACATATGAACCAATAAAGCCTGTTCCTCCTGTTACAAAAATATTCATCCTTCTTCCTCCCGTACTTACTTTTTTATTATCATTAATACTTGTTCGAAATTCTATTTTGTCAATTGGCCCTGAATCGACTCTAAGTCCTTTTTATGCTTCAGACACTGTTCTCTTATCATTGCTCACTTTTCCAGTTATTTTTCCCTGTAAAAAAATCAACAGCCAAAATAAAAGAGCCCCTATCATTTCTCCAAAAATATTCAAGATGACATCATCAATATCTGTTACCCCTGAAGCCATAATAAACTGCAAAATTTCAATGCATATGGGAACCATGAATAAAATCATAAAATTTAAAAGTCTATTCTTAATGTATATTGAAAATACAAAACCAATGGGAACAAATAAAACGATATTACCTACAATGTTGATAATGGCTACATAATTCTTAGAATAAAATATGCTTTGTAAATAAGAAACAATGGTTTTAAAAGGTATCAGACTCACCTGCCTGGAAGCAGCCCCATATCGCCCTGAAACAAATAATAAATTGCCAAGTAATATTAAATAAGCCACCGTAAAAAAGCCAGTTAAATATTTTAGGTAAATGTCTGAAAGCTGATTTTTCTGCCCCAAATAAATCTTAATCCAGCAAGGCATATTCATTGCAACTGTAGCCGCTAAAAAATCAATATGCCTTCATAACCAATAAATATTGCAGGCCGGAACAAGATAATAAAAAGATTCATCCATACTAAAAAGATATTTTCGCATACCGTAATCATTAAATGATAAATATAATTTTTTGTTACCTTAAGAACAGTCATCCCAATGATTAAATTCATGAAGAAAACAATAAAAATCCCCGTAAAATTGTCCAGCAGAGTACCCATATAATAATTGACAGCTGCTAATACAAGTCCCAGTATTGCGGATATTACTTTTTTAACCGGCTCTTTCATTGAAATCATCCTTTAGTAAAAGATTATTTAAAATAAAATAATATTATTTTTATTCTAATTGACTTTTCTTTCTAAGTAAAGAACTGACAAATTAACTCAACGAATTGTGATTCCTTTGATTTATGTTATACTAAGTGTAGACAAAAAAGTATAGGAGAATTCATCATGCAACAAAATTCCTTTGCAAAAGAACTTACCAACTGGTATAAAAAATCTGCCAGAAAATTACCCTGGCGTGAAGAATATGAGCCTTATAAAACCTGGCTTTCAGAAATCATGCTACAACAAACCCAGGTGAATACAGTCATTGATTATTTTAACCGCTTTATTGCAGCCTATCCGGATATTTATACCCTCTGTCAGGCAAAAGAAGAGGATATTTTTAAACTTTGGGAAGGCTTGGGCTATTATTCCAGAGCTAAAAAAATTCTGGAATGCGCAAAAACGATTGTAGAAGAATATAATGGTGTCTTCCCAAAAGACCTGAATCAACTTAAAAAACTGCCTGGCATTGGACCATATACCGCTGGTGCTATCTTAAGCATTGCATATAATCTACCAGCTCCTGCTGTCGACGGAAACGTCATGCGGGTCCTTTCAAGATATCAGATGTTAGACCTTAATATCGCAGATACAAAAAACAGATCCTTCTTTGAAAAAGAAGTCCTGACCTTAATGACAGATGCAATTCCAAGAGATTTTAATCAGGCCTTGATGGACCTGGGTGCAACGATTTGTACACCAAAACAGGCGAAATGCTCAGCGTGTCCTGTTAAAGAAGGTTGTAAAGCTTTCTACCACAATAAGGTAGAAAAATATCCGGTTAAATTAAAAAAGAATAAAAAAAGACTACAAAAAGTTGCAGTCATCCTCGTAAAAGATCAGGACAAAATCCTGATTGTAAAAAGACCAGACTCAGGACTTATGGCAAATCTCTGGGGCTTTCCTGTTGTGGAAGATATTCATGGAAATGCCCATGAAAATATTGAAAAGTTTATGAAAGACGCTTTTGGTCTGGAAATCTTCGTTCAAAAAACTGAGGAAGGCCCTAAACATGTCTTTACCCATTTGGTTTGGGAAATGCAGTTGTTTAAATGTATTCTTCAAAGTACAAGACAAAGCACACCCAAAGTTCTTTCAGAAATCCAATGGGTAAAAACAGAACAATTAAAAGAATATGCCTTCCCCACTGCTTTTAAAAAAATAATTATGAACGAATTTGACTTAAAATCGTTGGATCTTTAATCTTATGATCCTCTGATAAAAGAATGATTTTTGAAATAATTTCAACGGTTTTAGGATCATCATCCAGGAAAGGAAGAAAAATTTTACCTCTGTATTCGGAATGGACAGGCAAAATACAAATAGCCCCTGCAGCCATTTTGTGAACAATCCCGCTTCCTAAATGAACCGTATATTCTCCATAAGCTCCTTCAATAAATGCACGATTTTTTGCCACTTTAACATTTTTTAATTTTAATAAATTAACGATTTCTTCTATAATTACCGTTCTAATCTCTATAGTGGATTTCATTATAAAAAACTTTTTGCAGTATTTGTTCATACGCCATAATCCAACCACTGGCCTGTAATAAGGCCAAAGCTTTTTGCCGTTGAATTGGATAAGCCGCATATCTGTAAGAACTGCTTTTTTCTCCAAGTTCATCTTCATAAGGCAGATAAAGCTCCCTGAACACTTGTTTAAAAGGCTGTTTTATTTTCTTTTCAAATAAATCTTTCTGGTATTCTGCCCACCGATTTAATTTTTTAAAATGCACTGGGTGGGCTATTTTTACTTTATCTTTTTCCTGAAGGATATAAACTTCTCCTTTATCATTGACCAGATTCCCATCCATAAAATATCCCAGCTGATCATCGTGTAAAAAGACCAGGTGTCTGATAATAGGCGCTATGACAGGATTTTTACTTAAATTTATTAATTCTGCTGCTTCCAAATCCTCTTCTTTTACCATCACCTCTTCAAAATGCTGCCGTACCCTTTGAAATTGTTTCCTCAGAGAATCATGCACAGCTTTTAATTCTTCCACATATTCATCTTTTTTTAACCGTACCGGAATATTTTTTAAGGCCTTTCCATTCTTTGTACAACAGATTTGACTTTGCCCATTTTCATCAATTTCTAACCATAATTTCAAATCCTCAAGCGAATATGGATTCATGTAAGTCTTTACGGCATTCATCTTTTCTGTTTCCATATTCCATGTTAAACGGTTTGCATCGGGAAAACCTGCATTACGTGCCAAATTAAGAAGGGCAACTTCTGCACATCTTTTTTCACTGGCTTGTCTTTGAGCTCCAAATTTTTTAGCTTCTTCTTTAAATTGATTCATCAATTCATATCGTCTCAAAAGGTCTTCCTTATCTTTAACAGGAATTAAGCCAAGACAAAGAAGATAATCCTTATTTCTGCTTTCCTTTATCTTTTTTTCTGCCTCCTCATAACTTAGTTTTCCTAAATAAGCATCTGCAAAAAGCTGTGACCGGCGGTGCAGATTTCCAGCTGCAACGTATTTAGCACTGTCATATACCAGTTTAAAGTTTTTTTCTCCTAAACCTGTATAAACTTCTTTAAACCAGTCAAAATCAAAAGCCCCATCTTTTAAGTCTTCTATAGGAATAGAAGAATATCTTGATATGAAAGCCTGTTTTTCTCCTAAAAAAATGCTGTTTACATGGGCATGAAAATACCAGCAGGCCGACTTTAAGTCTGGCATATTTAAATAATGGGAAATTAAATCCAACCATTGGGGTGCATACATACCAATCTCAATCAAACGTTTATCACTGACTTTTTTCCCTTTTAATAAACTTTCGAGTTTTTCTTTAGTATCTTCCTTTTTTGGATAGCAAACCTTTAATAAATGACTTAAAATCTGTTTCCTGGTAAAATCCCCAATAAGAAAATTATATCCTCTTACAAAAGCATTTTTTTCTAAATTTAATAAAATGGACACCATAATTTCTAAGCCATAACATCTTTGGATTTTAGCCGCTAAGTGACTGACCGGTGTATGCATTTCTCCTCTATGAATCTCGATATTTACTATCGTCTCTACAACCTTATTTCCGATATTGATAAAAGCCTCAGACCAGGCCCTGTGCCTTAGCAAAATGGGATTTGTAAATTCTGAGATATTGTCAGGGGCCGTACGCCTTTCCAGAAATTCTTTACAAATTTCATTTTCGTCAATAAGACCTTTTTCGAATGCCTGAACAAAATCATCCAAGAATAAAGACAAGCGATCAGAATATTTGCCATATTTATAATAGCTATAGACAATCCAAAAATATTCTTCAAAACTTTTATCATCATAAATAAAATCTTTTATTAAAAAAAGCCAATAATTGATTTCAGGACTCATTGCCAAGAATCTCTCTTTACGAAACAGCTTGATATTTGCTGGCAAAGCAAAATCCGATAAACTTTTCCTAGTGTATTCTTTTTGATGTTGCTCTAAAGGAATCTTTTTTAATAAATAAGCAGCAAAATTCTTAGCCATACCAAAGCCTTCACTTTTTGGTATTTCTCTTACCAATAAATCAATATAGCTGTGAATAAGCGATAAATATGAAATCTTCGAAATTTGCTCTTTTAAACTTTTAAAGAGATTGGCTTGAAAATAATCATTTAACAGATTTAAATACCAGAAATCATATTCTTCAAACCTGGATGCCAAAAACATTCTCAGATAAAAATTCAGAACAATCAGCTCATTGGCATTTAAAGCAAGCTTATCTTTTAAATTTCTCATTTCTTCAGCCAGGGGAAAAGCATCCAGTTCCCTCTTTCCTGCATAATACGGAAGTAACCGTGAAGATTCACCCAAAACAACCCTTTTTTTTGTGCCATCAAAATCTATAAACTCATACATATCATTTCGATGCATAGTTATTTCTTCGCTAAAAGCCTGAAGGACACTTATCATTTTATTTAAAACTGCAGAAAATAAAGCTTTATAATCATTATTTTCATCTGCTGCAATAAGAGGGATTTCTAATTCTTTCGTCGGGTCATAAAGACCAAAGCCCTTCTTTGATGCCAGATTTATATCCTCATTTTTTATCTTTTCCTTTAATGATCGTTCTTTTTCCAAATCAGGCTCATGATTTTCATCCATCCAGGCTGCACATTCGTTATAAAGGGTCTGTCTGTTTGTATCTTTTTTCAAAAGGGATAACATTTCTCTTGCTGCAGAATGCTTACCTTCTTCACCGCTTTGAAATAAACCTTTAATGCAGGCAAGTAAAGCCTGGTCATTTTGTTTTAACTAAAACCTAGCAAGAATTCTCCCACTTCTAAGCGAAGCGAAAGTGGGAGATGAATTGCGTAGTATTGACAAATCAAACAAATTTGATATAATATAATCAGTCGTAAAATTGTGAAAGGCTGATTATATGAGAGAATTAGATAGCAATAATCATTCAGTATTCTTATTGTATTATCATCTTGTATTAGTTATAAAATATCGTAGAAAAGTAATTAGTGACAAAATATCAGACAGATTACAAGAAATATTTGAATATATACAACCAAACTATAATATTACGTTACGGGGATGGAATCATGGTGAAGATCATATACATGTATTATTCAAAGCACATCCTAATAGTGAAATAAGTAAATTTATAAATGCTTATAAAAGCGCAAGTAGTAGATTGATAAAAAAAGAATTTCCCGAAATAAAGAAATATTTGTGGAAAGAATACTTTTGGTCAAGAAGTTATTGTTTATTAACAACGGGTGGAGCACCAATAGAAATAATAAAACAATATATAGAAAGTCAAGGTGAAAAATAAAATATATGTTGAAAGCTTATAAATTTAGATTATATCCTAATAAAGAGCAACAAGAATATTTTGCTAAATGTTTTGGTTGTGTAAGATTCATATACAACAAGATGTTGGAAGATAAAATAAATTATTATAAAGAAACTGGACAGATGTTGCATAATACGCCTGCTCAATATAAGGAACAATTTCCTTTTCTAAAGGAAGTAGACAGTTTAGCATTAGCAAATGCACAACTTGATTTAGAGCAAGCATATAAAAACTTTTTTAGAGATAAAAGCATAGGGTTTCCTAAATTCAAAAGAAAAAAGGATAAACAATCTTATACAACTAATAATCAAAATGGAACTATATATATTGAAAATGGATATATTAAAC
>Ga0116169_1003188_pt1 | contig 11159 bp, 10 predicted proteins | sample AD_UKC130_MetaG_FD_89796 | JGI IMG/M metagenome (GOLD analysis project Ga0116169, IMG submission 89796) | Active sludge microbial communities of municipal wastewater-treating anaerobic digesters from Canada - AD_UKC130_MetaG | ecosystem: Engineered > Bioreactor > Anaerobic > Digestate | place...
TACAGAGCTGATGCAAGGATAGGAAATGCTATATTGGCACTGGGAGGTCGTGAACCGCTTCCTGAAAGCACGATGACGAAGGGTGTTTATAATGAAACCATTCTGAAATACGGACGCATTTAATATACCCCATTTTAGGACCAAGAGGTTAATCCTCTTGGTCTTTTTTGTTTCGTGCCTGTTGTATAGCAATTTAAACTTTATGGAGGATGATAAGCTAATGTCAAGACGTGATAAAACAAATTACTATTTGGACATAGCGGAGGCGGCTTTATCCAGAGGAACTTGCTTGCGTAGGAACTATGGTGCAATCATTGTCAATCATGACGAAGTAGTGTCTACTGGCTATGTAGGAGCACCCCGTGGAAGAAAGAATTGCTGTGACCTTGGAGAGTGTGTCCGTGAGAAGCTGAATGTACCGAGAGGCACAAGATATGAGCTTTGCCGTAGCGTACACGCTGAGGCCAATGCGATTATTGCGGCTTCCAGAAAGGAAACCCTTGGGGCTACGCTTTATCTGGTAGGCAAGGAAGCTAAGTCAGGTGAGTATGTCAGCGGAGCGGAGCCTTGCTCAATGTGTAAGCGTATGATTATCAACGCAGGTATCGAGAAAGTTGTCGTAAGGGATACACATGACGAGTACCGGGTTTTATTGGTACAGGATTGGGTTGATAATGACGATTCTCTTGAAGGAAAGGAGGGCTATTAATCATGACAAAAGAAAAGTTACGAAAAGGGTTGATACTTCACCCTAATAGGGGTAGGTACAGCACTCTTAGGTAAACTCCTGACGCAGGCTGGGCCTGTTTGGTTTATCTTCTTAGGTGCAGTTATGGTTTTAATGAGTTTGCAGGTAATGGATGTAGTCTATTTAGTAAAGCCAATCAACATTAAAAACAATAAGAGAGGTTTACTAGGAGCTTTCGTAACAGGGTTAATTGGGGGAGTTTTTGCCTCCCCTTGTGCTACACCGATACTTATAGCCATAGCAGGAGTAACCACCAGTAGTGGGAATGTAGCTTACGGCGTAATACTCATGGCTATGTATGGCATAGGTACTAACTTCTTGGTAGTTTTATCGGGAATGTCCACAGGTCTAGTAACAAACATAATACAAAACGACAAATATGGCAGGTACGCAAACATAGTCAAGTATTTAATGGGAGTAGTCCTTTTAATCATGGGTCTATACCTATTTAGTCTAGGTTTTTAAGAATACAAGGAGGGGAATATGTACTTAAAAAGTCCATTGAACTACACGGGAGGCAAGTACAGACTACTAAAACAGCTTCTTCCCTTATTTCCACAAGATATAGACATTCTTGTGGATTTATTTACAGGAGGTTTAGACATAGCTTTCAACACCAAAGCCGAGCGTAAGCTCTGCAACGATAAGGAAACCAGCGTAATTGACCTATATAAGAACCTTCAGAAGCTGACAGGAGAGGAAGCACACGAGGCTATTATGTGCGTAGTCGAGCGTTACGGACTTAGTAAAACCAATGCAGAAGGCTATAAACAGCTTAGAGAAGATTATAACAGGCTTAAATCTTGGGATTTATTCTATGCACTGGTTACTCACGCTTTTTCATATCAAATAAGGTTCAATAAGTCCGGGGAATTTAATATGCCTTTTGGAAAAGACAGAAGTTGGTATAATCCAGCATTGCAAAAGCGACTAGTAGAGTTCACAGACGGACTGGATGACTCATATACCTTCACTGACTTGGACTTTAGAGAGTTTGATTTCTCTAAGCTGACCGCAGATTCATTCGTTTACTGCGACCCTCCGTACTTGATTACGACGGCTGCATACAACGAGCAGGGAGGCTGGACGGAAGAAGACGAGCGTGACCTTTTATCGGTACTCGACGAGTTAAACTCCCGTGGGGTTAAGTTTGGGTTATCCAATGTAACTGAAATGGGAGGGCGTTCTAATGAGATATTAAAAGATTGGTCCAAGAAATACACCGTCCACACATTAAATGCCGATTACAGTAACTGTTCTTACCAAAAGAACAACAAGAAGGCTGTTACGAAAGAAGTTTTCATAACTAATTATTAGGTAGGTGTGGATATGGCAAAGAAAGAGCATGACAAATACTACACGCCGAGGGAACTGGCGAAGTATTGTTACGACACAGCTCTGCGGGTCATAGGCAAGGAGAACATAACTGAAATCATAGAGCCAAGTGCAGGTGACGGGGCATTTTTGGACTGTGACCCTACGATAGTAGGTTACGACATTGCCCCGGAGCGGGAGGATGTTATTCAAGCCGATTTCTTGAAGTTGTCCTTCTCCTATCGGGAAGGACGGCTATTTATCGGCAACCCACCCTTCGGCTCACGCATGAACTTGGCGATTAAGTTCTTCAAGCATTGTGTTCCCGTAGCTGACTACATCGCATTTATCCTACCAATCAGCCAGCTGAACAATACCAATCAGCTTTATGAGTTTGATTTAATCCACAGCGAGGACTTGGGAGTGCGGGATTACAGCGGTGTCCAGCTTCACTGTGTCTTTAACATTTACAGAAGACCTGCGGGCGGGGTACTCAATCCGAAGCCTATTCACAAGATGAAGGGCATAGACATCTGTCGTAATGACAGTAGGAAGTATCCGACGTTTTCTTATGACATCAGGATGTGTGCTTGGGGCGACGCTACGGCAGGCAAGATACTAAGCGAAGGCGAGCAGTATTCAGCAGAATATAAGATTGCAGTATCAGACGACTTACCTAACAAAGCTGAAATCGTCAGTTTTATTCGTAATTTTGACTGGAATGGGTATGTTCGGGGAGTTGCCATGAAGAAAATCCAGCAGCACCATATAATCTCGGTGTTAAAGAAGTATTTTGAGGAAGTGTAGATATGCGTTACAGTATCGGCGGTGTCAATTATGAGTTAGTCAGCAGGGCAGGTCTTATAGTCATTACAGGAAAACCTGAAACTGTGGACTTTTGCCGTGAAGCCTCCGACTTGATTAAATCCCACAATGAGGCTATGGGAACATTGTGGTCGTGTGAAACGCTGGCTGAGTTTGAACAGCGTGCGAGAGTACCTGCCTTTTTAGGCAGATGGTGGTATACGGGAAGTGCAGATAATATTTCAGTTTCGGATAAGCGTGCATTGGAAAGGCTTATCAAGAAACCTGTGGAATATGGCACTGCGGTTCTTATAGGAACTGATTATACAAAGTACAGAAATGTTACCCGTGGACTTCGTAAGGCGGGTCAGGCTCACGAAATATCGGCAAGCTTCCCAAGCGAGCGGTTTTTAATCAGGTATGTTCAGAGAAAAGTAACTTCCAAGGGGTATAAGATTGCTCACGATAATGCAAAGCGTTTTGTTCGCCGTCTGGGAGCTTTTTATCCGAAATATGATTACTATATCGACTTGATGGTTTCTGAGCTGTCTGAGGACGATTTGGAGCTTTCCAGAGGCATTATAGATAAGACCCTAAGGGGTGTTACTGGGGCAACTTTTGATACCTTTATGAAGTACCTCACAAAGCCGTTATCCAGTGGGGAAATGAAAAGAACGACAGAGCTATATAAGACTTACTGGATAGTGCGAGAAGAAGGACCTGCGAAGGTGCTTAGGAAGGTACACCAGAAGGCTATGCAATATCTTGAAATACGCCGTCTTATCAATGAAGGATATTTACCTGTTGGTGTGAAATATTCCGTAGCGGCTTTTGCGAAGCTTATAGGCAATCCAGAGGAAAAGGACGACAACTTAGATGAGGAAACTTCCGAGGGTGGTAAGAAGAAAAAGAAGGACAGTTCAGGGGTGTTCACGTATAAGGACATTCTGAATTGGAGTGACTATAAGCTCAATAAGGAGGTAGCGATGGCGGCTACGATTCCACTTTCCGACTGGCTGGCAATAGCTCTTATGTCTGATGTTCCTTACGCTACGGATGAAGAAGCCGAAATGATATTATTTGATATTATGACACGTTCACGCCGAACACTTGAATGGTCGGCGTTGCAAAGGGAGGGGAGCTTTTGAAGATATACAGGTTCAATGAAAAGACAAAAATAAAAGAAACCTCAAAGCGTCCAGTGGTGGTAGTACTTTCGCCTGACGTATCTGACGAGAAGGCAGAGAGTATTGCCAAGAATTTTCCGAACGCATTGAAGATTTCAGAGCGTTTTATCGGTCAACCTCCGAGGGAGGGATATTTCAATGTAATGAGGGTCAAAGCAAAAGACCTTGAAACTCTTGATTTCGACAAAACCGCATATAAAGCGTTGTTTGTGGAAGAAACTCCGACAATGTTCTATGCAGAGCTGTTGGCATATCGTGAAAAAATTGCCGAAAAGACGGGGTTATCCAAGGACAGAATTCGGTTCTGTTGCAACCTTTTATCTGAAAAGGGCTGTGATAATTTTTCCTGCTATGCTGCTAATGCACTCAGGGATTATGCTGCCGAAGTAGGTATAACAGGCATCGCACCGACGATTAAACAAGAAGTGTTGCAAGGTAATTCACTTTGTTTATGTGCTAAGACCAGAAAATAATTATTATTTTCTGGTCTTTTGCATATTATACAATAAACTCTTTCCAAGATTAGGCTAAATAACGATTTCTGAAGAATATTTCGGATTTTTGAAAATAACTATTGCTTTTTGTTCAAGAGGTTAGTATAATATCATAAAGGTAAAGTTACATAAACAGAGTTTGTTCATAGATTGAACATGGAGGGGTAACCGTGTTTTCTCTTGGTAAGGTTCATTTTTGTTAAAAATTTAATATTTTAAGGGGGACGAGGTCATGTTACATTACAAGACACAGGCTATTAAGCGTTTAGAAGCCTTTTTTGAGGCAAATTACCAAAAAATGTACGGCATTGCCGTAAAAGAAGTCGGAGAGCACAGAGCGTGGGACGCTGTCAACGACACGTACATAAGTTTGATTGAGAGAGAAGAACGAGGCAGAGGTCATTATGATGAGAGTTACGGTTCACGCTATGACTCTTATGTATACGGGGCACTTTACGGCACACTTAAAGGCATGCGTAAAGCACCCGTTGAGATAACTGAGACCGCACTCAAAGGTATTAACGAAGACGGTGAGGACGCTCCCAGCTATCTTGAAACAGTAGGCACTTACGACAATATTGACGCTGTTATCCAATCTACGGTTAGCTGTATGGATGTATGTTCTGATTTGATAACAGTATGCGGGCAAAGCAATACTGACGTAGTTGCCTTAGTCAGGGCTATTAAGCAACCTGAGGGACTTAGTTCAAGCTTCATTTCTAAATTTTTCGCTTCCCTAAGGAAGGCTGCTAAATCTGATATTAGTATTATAACCACTATTGAAGACTTTATACATCTATACGGAGAAAAACCTGCAGAAGTTAATAGTTGCTTAGTGCAACTTGGAGTTTGTATCTAATTTGACTTGAATTAGAGCGGATTTCGGGTTGCGAAGCTCCGCTCTCAGTATGTTACGCAAATAAACTGAAAGGAGCAGGTGCTTTATATGCAATTATCTGTAACACGTCAAACATACAACGGCAGAGAAGCGGCTGAGTTGGCGGGATTAAAAAAGCCGTATTTCCTGACTTTTATCCGCAACCAGCTGAAATTGAAACACATCAATGACACCTTCGTAAGAGAGTACGCAGAAGATGTTTTCCATGATGGCATAGCGATACTTCTTACGTCACGATATGATTGTTCTAACGCAGACGAAGCTATCGTCGAGGCTATGACGAGAGCGGTGCAGGATGTAGTTAGGGATTACAGTCGACGCAAGGAAATTCCAGAAACACTTACTTACAAGGACGGCAAGGACGGCGGCAGAGAGCTATCCCGTTTCGACCTTAACAGTAGCAGTGCGAGTGCGGAGGAACTCATATTGGAGCAGGAAGATTGCTGTACGCTCGACGAAGCAGTTGAACGATTGGAAGCAATCAGATATTCGTATGGATTTGACCTTACGCTGAGTGTTTTATTGAACGCAGGCGTAATTAAGAAGATGTGGGATAGTGCTGCGGTGAACGGCTTACTGATGGCTTTTGAATCAGCACTTCCAGCAAAGAAATATTTCGGTGATTTGTGCATTGCTCGTGTAGTGGCGGCGGCTGTGGAAGCCGAACCAAGCGAGCTTATAGAAACAATGCGTCGCAACCTCTCCCGCTGCGACTTAATGCTAGAAGCATTGGGGTATCAAGGCGTATGAGGACGAATTTTACGGATTTACAAATTAGAGCTACGGGCGAGCTACCGTTCGCACAACGAGAGGGAGAGTATGAGGTAGCCGAACGAGCTTTACAGAGATTTGGAACATCACTTGGAATTGACACGAATTACGCACTGGCAGAGCTTCAAAGTTTGAAGGATACGCTGATGAAGGGAAATCTTAGTTGGGAATTTTATCGGGGCAGATGCTTGGGCGTAAATAAGAATAGAGTACACACCGCACTTGTGCCTTACGCATTACAAGAAAAGTTGGGACGTGTGTACAGGGTACAACTACCAGATATATTTGACTTTATGACAATCGTACACACATGGAGATACCACGGGGTAACCGTGGCAGGGTTAGATAAGGAGCTGGAAGATTACGGCTTACACGACGAAGTTCCTTACGAAGTATTCAGGGAAGCAGTCGACACTATGTGGCGTCCTGAACCAGACAAAGAGAGAATTATCTTCCAAGATAACAATGGAAGTGCTGTGAGTATCTACGGCACAGAGACTATCTTCGGGGGCGGGGTTCACGACTCAATCCTTGAATCCATTGACCTATCCGCTTACGAAACGATGTGCTTACACGTAGTATCGTGTATGATGGAGCTACCTAAGAGCGTAGTTTTATTGGGAGTATCCAAAGACGAGTGTTACGTACTGGATAAGACAGGACGCAATGAATCAGATATAATGTCAATATTCTCAGACTTAGTATTCCCACGCTGGTACTTTTCACGCTATATCAAATTTACAGGGGAAGTTACGAGGGTGGAGGCAGGTCTGGAAATATAACTGAACAAAGGTGCCTGATAGAAAACACCCTAAAAGAGTTTAGGGTGTTTATTTATGTCCATTGGAGGAGGTTTTATCGGCGGTAGGACCTTACGACATGAAAAACACAGAAGGCGACATTGAGTGGAGCGTGGAGAATGTTTCAGGCAAGACCTTTGAAATCAAGGCCTTCAACAATAAAACATACAAGATAGCCACACAGAGCTATGAGCTTGCGTATGAACCAGCGTTTGGCTTGGACGTTTACGATAAAGCACAGATTGAGAAGTTGCTGGACGAGGTCATACAGGAAGTAAATTCGCAGTAAGGGAGTGAAGTAGAGTGTATCTAACAGGTTCTTACATCATACAGAAAGAGCCAGTGAAAGCTGCGAAGGTTTTGTTCTACGGCAATAAGGCAGACCGTGAGGTCATCCTGCTGGACGAACAAGGCAACCTTTTATCGGCTTACAAGCAAGTAGGCGACAAGAAGTACATGGCTAAATCGGACATAGCTTCTAAGCTTACGGCGCGGGTGAACAAAGCACTTACGAAAATAAAGAAGACGGGTGGAGAGCCGACGAGTTTCAACGACATCCCGGCATTGGAGTTCCACTCAGAAACAAGGAATTCAACAGTAACAATCGTCACAGATAGACGCACAGTATTCAAATTGGACATTGACATGGATGTTCGTTTAACCATTGCGATGACGCCAGACGGCACGGAGAAGCGTTTTGTATCGCCTCCTGACATTCCGTATGTAGAGTTGTCGCAGACGATTACGGACGAAAGAGGTCAGGATATTACAGTTCGTACCGTAGAGGAAATTAAGCTTACGAAGAAGGATAATGCGTGGCTTGAGAGGGTTACGGGCATAGTAGTACAGGATGATGAGAAAGCCGAAAGGTACTTCCAGAAGTTAGAGGAGTACGGCGGGGCAATCGCATACGATACAGAGACCACAGGTCTTAAAATCAACTGTTTTGGTAAGATTAACTCCCGTTACGCTAAGATGTTGGAAGAATACAACAACACACATGCTGAGAAGATTTATCCAGACCGTCTTTGCGGAATTATCTTCGCAACCAAGACAGATACGGCGGTATACTTCCCATGTTTCAGCCGTAAGTTCAAGACGCTTTATCAGGAAGATACACCGTTGCGTAGGCAGATTATTGACCGTATTCGCTCTGATTACACCATCGGTAGATACCGTGACCGTAAAGGGGATATGGCCGATTACATTCGTAACGGTGGGGAAATGACACCAGACATTATCCTGATGGAGCGTGTCAGATATATTCTTGAAAATAAGTACATCGTAGCACATAATGCTTCCTTCGAGTACAAGGTAGGATTTATGTACGACATCATTACGAATGTACGTGATGATACGATGTTACTTCATCAGATACTTCACAGATACGGACCAGACCCAAGACACAGACAATCCAACTTGAAGGCGTTGTCAAAGCTTGAGCTTGGTATCGACCAGTGGGGATTAGAGGACTTCTTCCCAGCATACAAGGAAGATGACGACGCAAGACTTCGTACACAAAGTCAGGTAGGTAGGAAGAAACGCAAGAAGAAATCGAACATTGACTTCTCCTATATGGATTTGGACGGAGCGAGAATATACGCCCCTGCCGACGGTTACTGTACAATGGGCTTGTGGAAGAAGTACAAAAAAGAGCTTAAAGAGCAATATCCACAGATGGAGCGTATCTACCTTGTTGAAGTTGCAGCTTGCCGAGGCGTAGCGTACTGCGAGTTCTTCGGACACAGACTTGACGAGGAAAAGATTGAGGCGGTTAAGCAGGACTACATTGAGCAGACAGCTTTATTGGAATCCAAGGTTAGAGCCGAAGCTAAGCTTTGTCAGGTAGGCGAAGACGAGTTACGTCGTAAGCTGGAATTAGCGAGAATGAGTGACAAGGACGCAGAGAAGCTTTCAGACGAAGAAAAGAAACTGCGTAAGGAAGCACAGGCAACCGGAGCACCACAACTGGCTAAGGAGCTTAAAGAGCTTATGTCAAAGGACGTATTCAACCTTGATTCGCCTAAGCAGTTAGCGAAGTTGTTCTACGAAACAATGGGTATGCCAGAAACCTCAAAGGGACGTTCCGTAGACAAGGACGCAATCAAAGCTTTATTGGAGCATAAGCATCCAGACGGCACATTAAAGTATCCTATCGTCAAGTACTATCAGGAGTACAAAGCTGCGGATACGTTGCTTACGAAGTTCTTTGATAACTTATCTGACTATATGTGGCCCGGCGGTTACATTTTCAGTTCCTACGGACAGATTGCTGCGGCGACAGGGCGTATGTCCTGTATTGCTGAGGGTGAGCTGGTTACGCTTACGACAGGCAAGAAACCTATCCAAGATGTGCAGGTGGGCGATATAGCTTACTGTTACGATGAGGATAGAAACCTTTACGAGCGTAAGGTACTTGCCGTACTCGACCAAGGGGAGCGAGAGTGTGTAGAAATCAAGTGGGCTGGCGGGAGTTATCACAAAGTAATCTACGAAGAAAGACCAGACGGCACTAAGAAATACAAAGGCACTGAGGAAGTTACAGGCACACTCATTTGTACAGCCGACCACCTTATCAGAGTAACAGACCCGAAATGGGAAGAACCTGCACGTTGGGTGAAGGCGGGTGATTTGGTTGAGGGCGACCTTATGCTACGCTTAACCGTAGGCAAGGAATATAAGCTCACTGACAGTGTGGAAGTTTTATCCGTAACACCAGTTGGAAAGCGTCACGTGTACGACTTAACTATTGACGAACATTCCAACTTCGTGGCCTCTGACATAAATGTTCACAACTGTAAGCAACCTAACGCACAGCAATATCCAAAAGCAATCTCTAAGATTGTTATACCTCGTGACAACTGTATAATGATGGACGCCGACTTCTCACAGATTGAGTACCGTGTGCTTGTTGCGTTAGCACAAGAACCCGGATTGCTTGCGAAGTTCCATGACCCTGACATCGACTATCATACAATGATGGCGAGCTTGATGTTCAGCGTTGACTACGCAGCGGTTACGCCTGCCATGAGAAGTGACGCCAAGAGGTTCAACTTCGGTATTCCTTACGGTATGGGTATTGGTTCAATCGCTATGGGTCTTTTCGGTGAGAACACACCTAAGACCAGAGAAATGGCGAAGGCTAAGCGTAAGCTGTACTTCAAGGAACAGCCGAGAGTAGAGCAGTTCTTTGAAAGGGTTAAAGAGGCGGCAGTAGTTTACGGCTACACTGAAACAGCGTTCAAGCGTAGACGCTACTACACCTTCACAAGTTCAGACCCTGCAAAGGCAAATGCGGCCAAGGCGGCGGCAATGCGTCAGGCAGGTAACGCCGTGATTCAAGGAACGGCGGCCGACATCTTCAAGATTGCATTGGCACGTTCAATGAAGTACATTATAGACAATGATTTATTCGGTAAGGTATTCCTCACTAACATGGTACACGATGAGCTCCTGTGGGAAATCGACGTATCACAGGTAAATCCTTTGGTTGTAACTGTAAACATCGGTAAGATGATGAGCTTCCCGCTTGACGGGTATCCACCGCTCTTTATCGGTGCGGGTGTAAGTGATTGTTGGGCTAAGGCAAAGAGCAAAGACTGCGAAATCCATCCACACCTATTACACCTTATGACTGAGGAAGTTGAGGAGAAGAAGTACGACCTTCATACACCTACAATGTCACCTAAGGAATGGGTAGAGTACTTCGACCATAGGGTAATGGAGTTCCGTAAGGAGAAGATATTGCAATACTTAACTGACCCTGCGAACTTTGGACAGAACGTCCACCCTGAAATTGGTAACCTAATCAGACTGCTTTATCAGAAGCACATTGATGAATCCGACATCAATCCAAAAGACCCGGGAGCGGACGCAGAGCGTACCTTACGTTGTATCGAGTATCTGGCTAAGGAACTTGGCTTGGAGCTTGACCGTAACAATTATATGGCTACGGGTGTACAGGTTGCGGCCGATGACATCGAAGACCACGAGTACGAAGATGGCGGTGATGAAGGCGTGGACGACGGCTTCAACACATCAGACTCTGACTTTGAGCTTGTGGACGAAGACAAAGTATCTGGCGTGCGTCTGGTAGACCTTATCAGAGAATTTGAGTACGTAGTAGCTCCTTCCTTGGGCGTA
>Ga0116169_1003189_pt1 | contig 11157 bp, 11 predicted proteins | sample AD_UKC130_MetaG_FD_89796 | JGI IMG/M metagenome (GOLD analysis project Ga0116169, IMG submission 89796) | Active sludge microbial communities of municipal wastewater-treating anaerobic digesters from Canada - AD_UKC130_MetaG | ecosystem: Engineered > Bioreactor > Anaerobic > Digestate | place...
AGATCTGCGACGCCACGCTGGCCGCCGTCGACGTGATGGTGCTGCCGACCACGCCCACCCTGATCAGCCAGCAGGCCATGAGGGCCGATCCGATCGAACTCAACCGGCGTCTCGGGCTGTACACCAACTTCGTCAACCTGCTCGACTACGCGGCGCTGGCGGTGCCCGCCTGCCTGCGCAGTGACGGACTGCCCTTCGGCATCACCTTCGTCGGCGCGGCCGGAAGCGATCTGCGCCTGGCCGATATCGGACAGCGGTTCCATCACGACACGGGCCTGCCGGCCGGAGCCACCGGCCGCCCGCTGCCTGCGCCGCGCGACATCGGTCGCCCGGCCGGCACCACCGTGCATCTGGCCGTCGTCGGGGCACACCTCAGCGGCATGCCGCTGAACAGCCAGCTGACGGAACGCGGCGCCCGGCTGGTGAGGACAACGCTTACTGCATCCGACTACCGGCTCTTCGCACTGCAGGGCACGGTACCGCCCAAGCCGGGCCTGCTGCGGGTGGCGCCCGGCCAGGGGCATGCGATCGAGATCGAGATCTGGGAGATGCCGGTTGCGCACTACGGATCATTTGTCGCCCTGATTGGCGCACCCCTGGGCATCGGCAGCCTGCGGCTGTCCGATGGCTCGCTCGTCCAGGGCTTCGTGTGCGAATCGATCGACACCCTCGGCAGCCCCGAGATCTCGACCTTCGGCGGGTGGCGAGCCTATCTCGCCACCCGCCCGACCAACCGATCAACCATCGCCTGAGAGACCTTCATGACGCACCGCTTCGCATCGGCCTTGCTGGCCGCCGGCCTGCTCCTCGCTTCCGGCGCCCAGGCGCAGGACGCCCGCAAGGAAACCCTGGTCGTGGCCAACGAGTTCGGCCCGAACATGCTCGACATCCACGGCGTGGGGGCCAACCGGCCCTCGTACGGCGTGGCGTGGATCGTCTATGACCGGCTGATCACCCACGGCCGCAAGACCCTGCCCAATGGCGTGGTGATGTACGACTTCGCCAAGCTCGAGCCCGAACTGGCCGAGCGCTGGGAAGTCGCCAAGGATGGCAGCGGCGTCACCTTTCACCTGCGAAAGAACGCGAAGTTCCATGACGGTTCGCCGGTGACGGCAGCCGACGTCAAATGGAGCTACGAGCGCGCACTCGCCATGGGCGGATTCCCGCAGTTCCAGATGAAGGCGGGTTCACTGGAGAAGCCCGAGCAGTTCGAGGTGATCAACGAGCACACCTTCCGCGTGAAGTACCTGCGCCCGGACAAGATGACCCTGCCCGACATGGCGGTGCCGGTGGCCTCGATCTACAACGCCACGCTGGCGCGCAAGCACGCCACGCCTGAAGACCCGTGGGCGGCCACCTGGCTGAAGAACAACACAGCAGGCGGCGGCGCCTACAAGGTCGAGAGCTTCAAGCCCGGCCAGGAGATCGTGTTCACGCGCTTCGACGACTGGAAGAACGGTCCGCTGCCCAAGCTCAAGCGGATCATCCAGCGCGACGTGCCCTCGGCGGGCAATCGGCGCGCGCTGCTGGTGCGCGGCGACATCGACATGACCTACGACATGCCGCCCAAGGACTTCGGCGAAATGGCGGCCGACACCGCACGCCTGAAGGTCGCCTCGGTGCCGATCGAGAACGCGCTGTTCTACCTTGGCATGAACGTCACGAAGCCGCCGTTCAACCAGGTCAAGGTTCGCCAGGCGATGGCCTACGCGATGCCCTACGACAAGATGTGGGACACCGCGATGTACGGCCGCGGCGTGAAGCTGTACGGGGCGAGCAACGAGCCCAAGACCACTGCCTGGCCGCAGGCACACGGCTACAAGACCGACATCGCGAAGGCCAAGCAGCTGCTGGCTGAAGCGGGCTTCCCCAACGGCTTCGAGACCACCCTGTCGTTCGACCTGGGCGGCGCCACCTTCAGCGAGCCGATGGCCATCCTGATCCAGGAGTCACTGGGCCAGATCGGCATCAAGGCCCAGATCAACAAGGTGCCCGGCGCGAACTGGCGGGCGGCGCTGCTGAAGAAGGACATGCCGCTGATGATCAACCGCTTCGGTGGCTGGCTGAACTATCCCGAGTACTTCTTCTTCTGGTGCTACCACGGCCAGAACGCGGTGTTCAACACGATGAGCTATCAGGACGCCGAGATGGACAAGTTCATCACCAATGCGCGCTTCGCCGAGAGCAAGGCCATCTACGAAGACCAGGTGCGCAGCATGATCCGCAAGGCCCACGCGGACGTGCCGCGCGTGCCGCTTTTCCAGCCCACGCAGGACGTCGCCATGCAGAAGAACATCAGCGGCTTCACCTACTGGTTCCATCTGCAGCCGGATTACCGGCAGATCGTGAAGAACTGACGATGCGCCGCCTCCCGGCCCAACAGCGACGACGGAGTCCCCCATGTTCCGCCTGATTGCGCGACGCCTGCTGACGTCGGTGCCCACGCTGGCCGGCATCGTGCTGGTGACCTTCGCACTGACGCGGCTGCTTCCGGGAGACCCGGCCGCCTATTTCGCCGGCAATGCCGCCAGCGTCGAGGCGGTCGAGCAGATCCGCGCGAAGCTGGGGCTGAACCAGCCGCTCACCACGCAGTTTCTTCGCTATGTGCGCGAACTGGCCAGCGGCGACTGGGGTCAGTCGCTGTCCACCGGGCAACCGGTGCTGACCGAGATCGCCACCCGCCTGCCGGCCTCGCTCGAGCTGACGCTGGTGGCGCTGCTCGCGTCGCTGGCGGTGTCGATCCCGCTGGGGGTGCTGGCAGCGACCCGCCCTGGATCGTGGATCGATCAGCTGTGCCGGCTGGTGACCACGGCTGGCGTTTCGCTGCCGGTGTTCTTCACCGGTCTGCTGCTTTCCTTCGTGTTCTATTTCGTGCTCGGCTGGGCGCCTTCGCCGCTGGGACGCATCGACCCGTACGTCAGTGCGCCGGCCACCGTGACCGGCTTCTATCTGATCGACAGCGCACTGGCCGGTGACGGCGCGGCATTCGTGTCGAGCGCGCGTCAGCTGATACTGCCGGCATTGACGCTCGCCCTGTTCGTGATGGCGCCGGTGGCCCGCATGACGCGCGCCTCGATGCTCGGCGTGCTGTCGGCCGACTTCGTGCGCACCGCGCGTGCCATGGGACTGTCGCGCGTGCGGGTGCTGTACGGCTATGCCTTCCAGAATGCGCTGCTGCCGGTGCTCACCACGATCGGCATGGTGTTCTCGTTCATGCTCGGCGCCAACGTGCTGGTCGAAAAGGTGTTCGCCTGGCCTGGCATCGGATCGTTTGCGGTCGAGTCCCTGGTGGCGAGCGACTACGCACCGGTGCAGGGCTTCGTGCTGACCATGGCGATCCTGTATGTGGCGCTCAACCTCGTCATCGACCTGCTGTATCTGGCCGTCGATCCGCGCGTCACGGTGGAAGGCTGAGATGGCCTCGACCGGACTGAGTCTGCACGCCCGTCATGTGATCGGCGAGAACCCCCTGACCGCCTTCGCCTTCGCGCTGTTCGCGATGTTCATCGTGCTGGCCGTGGCGGGACCCTGGCTGGCCCCCTATGATCCGCTGGCCACCAACGCCGGTGCCGCGATGCATCCGCCCTCGATGCGGCACTGGTTCGGCACCGATTCGCTGGGCCGCGATGTGCTGTCGCGTGTGATGGCTGCGGCCCGTGTCGACTTCGGCATCGCGCTGTCCGCCGTGCTGCTGTCCTCTGTCCTGGGCATCGGCCTGGGCATGCTGGCCGGCTACTACGGCGGCTGGTTCGACCGGGCCATCGGACGGGTGGTCGACACCATCATGGCCTTTCCGCTGTTCGTGCTGGCGATGGGCATCGTCGCAGCGCTGGGCAACACGGTGGCCAACATCGTGCTGGCCACCGCGATCATCAACCTGCCCTTCTACCTGCGCGTGGCACGCGCCGAGACGAACATCCGGCGTGACGCCGGCTTCATCGAGGCCGCCCGGGTCACCGGCAACGGCACCGCCCGGGTGCTGGTCTTCCACATGCTGCCCAACATCCTGCCGCCGGCCATGGTCCAGATCTCGCTGAACATGGGACTGGCGATCCTGAACTGCGCCGGCCTGTCGTTCATCGGTCTGGGCGTGCGCCCGCCGCAGCCCGAGTGGGGAATCATGGTCGCCGAGGGAGCGCAGTACATCGTGTCGGGCGAGTGGTGGGTGGCGCTGTTTCCGGGCGCGGTGCTGATGCTGGCGGTGTTCTGCTTCAACCTGCTGGGCGACGGGCTGCGCGACATCATCGACCCAAGGCGGCGCACATGAGCGGGCTGCTCGACATATCCGGACTGTCGCTGGAATTCCGCACCCGCGGGGGCACCGTGTCGGCGCTGCAGAACGTCTCGCTGTCGATCGGCAAGGGCGAGACGGTCGGTCTGGTCGGCGAGAGCGGATCGGGCAAGTCGGTGCTGTCGTACGCGATCATGGGCATCCAGGATCCGGCCGCCCGCATCACGGCGGGACGCGTGAACTTCTCCGGCATGGATCTGCTGGCCATGCCACAGCGCCAGCTGGCCGATATCCGGGGACGCGAGATCGCCATGATCTTCCAGAACCCGCGTGTGGCCCTGAACCCGATCCGGCGGGTCGGCGACCAGATCGGCGACGTACTGGCCCGGCATACGACAACGCTGGCGCGCGATCGCGAAGCGCGCACCGTGGCGATCCTGCAGTCGGTGCGCATCCCCGATCCGCAGCGGCGCGCGCGTGCCTACCCGTTCGAGATGTCGGGCGGCCAATGCCAGCGCGTGATGATCGCGATGGCGCTTGCGGCCAGTCCGTCGCTGCTGATCGCCGATGAACCGACCACCGGTCTGGATGTCACGACCCAGGCGGCCATCATGGGCCTGTTGCGCGAAGCAGCGGGCGACCGGCAGATGTCCACGCTGCTGATCACGCACGATCTGTCGCTGGCCAGCGAACGCTGCGACCGCATTGCGGTGATGCACGCCGGGCACATCGTCGAGACCGCGCCGACCCGGGAACTGTTCGCTCATCCGCGCCACCCCTACACCGCAGCGCTGATCCGATCGGTGCCCGCCAGTGCAGCGACGCTGGCCGACCTCGATGCGATTCCCGGCAGCCTGCCCGATCTGCGGGCGCCCGACCTTCCCGCCTGCCGCTTCGCCGAGCGCTGCAGTCGCGCCCAGGCGCGATGCCGGGAGCAGCCGCTGCCCCAGGTGCACAAACAAGGGGCGACGGTGGCCTGCCACTTCCCGTTATGAAACCGGTCCTCCCCACATGACGCATCTCCTCGATGTCAACCGCCTGGTCAAGCGCTTTCCGATGCGCCGGCGCGCGTTCGGGCGCGGCGCTCCGTCGTTCCTGCATGCGGTCGATGAGGTGAGCCTGACGATCGGCGCCGGCGAGTGCGTAGGGCTGGTCGGCGAGTCCGGCTGCGGCAAGTCGACCCTCGTGCGCGTGCTCGCCCGGCTGCTCGATGCCACCGAGGGCACCATCGCCTTCGATGGCGAAGACCTGGCCGCCGTGCCGGCCGCGCGTTTCGCCCGCCATGCCCGAAGGCGCGAACTTCAGGTGGTCTTCCAGGATCCGACGGAGTCGCTGAACCCGCGCTACAGCGCGGCGGACTGCATCGCCGAACCGCTGCGCCTGCTGGCCGGGCTCAACGATGTCGCGGCGATTGCCGCCCGCGTCGAAGAGGCCGCTCGCGAGGTGGGGCTGCCGGTTGCGCTGCTGAACCGGTTCCCGCATCAGCTGTCGGGAGGCCAGAAGGCTCGGGTCAACATCGCGCGCGCCGTTGCGGTGCGACCGCGGCTGATCATTCTCGACGAGCCGACCGCGGCGCTGGATGTGTCGGTGCAGGCGATCGTCCTCGACCTGCTGGCGGACCTGCGCCGGCGCCACGGTCTGTCCTACCTGTTCGTCTCGCACGACCTGAACGTGGTGCGGCTGATGTGCGATCGCGTGATGGTGATGTACATGGGCCGCATCGTCGAGAGCGGACCGGCGGGGGAGGTGTTCGCGCGGCCGGCGCACCCGTACACTCGGCTGCTGGTGGACGCGCTGCCCCGACTGGGCGTTCCCGCCTCGAACGCGCCACTGCCCGCCGGCGAACCCGGCAGCCCGATCGACCCCGATCCGCATCAATGCCGATTCGCCTCCCGTTGCCCGCAAGCCCGCCCGCGATGTTCGGAAATGTCGCCCAGCCTCGCCTCGGTCGGCGCGGCTCGCGAGGTGGCCTGCCACTTTCCGCTGATCGACCGACCTGCCCCGGAGCACATCAAATGAAGCCCGACCCGAGTGCCTATGTCGACGCCGCGCTGGCCCTGCACGGCTTTGAGCTCACGCCCGCGGCGCGAGCCGCCGTGCTGCAGAACTTCGAACGCAGCGCGGCGCTGGCCGCCGCCTTCCTCGACTGGCCGCTCGGCCCCGAGGACGAGATGGCGCCGGTGTTCACACCGGTGACGAGCGCATGAGCGCCACCGGCCTTCCGATGGCCCCGCCTTCGGGCGCTGTCGCACTCGCAAAGCGCATCCGCGAGCGCGAAGTGACGGCGCGCGCCACGATCGAGCACACGCTGGCCGACATACAGGGTCGCAACCCGCGCTCCAATGCGTTCACGCTGGTCACCGGCGAGCGGGCGCTGGCCCAGGCCGATCAGATCGACGGCGCGATCGCCCGCGGTGAGGCGCTGGCGCCGCTGGCGGGCGTGCCCTTCGCGGTCAAGAACCTGTTCGACATCGCAGGCGAAGTGACGGTTGCGGGCTCGCGCGTCAACCGCAGCCTGCCCCCGGCCGCGGCGGACGCTGTGCTGGTCGAGCGCCTGACGCAGGCCGGCGCCGTGCTGGTCGGCGCGCTGAACATGGACGAGTACGCCTACGGCTTCTCGACCGAGAACAGCCACGACGGGCCGGCGCGCAATCCGCACGATCGGCGCTGCATCGCCGGCGGCTCGTCGGGCGGCTCGGCCGCTGCCGTTGCCGATGAACTGGTGCCGCTCACCCTGGGCACCGACACCAACGGCTCGATCCGTGTGCCGTCCTCCTTGTGCGGCGTGTTCGGACTGAAGCCGACCTATGGCCGGCTGTCGCGGCGCGGCTCGTTCCCGTTTGTGACCAGCCTCGACCACGTGGGTCCGATCGCCCGCACCCTCGAAGACCTGGCTCTGTGCTACGACCTGCTGCAGGGTCCCGATCCGCTCGATCCGGCCTGCGCATCGCGGCCCGCGGAAGCGGTCAGCGATGCGCTGGCCCTGGGCATCGACGGCCTGCGCATCGCCCGTCTGGACGGCTACTTCGAGGCATTCAGCGGACCCGTGGCGCGCGAGGCGGTGTCCCTTGCCTGCCAGGCTCTGAATGTCAGCCGACGCGTCGAATGGCCGATGGCCGCGCCCGGGCGCGCCGCGGCCTTCATCATCACTGGCGCTGAAGGCGGAGCGCTCCACCTGGCGAATCTGCGCGAGCGCTACGACGAGTTCGAGCCGCTGTCGCGCGACCGCTTCATCGCCGGATGCCTGACACCGGCCGCCTGGTACCAGCGCGCGCAAAGGGTGCGAGCCGTCTACGCACGCGAGGTCGCCGCCACGTTTCGCGATACCGACATCTTCCTGACGGCTGCCACGCCCACGACCGCCCATCCGATCGGCACCGAAACCATCGACATCAACGGACAGGCCATGCCGGCGCGTCCCAGCATGGGCGTGCTGACGCAGCCGGTCTCGTGCATCGGTCTGCCGGTGCTGGCAGCGCCCGTGCCGATCGCCGGTCAGTTGCCGATCGCGATCCAGATCATCGCCGCGCCCTGGCGCGAGCGCGACGCGTTCCGGGTCGCTGCCGCTCTGATCCGGGCCGGCGTGTGCCTTGCGCCGTCGCGGCCCGCCGACTGACAATCAGCTTCAACCCTGAACGGATCCCTGTCATGCAGATCAATCTTCCCGACGTGGTGGCGGAAGTCACCGGCGCCTTTGCCCGCTACGAGCAGGCGCTGATCCACAACGATGTGGCGGTACTCGATGAACTGTTCTGGAACAGTCCGCACACGCTGCGCTATGGCATTGCAGAGAACCTGTATGGGTTCGACGCCATCCAGGCGTTTCGCGCCGGCCGGCCGGCCGTCGGTCTGGCCCGCGAGGTGCCGCGCACGGTCATCACCACCTACGGCCGCGACTTCGCCACCGCCAACATCGAATTCCACCGGCCGAGCGCGGGACGCGGCGGCCGCCAGAGCCAGACCTGGGTGCGCATGCCCGAGGGCTGGCGCGTGGTCGCCGCCCATGTCAGCCTTATCGCGGCTTGAATTCTGCCGGTTGAATCCGATCCACCGCATGCGCGCATGAGCCGCTGAGAAATGTCCACCATGGGAGCCCACGACGCTGCCACGCCACTGCATGCATCGCTTGCGGACACCGTCTACGACAAGGTGAAGGACGACATCGCCGAGTTCCGCCTGGTGCCCGGCGACCGCTTCACCGAGACCGAGGTGGCCACGCGTCTCGGCGTGTCGCGCACGCCGGTGCGACAGGCGCTGTTCCGGCTGCAGCGCGAAGGCTTCGTCCAGGTGCACTTCCGCTCGGGCTGGCAGGTCTGCCCGTTCGACTTCGAAATGTTCGAGCACCTGTACGACCTGCGCATCGTGCTCGAGACCACGGCCGTCCATCGCCTGTGCGAGGCGGCGCTCGATCGTGTCGACCGCGGGCGGCTGGATGCGCTGCAGACCTTCTGGCTGGTGCCCAAGCCAGAGCGCAAGCTCGATGGCCGGCTGGTGTCCAAGCGCGATGAGGAATTTCACGCCACCCTGGTGGCGGCTGCCGGCAACCCCGAGCTGGCCCGGGTGCACCGCGACGTCACCGACCGGATCCGCATCGTTCGGCGACTCGACTTCACCCAGGTGGACCGGATTCATTCCACCTACGACGAACATGCCCAGATCCTGCGCGCGGTGATCCGTCGACGTGCGGAACAGGCGGTGCTGCTTCTGCGGACCCACATCGAGGCCAGCAAGTCCGAAGTCCGCAAGCTCACGCTGCACAATCTGTACCTCGCGCAAAAGCCCTCGCGCGCCTAGTCGTCGAAAGCATTCCTGATGAAGCCGGGTCGATGAATCGGCACTGACGCTTGCCGGAGGGCTGTCCGCCGTGCGAGTCTCAGCCCCCATGCCGAAAACCGCCGTTCCGCCCCGCGCACTGATCCTGCTGGCCATCCTGACGCTCGTCTGGGGCACCAACTGGCCGCTGTTCACGCTGGCCGTGCGCGAAGTCTCTGTCTGGACCTTCCGCGCCGTGTCGGTCAGCAGTGCCGGTCTGATCCTGCTGGCCGTGGCACGCGCCCGTGGCCAGTCGCTGACGATCCCTCGCAAGCACTGGATGACTGTCGTCCTGGCCACGGTCGTCTACCTCGTCGTGTGGAATCTCGCCAGCACCTATTCGGCTCTGCTGCTGCCCACCGGCCAGTCGGCGGTGCTGGGCTATACGATGCCGCTCTGGGCAGCGCTGATCTCATGGGCCGTGCTCGGCGAACGGCTCAATGGCCGGCTGCTCGCGGCGCTCGCGCTGGGCGGCCTGTCGGTCACCCTGCTGATGGTGCCCAGTTTCGCCGCCTACAGCGGCGCGCCCGCCGGCATGGCGCTGGGTCTGCTCGCGGGCCTGGGCTGGGCTGTCGGGACACTGATCCTCAAGCGCAGCACGGTGGACGTGCCCGCCACCGTGCTGACCGGCTGGCAGCTGCTGCTCACGTCGGTGCCGATCGCCATCGGCGCCCTGGCGATGGGCGACCATCAGTGGTTCATGCCGAGCTGGCAGACGATCGCCGTCATCACCTACATCACGCTGGTGCCGATGTGCGTGGGCAATGTCTGCTGGTTCGAGATCGTGCGCCTGCTGCCGGCCAACGTCGCCGGCCTGTCGTCGATCATGGTGCCGATGGTCGCAATGGTGGCAGGCGCCGTTGTGCATCAGGAGCCGCTGGGCGCCATGCAGCTGGCCGCGATGGCCTGCTGCGCCGGGGCGCTGTCGTTGACGATTCTGAAGCCCCGGGGCCCGGCCGCCGTGCCCAAGGTCTGACGCCGGCCCGACAGCCCGTGATTCAGCCCTGCTGCCAGCGCGCGCGGTAGACACCGGCCAGCGCCGACAGCACCTCGGGGCTGTGACCAAGCACCGGCCAGCGGTCGATGCGCAGATGCGGATGACGCGCCTGGGCGGCCGCGATCAGTTCGGGCACCTCGCGCTTCAGATGCCCGCCCTCGGCCCAGAACAGCGGCGCGATCGACACCCGCTGCGAGCCCGCGGCGGCGGCCGAGTCGATCGCCTCACCCAGCGTGGGGGACATGAACTCGAGAAAGGCGACAGCGACCCGCGCCTCGGGCATCGACTGGCTCATCGTCGACGCCATGGCATCGACCGGCACCCGCCACTGCGGGTCGCGCGCGCCATGGGCGAACAGCAGCAGGGTGTCGGCAGGCGCGGCCATCAGATCAGCCGCTCCTCGGGGGAGCGGATCTTGCCCAGCGGCCGGCAGCGCCCGGTGTCGACCATCAGCGGAATGTCGGTCGGGCCGCCACCCCACATCGGGTCTTCGATGCTGTCGAACACTTCGCGCAGCTTCTGGCCCCAACTGCCGTGCAGCATCCTGAAATACGGATTGTCGTTGTCGATGCAGACCACCTTGTCGGTGGAGAAGCGGTCAGCCTCGTAGACGACCAGATCCAGAGGCAGCCCCACCGACAGGTTCGACTTGAGCGTGGAGTCCATCGAGACCAGCGCGCACTTGGCGGCCTCGTCCAGCGGCGTGTCGGGCGTGATCACCCGGTCGAGCACCGGCTTGCCGTACTTGGACTCGCCGATCTGGAAGTAGGGCGTCTCGGCCGTGGCCTCGATGAAGTTGCCGGCCGAGTACACCTGGAACAGCCGCACGCCTTCGCCGGCGATCTGACCGCCAAAGAGCATGCTGCAGTTGAACTCCACGCCGCTGCGCGCCAGCGCCTCGCCGTCGCGCTGCTGGATGTGGCGCACCGCGCTGCCCAGCACGCGCGCGGCGTCGAACATGCTCTTGGCGTTCCAGATGCTGATCGCCGGGCCGCCGTCCTCGTCGGGGATCTGCTCGGTCTGCAGGATCTCGCGCACCGATTGCGAGATCGACAGGTTGCCCGCCGACAGCAGCACCATGAAGCGCTCGCCGGCCTTTTCGTAGACCATCATCTTG
>Ga0116169_1003192_pt1 | contig 11150 bp, 7 predicted proteins | sample AD_UKC130_MetaG_FD_89796 | JGI IMG/M metagenome (GOLD analysis project Ga0116169, IMG submission 89796) | Active sludge microbial communities of municipal wastewater-treating anaerobic digesters from Canada - AD_UKC130_MetaG | ecosystem: Engineered > Bioreactor > Anaerobic > Digestate | place...
GTTCCTGTTCCTGTTCCTGTTCCTGTTCCGGCTCCTGCACCCGTTTCAGCGCCTGTTCCCGCCCCAGCCCCGGTCCCGGTCCCGGCTCCAACGCCCGCGCCCGCGCCTGCTCCAGCGCCAAGCCCGGCCCCTGCGCCAAGCCCGGCCCCCGCTCCGACGACACAAGCCGCAACGGTGCGGGCCCCTGATCGCTCGGACCCCAGAGTGGTCTACTGGCTCGATCCGCGTCAGCCCTTCGCCCAGATGCGGCGCTGGAGTGCGGTCACGCAAGTCTCGGGCCCCAACCGGCTGCTGGCCGATGTCGTCGAGCCGGGCATTCCGGGCGCCGGCGGCGACTACGCGCTGTCGCGGGTGGCCGATCCGCTCGACCCGACGCGCGCGGCCTTCCGTCATCGGATCAGCTCCGAGTTCCCTATGTGGGGCGACACGTATCGCAGCGAGATCAGCGCCAACTGGGGCGACGATGGAACCACGGTGCTGCAGGGCGTCGACTACTGGATCGCCTGGTCGGTCAAGCTCGAACCCGATCTCGTGCAGCCGGGTGCGGGCGAGGTGTCGCTTCTTGATTTCCACGTCGTGCCCGACGCGCTGGACACACAGACCAACTCCCCGTTCCACCTGTTCCTGAACGAGAACGTGCTGCGCTTCGTGTCGCTGTCCAATCCGGATCCGCGGACCCTGCGCGAGCGCACGGTGCTCTCGACGCTGTGGCGCGAGTCGGCGCCGACCACCCGTCAGTGGCACAAGTTCGTGATGAAGGTGCGCTTTCACTGGGACGCAGCGCGCGCTCCTTACATCCGGATATACCGCGCGGTGGGCAGCCAGCCGCTGGAGCTGATCGGCAGCCGGGACGGCCCCAACGCATTCAACGATCAGGCCGCCTGGCTGCCTCAGAAGTTCGGGCTGTATCGATGGGACCCGTGGTCCGCAGGCCCCACGCGCACCCTGTTCACCAAGGGCCTGTTCGTGCTGCGCGATGCGCCCGGGACGTCGCCCGTCGACGAGCTGGCGATGCGGGCACTGCTCGACAGCATCTGAGCCTTCGCCCTGCGTTCCGTCTGCCCGTGAAACTGCTGTATTTCATCCGCGATCCGTATCCGACCACCCGCCCGGATGTGCTGACGCTGTTCGGCCGATGTCTGGCGGCACGAGGCATTGCCAGCGACATCGTCGGGACTCGACACGGCGAGCTGGCCGGCTCGACCCTCATCTGGCCGGCGGGCAGCGAGTTCATCCATATGCCAGATGCCGGCGCGCTGCGGCGGCATCTGGGCGGTCTGCTCCATGACCTGCGCCAGCTGCGCCGCGCCGACGACTACGATGCCGTCGTGGTGCGCGACAAGATCGCCACTGCGGCGCTCGCGCTGCTCTGGCCGCACCGGCGGCCGGTGTTCTACTGGGCGTCCTATCCGTTCCCCGAGGACGATCTGGCACGCGCCGCGATGCCGCTGCGCAGCCCGGCTTACCGGATGGCGCTTCGGCTGCGCGCCCGGGTCACGCGCTGGCTGCTGTACCGCGTCGTCGTGCCGCGGGCGCGCGCAGTGTTCGTTCAGAGCAATCGGATGCGCGATGTGTTCGCCCGCGAGTCGGGGCGCCTCACCGGGATGCTGTCGGTGCCGATGGGCGTCGATGCCGGCGCGCTGCCGCCGGTCGATCCGGCGCCCCCACCGTACACGGAGGGCGAGCCGTTCCGGCTGGTCTATCTCGGCTCGATGGACCGGGCGCGCCAGGTGGACTTCCTGATCGACACGCTGGTGCGCCTGCGCAGCCGCGATCCATCCACGGACTATCGCCTCACCCTCGTGGGCGATGCCAGCACGCCCGAGCAGTTCGCCTGGCTTGCCGACCGGGCGGCGGCATCGGGGCTCGGTGATCGGATCGACATGCCGGGCATGCTGCCGCGCGAACAGGCGTGGGCGATCGCCCGCCAATGCCAGCTGGGACTCTCGGCCATTCCGCGCGGACCGGTCTACGACGTCTCTTCGCCGACCAAGACGATCGAATATCTGGCCCTTGGTCTGCCGGTGCTGGTCAACGACATCCCCGATCAGTTCGAGCTCGTCACGCGCACGGGTGCGGGCGTGTGCGCTCCGATGGATGTCGACGCCTTCGCCGACGCGGTGGTGGCGATCCGGCGCGATCATCGCGCGATGGCGCAGCGCGCGGCCGCGGCTCGCGGCTGGCTTCTGACCCATCGGGGATACGAGCTTCTGGCCGACTCGGTGGCGGCCGCCCTCGGGCCGGCCGTGGACGCGCACCCACACTGATTGCCGGCTGGCGGCTCGCTTGGCCCGACAGTGATGTATTCGACAGTCGGTGCGCCAGCCCAAAAGTACACTTCGCCTCCACCCCTCCTGGGCCTCAGGCCTTTTCTCTCGACATGCGCTCCCTCCTGCTGCTGGGTCCCGACCGCCATGCGGTCAGCGGAATCAGCACCCATCTGAATCAGCTGATGGATTCGCGGCTTGCAAGCCAATACCGGATGCTCCATTTCCGGGTCGGCAGCGAGGGACGTTCCGAAGGGCGTCTGGCCAAGCTGGGAAGGATGCTGTTCTCGCCGTGGCGGCTGGCCTGGGTGCTGCTGCGCGAGCGGCCGGCCATCGTGCACATCAACACGGCCATGGACCTCAAGGCGTTCTGGCGCGACCTTGCGTATCTGCTCGTCGCCCGTTTGCTGGGCCGGCGGATCGTCTATCAGATTCATGGCGGCGCCCTGCCGGAAGCGTTCACCCGTGACAGGGCCGGCTTCGCCTGGCTGGTGCGGGCGGTGTGCCGGATCCCGGACAGCTTCGTGCTGATCGCGCGCATCGAGGACCAGGCGTGGCGCCGGTTCATGCCCGATCTGTCGACCCGCGTGATCGCCAATGCGATCGACACCCGCTGGGTGCCCGAGTCGAACGACAGCGGCCTGCGCGCCAGTGGCGAACTGCGGCTTGTCTATCTCGGTCGCATCGTCGAGAGCAAGGGCCTGTTCGAGGCGGTCGAGGCGCTTGCTCAACTCGCCCGGGATGGCGTGCCGGCGCGGCTGGCCATCGCCGGCAGCGGCGCCGACGAAGCGCGACTGCGTGCTCACGCCGAACAGCTGGGCATCGCGGATCGGGTGGCATTCGCCGGGCCGGTCTTCGGGCGCGACAAGGAGCGGTTCTGGCTGCAGGCCGATGTGCTGGTGTTCCCGACCTGGAGCGAGGGACTGCCGTATTCGCTGCTCGAGGCGATGGCGGCCGGGGTGCTGCCGATCACCTGTCCCGTGGGCGCCATCCCGGATGTCATCACCGACCGGCGCGACGGGCTGCTGGTGCCTCTGCGTGATCCGGTGGCGCTCGCCGCCGCGATCCGCTGGGTCCATGAGCACCGCGACGAAGCGCGCACGATCGCGCAGGCGGCAAGCCAGCGGGTGAGCCATCAGTACACCGTCGAGCGGCTTGCAGCCGACTTCGACGACGTCTACAGCCGTCTGTAGCCGACACCACGCCGCCGACAGCAAGGATCCGAACATGTGCGGCATCGCCGGCGTCATCTCGTTCACCGATTCCCGCGACGTCGCGGCGACACTGCGCGCGATGGCCGGAGCGATCTCGCATCGCGGCCCCGATGACGAGGGCTTCTTCGAAGCCACCACCCGCGACGGGCGCCACCGCATCGGACTGGCGCACCGGCGCCTGTCGATCATCGATGTCGGATCAGGACATCAGCCGCTGGGCAACGAGGACGGCTCGATCCAGATCGTCTTCAACGGCGAGGTCTACAACTTCGGCGAACTGCGCGACCAGCTGATCGCGCTGGGCCACGCGTTTCGCACCCGGTCCGACACCGAGACCATCGTGCATGCCTACGAGCAATGGGGCCTGGAGTGTGTGCAGCGGTTGCGCGGCATGTTCGCGTTCGCGCTGTGGGACGGTCCGCGCCAGCGCCTGGTGCTGGCCCGCGACCGCTTCGGCAAGAAGCCGCTGTTCTTTGCGCAATCCACGTCGGCTCTCGTGTTCGGCTCGGAGATCAAGGCGCTGCTGGTCAGCGGCGCGATCGACGCGGCGGTGCACACCGGCGCGATCCGGGAGTACTTCGCCTACCGCTATGTGCCGGCGCCACAGACGCTGTTTCGCGGGATCCGCAAGCTGATGCCGGGCACGCTCGCGGTCTGGGAGCGGGGCGAGCTGCGCGAGCAGCGTTATTACCTGCCGCCCGACGGACAGCCGCGGGCACCCGCATCCGATGAAGACGATCCGGTCGACGGCTTCCTGCAGCGTCTCGATGAGGCCGTGCGGATCCGCATGATCAGTGACGTTCCGTTCGGCGCCTTCCTGTCGGGCGGCATCGATTCGTCGGCCGTGGTGGCGCTGATGTCACGCCACTCGGGGCAACCGGTGCGCACCTTCTCGGTCGGCTTCGCCGATGCCGGCTACAGCGAGCTGGGCTATGCGCGCACGATCGCCGATCACTTCGGCACCGCGCACACCGAGCTCACGGTCTCGCAGACCGATCTGATGGATCACCTGCCGGCGCTCGTGCGCTTTCGCGATGCACCGGTGGCCGAGCCCTCCGACGTGCCGATCTACCTGCTGGCGCGCGAGGCCGGGCGCAGCGTCAAGATGGTGCTGACCGGCGAGGGCTCGGACGAGATCCTGGGCGGCTACCCGAAGCATGCGGCCGAGCGTCTGGGCGAGATCTACCGGCTGGCGCCGCAATCGGTCCATCGGCTGCTGATCGAGCCTGCGGTCCGGGCGCTGCCTTTCCGGTACCGCCGGATCAAGACGGCGGTGGCGACGATGGGACTGGCCGATCACCGCGAGCGCATGATCCGCTGGTTCGGCGCCGCCAGTCCGCATGAACTCGATGCGCTGCTCTGCCTCGAGACCGCGGCGCAGGATGACGATGCCGCTTCGACGGTGCCCTTCGAGCAGTCCGCAGGCAACAGTGCGCTGCGTTCGATCCTGTACTTCGACCAGACCAGCTGGCTGCCCGACAACCTGCTGGAGCGCGGCGACCGGATGACGATGGCGGCCTCGATCGAGGCCCGCATGCCGTTCATGGATCATGAACTGGCCGCCTATGTCTCTTCGCTGGACGACCGCTGGCGCGTGAAGGGCCGCGTCGGCAAGCGCGTGCTGCGCCAGGCCATGGCGCGGCTGCTGCCGCGCGAGATTCTCGAGCGTCCCAAGGTCGGCTTTCGCGTGCCGGTCAGCGACTGGTTCCGCGGGCCGATGAAGGACTATCTGAACGACCATCTGCGCGGTGCGCAGGCGCGCACCCGCGACTACTACCGCCCGCAGGCGCTGGCCCGTGTGCTCGATGAGCATGCGTCCGGCGCGCAGAACCACGAAAAGCTGCTGTGGACGATGCTCACGCTAGAGATATGGCACCGGCAGTATCTGTAGAGCCGGCTGCGTCTGCCGCTGCGCCTGCGCCGCCGTCGCGCGCGGTGCGGCTGCTGCAGCGGCTGGGCTGGGTCTGGCGCAGGCTGCGGGTGATGAGTGCGCCGGAGATCGCCTGGCGGGTTCGTCAGACGCTTCAGGCAAGGCTCGAATCGGCAGGCGTCGGCCTGGCCTGCGAGCGGCCGGCCGCCGGCCGCGTCGGACAGCCGTGGCTTGCCGCGCTGCCCGTGACGATCGATCCGGGGCCCTACCGTCAGGCGGCCGACCGCGTGCTGGCCGGACGCTTCGACGTGTTCGCGCTGCGCGACCAGCCCCTGGGATTCCCGCCGCAGTGGAACACCGATCCCAAGACCGGCACCCGCGCGCCGGCCGTGTTCGGCAAGCGGATCAACTACCGCGACGAGCAGGTCTGCGGGGACATCAAGTACCTGTGGGAGCCCAACCGTCATCTCGAGCTGGTCACGCTGGCGCAGGCCTGGCGCCTGACCGGTGACGACCGGTACGCGCAGGGGTGCCGGCAGCTGCTCGACTCCTGGTTCGAGCAGTGCCCGTATCCGGTCGGGCCGAACTGGACCAGCTCGCTCGAGCATGGCATCCGGCTGGTCAACTGGGCGGTCGCCTGGCATCTGCTGGGCGGCGAGTCGTCGACGCTGTTCCACTCGCCGCAGGGTGCGGCTTTCCGTCAGCGCTGGCTGCGCTCCATTCATCAGCACTGTCACTTCATTGCCGGATGGCTGTCGCGCTACTCGTCGGCCAACAATCATCTGCTGGGCGAGACGATGGGGCTGCACGTTGCCGCGCTGACCTGGCCGCTGTGGCCGGAAAGCGCCCGCTGGCGCCAGCAGGCCGGCGAGTGCTTCGAAGCCGAGGCGCTGCGCCAGACGGCTGCCGACGGGGTCAATCGCGAGCAGGCGATCTGGTATCAGCATGGCGTGATGGAGATGATGCTGATTGCCGGCCTCTTCGACCGGGCCAATGGCGCGCGCTTCGGCCAGGCGTTCTGGCAGCGCCTGGAACGGATGACCGAATACCTCGCGGCGCTGATCGACCGCAGCGGCAACGTGCCGATGCTCGGCGATTCCGACGACTCGGTGATGGTGCGCTGGGACCCGAGCGCCGCGGCGGCGCCGTGGCGATCGCTGCTTTCCAGCGGCGTCGTGCTGTTCGGCCGCCGCGACTGGCTGGATCGCGCGGCCGGTCCCGATGACCGCACGCGCTGGCTGCTGGGCGATGCGGTGACGGCGTGCTTTGCGGCACGCGAATACGGCGCGCCCGCGTCGCGCAGGTCCGATGCGCTCGAGGCACGCGAGCTCGAATCGAGCCCGCGCGTGCGCGCCTTCGAGGAGGGCGGGCGATACATCCTGGGCGCACGGTTCGGACAGGCAGACGAGGTGCTGGCCAGCTTCGATGCAGGGCCGCTTGGCTATCCGGCGATCGCGGCGCACGGTCATGCCGATGCGCTGTCGCTGACCTTGTCGGCCGGCGGCGTCGAACTGCTGATCGATCCGGGCACCTTCGCGTATCACACGGACCGCCGCTGGCGCGACTATTTCCGATCGACCTTCGCCCACAACACGGTCGAGATCGACGGGGTCGACCAGTCGGTGTCGGGTGGCAATTTCCTGTGGCTGCGCAAGGCGATGGCCCGCTGCCTGTCGCATTCGCTGGAAGGCGAGCGCCAGCATGTCGAGGGCGAGCACGATGGCTATCGGCGACTGTCGCGGCCGGTGACGCATCGCCGGCGGGTGGAGTTCGATGCGTCATGCAACGCATTCACCGTGACCGACTGGCTCGAAGGCGCGGGCGCGCACCGCGCCCGGCTGTGCTGGCACCTCGGACCGCGGGCAAGATCCGCAAGCCCTGATGCGCAGGCTGTGCCCATCGCCTTCGCCGGTGCGGACGTGGGCATGGTGCTTCGTGTCAGCGCCGAGTCAACGCATCGGCAGATCCTGTGCGGTCGCGACGATCCGCCGGCCGGCTGGCTGTCGCGCTCCTTCGATCAAAAGACGGCGACGCCCCTGCTCGTCTGGGATGTGCCCTTCCACGACCGCTGCGTCATCACGACCCGTATTGAACTGAGCTTCGAGCCGGCGCCCGGGTCGGCGCCGCACTGAACAGGATCCGATCCCGACCATGGCCAAACCTCAACGCGCGCGCCGCGTGCTCATCATTGTCGAGAACCTGCCTTCCCCCTTCGACCGGCGGGTGTGGCAGGAAGCCACGACGCTTCAGCAGGCGGGCTACGAGGTCACCATCATCTGCCCGACCGGGCCGGGCTGCGAGAGGCGCTTCGAGATCGTCGAGGGCATTCACATCCACCGCCATCCGCTGCCACTGGAGGCCGAGGGGGCCCTGGGCTATCTGCTCGAGTACGGCAGCGCGCTGTTCTGGGAGTTCACGCTGGCCTGGCGCGTGCTGTTCGGGCGCGGCTTCGATGCGATCCATGCCTGCAATCCGCCGGACCTGATCTTTCTGGTCGGCGGATTCTTCAAGCTGCTGCTGGGCAAGCGGTTCCTGTTCGATCATCACGACATCAATCCGGAACTGTACGAGGCCAAGTTCAACCGGCGCGACTTCTTCTACCGGCTGATGCTGCGCTTCGAACGCTGGACCTTTCGTGCGGCCGACGTCTCGATCGCCACCAACGAGTCGTACCGCCGGATCGCGATCGAGCGCGGCGGCATGGCGCCCGAGCGGGTGTACGTGGTGCGCAGCGGACCGAAGCTCGACCGCCTGCGCGTGGTCGATCCGGTGCCGGCGCTGCGCCAGGGCCGCCGCTATCTGGTCGGCTACGTCGGCGTGATGGGCGCCCAGGAGGGCATCGATCTGCTGTTGCGCTCGGTCGCCCACATCGTGCTGACGATGAAGCGCACCGACATCCACTTCGGCCTGGTGGGCGGGGGCACCTCGCTGGCGGCGATGAAGCGCTATGCGCAGGAACTGGGCGTCGCCGACTACGTGACCTTCACCGGCCGGGTCGACGACCAGCAGCTGCTGGAGATGCTGAACACGGCCGATGTCTGCGTGAATCCGGACATCGCCAACGAGATGAACGACAAGTCGACCATGAACAAGATCATGGAGTACATGGCGCTGGGCAAGCCGATCGTGCAGTTCGATCTGACCGAGGGACGGGTGTCGGCGCAGCAGGCATCTCTGTATGCGCGGCGCAATGACGAGATCGACTTTGCCGCCAAGGTCGTCGAGCTGATCGACGATCCGCAGCGCCGCCAGACGATGGGCGAGTTCGGCCGCCATCGAGTCAACCACGAACTCGAATGGCGCTACGAGGCGCCCAAGCTGCTGGCCGCCTACGACACCTTGTTCGGCGAGCCGCCGGCCCGGCGCGCATAACGCCGGTCCAGCCAGGCGATGAAGCCCAGCACCAGAAAGCTGAATACCTGCTGGCTGGGCATCAGCACCGCGGCGTTGTTGTAAAGCAGCGAAGAGGCGATCAGCACCACGGCCGCCAGGCTGCCGCGCGCCATCGCCCGGTCGATGCCCGGTGCGGCGATGCCGATCAGCTGATGGGCCCGCCAGCCGGCGCCGATGAACACCGCCATGAACAGTCCGAAGCCGATCACGCCGAGGTCCCACAGCACGCTGGTCAGCGCGACGAGGTCCAGCAGCTGGCTGCCGTTGCGGCGATTGACTTCGCCGCGGGCTTCGTCGGAGCTGAAAGAGCTGCCCACGCCGTGGCCGATCAGCGTGCCCTTCGGATCGGACACGCCATGCCGTGACCACCACGCCTCCCAGACCGTCTTCCGGTTCAAGCCGTCCTTGGTGGCATAGCCGATGTCGCCGACGTTGTACTGGATCAGCGTCTCGATCCGCTCGTCGATCGGCGTCGCGTTGCCCGAGCCGGTCTGCTGGGCGATCAGGTAGACGGTGCCCAGCGCGCCGATCACCGCCACGGTGGCGAGGGCTCCGGCCACGAAGCGGAACAGATTGCGCGAAAGCTGGTCGCTGAACACGACGCCGAGCGCCAGCGGCAACCACAGAAACACCGCATTGACCTCGCCGAAGGCGATCGGCACGAACGCCATGACGAGGGTGGCGATCAGCCACGGTGCGCTCAGCAGCCGCTCGCGATAGGCGCCGAGCAGCGCCGCGATCATGCAGACCTGCATCAGACCGAGCACGCCGCTGGCGCCGGTGCCGTTCTGCGACAGCTCGAGCGAGCCGACGACCGCGTCGATCGGCGCGCCATCCATGCTGGGCACCAGCACCAGGCGCTGATAGATGGCCAGCGGCGCCTGCAGCAGCGCGATGCCCAGCAGCAGCAGCGCCCAGCGCCGCACCGTGCGCGGCGGAAAGGCGATCAGGGCGAGCGCGATCAGCAGGCCCCAGTACTGAAGCACGCGCTTCAGGCCGCGGGCAGTGTCGTCCGGCGGGCCTTCCGCCCACATCGCGCTGGCCAGGGCGAGCAGCACGAACATCAGCGCAGCGACGACGAAGCCGGGCAGCGGTGCCCGTCGCGGTCCGCGCTGCAGACCGGCATGCAGCAGCGCCGATCCGGCGAGCACCAGTCCGAGCACGGAGAACAGCCAGGGGATCTTGTCGAGCGCGGGGACATAGAAGACCAGCGGACCCGACAGCACCATCACGCCGATCACGATCAGCGTGACCGTCACCGCCGGTGCGCCCAGCAGCGCGACGCCTGCCACGGCGCCGATGGCCAGCGCGATGAGGATGACGTTGCCGGTGGAGACGACCGCGCCGGCGAGCGCGGCGACGAGTGCGAATCCGCCGATCAGGAAGGCGCCCGCATGGCGCGTCACCAGGGCGCTGAGCGCATGCAGCGGCCGGGCCGGGAAGCGCATGAGAGTGGGGCTCGCGGCGACCCGTCGGCGACGGATCAGTAGTCGTTCAGCGTCGAGCCCAGCACCTGCGCGCCGGTGCGCGAGAGCGAGGACGCCAGCCGGGTCAGCTCGGGGGCGCGCGTGTGGTCCTTGCGCGCGACCAGCAGCGCCGAGCCCGCCCGCTGCGCGACCACATGGACATCAGACGCGATCTGGGCCGCCGGGGTGTCGATCAGGATCACGTCGAAGTGCGCGGCCATTTCCTTGAGCACCCGCCGGAAGGTGCCGCGCGACAGCAGTTCCTGAGGATTCGGTGGCATGGCGCCGGCGGGCAGGATCGACAGCTTGGGCAGGCTGCGCATGCGCCGGACCTCGCTCAGGCCGGCGCGGCCGCTCAGCACGCCCGACAGTCCCATCCGGTTGCGCAGCCCGAAGATCTTCTGCTGCGTCGCGCTGCGCAGATCCGCATCGATGATCAGCGTCGACTCGCCGAGCTGGGCGAACACGACCGCCAGGTTCGCGCAGATGAAGCTCTTGCCGTCGCCCTGATCGACGCTGGCCACGGCCATGGCCGACTGATCGGGTTCGCCGGTGAACCAGCGCTGCAGCAGCTGGCCGCGCATGGCGCGCATCGCCTCGGCGAAAGGCAGGTTCGGGTTCTGCGCGGTGACCAGGCCGTCGGGCATCCGCCCGCCTTCCGAGCTGCGCGCCGTCGGGTAGCCGAACTGGCGCGCCAGAGCGCCGTCGACCGCGCCCTGCGGCGCGTAGCCCATCTTGACAATCAGCTCGCCGAAACGGCGGCGGCGGCGCTTCTGTTCGCGCAGCACACGCTCGAGCTGCTCGTCGGTGATGTGGCCGCTCTCGACCAGCAGGCTGCCGATCGCCGCGGGCGGGCGGACCGGTTCGAGATGGTTGTCGTCGTCGGCGATGCGGGTCACGTCTTCGATCACGATGCGAGCTCCGAACGTCGCGCATGGGA
>Ga0116169_1003193_pt1 | contig 11150 bp, 7 predicted proteins | sample AD_UKC130_MetaG_FD_89796 | JGI IMG/M metagenome (GOLD analysis project Ga0116169, IMG submission 89796) | Active sludge microbial communities of municipal wastewater-treating anaerobic digesters from Canada - AD_UKC130_MetaG | ecosystem: Engineered > Bioreactor > Anaerobic > Digestate | place...
ATTCTCTAAGGCAGGTTTGGCATACTCCCAATCCTTTTGCATTACCACTAAAATGACCTGTTCTGCAATTTCAGGGATGATCTTGGATATGTTTTTTATATGGATTTCGTCTACATTAGAGAAAGGGGCATCCATCACTAGAGGATATGGTTCTGTATTTAAAGGAATGTCATCATCATCTGCGACACCATTTCCTTTACGAGCCTTTTGCCTTGCTAAATCCACCAATCCGGAAATAAATGAAAAGTTTTTTACTGCTTCTAAACCTTTACTTTCGTCTGTTTTTACTTCATCAGTACCCAAAAGTGTCGTCAGCACTATTTGATAACGATCGTTGATAGTAACTTGACGTTTCCCGTGGTACATTTTTTCAAATATATTATTTACACTTTCTAGCAAGCGCTCCTTTACTTCTTTTTCTTGCTTATCATAACAGTCTTTAAACCATTCATATACTGCTTTTGCATAAGCAATACATTTTCTTAGTCTCTCGTTTTTATCTGAAACTATGGTCAAACGTTCAATGGTTTTTTCTATTTCAGATATTTCCTTTTCTGTAGCTCCGATTTCTGATGAAATCTTTATAAGTAACTCTCTCTTGTCCTTTAGTATACTTTCGTTTTTCTGGTAATCCTGCTCAATTTTAGCGACATCTATGTTGCCTTGAATTTTTGCACTCACATTTTTTATTTCATCGATCTTTTGAGCAAGAAAATTTCTGTTGTATCGATATTCAGTATGATTTGCCAGAATAGTTTGATATACATCTTTAGTTTCTTTTAAATATCGCTTATATGTATCCTTTGTGGTACGTAGAATAGTACCTAAATGTTGTGGTGGCAGCAGACTCTGCTCGAATAAAATATTATTCCTCGCTTCCTCGTTTTTACTCAGGTCACAGCCACATATACATTTATTTCTTTTTAAAATAAAATCAATTGCGGCTGAACGCATTTCAGGAATGCCCTCACCTATATACTTTGCTTCACTAATAACTTTCAGAGCACGATTAATAAGTGGTGTAGCAAAAAATTTTAGTGCACCAGTACTAAAATCTTTAACTATACGATTTTCAGCAATTTCAATATTCTTGGTTATCTGAGCAATGTCTTTTTCAAGTGAAAGCTTTTTTTCCTGGTTATATTTTTCATCTTTATTTGCAAGTATTTGAGCAGAGAGTTCCTCTTTTCTTCTTTCATAAAACTCTATTTCTTCTATAATTTTGCTTTTTCTTTCATTCAGCATATCTAACCTTGTCTGTGCATCAGTGAGATCGTTTTTTAGTTTGATATTTTTTTGATCACTACCAACATCAAGCTCTTTACAAAATTTAGCTGTGACAGAGGAAGCTTTGTTAGGATCTAATCTGTCTTTTGCCTCACTAATGACATCTAAACTCATCAGCCCTTTAACAGCCGCAACGACATCACCACGATTGTTTATTTCTGCTATACGTTCGCCATCAAAGAAAAAATAATCTGACAATGCTTCTGGTAATATTTTATTTATAATGTTTTCACACTCATATATAGGAACCGCCTGCTGTTCTCCATTATCTTCTTTATATTGAATCTTCAACACAGACTTATCTGCCTTAATTTTATCAAAATTTGTCTTTGTAAATTTCTGTGTTCTGCGAATCGTATATTCCTTGTCCTCGTGAAATAAAACAATTTCAACAAAAACTTCTTGGGAAGTATATAGTTCCATTGCTTTTTCTACTTCAATATTAAGAACATCACGCGTTTTAAAGTTTACCTTTTCATACAGGCACCACTTAAAAGCTTGAATAAGAGTGGTTTTCCCGCTTGTATTGATACCTAAAATAACCGTAACATTCTTCTCTTTGTCTGTTGAAAATAGAATAGGTGGTTGATTGCCTTTAAATTGGCGGAAATTATTAAGTGCAATACTTTTAATTACCAATTTTATCAACCTCCGCTTCGATCAGTTTTCTAATTCTTTCCACCATTTCATTGTCTTTATATTTTTTTGTTTTGTGGTTTTCTCTTTCCATGTGGTAAATTCGATGTTTAAGTATTTTCAAGCTATCAGGATTAAGTTCAATCTTCTTGAAATTATCAGATTCCATAATCATTACCCCCTATATAATATAGCTTATAATAATTATTGATTTTATCCTGTAACTTCGTTACCTCGGATGAGTTTTCCGCTAAACTCGCAAAATCTTCCATTCTCTCATATTCGCGTCTTATCAAGGAATACTCGCTGTTTAGAAAATTACTACCATACATAGGCTCATCGATATTTCTTGGTAATGTGATAAAGTCGTATATTTTTGCAAACGGCTTATTGGGTGCTTTTCGCAGAACTCTGCCCCGACGCTGTATATACTCCTTTGGGTTAGTGCTGCTTGCAAGAATAAATGCAGTTCTAATTCCGGGGATATTAACGCCTTCATCTAAGCATCGTATAGCAACTAAAGCCTGCAGCATAGTACCATCTGCGAAATTTTCTTTAATCATTTCACGTTCAGCTGAATCTTCTTCGGAGGTGAACTTTGAAACCCTCATTCCTAAGTTGTTTCCAAGCATATCAACCACTATATCTATTTGTCGTTTTTCATCCTCATCAACCTTTCCTTCAATATAGCTACTATTCTCAACAGTTGTAGCCCCACAATAAATTAATATGTGATTTTCATTCACATACTGCTCTTTTATAATTTGATAAAGGGCTTTCAATTTATTTCTAGCACCAGCAATAATCCTTGATCTTTTTATCATGAGGGTTTCAGCATGCTTTGGTATAGGCTCACCTTTTTTTGAATTATTTAATATCTTTATTATTTTCTCAGTAAGTTCATTGTAGGCTTCAAGCTCATCATCATCTAAATAAATGGGTATTGGATAGTAATAATAGGGTGTAAGCTTACCTTCTTTGATTGCTCGTGACAATGAATACTCTATACATTTATTGCCGAAATACTCCCTTAACTTTTGAGTTCCTTCATCATCGTGATGTCGCTCTTGAGTAGCAGATAATGCCAAACGATATTTAAACACTTCTTTCATGCATTCAATCAGCTTTTTGGCACCAAAATTGTGTGCCTCATCAACTACTAAGCAAATGTTTCCCTTCAACTTGTCAATTTCCTTCTGCATATATTCAGTTGCAAAAGTGGCATTAGTCGTGACAACACAGAAATTTCGAACAACACCTAACCTAAAATCGCTTAGTAGAGATTTAAACTTCTTTTTCCAATCGTATCCTGAATAACAGATAAGTGGTTTAATACCAAAAGCCTTTATATCAGTTACCCATTGCTCGACAAGATGCTGGTAAGGACATACAATGAATATACCAAGATTGGATTTCATTTTGTTACTTAAAACCTCTAATGCTCCTAGAGCAGTATAAGTTTTTCCGGTTCCGGTTGCCATATCAAAAATTCCACGATATTCTTCATTCTCCCATGAATTTATAGCATAAATCTGATAATCGTAAAACTTTACATTATCGGGTTTTCTTATCCAACAAGTAGCCGGTTTTGGTGAAAAATAAACATCACCACCAAATTCTTTTATATCAGGATCTATTATCAAGCCTTTTCGATACCTCTTAATAATCTCTTCTTTCACACTAGGAAAATCAATGGTTACTATATTAGGCTCAGTATTATTCCATATGGAGGTAAACGCATTCTCTTTTAATAAAACACGATCTTGTTCTCCTCGCCAAGAACAAAAAACATCTATAGTTTCATAATTAAATGTCATCGCTGTAGCCGACTCATTCATAGAACCTGAAAACGCGACTTTATTATTCTCAGAGTCTGCGATAATACCCATCTTTTCGTGATATATTCCAAATTCGTTATTTTTTTCAGTAAACGCAATTTTTATATCTAGAATACCATCTGCTATTAAATTTGCTAATAGATTAAGACGGTCTTGTTCAATTTCTGTATTTACACCCTGAAGTTCTCGGAGCAGTGCATTCTCAATTATTTTCTCCCGCAGTTCATATCCCTTTTTCATAGCCTCTACATCTTCATCGGAAAGACGAGGGGAAGCGACAAGTTGGATAGTCCCCCCATTTCTAACTAGCCCCATAATTCCTTTAGATATCTCAACAAGAGAAGATGAAGAAAAAAAGCCAACAGCTCGTTTATATATCACAGCTTGTTTAAGCAAGGGAATATAAAAATCTTTTGCCACATTGTCTATCAAAGAGCGGTATTCACTTTTTAACTCTACATCTTGCAAGCTCACGACTTGCACCTCCTAAAACACTCGTAAATTGACAATTTAGGGAATGAGACACCTCTTACAAAATGATAATATTTCCGTAAAGCATTGGAGATGTTTCCATGTGTATCATTCATTTCCAATTTTATCTTAAGCAATGTTTCGTACATTATCTTATCATCCGATACTATGTAGTCAAGTGAAGTATTAAAGTATCTCTCTATCATTCGTGCCTTTTGTATTCTTGAACGTACAGCCTTCACTTTGCTGACTATATTATTATCTGAAAATAAATAGTTTTCAAATTCTTGTTCTCTCACAGATACCACTCCTAATTATTTTCATAAATATAATCTAATGCTTGCCTAAGCTTTATAAAATCATCATCTGTATTGAAATAACTTACACTGAATCTAACTGTTCCAGCAGGGAAAGTACCTAAAAATTTATGAGAAGAGGGTGAACAATGAAGTCCAGTTCTTACCTCGATACCTAGCTCACTTAACACCTGACCTATATTGTCACTACTATAACCATTAAAAACACAAGATACAACGCCAATAGTATCTGCAGCATCAGAAGGAGTGATAATTTTAATGTTATCATACTTTCTTAAAACTGATATTAATTTATTATGGTTTTCTTTTTCCTTTTCATAAATGCGATCTATGCCTATTTTCTTAATCCAATTCAAAGCTGCGTATAGACTAGCTATAGCCACTATGTTTTGACTACCGACTTCAAACCTTTCAGGAATTGTATCAGGCACACTAGGATTTGCAGAGTCAATTCCAGTACCACCGTAAATAAGGGGCTTAAGTTTGATATTACCATTACATATAAATCCTGCAACACCAAATGCAGCATATAAAGTCTTGTGTCCTGCAAAAACAACAAAATCATAAATATTGCTACTTAAATCTGTATCTATAAGTCCTGCGGTTTGGCACATATCAATCACATTTATTGCTCCGTATTGATGTGATATTGTGCAAATATCTTCTATAGGAGCCACAATACCACATACATTACTTGCATGACTTATTATTACGATATTAGGTTTGTTTTTAGCAAATTGATATTTAATTTTTTCTAAATCATAAATTAAGTCTTTTTCGTTAACGCATAGGGTAATAACATTCAATTTGTATAATCCTTGCAAATAATTTAGCACCCTTGTGACAGCATTATGCTCAAAAGGTGAAATATAGATATTAAAGTTATCCGAAAGAGAAAGTCCTTGCAATATAATATTAATTGCTTCAGTTGCGGAGTGTGTAAATACTACTTTTTTAGCAGGGCAATGAAAAAGTTCCAGCAGTAAATCTCTAGTATCTTGAGTTAGCTTCCTTACAGAACTGTTCCGACCACGACCGAGATTAACTCCTGATTCACGATAAAATTTGTCCATAAAAGTATACACTTCTTCCGGTTTAGGAAAAGTAGTAGCAGCATTATTAAAATAGGCTATTTTACTCATCGCTCTCTACCCCAGAAACTTCATTTAATAATGTAATTACATCATACTCATCCGTAAATTGCTTTAAGGATTTTAGTTCAGATATTAACCTCTTAACCTCTTTGTCTGTTAATAATGCTTTATCATAACAATAAAGAAGTATTAATTCTGTTACCATCTAATTATTCATTATCATTGTCTTTTTATTTGGATTCCACAGCACATTTTTCCATATAATATTATTTAATTCTAAAATTTTCTTTGGAAATGCTGAAAAAACATCAGCAAAAGTAATATTTTTTTCTTTCAGGCTTTAATAAAAAATATAAATTACTCCACAATCATTGGGCATATTTTCCATGTCTGGATATAATGTCTCCCCTTCATCATCTAAAAATTCTACTTCTTTCCATTCAGATGATTCTACTATGTTTTTTAATGAATTATCAAATTTATCCCATACATCATCAGGATTTAAAATAAAATTAATGCTTTTACCCTTAAATTTTTTGACACATATCTATAAACTCTGTCAAATCGAAATCCTCCTTTAGCACATCTCTTCTATAAATTCCATAAGTATTTGTCTTTTTTCCTGTTCAGATATAGATTGTCCCATTTCATTAAGAGCTGTTGCTATTTCATTATAAAGTAGTTTTCCTTTAGAACTGTAAGTTATTTTATCAAACGATTTAACGACTTCTTTGCCATCCTTTCCGATAAAAGATATCCTATAACTATTTGTGCTTACCGTTGCATTATCATCCTGTGTTATAGTTAAGTCATATTCTAAAATAGATTTTTTTATATGTTCTAAGTCGATAATAAATTTAGAAATTGTTTCTTCTGTCCAATCATCAATTCTAAGATTAGTAACAACCTTTGCAAGCCTTTCAATAAATGTCTTTTCATCATTACCTACACTGCTCATAAGTTGCAACACCTTATGTTCTTCATTGGGGAACAAGTAGCTAAGAGTAGTAGGCTTTAGTTTCTCTATGAAATCTTTGATGATAGACATCAAAGTTGCATTGCTTGCTTGTCCATCTCTGAAAATATTTTTTACATCATTAATCAAGTGCTTGATAAGTCCATTTTTGGCATTATCAAAGGTTGTTTTCGAGTTCCTAATACTTTCGATAATTTTAATAGTAAACTCTTTATATCCAAAAATATCAAACAGATTATCAAATAAATATTCTCTTGCATTGATATTGATTTGCTTCAAACTTTTGATAAAATTCACCTGTGCATGAGGTATCTTTTCAGGAGAAGCATTTCTACCTTTATAAATCGTCCTTAACTCCTTAGCGTACTTTGGCAAGCTCATATACCAACGTGACATTGCAGATACAATATAAGTAAATGTGTTATATTCCTTTTCCTTTGAAATAACATAATCCGAAAAAAGCTCTTCAAGGCTCTCAATGTAGATTGATTTATCTTCGTTCCAGTCCTCCATATAAGCAATATAGTCTTTTGGATTTTCATTGATACTATTAAGGAGCTCTGCAGTAATCTTGACTTCTTCGTTTCTATGCTTGATAACAAGGTATTTTTTAAAGAAGTGAAGTACAACTGCTATATAAACAGGAATAACTCCTTTTTTCATACCATACCCATATTTAGGTAAAGTCAATATATCATATAGGTCTTTGAAATTCTTTCCCTTTTTTGTGTTTGCGTCATGAAAAAACTCTTGAATTTCGCGTAACACTTTAGCCATATTAGCATTATCAGGGATAAGTGTCAAAACAGGCCTTACTTGCTCGTTTGATAGTATACCCGTCTGTATTAAAGTACTTCTCATAAATGAAACGTCCTGTCCTGTTCCGGTAAGTCCTAAATTAACATTTAATTCGTTTTCAAGCAGTCCAGAAATAAGCTTATTTCTGCTGTTGATAGCTACAGTTGATAAACTATCTTTATTTATAGACTCATTATTGATAATAGGGGTATACGGATAAGTTTCTGCACAAATTTCAGAGAGCTTAGCTGAAATTTGAGCCTTTCTTTTAAATGGTTGTTTTATGCCGTTCCAATAATATTCGGCAGCTCCTATTTCTGGACGAGTATAGCTCATAATATATCTATTTATAACTTCTTCTAAGTCCTCAATGTAAATGTCATATTCATCTGAGAGAAGCTCATCATCGCAAGCCTGTTCTTTCAAGATTTTAACTGCGTTATACTCAAAGGCAACTTTTTCAATATCCATATAGCGAACAGGTAATACGAAAATAATTCTATTGTGTTTACAGCTGCCACTTTTGATAATTTTTCTAATTTTTTCTATCTCCTCATTATTACTTGGGATAATCGCATATATTACACCATCAGCATTAATGCCCTCAATCTTTTTTTCCCAATTAACAACTGAGAAGAACTCAACGCTGTCAATAAATGTAAAATCAAAGTATCTGGTGATTTCCATTTCGTCGTTATAAGCTGTAGGATACATGTAGCCTTCGAAAGAATACTTGTTTAAGATATCCTTTACACTTATTGTTTGCCTAATCTTCTCGATAACATTTTGAATTTCTGCACTAATGTCAACTCCGGAACTTTCCTTTATTTTTAAATATCCATTGCTTCTTTTAAGATAAACAATACATTCTTTTTCAATAAGCTCTGTAAGTGCATCATCTATATCCTTAATATCCGCAACACTATCCTTAAAAGTATCTATTATTATGTTCTTGATGGGAGGCAGTATCTCAAATTGCTCTATAATGTAGATCAGTGAAATAGTTTTAACTATCTTTGCAGCCAGAGAATCATTATCGAGTTTTTGAAGTACTTTTGATGTCGTTTCATAAAGCTTATGGATTTCACTCGTATATGGCTCTTTTCTTAATAGAGGTTCAAAATAATCGTATACGTAATCAGGAGTAAGCATGGGAAAATCACCTTTTGCATCCATTAAGAATGCAGTCAAGGTGTATTTGCTATCTGATGATAAAAATGTAAATAAAGTTCTCTCATTCTGAGCAACTTTTTCAGATAATCTTGGCAGGATGAAAGTTGAAACAGGATGTAAAGGATAACATCCTTTTACTGCTATCTGGGCAGTGGTATTATCATCCTTATCAAGTAATCCATTTGCTTTAAATCGCTCAATTAAGTCAGTAAAGCGTTTATCATTCCTTTGACAGTAATCATCCCAAAAGTCACTATCCTTTTTAATAACTGTTGATATAATCTCATACATCTGGGAAAAATTGTTATGTAGAGTAATATGCTTAAATCTACCAGAAACACCTCTCCAGCCATCAACTTTATCTTTTGGAAGGTTTTTGTCAATATAATTAGCAATATCTTTATGAGAAATAAGCATCAAATGCATTTGCATATCGCCACTGCGATCGCATTTTTCCGCAAGATCTTGTAAAAGCTTTATATCACTTATTGAAGTATTTGCTATGCTTGACTCAAGATATTTGCTAAACTCGTCATAAATGATAAAAACACCGTTAAAACCTTCATCTTTGAGTTTGTCTACAACCTTTTCATAAAGCTCCACTACATCTAAACCAATAAAAGGGTTAAAAGTACTTCCGGAGGTGAGGGTAGGGTAAAGCTTATTAAACTTTTCATACGCAATTACATCATATTCTTTCAAAGAGACGATAAAGTCAGCAGCTGGCATATTAAGCTCTGATACAAACTTATTATATGTCTCAGGATAAGAAGTTTTCCAAAGCTCAATGGTATTAACTGCAGCTTTGAAATTTGTTTCAGGCATTAAATCATTCAAGTTGTGAATATTAAGTGCTGTTTGCAATGCACTTAAAAATGACTGTGTGATACTTGTACTACTTCCACTAACAACTATTGGAAGCAATTTCTTGTCACTTTCAATGTAATTAACAATAAAATTATAAAGATTTTGATTATGATATCTTAATTTATTTAAAAGCCTCTCAAATAAAGTAATGTCTTTCTTATAGAGAAGCGATGTAAGTACAAGAACGATATGTGATTTTCCTCTACCATATGCTCCGATCAATATTCTAGCTCTTCCTCTTTCCGGCACACTAGTACTTAGCATAACATCCTCAATAACATCAATAGAGGACACAGTAGGAATAAAGCTTTTTACTTTATTATCATTATATAAATCATACGCAATATTAATTGATGTTTGAAAACCTTTCTCTACCCATATTTTCTTACCAATCATAACCTGATCTCCGTTCTTTAATGGTCTACTTAATTGTTGATCTCCTTGTAATACTCTTCGACACAGCCTAAAAAGTCAATTTCTTTTTTAATGTCTATATAGTCAAGTCCAGCCGTCCGAACAACCTTGATGTAATTCATAAGTTCGAGTTTATAAAGCAAACTGGTTAGTGTGATAATGTCAAGGTTAAAAACTTTACCTGCATTACACTTATCATTTTGAATAGATGAAATCTTTATTTGCTTTTCTCCTTTAGCTTGATCAACGATAACTGCTAACACTACAAGTGGATGTATACTGTCAAGCTTTGGAACGCTTTTCTTGTAGGTCTTAGCCTTTTTATTTGCGATGTCCACAAGTGATAACTCAGAAAGAGGACAATCTATATTATTTTCAGGATGTACCTTGCCAGGATTAGACTTAATTCTCGGTACATAAGTGTTAATAATACAGTTAAAATCATCGTCTAAGGAACGTTCAGAAACTTCAGAACCGTTCAGCATAATATAAGTATTAAGCTGCTTTACAAAATCATCCTTGCTAAATTCACTACGGTTAAACTCATTAAAAAAATAGTACCATGCTGTTGCATCAGATTCATTAGTAGCTAGTTTATAATGCAGAAACCACAGTGTTCCTATTTCTTCAATATACCTGTCATTTTTATAGACAATTTCTCCAAATTGAGTAAGAGTTTGATATTTCTTACCTGTGGCTGGTTCAAAAGTAAGTCCAACAGCTTGTAACCAATATCGTAAGGATTTTACCATGTTTGCGCCTATCCCTAAAATATCCATTGGATTTCCTTTGTCACCCATAAAGACTGTTTCGTTGCGAACAACATTTTTTATCCCTTTATATAGCCATCCTTTTCTTATAAAAAAAGTTTCATGCGCTCTAAATCTCATATTTACTCCTTTGTCTTAAGATATTTATCCATCATACAACCGCCTTCAAGGTATTTTGCTGTAACACACATCTTACAACGCTTACATTTCATCTCATTAATACGATATTCGTCACCGATAATAGATATAGCAGCAAATTTACACAACGATTCACATTTAAGACATTTACGACAAGCGTTAAATTTTCTCACTTGATATCCAACCATTCTTTGAAGATCATCATGCTTCGCTACATTCATTGTCTTAATTTTTACAGCATAATCATATTCATTCTGTGAAAAAGGTTGAATAGATAAAATAGGAACATCTGTTTTTATATCTAGAACAATTGTCTCGTTGATGAGCTTTCGTCCGAGTTCTTTAGTTACTTTGCCAAATGGTGTTAATAG
>Ga0116169_1003196_pt1 | contig 11144 bp, 7 predicted proteins | sample AD_UKC130_MetaG_FD_89796 | JGI IMG/M metagenome (GOLD analysis project Ga0116169, IMG submission 89796) | Active sludge microbial communities of municipal wastewater-treating anaerobic digesters from Canada - AD_UKC130_MetaG | ecosystem: Engineered > Bioreactor > Anaerobic > Digestate | place...
ACGCGACAATGGCGTTCATTCCGATTACTGTGAAAATTAAAAAAGGCCGCCTGATACCCAACATATCCGTCAGCGCGAAGAATATCGCCAGCAGCAGAAAACTCCATCCCGCCGCCCATAAAACCATGGAACTGGTCCATAAATGTTTAATTATGGGAAACCGCTGCCCCCAAAGCCAGCCCAGCCCCAGACAGACCAGGCCGCATCCCGCCAGCGCAGCCAATTTCATGCCCCACGATGCCTGACTCCGGAGAATGTGTCCCGCCTGAGCGCCCAGCAGAACGGATGCGGCAAATCCCAGGCTGGAAAGAATCCAGGTGTATTCCGTGCCGTCCCGAAAAGGACCCAGCAGACGCTCATCAACCCACAGCGCGATGTTGCACCGCGGCTCAAGCAGCCCTGCCGGATGGCCGGGGACCGGAACAAATGTCAACACGGCCCAGTAAACCACAAGCAGCATGGAAAGAATGAACAACTGCCAGTCCCTCCGCGCGTGCAGCAGCACCACTGCAGTCACCCCATATCCCGCGGCAATGGCCTGCAGCGTATTGCTGTAAAAATGCAGTCGATAAATATCCGGATGGCCCTTGATCACCATACCCGCCACCTCAAGAAGATGCCCCTGGGCTACCATGCCCAGGATCCACAGCAGAATGATCCTGCGGAGAATGCGCCGATATACCGCGCGGTATTCCTGGCCCGTGGTCAGCCTCCTGCCCAGGGAAAAAGGCAATGACACGCCGGAGATAAACAGGAAAAGGGGCATGATGAGATCCCACGCGGAAAACCCCTCCCACGGCACATGCTCCAGGTGAAAGGAAAGCCAGGCAGGCAGCGACACACCAGCCGCAACTGTCCACCCAAACAGTAACGGTTTGCCTCCCGCTATCCAGAACATGTCAAATCCGCGCAGCGCGTCTACAGCCAGAATCCGCCCGCTGACAGGCGATGCTGCTGCGCTTTCCGTTGTCTCTGACATAGGCACTCCCGAAATCCCCTCCAATGGTATGGTAGAATATTATGGGTGCAACAGCGCGCGCAAGAACCATTCATAAAAGGTCATTGCGCGGGGAGGTAGAAGATGCGTACGGAAAAGTGCGTTGTGATGTTGGTACGAGGGAGGCTCTGTGCGGCGCTCTCCCTTCTGGCTGCAGGCGGCTTCGGCTGCAAATCTGAGGTGCCTGACGTTACAACCCAGTCTCAGGCTGATGCCACAGCAATGGTTGTAAATGCGGGACTGGCTGTCGGCGTAATCGTCCAATACTGCAGCAACGATATCCCGGCTGGACATGTGATCACGCAACACCCCGTTGCGGGCACCCGGGTGCGTCGCGGATCTTCCATCGATCTGGACATTTCGACCGGTCCCTGCCCGGTCATCACCACAGTTCCGGACCTGTCCGGAATGAACCAGGCCGATGCAGAAGATGCCATATCCGCCGCAGGGCTCGCTCTCGGGACCGTCAACACCGCATGCAGCAATACTACAGCAGCGGATCGTGTGGCATCTCAGAGTCCCGCAGCAGGCACATCCGTCACAGCTGCGTCTATCGTGAACATTACCCTGTCTTCAGGTCCCTGCCCGGTCATCACCACAGTTCCGGACCTGTCCGGGATGAATCAGGCTGACGCAGAAAACGCCATTACCGTCGTGGGACTCGCTCTCGGAACCGTCACTACCGCATGCAGCAATACCGTTGCGGCAGGCCGAATATCAGGGCAGTCTCCAGCCGTCGGAACATCTGTCACGGCGGGTACTGCAGTGAATATAGTCCTTTCCTCCGGTGCATGCGTTGAAATTCCAGACCTCATCGGTGCAAGCCAGTCGGATGCTGTCACCGCGCTGCTGAGCCTGGGATTCATCCCGGTGTTAAGTACCGGCTGTGACAATGAGGTCCCTGCCGGTTCCGTGGCCGACCAGGATCCCGCCGCGGGAAGTCAGGTTCCGGAAAATACGATGGTCTTTTTTTCTGTCTCCACAGGCTCCTGTCCGGTTATCATTCCAGACCTTACCGGATTTTCGCTTGTTTACGCAGAGTCGCTGTTAAACAGCCTTGGGCTGGCGACGGGCGTCACCACGACACTCTGCAACAACAGCTATGCCCAGGATACGGTCACCGCACAGATTCCCGGCGCTGGGACTGTGGTACTACTAGGGACATCCGTGGATCTCGTGGTCTCGACAGGGCCCTGTCCCGTGGCTGTGCCCAACCTGGTCGGCATGACCCGGTCCGACGCGGAAAACGCGTTAACCGCCGTCGGGTTGCAACCGGAGTATCCCTCATATACCTGCAGCCTGATTATTCCTCCCGACCATATAGCCCTTCAGGATCCTGCCGCGGGGTCCCTCGTACTCCCGGGCACTTCCGTCTATTTTAGTCTGGCCACCGGCGGCTGTGATGATCCGATAACCATTGCAGACTCCCGCCTGAATGAAATTCTGCGGGAGCTTTATGGCATAACGGATCCCGCAACACCACTCACCAGACAGCAGCTGCTTGGATTGTCGTCCCTGGACATACCGGGCGAGGGGATCACTTCGCTGTCAGGATTGGAGACCGCCCGCAATCTTCAGACTTTATACGTCAGCAACAATTCTATTGCCGATCTCAGCCCCTTGGCCGGGCTGGACATCCTGCGGCATCTGGACATAGAGAATAATCAGGTAACAGACCTGAGTCCGCTGGCTCTGGGAATCACCTTTTCCAAACCTTCGGATTTTCTTCCAAAAGTTCTGGCGTGCACCGGCAATCCTCTGAGTAGTGACTCTATAAACATTTACATTCCCCAGCTGACCGCCAGGGGGGTAAACGTAACCTACGTATTGAAAAACTTGCGCTGATTGCCGTGTATCTGATAAGATGTGTTCCCCATGTCCCATAGATTGGGCAGGAAGGGTGTTTCTGATTTTTTATGGATGCAGAGCGCACATTTGTAATGGTTAAACCGGATGGCGTTGGTCGCGGCCTGATCGGCGCCTGCATCCAGCGTTTTGAACAACGTGGGCTGAAACTGGTTGGAATGAAGTTTCAGCAGCTGAGCCGGGAAACCGCGGAAGCGCATTACGCCGAACATAAAGGCAAACCTTTTTTTGAGGATCTGGTCGCGTTCATCACTTCCGGACCCACGGTACAGATGGTCTGGGAAGGCCGGGACGCTGTAGCGGTTGTGCGCCGGATGAACGGAGCCACCGACAGCTCCCAGGCGGACCCGGGCACCATTCGCGGCGATTTCAGCCTCAGCAAACAGCGGAATATCATCCACGCGTCCGATTCGCCGGAAACGGCCGCGCGGGAAATAGCCCTGTATTTCCGGCCGGATGAACTGGTAAATTACGCGCTGCCGACTGAAGACTGGTTGCGGTAGCAGTTATTCGGGATCATTTCCCACTACAACACATACGCGAAGAACGCGGGCGCGTTCAGGAGGTAAAACCTATGGCAGGCGGAAGAAAAGTCCGCAAGGCAAAAATCAATAAGCACAAACGGAAGAAACGCAGGCGCGCGAACCGTCACAAGAATAAGTAACCATGGCGTGCGTACCGGCAACCCGCGGTCCGCGGCGGCAGGCGGCTGTTTGCGGACGCGGGTCCGGTTTAATGCGGAGGGCCTTTGAATGGCCGACAGCGGACCGAACCTGTTCATTGATGAAGACTGGAAAGCCCGGGCCCAGCGGGAAAAAGAAGAGCTTGCCCGCCGCCTGGCCGCGGAATCCAGTCGGAGTGCGGCTGCGCCGGCCGGACCGTCATCCGCTGGAGATTCTGCCGGCCATGCCGGCGGCGGTACCGGAAGCGCTGGTGCTGCCGCATCGGGCGCTCCCGCCTCGGAGGAGGGTCAGGTTGATCCCTATTTTGAAATGCTGATGGGCAGCCTGGCTACGCAGGCCATGTTCGCGCTGGGCATGATCTCCCAGGGAAGCGACCGCGTGGTGGTCAACCTTGACCAGGCGCGAATAACCATAGAAATGCTGCTCATGCTGCGGGAAAAGATGAAAGGCAATCTGACTGATGATGAAGCCGCGCTGCTGAACGATACCGTGGCGGAATTACAGCAGATTTTTGTCGCCCGGATGCAGCAGCTGGAAGCCCAGGCCATGCGTCAGGCGGGTATCCGGCCCGATCAGCTTAAAAGCGGTCCGGCTGAATCCTGAACATTCGTGCGACATGATCTGATACGCCCGTGAAAGATAATCTTTCACGGGCATGTACTTTACGTTCCTGCATGAAACACACCCGCCCGCGCCAGATGGCGGACACGGGTGGGTTAAATATTCACGCGCTGCTGTATGGGGTTAGGCCTGGCGACGTTCCTGCGCACCCGCAGGGCGGCAACTGCGGCCAAAATCCCAGTTAACGCTGCCAGGCCCAAGCCGGATGCTGCCGGTATGGTGGCCCCGACCCGGATTTGAATAGGACCATAGGTTCGGTTAACGAGCGTGCGGTTGACTCCAGTTCCCTGGCCCACCTGGTAGACGCAGGTATAGCTGCCCGCATCCGCTTCCGTTACGGGAAACAGATCCAGGCACCTTTCATTGACCCCGGCATTCATGCTTTTTGCCGTCAGGGCCACGCCGTCTTTATACCACTGGAAGGTGCTGTCGTAGGCGGGGTGGTCCAGCATGGCCAGCCGCACGTGTTCGCCTTCCTCGTACATGCCCACGCCCCGTTTCGGCTGCCGTGACGGATCCAGCGCGGCAGCCGCGTACGCCTCGATGCCATCCGGATAGAAATACGCGTATTCTTCCTCGTTGGTCCAGCCGTCCTTATCGGCGTCGGCGGTACGGGCCAGTAGATCCGGAAATCCGATGAAGTCCGCGGGGTTCGGAGCGGTAACGCCTACCGGGAAATTATCCACCGACGCCAGCAGGGTAAGCAGGGTGGTGGAGAAGAAAGTGGAGTCACTGTCTCCCAGGGTGTAATATCCGGCGATCAGGGTATCCAGCCCAGGCAGAAACACATCCCCGATGCTGCCTATCCCGCCCAGGCACGCCTGAGATTTCACGATATTGTTCTGCCAGGCGGCCACTACATCGGCTGCTTTCAGTCCGCCGCGACTGGAGAGATCCACGTTCGGATGGTCGAGGCAATATTTGATCAGCCCGAACTCATACGCTTCCAATATCGCATTGCCGGGAATCTTGTACGGTTCCTGCATGCTGCCGCCGTCCAGGACAAAGTTCCCGTTCACGTCAAAACGGTCCGGCGCGAAACTGATATCCGGGACAAAAGTTTTTATATACGGCTCCATCACCGTATTCAGATATTCCAGTGATCCTACGAAATCATCGTCCTCGGGGCGCAGCAGGTCGGAGAACGTCCATTCTCCGTTGTAGGAGTACACGCCGTTACCGGTGCCGGGGCCTCCCAGCGGAAGAGATCCGTCATCTTCCCGAACGATGGAGTCATCATCCTCTACCTGGAGCCAGGCCTGGGGCGCGCCGTTGAGCGCGACTGTCACCGTCCATTCGGCAGCGGTCGCGCCCTGCGCCACGGACTGAATCGACACGGCCTTGGCTGCGGTGGCGCTGAAATCGGAAACATCCACGCCCGTGACCGGATGGGAAAAGATCACCTGGAACTGTTGGACATTGCCGGCCGGCGCCTGCGGCAGGATGTACAAGGCCCGGGGATAATTCAGCCATTCCCGCACGATGGTCCGCACGATGTGTTTCGCGAACACATCGTAGCCTTCCTGCACCAGATGGATATCATCGTCAATGTAGGCGGCCCGGGGGTCCTGCCAATTCGGATCGCCGCCCGGCCAGGGGGTATAGCCGTTTCTGTGATCGCCGGGCATCGGCGCAACCCCGGGAGGAACATCAACAGCGCTGAGCGGCCTTGGGGCGGGCCAGGGCGAAGACGTCCCGCTTCCCCACTCGTTACTGGTGAAATACCCGAAGTGATTTTGCATCAGCCCCGCGGTCTGTACGTAAATCACCCGTCCGGGAAACTCTTCAGCCAATTCCCGCTTGGCCTGTTCAAAACGGATGAGTCCGCCATTCTGCTCAGGAATCGTCAGGGTTCCGTTGCACCGGTCATTTGTTCTCCGGCAGGTAAAATCATATCCGCACAGGGCAATTTTGATGTCCGGCCGCACCCCCAGAATGTACTGGATGATCTGGCGCATGTCATTTTTGAACTGGTCATGCAGGATGTATTCCGGCCAGTCATTGCCTGGATCACTGTCGTGGTTTTCCCGGTACCAGTCGTACCAGTCCACATTGTTCCGGACATAGCCGCCCGGAAACGTTACCGGGAACCCCCCCGAGAAGTCGTTGCCGCCCAGGGTCATCACCACGATATCCACCGTGGGCAGCGCTTCCAGGGCATCTATCACGTCCTGCCTGCGCTCGGGCCAAAGGTACTCAAAGGCCTTGGCTCCCATGATGGCCGTGCTGGCCCCGGTCTCGATCCACCGGGACAGCCCGTCCGCGGCAAACTCCGGATCATCCAGCGCCTTTTTTATGGAACGGTACCCGAACATGAACCCGCACCAGCTGTCTCCAACAAACATGATGCGGGGAATACGGTCCGCAACCGCCAGGCCCTGCAGGAGCAATACCCCCGCAAGGACCGCCATCAGCATCCGAACTATCCGCTTTTTGCCACGACACTCCATGACTCCACTCCTTTCGTTGACCGTATTTTATAAATACCGGAAAATCTTCCTTAATTAATGATACCAGAAAATCTCCTGCGGCGCAAGAGGGAGAGCGCAGGGATGCCAGACCTATCTGCCCCCCTCAGAAGGATCCAGCAGATCCCTGAGCGCGTCGCCCAACGCATTAAGGCTGTACAGTGTCATGGCAAAGATGACTGCCGGCGACAGCAACAGCCAGGGAAATTCCTCCATCACTTCCACGCCGTCACGGATCAGGGTACCCCATGAACTCATCGGAGGCTGCACGCCAAGCCCCAGAAAACTCATGAACGCTTCCAGGAGCATTACCCGGGGAACCGTCAGCGTGGCGTACACGATCACCGGACCCAGCAGGTTCGGAACCACGTGGCGGTACAGAATCCGCAGCGGGGACAGTCCCATAAGCACCACGGCCTCCACGAAGGGGCTCTGCTTGAGGGACAGCGTCTGGGCCCGCACAATCCGGGCCATGGTCAGCCACTCCACGGCGCCTATGGCAACGAACAGCAACAACAGGCTGCGCCCGAACACCACGGTGAGCACGATGACGAACACGGTAAAGGGCAGCGCGTACAGGACGTCCACCAGCCGCATCATAAGACGATCCGTCCGTCCTCCAGCGTAACCGGCGATGGTTCCCCAGGCCACGCCGATCACGAGAGATACTGCCGTGGCGGCCAGCCCTACACCGATGGAAACCCGCCCGCCCTCCATCAGCCGGGCCAGCAGGTCCCGCCCCAGCAGATCGGTCCCCAGCCAGTGCCGCCATGACGGCGCGGACGCGCCCAGCAGCGTGTCCTGGGCATCCGGAGCGTACGGCCATATCCATGGCCCAAGCACGCATACCCCCGCCACCGCGGCCAGCATGGCCGCGTGCCGCTTTGCCCGGGTTGCTGTTGTCCCGCCTCGGATCATTCCAGGCGTATCCTCGGATCCAGCCACGCGGTCACCAGGTCCGCCGCCAGGTTCAATGCCGCCACCAGCGCGGCATATACCACCACCGTTCCAATCACCATGGTGTAATCCCGGTTAAAGGCGGCCTCCACAAATTCACGCCCCAAACCGGGAATGAAGAAAATCGTCTCTACCACGAACGATCCCGTGAACAGCCCTGCTATGGCCGGCCCCAGAAAAGCCGAAACGGGCACCATGGCGCCAGGCAGCGCGTGGACCAGGGCCACCCTCGCCTCAGAGAGTCCCCGGGCCCGGGCGGCGCGGATGAAATCCTGCCCCAGCACCTCCAGCATGCTGCCCCGGGTCAGCCGCGCCAGGTATGCCGCGTACAGCGCGCCCAGGGTCAGCGAAGGCAGCACTTTGTGGGCCGGCGTGGACCACCCCGCAACGGGCAGCCAGCCCAGCCACAGCGAAAATACCAATACGAGCAATGGTCCCAGCAGGAAAGCGGGAAGGCATATCCCGAGCAGAGAGGCGAAGTTAAGCGTCCGGTCCAATATCGAATCCGGGCGGAGCGCCGCCGCCAGGCCGCCCGCCAACCCTAATACCAGCGCCACGCACAGCCCGTAAATCCCCAATTCCAGCGATACCGGCAACCGAAGCAGGATCCACTCCGTAACGGTCCGGCCCGGCTTGCGGAAGGAAGGACCAAAATCCCCCCGGACAACGCCGCCCAGATAAGAGGCATACTGCTTCCACAGCGGCTGATCCAGTTTGTAGTAGGCCTCGATCTGGCGGAGGGCCTCCGGAGGCGCCTTGCGTTCCGCGTCAAACGGCCCTCCCGGCGCAAGCCGCGCAAGGAAAAACGCGATGGTAATCACCGCCCAGAGCACCGGCACCAGTTCCGCGACCCTTTTCAGCACGTAGCGGATCAAGGCGCGCTCTCCCCGCGTTCCAGCCACAGGTCCGCCCAGCAAATGAACCCCAGCGGATTGGGGACCAGTCCGCGCACCGCCGGGTTCATCAGAAAGGTCCACCGGTAAAAATAAACCGGCGCGATGGGCGCCGCTTCAAGCAGCAGCTCTTCCGCGCGGGCAAGCAACTTCATCCGGAAGGCGGCATCAGGTTCTTTGTAGGCGTCCCGAATTAAACGGTCGTATTCCGGCGAGGACCACCCGGTACGGTTATTGCCGACACCGGTCAGGAAGCACTCGAGAAAATTAACCGCGTCCGGCACGTCCGCGATCCACGATGACCGCGCGATATCGTAGTCCAGGGTATCCATGGAAGCCAGATAAACCTTCCAGTCCTGGTTCCGGAGCACCACGCGGACCCCAAGGGTTTCCCGCCACATGCGCTGAGCGGCCTCGGCGATCAGCCGGTGTGCCTCGGATGTGTTAAACAGCAGGTCCAGTTCGCGCATCCCCTTCCCACCAGGATACCCGGCCTCTGACAGCAGCCGCCGCGCGGACTCAGGATCAAACGGAATGCCCGCGGGCGGCTGATAATCAGCCATGCCGTCCGGCACCAGGCGGTCCGCCGGCGTTTCGCCTCCTTTCAGGACATGGTCCACCAGTTCCCGGCGGTCCAGCGCCATAACCAGCGCGCGTCGCACCCGGGGATCATCCAGCGGCGGACGGGTTACGTTGAACCGATAGAAATATGTCCCCAGATAGGGGTGGGACTGCAGCCGGTCCGGCATCCGCTGCCGGTACACCGGTATTTTATGGCGGGGAATCGTGCTGGTCATGTCCAGCAGACCGGCCCGGAACAGGCGTTCCTCCGTCTGCTGGTTGTCGACGGGGTAAAACACGATGGCATTCAGACGAACCTTGTCCGCCCGACGGTAAAAAGGGTTCCGTTCCACCCGGATCTGGTCGTTGGGCTGCCAGACCGCCAGACGAAACGGGCCGTTGGAGACCAGCGTCCCGGGCCTGGCCCAGGGATTGTTGCGGTCGTCCATCCGGCCTGAAGCCTCAATCGCCTCCCGTTTAACCGGATACCAGGCGAAGTGGCTCTGCATCCGGAGAAAATAGGGCGTGGGATGTTCCAGCCGGACCTCCAGTACGTCGTCGGACAGGGCCCGCGCTCCCACGGCGCTGAAATCTGCCGCGCGGCCTTCATTAAAATCCCGCGCTCCGGCCAGACAGTGCAGCATATAGGCATACTCAGCCCCAAGCGCCGGAGTGAGCATGCGTCTCCACGCGTAGACGAAATCCTCCGCTTTAACCGGCGTGCCGTCAGACCATCGCGCGTCCGGATCCAGGTAAAACCGGTAGACCAGGCCGCCATCAGATATTTCCCAGCGGCTGGCGGCGGCCGGTTCAGGCTCCAAAGAGCCGGGATCCATCGTGGCCAGGCCTTCGAACAGCGCGCTCAGAATCCGGTGTTCAGACACCCCGGACACCAGGTGCGGATCCAGCGCGGCCGGTTCCGTGCCATTGCCTGCCAGCAACACATTCGGCTCCGAGGGCTGCCCGGCGCATCCCTGCAACCAAACGGATGTCACCAGCCCCAGCTGAACGATAACACCGTAAGCGATGAAAGATCTGAGTAGCCGCATCCTATCCCTGGCTTTCCCGCTCCGGGGCGCAGGATCCCCGGATCCGTGGAACTATGGCGGTATTCTATCACGCGCATCTGCATCCCTGTCGCGCATAACAGCGCGATGATGCGGATTGACATCCCGTGTCGCGCTTTAACAATAGTCAGGACAATGCACGATAGGCCTCAACAAAGAAAAATTACCTTGCGGCTGGAAGATCAAATAACAAGAAGTGCCGCCCCCGCCTTTCGACAGGGGCGGCAGATAGTTCACGTCAGAGGATGTTGCGGCTTATTGCGGGAACAGCGCGCCAACCAGGGCCGCGACGGTGGGAAGCACCGGCGCTTCGCAACCATACATCTTCTGGGTAGCGGTGGCCACATCCATCGTCTCAATACCGGGAACCGGGATGTAGCGCTTGAATTCCACATGGCCGTCCATGTACAGCACGTTGCATCCGCCCGGAACGTGGTTGAACAGCACGCCCGCGGCGCTGCTGCCCAGGGTATCCAGCATGACCCACAGGTTACTCTGGGCCATGTTGCTCGCCGCCGGGTTGTTGATGTCGGTAATCAGGAAGCGCTCAATGCCTTCACGGAACCGATAGATGGTGTTGCTGCCGCCGTTGCCCGTGCCCGGGAACGCGCTGACGTCGATATCCTTGTCTGCCGCCGCCAGGGCCGCGCTTAAAGCGGACGCGTTCCCCGACGCAAACTGCACCACCGCCGGATCCGTGAAAAGTCCGTTAAGCATGGCCAGCATCTGGAGGGGCATCGGCTGGGTGGGAGATGGCGCCGCGCTGGAATTCAGCAGGCTCAGCAGGCTCAGCAGCGTTGGAAAGGCGCTGACCGTGGAACATTCTTCAACCCGGTCGAGGGTCCATCCGAAATAGGCATAGGATGCGTCAATAATGGCCGGGTCCCAAGCCAACCGGGGCGCCCCTTCGGGACCGGGCAATTCACCAGCCTGGCTGAGATGGAAGCCCGTTATGGGTCTCTGTTCCGGGCGCTTCGGGCGCGCCGCCGGGAGAATCCGGGGGCTTCGCCCATGGGACCCGGGGGATGGCT
>Ga0116169_1003197_pt1 | contig 11139 bp, 10 predicted proteins | sample AD_UKC130_MetaG_FD_89796 | JGI IMG/M metagenome (GOLD analysis project Ga0116169, IMG submission 89796) | Active sludge microbial communities of municipal wastewater-treating anaerobic digesters from Canada - AD_UKC130_MetaG | ecosystem: Engineered > Bioreactor > Anaerobic > Digestate | place...
CAGGCCGATGTCTTGTGCATGGCGCAGCGGCCAGCCTCAGAAAGGCTTGACTACCACCAGCGCCACGGCAACGACCAGCAGCAGCACCGGAACCTCATTGAACCAGCGAAACCAGCGGTGGCTGTGCTGATCGGTGTTCGCCGCCAGGGCGCGCAGCATGCGCGCGCAAGTCCAGTGGTACAGCACGATGAGCACCACCACGCCCAGCTTGGCATGCAGCCAGCGGTTGCCGCCCCCCTGCCCTATGCCATAGCCCAGCCACAGCCACAGGCCCAGGCCGATGGCGGGCACGGCCAGCAGGGTGGTAAAGCGCAGCAGCTTGTGCGCCATGAGCAGCAGCCGATCACGCTCGGCCACCGAGCCCGGCGCCACCATGGCCAGGTTGACGAAGATGCGAGGCAGATAGAACAGGCCGGCAAACCAGCTGGCGATGAAGACGATGTGAAAGGTTTTGACCCAGAGCATCGGCGCAGTGTACGCGCCGGGTTCGACCAAAAAAGAGGCCCGGACGGAGCCGGGCTGGAAAGCCTTGCGACGATCAACACCGCAGGGCCCCGCTCAGGGAGGTAAAGCGGGGGGCAGCCAGGCCGCCCGGGCGCAATCTAGCATTGGCGGGCGGTGGGCGCAAGCGCACTAGCCCAGCGCCTGTCCCAGCGCCTGCTGCAGCGCCCGCGCCAGCTGGCGCACATCGGGCGGCGTAGCGCTGAGCTGGGTGCAATCCACCGTGCGCCGGCGCATGGCGGCCTCGTCCTGGGGCTGCCCCATGGCAGAGCACAACAGCGCCCAGTCGGGCGGCGTGACCAGGGTGCCGGCCACCAGCAGCACGCCGGTGCGCTGGCGCCGCTGGGCCAGGCCGACGAGCTTGCGGCCGGCGGCGTCCACCACCTCCCAGGGCGCCAGGCTGCCGTAGCAGGCCCAGGGGACGACGGGGCCGGTGCGCGCGTTGCAGGCATCGACCTGATCGGGCGGCAGGGCCGTGGAGGGCACGCCCAGGTTTGAGAGCAGATCCACATGCAGCTGGCCCAGGCCGTGGTAGCTGTCTGGCAGGCGGCCCTGCACCCAGGGGTGATCCAGTGGCAGCACCACCGAGCAGCTGAGCATCCACGGCCCGGTGAGCACCGCGCCGCCGCCCGAGGGGCGCAGCAGCAGCTCGGCCGCGCCGCCCAGGCGCGCGCGGGCGCCGTCCTCGAACTTGCGCTGCGAGCAGCCGAGCACGATGGCCGGCGCCTCGTACTGCCACACGGCAAAGCGCGGCCGGGTCACGGGCTCCAGCATTTGCTGGCGGTTCCAGGCCTGCTCCTGGGCTATGGTTGAAAGGGGGCTCTCTTGGGCGATCATGGGCGCGAAGGCTATCACCTGCCGGGGGGCGCATTGGGATGTGGGGGACAATGCCCACCATGCATCTGTCCAGCCCCACCCCCTTCCCCGCCAACCGCCCGCGCCGCCTGCGCCGCGACGCCTTCACCCGCAACCTGGTGCGCGAGAACCACCTCACGCCGCACGACTTCATCTACCCGGTGTTCGTGCACGAGGGCAGCAAGCTCGCCGTCCCCGTTCCCTCCATGCCCGGCGTGCAGCGCCTGAGCCTGGACTTGCTGCTGCCCGTGGCCGAGGAATGCGTCAAACTGGGCGTGCCCTACCTGGCGCTGTTCCCGTCGATAGACGCTGCGCTGAAAACCCCCGACGGCAAGGAGGCGCTGAACCCCGAGGGCCTGATCCCACGCGTGGTGCGCGCCTTGAAGAAGGAGTTCCCGCAGCTCGGCGTGATGACCGACGTGGCGCTGGATCCCTACACCAGCCACGGCCAGGACGGCGTGCTGGACGACAGCGGCTACATCCTGAACGACGAGACGGTGGAGATTCTTACCGGCCAGGCCCTCACCCATGCCCAGGCCGGCGTGGACATGGTGGCGCCCAGCGACATGATGGACGGGCGCATCGGCGCCATTCGCGAGGCGCTGGAGGCGCACGGCCTGATCCACACACGCATCATGGCGTACAGCGCCAAGTACGCCAGCGCCTTCTACGGGCCGTTCCGCGACGCCGTGGGCTCCAGCGCCAACCTGGGCGCGAGCAACAAGGACGTCTATCAGATGGACCCGGCCAACAGCGACGAGGCCCTGCGCGAGGTGGCGCTGGACATCGCCGAGGGCGCCGACATGGTCATGGTGAAACCCGGCATGCCCTACCTGGACGTGCTGCGCCGCGTGAAGGACGAGTTCAAGGTGCCGACCTTCGCCTACCAGGTGTCGGGCGAATACGCCATGCTCAAGGCCGCCGCCGCCAACGGCTGGCTGGACCACGACAAGGTGATGCTGGAGGCGCTCTTGGCCTTCAAGCGCGCGGGGGCCGACGGCATCCTGACCTACTTTGCGCTGGACGCCGCACGCCTGCTTAAAAAATAATAGCTGCTCGCGCTTGATATAAAAGCGCTGGAGGCCGATTTGACTGAAAACACGCTACAGCCGATCCGCGTCTTCCATCTGCAGCCGGGCAGCGGCGCGCAAGAGCTGGCGGGCCTGCCCCAGGCGCCGCCGGCCCAGGGCTTTTACTGGATCGCCTGCACGCGCGCGGCCTTCAGCGCCGAGCTGCCGCGCCTGCAGGCCGCGCTGCAGACACTGGCCGGGCAGCAGCTGGTGGATCTGCATGTGTCCGACCTGCTCAACGCCCAGCTGCCATCGCATTACGACTACACCGCGCAATACGACCTGCTGGTGGTGCGCCGCCTGGCCCAGGCACAGGCCGCCGGCCCCGCGCCGCTGCGCACCAGCGCCCGTGGCGGGCCGCCCGTGCTGCGGCGCATAGATACCAGCCCGGTGGGCTTTGCCGTGTTTGACCAGGTGCTGCTGTCGGTACACCCCGAGGACTGCGGCGTGCGCGACGCCTATGCCGCGCGCCTGGTCACACCCATGGCCGCCGCGGCCATCAGCGCCACCGCGGCCGAGGCCGTGGTGCACGAGCTGCGCAGCGGCCCCGTGGCCGGCACGCGCCTGCCGCCCAGCCCGGCCGACCTGATGCTGCGCGTGGTCAACCACATCGTCGACAACTACCTGGATCTGCGCCGCGAACTCTCGCGCCAGCTCGACCACTGGCAGGCCGAGCTGCTGCGCCCGCGCACGCGCTTTGGCAACTGGGGAGCGTTGCTGGATGCGCGCCTGAACCTGCACCAGCTGGACGAAATCTGCGAAGACCAGCGCACCGCCGTGCGCGCCTGGCTGGAAGCGCTGGACAGCTGGAGCGAGCCCGAGGGCAGCGCCGCTGCCCTGCGCGAACTGGATCTGCTCAAGGTGCGCAGCCGCGACGTGCTGGAACATATCGAGCGCGTGGTAACCCATGTGCGCCGCCTGGAGCACAGCACCGAGACCGCCGTGCAGATGCACTTCTCGGTGCAGAGCAACCGCACCAACGACATCATGCGCACGCTCACGGCGCTGACCGCCGTGTTCCTGCCGCTGAACCTGATCGCCGGCATCTTCGGCATGAACTTCGAGTTCCTGCCGCTCATCCACCAGCAGCACGGCTTCTGGTGGGCCATGGCGGCCATGGGGCTGATCTCTATCACCCTGGTGGCGCTGTTCTGGCGCAAGCGCTACCTGGCGCGCACAGGCCAGGGTTGATCCCCTGCCCCAGCCACGCGCCGTCGGTGCAAGCCACCCAGGCTTGACGCAGCGCAAGCCCCGGCGGCGGCTGGCTTCCAGAGAGCACCAAGGCATGCCACCATGGCCGGCATGAAACGCATCAAGACCAGTCTGTTCGGCCTGTTCGCGGGCATGACCGCGCTGTGGCTGGTGGCCGAGGCGCCTGCGCTGGCCGCGGCCAAGGGGGTATTTCAGTGGCGCCACCTGCTGGTGCAGTACACGGGCCTGCTGGCCATGGGGGCGATGTCCGTGGCCATGCTGCTGGCGGTGCGCCCGGCCTGGCTGGAGCCGCGCTTGCATGGGCTGGACAAGATGTACCGGCTGCACAAATGGCTGGGCGTGGCGGGCCTGGTGCTGGCCATCACGCATTGGCTGTGGGCCCAGGGGCCGAAGTGGCTGGTGCAGGCCGGGCTGCTCACCCGCCCGGGACGCGGGCCGCGCGCACCCGAGGCGCTGGAGATACTGCGCCTGCTGCGCAGCCTGCGCGGCCTGGCCGAAAACCTGGGCGAGAAGGCCTTCTACATCGCCGTGATCCTGATCGCACTGGCGCTGATCAAGCGCTTTCCGTACCGCCATTTCTTTCGCACCCACCGCTGGCTGGCGCTGGTGTATCTGGTGCTGGTGTTCCATAGCGTGGTGCTGCTGGACTTTGCCTACTGGCGCCAACCCGTGGGCTGGGCCATGGGTCTGCTGCTGGCGTCGGGCAGCGTGGCCGCCGGCATCAGCCTGCTGCGGCGCATAGGCGCGCAGCGCAAGGCGCTGGGCGAGATCGTGCGGCTCGACTACCTCGACGCCGTGCAAGTGCATGCCGTCACCCTGCAGCTCAAGACCCCCTGGGCCGGCCATGAGGCCGGGCAGTTTGCCTTTGTCACCTTTGACGAGGCCGAGGGCGCGCACCCGTTCACCATGTCATCGGCCTGGACGGGCGACGGGCGGCTGCTGTTTCTCATCAAGGCGCTGGGCGACTACACGCGCACACTCGGGCATGCGCTGCGCGTGGGCGACACGGCGATCGTCGAGGGCCCGTACGGGCGCTTTCATTTCGAGGGCAGCGCGCAGCGCCAGATCTGGATCGGCGCGGGCATTGGCGTCACGCCCTTCGTGGCGCGCATGCAGGCGCTGGCGGCGCAGCCGGACGGCCGTTCGGTGGACTTCTTCCATGTCACGGCCGAGGTGGACGAGCGCGCCCTGGCCCTGCTGCGCGCCGACGCCCAGGCCGCGGGCGTGCGCCTGCACCTCGTCGTCTCGCGGCGCGGCGACACGGACAGCCTGTTCACCGGCGAGCGCCTGCGCGCCCAGGTGCCGGACTGGCTGCAGGCCGATGTCTGGTTCTGCGGCCCGGCGAACTTTGGCGATGCGCTGCAGCAAGACCTGGTGGCACATGGGCTGGCGCCCGGGCATTTCCAGCGCGAGCTGTTCGAGATGCGCTGAATACTATCTAATTAATAGCTGTCATCGTTTACCCATCAAGCATTACAGCCTATTTTCTTATCAGAACACCCCGCCACCTGACCGGCCACGGGCGCATCGCCCTCGCCCAGGCCGCTGGCGCCGCCCCAGCCCTGCAGGGGCTCATGCGGCAACGCCTCGGGGTGGGCGATATGGCCGGTGGCGGGGTCGTAGCCCACCTGGCGCAGGTGGTGGGCCAGGCCGGCGTCCATGGCGTCGATATGCTGCGGCAGCCATACGGCCAGCTCGGCGGCCATGAGGCGCAGCTCCACCAGGCGGCCCTTGCGCGCGCGCTCGGTGCCGTCACGCATGATGTTCAGCACCTGCTGGTGTTGCTGGCTGTGGCAGTTGCCGGCGGCAAAGCGCGTGGCCTGCATCCAGCGGTCTTCCTCGGCGAAATGCGCCTCGGTATGGGCCAGCAGCCGCTCCCAGGCGGCCATCAGCCGCGCGTCGTCGGCGCCCTGCACGGCCTGCAGCAGCGCCACGCATTCCTGGTGCGTGGCGTCCATCTGGGCCATCTCGACGCCCATGTCCTCGGACCATTGCAATGTCGTCATGCGGCTGTCCATGCTTCATCGCCCCTGCTGGCGCAGCCAGGCGGCCAGCTCGTCGGCCAGCTGGGCCGTCGCCTCGGCCAGGGCGCGCGCGCCGCCGGCGGCGTCGGCGCTGGGCGCCGGGCGCCGGGCCACGAACACCTGCTGCGCCACCAGCGTTTCGCCGGTCATGGCGGCATCGGCCAGCACGACGCGCAGGCGCACCACGCCGGCGCTGTCCTGGGCGCTGCTGAAGACCTGGCTGAACTCCTCCAGCTGCACGCGCAGCACGCTGGGCAGGCGCCCCTGGCTGGGCTGCTGCACCGCCGCCTGGTTGGCCGAGAGCACGATGCGCTCGCGCCCCAGGCGCTCGCGCAGCGCCTGCTGCAAAAGCTGCGCGGGCGGCTGGCTCCAGCGCGCCTGGCTGTAGGGGAGCAGCTGCTGGGCGTTGGCGTAGGCCAGCCGGTACAGCAGGGCGCTGCTGCCCTCGGCCGCGGCTGCACCGCCCACGTCCAGCAACACCAGCGGCGGCGCATCCGGCGGGGCCGGCTGGGCCTGGGCGGCGCCGGGGCCAAAGTCGTAGACGGTGGCGCGCGGTGGCGGCTCGGGCAAGGCGGAGCAGCCCGCCAGCAGGGCGGCGAACAGCAGGCAAAACCCCCTGGCGATGTACATGTCGCCTATGCCCCTCACCCCTCCCTCTCCCCAGAGGGGCGAGGGCGACCGGTTGCGCCGGTATTGCTCCCTCTCCCTCTGGGAGAGGGCGGGGGTGAGGGCTAGCGGCCCAGTTTGAGGCATGTGATTTATCAGGCGAAAAACGCCTCCAACGCCCGACTTGTAAACGTCAACAGCTACTGTTTTAATAGTTTTCATGGCAATCCTTGGGGCGGTATCAGGGCTGGGCCGCGGGCGCCACAAAGCCCGGCTCGCCCGGCCCGGCGGCGCCGCGGCCCGGGCCGTAGATGAGCGACTGCGGGTTGTCGCCAATGCCGCTGACGGTGCGGCCCAGGCGGCGCGCGGCCTGGGCGGTCTCGTCGGCGGCGTTGTTCACGCGCGGCAGGGTCACGCGGCCAAAGCGGTCCACGGCCACGGCCAGCGAGCGGGCGCTGCTGCTGATCTCGGTCAGCGGCCCGCCGTCGGCCCGCAGGGCGCGCACGGCCTGGTTCACCTCGTCGGCCGCGCCGGCGGCGCTGGCACCGGCCTGGCGCAGCGCCTGCAGGGTCTGCTGCGCGTCCTGCGTCAGCGCGGGCATGCCGGCCAGGGCCGGATCCAGGCGCGTGCTGACGGTGTGATCCAGGCGCCGCACCAGCTGGTCTATGCTGGCGGCGGCGGCGCCCAGATGCTGCAGCGCCTGGCCAAAATGCTGCTGGTTGTCCTCGCCCAGCAAGGTCCCCAGGCGCGCCATCACGTCCTGCACCTGGCCCAGGATGGCCGGGCCCTGCTCGGCCAGCTGGCTCAGCGGCGAGCTCTGCAGCGGCAGGCGCGGCAGGCCGCTGGCGCCGGGCGCGGGCTGCGGCAGCGGCGCATCGGCGTCGTCCAGCTGGATATGGGCCAGGCCGGTCACGCCCTGGTAGCCCAGGGTGGCGAAGGTGGTGTCGGCTATGGGCGCGTCGGTGTTCACGGCGATGCGGATCAGCACATGGCCCACGGCCTGCGGGTCAAAGCCGATGGAGCGCACCTTGCCCACGGCCACGCCCTTGTAGCGCACGGCGGCCTGGGGCTGCAGGCCGCTGACGCTTTCCTTGCTGGAGAGCTCGTACACCCGGTAGTCGGTCTGGTCGCGCGTGAGCCACATGGCCAGACCCGCCAGCAGCGCGGCGACCGCTATCACGAAGATGCCCGCGGCCAGGGCATGTGCTTTGTTTTCCATCAGGCCTCCTGGGGCGCAGCGGCGGGGTCAGGCGGCTGCGCCATGGCGCGGCGCCCGCGTTCGCCGGCAAAGTAATGGTGAATGAAAGGATGGTCGAACTGCGCCACCTGCTGCGCCGTGCCGCTGGTGATGACATGCCGGTCGGCCAGCACGGCCACGCGCGTGGACAGGGCAAACAACGTGTCCAGGTCATGCGTGACCATGATCACCGTCAGGCCCAGCGCGGCGTGCAGCTCGCGCAGCAGTTCGCAGAATTCGTCCGAGCTGAACGGGTCCAGCCCCGCCGTGGGCTCGTCCAGCAGCAGCAGCGGCGGGTCCATGATCAGCGCGCGCGCCAGGGCCACGCGCTTGATCATGCCGCCCGAGAGGTCGGCCGGCATGCGCGTGGCGTGCTCGGCCTTCAGCCCCGCCAGGCGCAGCTTGACCATGGCCACGTCCTGCACCAGCGCGGGCGGCAGCGTGCCCAGCTCGCGTAGCGCAAAGGCAATGTTGTCCAGCACGTTGAAGGCCGAGTACAGCGCGCCATGCTGGAACAGCATGCCCACGCGGGCGCTGGCGCCCTCGCCTCCGAGCTCGGCGGCGGGCCGGCCCAGCACCGTGACGCTGCCGCGCGTGGGCCGCGTCAGGCCCAGGATATGGCGCAGCAGCACCGTCTTGCCGGTGCCGGAGCCGCCCACCAGCGCCAGGATTTCGCCGCGGCGCACGGTCAGCTGCAGTTGGTCATGCACGGTGAAGGCGCTGTCGCCCTGGCCGAAGACGGTGGCCAAGTCGCGGATCTCGATGATGGTGTCTGCATCCGCCATGATCAGAATCCCACGCTGCGGAAGGCCACGGCGAACACCGCGTCCACGATGATGACCATGGTGATGGCGCTGACCACCGAGGCCGTCGTGCCCTCGCCCAGGCTTTGCGTGTTGGGCTTGACGCGCAGCCCCCAGTGGCAGCCGATCAGGGCGATGAACACACCGAACACCACCGACTTGGCCATGGCCAGCCAGAGGTTGGAGACTTGCACCGCCGCCGGTAGCACCTGCAGGAAATAGGCCGCCGAGATGCCCATGGTCAGATCCGCCGCCAGCATGCCGCCGGCCAGCGCCGCCAGCGTGGTCCACAGCGCGATCAGCGGCATGGCCAGGCCCAGCGCCAGCGCACGCGGCAGCACCAGGCGAAAGCCATGCGCTATGCCCATGACGCGCATGGCGTCGAGTTCCTCGGTCACGCGCATCACGCCGATCTGCGCGGTGATGGCCGAGCCCGAGCGCCCGGCCACCAAAATGGCGCCCAGCATGGGCCCGAGCTCGCGGATCAGCGAGATGCCCAGGATGTTGACGATGAAGGCCTCGGCGCCAAACTGGCGCAGCTGCAGGCTCATCAGATAGGCCAGCACCACGCCGATCAGAAAACCCACCAGCGCCGTGATCGGCAGGGCCCGCGCGCCCATCTGGTAGAGATGGCCCGAGATGTCGCGCCAGGGCGCGCGCAAGGGCTTCGCCGCCAGGCGCAGCATGTCCAGCAGCAGCTGGCCCACCAGCAACACCAGGCCCGTGAGGTGATCCAGCGCGTGCAGCACCAGCTCGCCCAGGCGGTCGATCTGCGTGGACAGGCGCCAGGGGGCGGGCGCCGCGCAGGGTGTGGAGAACTGCGCCACGCGCTCCAGCATCTGGCGCTGGGTGTCGCTCAGTTCGATCTGCCCCGGCCAGGCGCGGCCCCAGTGGTTCCACAGGATTTGCGCGCCCACATGATCCAGCCGCGCCAAGTCGCGCAGGTTCCAGGCATGGCCGGGGCCGCAGGCCTTGAGCTCGCCGGCCACGCGCCGCCAGGCCTGGCGCTCGGCAAAGGCCGCCGCCACCCAGTCACCCTGCGGCAGGGCGCAGGGCGTGGCGGTGCTGTCTTGCACGATGGTCGGAGGGGACGGGACGGGCATGGTGGTGGTAACGGGGCCGCAGACGCGAACGGGATGCGGCGCATCATTTCACAGATTGACACGGGCCTGTGGCGGGCCATGAAAAAACATCAAAATCTGGCCATGACGCGCATGGGCTGTTCGCCAAAAGCAATCAAAACCATAGCATGAAGGAGTTCCCCTCTCGACACTTCAGCGCCGATCCGCACAATCCGCCGCAGCACCGCGCCATCCCTGCGCGGCATTCTCTCCGACGACGGCCCCCATGAGCGACACCACTTTCGACTACATCATCATCGGCGGCGGCACGGCCGGCGCCCTGCTCGCCAACCGCCTGAGCGCCGACCCCCAGGCCCGGGTGCTGCTGGTGGAGGCCGGGCGCAAGGACGACTACCACTGGATCCACATTCCCGTGGGCTACCTGTACTGCATAGGCAACCCGCGCACCGACTGGCTCTACAACACCGAGCCCGACGCCGGCCTGAACGGCCGCAGCCTGCGCTACCCGCGCGGCAAGACGCTGGGCGGCTGCAGCAGCATCAACGGCATGATCTACATGCGCGGCCAGGCGCGCGACTACGACCAATGGGCCGACATCACCGGCGACGACGCCTGGCGCTGGAGCAACGTGCTGCCCGCCTTCAGGCGCCACGAGGACCATTGGCGCCTGGACGAGCCGGGCAGCGCCAGCGAGGCCTTCCAGCAGCTGCACGGCAACAAGCGCACCGGCAGCACGGGCGAATGGCGCGTGGACAAGCAGCGCCTGCGCTGGGACATCCTGGATGCATTTGCCCAGGCCGCGACCGAGGCCGGCATTCCCGCCACCGACGACTTCAACCGCGGCACCAATGAGGGCGTGGGCTACTTCGAGGTGAACCAGAAGGACGGCTGGCGCTGGAACACCGCCAAGGCCTTTCTGCGCCCGACCTGCTACGGCCGGCCCAACTTCGAACTCTGGACATCGGCCCAGGCCACGCGCGTGCTCACCGAAAAGCAGGCCGACGGCAGCCTGCGCTGCACCGGCGTGCAGGTGTGGACGGGCGAGGAGATGGTCACCGCCCACGCCCAGCAGGAGGTCATCCTGAGCGCCGGCGCCGTGAACTCGCCGCAGATCCTGCAGCTGTCGGGCATGGGCCCGGCGGCGCTGCTGCGCCAGCATGGCATTGATGTGCGGCTGGACCTGCCCGGCGTGGGCGCCAACCTGCAGGACCACCTGCAGATCCGCGCCGTGTACAAGGTGCAGAACGTGGCCACCCTGAACACCCTGGCCAATAGCCTGGTGGGCAAGGCAAAAATTGGCCTGGAGTACCTGCTCAAGCGTAGCGGGCCGATGAGCATGGCGCCGTCGCAGCTGGGCGCCTTCACGCGCAGCCGGCCTGATCTGCCCTGGCCCAACATCGAATACCACGTACAGCCGTTGTCGCTGGAGGCCTTCGGCGAGCCGTTGCACGACTTCCCGGCCTTCACCGCCAGCGTCTGCAACCTGAACCCGACCAGCCGCGGCAGCGTGACCATCAAGAACGCCGACTTTCGCAGCGCGCCGGCGATCGCGCCCAACTACCTGTCCACCCCCGAGGATCGCCAGGTGGCGGCCGACAGCCTGCGCATCACGCGCCACATCGTCGCCCAGCCGGCGCTGGCGCGCTACCGCCCCGAGGAATACAAGCCCGGCCCGCAGTACCAGAGCGACGAGGAACTGGCGCGCCTGGCCGGCGACATCGCCACCACCATCTTCCACCCCGTGGGCAC